>Ga0075428_100005784_pt1 | contig 13728 bp, 16 predicted proteins | sample RhiMetdeltSRZDD2_FD_75291 | JGI IMG/M metagenome (GOLD analysis project Ga0075428, IMG submission 75291) | Populus rhizosphere microbial communities from Tennessee, USA - Rhizosphere MetaG P. deltoides SRZDD2 | ecosystem: Host-associated > Plants > Roots > Rhizosphere > Soil | place: USA...
GGATGCCGTCGCCGCGAGCCCACATGATCTGGATCAGATCGTCCGGGCGGGGCAGGCTGCCGGTGTGGGTGGTGAGGATGCGGCCCGCGCCATCGGTCACGGCGGCGACGGTACTACGCGCCCTTCCTGACCGTCATGCGGTAAGCTGTCCGTCCAGCGGTCAGGGCTTGGGGCCCCGAGGCGGGGCTCCTTTGGGGGCCCAGGTCAGGAGGACGAGCCGTGACAACGACGCAGAACCTACCGAGCCGGTTGCACCACAACGCCTTCGTCACCAAGGACCAGGAAGCCACGCGGGCCTTCTACGAGGAGCTCATCGGCCTGCCCCTGGTGGCCACGTGGTCGGAGGCCGACGAGCTGTTCGGGGCGCTCCGGGTCTACTGCCACACCTTCTTCGCGCTCGGCGACGGCAGTGCCCTGGCGTTCTTCCAGTTCGCCAACCCCGAGGACCAGGAGATGTTCGACCCGGCGCTGACCCCGTCGCCGTTCCGCCACATCGCGCTCAAGGTCACACCCGAGCTGCAGCAGGAGATCCACGACCGCCTCACGGCCTCGGGGTGGAAGCCCGACGGGACCTACGTGCTCGAGCACGGGTACTGCCGCTCCCTCTACACCGAGGATCCGAACGGGCTGCTGCTCGAGTTCACCGCCGATGTCCCCAACGCCGACGAGATCGCCGTCGACCGACGGGCCGACGCCCACGAGACCCTCAAGCGCTGGCTCGGCGGTGACCACACCAGCAACAACGTCTACCGGTAGTGCCCTTGCCTGACGCGGCGCTCGCTCGCTCGTCGACGGTCCTGTTCGTCCACGGAGCACACCATGCAGGGTGGTGCTGGCTCCCGGTCATGGAGCACCTCGGTCGCCGGGGCATCGGGTCGCAAGCCATCGATCTCCCGTTCACCGGCTATCAGGACGACGTCGACGCGGTGCGAGCGGCCGTCGCGTCAGCCCGGTCCCGGCACGGAGCGGTCCATGTCGTGTGCCACAGCTACGGCGGGCTGCCTGTGACGGAGGCGGGACACGGTGCCGCTCACCTCACCTTCGTCGCCGGCCGCCTGCCGCTGCCCGGCAAGTCACCGGCCAGCGAGACCTCCCGGTGGCAGCTGCCGGCCTTCCGCTCCTGCATGGAGCGGAGCGGCGACGGGCTCGTGCGCTTGTCGCCGAGGGCCGCGCCCCTGTTGTTCCACCGGACCGACCCCAGCCTCGCCGAGCTGGCGATGCACCGCATGCGGCCCATGGCCAGCGCCGTGCCGGACCGCCCGGTGGACGATCCGGCCTGGTCGTCGGTGCCCAGCTCCTACGTGGTGTGCACCGACGACCGGGCCGTGCGGCCCCAGTCCCAGCGGGAGCGGGCGGCGCTGCTCGGCTCGTCGATCGAGCTCGACACCGACCACTCGCCGTACCTGAGCGCGGCCGCGCCGCTGGCCGACTTCATCGCCGCGCAGCACCGGCTGATGGCGGCGGCGTGAACGGACGTGCGGTGCTGCTGCCGGTCGGCCGGCCCCGGGTGGGGTCCTGGTCAGGCCCGGGTGAGCGGATCGGGAACCGGCAGGCGGGCCAGGTGCGTGAACTCCTCGGTGATGCCGGCGGCCGTCGCGAGCAGCAGCGGGAGGTGCCGGCGCTTCAGTTCGGCCACCGAGGTCTCGGCGGCGTGCACGGTGACGTTGACCGCCGCGACGGTCGTCCCGGCTGCGTCCCGCACGGGCGCCGCGATCGACCGGATGCCCAGCGACAGCCGCTCGTCGGACAGGGCCCAGCCCCGCTTGCGGACCTCCTCCAGGTCCCGCTCGAGCTTGGCCCGGGCCGGGGCGCTGCGGGGGATGATGCCGGACTGGGACGGGGTGGCCAGCACGCGCCCCAGCTCGTCGTGGGGCAGGTCGGCCAGCAGGACCTGGCCCATCGAGGTCGCGACGGCCGGGAACCGGGTGCCGATGTGGACCGACAGGGCGATGATCTTCGGCACCGCCACCCGGGCCACGTACACGATGTCGCTGCCGTCGAGCTGGGACATGGAGCTCGACTCGCCGGTCTGCGCCACCAACGCCTCGAGGTGGGGCCGGGCCAGCTCCCAGATGCCCAGGGCGGAGATGTACGTCGTGCCGAGCTCCAGCACCTTGGTGGTCAGCGTGTAGAGACCGTTGCTCGACCGGACGTAGCCCAGCTTCTCCAGCGTCAACAGGAGCCGCCGGGCGGTGGGCCGGGGCAGCGAGGTCCGTGCTGCGGCGTCGCTGACCGTCAGCGCGGTGGCGGTCGGGCTGAACGCGGTGAGGATCGCCAGACCGCGGGCCAGGGCCTCGACGAAGTCGGAGTCCGGCTCCCGCGGCATGCGCGCATCCTCCCACGACGACCCGACCACACCAACCCGACCATGACCCCGACCGAGACGAGGAACGCCACCCCATGATCCCAGACCCCTCGACCGAGCAACGCCGTGGTCCGCTCGACGGCCTGGTCGTCGCCGACATGTCGCGGATCCTCGCCGGTCCCTACTGCTCGATGCTGCTGGGCGACATGGGGGCCACCGTGATCAAGGTCGAGAGCCCGTCCGGGGACGACACCCGCACCTGGATGCCGCCGGTCAAGGACGGCGTCTCCACCTACTACCTCTCGATCGGCCGCAACAAGCGGTCGGTGGTGCTCGACTTCCGCGATCCCGGGGACCGGGCGCTCGCCGCCGAGCTGCTGCGCCGGGCCGACGTCGCGATCGAGAACTTCAAGCCCGGCTCCCTGGGGAAGTTCGGGTTGGACTACGAGACCGCCGCCGAACGCAACCCCGGGCTCGTCTACCTCTCGATCAGCGGGTTCGGGACGGCCGAGGGAGCCTGGCTGCCGGGATACGACCTGATCGTCCAGGCGGTGTCGGGTCTCATGAGCCTCACGGGCGACGCCGACGGCCCGGCCTACCGCGCCGGCATCTCGGTGTTCGACGTGATGGCCGGCCTGCACGGCCTGATCGGTGTCCTGGCCGCGCTCCACCAGCGGGTCGAGACGGGCCGCGGGCAGCACGTGGAGGTCAACCTGCTGTCGTCGGCGATGTCCGGGCTCGTCAACCAGACCGCCGCGTACACGGCCGGGGGCGTCGTACCGCAGCGGATGGGGAACGCCCATCCCAGCCTCTTCCCCTACGAAACGATGCCCACCGCCGACCGGGACATGATCATCACCGCCGGCAACGACCGGCAGTTCGGGGCGCTCTGCGAGGTGCTCGGGATCCCGGAGGTCGCCGACGACCCCCGCTTCGCCAGCAACGCCGACCGGACCCGCCGCCGCGACGAGCTGCGCCCGCTCCTGCTGGATGCGCTGGGCCAGTGGAAGGCCGACGACCTCTTCCTGGCCCTCAACAAGGCGGGTGTGCCGTGCGGCCCGATCAACACCATCGGGGAGGGCGTCGAGCTCGCCGAGTCGCTCGGCCTGGCGCCCCGGGTCGAGCTGGGCACCGACGGCCGGGCCGTGACCCTGGTGCGGAACCCGATCGGCTTCAGCGACGCTGCACTGCGCTACGACCGACCGCCGCCCGAGCTGGGGGAGCACAGCGGGGAGGTCAAGGCCTGGCTGCAGACCAGCCTCGACGGTGGGGACGGCGAAGGCGACGGGCGGTGAGCCCGGCGAGCCACGGCGACGGCGATTCCCCCGGGCCGGCCTCCGCCTCGTCCACCACCAGGACCGGCACGACCTACCGGACCGGCATCGGCGCCTCGACGCCCGACACGATCTTCCTGCTCGGGCAGGACCTGGCTCACGACCTCCTCGGCCAGGTCGGCTTCGGTGAGCTGGCCTTCTGGCTCATGGCCAAGCGCCGCCCGACGCCGGCACAGCGCACGATGTTCGAGGCGGTGCTGGTCGCGCTGGCCGACCACGGGTTCACGCCCACCGCGATCGCCGCCCGGCTGACCTACACCAGCGCGCCCGAGGCGCTCCAGGGGGCGGTCGCGGCCGGGCTCCTGGGCGGGGGATCGCGGTTCCTGGGCGTCACGGAGGACGCCGCCCGCTTCCTGGCCACGTCCCTGGCCCGCAGCTCGGAGCGCCCCGGGGACGACGCCGGCTGGGACGAGCTCGCGGCGGAGGTCGTGACGGCGACCCGCGCCGCCGGCGATCTCGTGCCGGGCCTCGGGCACCCGGTGCACAAGGTGGAGGACCCGCGCACGCCGGTGCTGTTCGAGCTGGCCCGCCGCCACGGCACGTTCGGCGATCACCTGGCGCTGTTCGCGGCCATCGGCCGGGTCCACCCCCGGATCTTGGGCCGCACGCTCCCGCTGAACGGCGCAGGTGTCTGCGGCGCCGTGCTCGCCGACCTCGATCTGCCGGTGTCGGTCATGCGAGGCTGTGCGCTCCTCGCGCGCTGCGCCGGGCTCCTCGGTCACCTGGCCGAGGAGGCGGCCGACCCGGTGGGCATGGACATCTACCTGGGCGTCGACCGCAACATCGACTACCGGCCGCCCGAGTAGCGCCTGCCCCGAGGCTCGCCGCGGTTCGGAGCAAACACCGTTCAGATTGTACGCCAAGTGGTAACGTGACCGTCTGTCGGACAGTCGAAACCGACGTCAACGACACATAAGGGGGGAACGCAATGGCAGCTCCGACCGTCGCGAACACGACCGTGACCGCGACCGAACGCAGCGCCGCCCCAGCGCCTCAGACCCTCGGCAGCGCCGCCACCTGGTGGTACGACTGGGTCGATCAGCACCGGGTCGGCGCGATCGCGCTCGTGGGCGTGATCGCCACGCAGCTCGGCACCTACTTCGGGTACGTCTTCCCGGCCATAGGCCTGCCGACGCTTCCGTGGCCGCTGTACAACGGCATCCTCGCGGTACCGGCGGAGGCCTACGGGACCACTGGCTCCTACTTCGCCGGGCAGTCACTGCACTTCATCAACGGGATCGTGTTCGCGATCCTCTACGCGGTCCTGGCTCGCCAGATGATGCCGTTCCGCAACACGCACGTGGGCAACGTCCTCAGCGGACTGCTCTACGGCGTGGTGATGACCATCATCAGCATCGGACTCCTGGTCCCGTACGCCTACGTGCCGAAGCAGGGCTACGGGTTCTTCAGCTTCTACGGGCCCGACGGCTGGAAGCTGCCGGCTGGCGTGCTCCTGTGGCACCTGATCTACGGCTTCTTCCTCGGCACCCTGTACCAGCTCCGGGACGACCGCACCTAGCGGTCGCACGAGCCGAGCCGAGTGACGGCGGCCCGGAGGCCTAGCGCCTGGGCCCCGGGCCGCCCACTCGGCCTCGCCGCCGCCGGACTCCGCCGGGCACACCCTGGTCCGGCGGAGGCGGGCGACCGAGATGGGCGACCGAGCTGGCGTGGCTAACGACCCGCTAGCAGCTCTCCCGTAGCGTTCGCAGCCCCGCGAGGGTCCGATGCGCCGACCGCTTCTGAGCACGGTCGGCGCATCGTCACATCTCCAGATCGCTACGGGGGAGCGCGTGACCATGCAGCCTGGGGGACCACCGTTTCAAGGCCCGTACGGAGGCCCGCCACCCCCGCCTCCCCCTCCGCCCCCGCCGCCGCCGCCGCCAGGGCCGCCGCCGGTCGGTCCGCACCCCGGGTACTCCTCGGGCTGGGCGCCGTGGCCGGCGGGTGGGCCGACCCACCCGACGCAGCCTCCGGGCCGCGATGCGGCGTACGGACCGGGTGCCGGGGCGGTGGTCATCGACGTCGGCGGGACGGCGGCCCGGCAGGGGATCGTCGGCGCGGTCGTGTCGGGCCTGATCGGTCTGCTGGCCATCGTCGCCGGACTGGCCGGCGCGGTGGACGGCGGCGGCGAGGCGGTGGCCATCGTCATCGGTGTGCTGTTCCTGGTGCCGCCGCTGCTCCTGCTCGGCCTGAGCAAGCAGCTGCTCCGGCCCCGGCGGCTGGTCTTCGAGGCCGCGGGGATCCGCTGGGACGATCCCCAGGGCAAGCCGTGGGCCGTGGGCTGGCACGAGCTCGCGGCGGTCGCGATCTCCAAGCACAGCGCGATCCAACTCCCCCAGACGACCAGCGAGCGGATAGCTGGCGCGACGACCGAGAAGCTCCTCGGCGAGCGCGCCCACGTCCGCCTGGATCTGTACCCGGCGGATCCCGGCTTCCCCGGCCGCCACCCCCAGATGGCCCATCTCTGGGGCCGCCAGGAGGTGACGAACGGCTATCGACTTCCCCTGGGCGCCAACGTCCGGTTCATCCCGCTGATCGAGCAGGCCATGGTCCGCTTCGCGCCCAGCATCTACCGGGGCGTGGTCGCCACCAGGGGGGCGATGGGCCTCACCTGAGCCCCTCAGCCCGTAGACCACCGCGACTGGTGGCTGAACCGTGCACCCATCTCCTTCTGCCCGAGGACGAGGATCAGTTCCGTCGGCTCTGGCCCTGGACGGGATAGGCAGTTAGTCGATGACCTGGGCTTCGCCTTGTGGCGGGCTCGTCGCCGCATCCCAGGCAGCCGCGTAGGACGCCGCGCGCTCCATCAGGACCTGGACATCGGGGTCGTCGTCCTCGTCGACCTCCACCCATCGCGCGAAGGCTGCCTCGACGCCCGACATCTGCTCGTCGGCAACCCGTCCGGCGGCCACCCAGGCGACCAAGCGGTGTGCCGCGGTGACCATCAACGCGTCGCCTCGGGGCCCTTCCGGCGCATACACCAACGGCGACAGGCGGTCGGTCACGAACGCGAGATCAGCGTTCGCCTGGTCGCGGCCGATCCCGGTCGCCGCTTCGTAGAGCCGCCGCGTCGCTCGCTGGTCGGGTAGTTGGCTCTGCTTGCGGAACATCGACACGATTCCCGGCGCAGCACCCACGAGGCCAGCGACGAAGCCGAGCCGGCCGCCTCGACGGTCGGCGTAGGCCGTCAGACGATTGCCGGTCATGAGTCTCGCGGCCAGCCACTGCTCCGCGAGACGTTCCCCCACCTCATCGAGCCCGCTGGACATGACCAGATTCTGCCTGAGCCGCACAACCAACCGGCTTCGCCGCACGGACAGCGGCGGCAACGAGCTCGCGACCGCGGGCTAGCACGCCGCTACCAGGCCGTCCCGTACCGGGGGCGCGTCGAAGCGGAGCTCGCCGGTCAGCCTGTGAACCACTCCGGCGCGTTGCCGGGCTTCCACTTGATGTTGCAGCCCATGCTCGGCCGTTGCTCGCCGGTGACGGGGCGGCCGGCGAGCACGGCATCGATCGCCTCGCCGAGCTCGTCGCCGGTCACCGGCACGCCGCTGTTGGGGCGGCTCGCGTCGAGGCGGCCGCGGTAGGCCAGCCGCCGGTCGCGGTCGAAGAGGAAGAAGTCCGGCGTGCACGCCGCCCGGTAGTCCAGGGCGACCGCCTGGCTCTCGTCGACCAGGTAGGGGAAGGTCCATCCGTTGGCGGCGGCGAACTCGCGCATGCGGTCCGGGCTGTCGTCGGGGTAGGACGAGGCGTCGTTGGCGTTGACGGCCAGGATCGCCAGCCCGGCGTCCTGCCACTGCTTCGCCAGTGGGCCGAAGTCGGCGGCGATGTGCTTGACGTACGGGCAGTGGTTGCAGACGAAGGCCACCAGCACGCCCGGCGCGTCGCCGACGTCGGCGGTGCCGTGGTCCACCCCGTCCGGGTCGGGGAGCGTGAAGTCGGGGAGCGGCGTCCCCAGCGGGAGCATGGTGGAGGTGACGTTGACCATGCCCCCAGGATGCCGTGTCAGGACCTCAGGCGGCGAGGGCGACGTGGAGGCTGTCGACTCCCCGGAGCAGCACCCGGCCGTTCCACTGCGGACCGTCGGTGGCCAGCTCCATCTTGGGGAACCGGCGGACGAGGGCGCCGATGGCCTCGCTGCCCTCCAGGCGAGCCAGCGCGGCACCGAGGCAGTGGTGGATGCCGCTGCCGAAGGACAGGTGTGCGTTCGCCCCCTCGCGGGTCAGGTCCAGCTGGTCCGCGGTGGGCCCCCAGTGGGCGGGATCGCGGTTGGCCGCGCCGAGCAGGGTCACGATGAGCTCGCCCGGCTGCACGGTCTCCCCGGCGACCTCCGTCTCGGACATGACGATCCGCCGCGACAGCTGCACCGGCGAGTCCCAGCGCAGCAGCTCGTCGACGGCGTTGGCGTCCAGGTCAGGGTGGTCCACCAGCCGCTCGAGCTGGTCGCGGTGGGCCAGCAGGGCGACGGTGCCGTTGCCGATGAGGTTTACCGTGGTCTCATGGCCGGCCAGGTACAGGAGCGAGACCTGGTCGACCAGCTCGGCAGTGGACAGGCGCTCGCCGTCCTCCTCGGCGGCGATCAGGGCGCTGAGCAGGTCGTCCGCCGGGTTCTGGCGCTTCCATCCGATCGCCGCGCGGACGTGGGCGTTCATGTTGTCGCTCGCGGCGAGGATCTCCTTCAGCTGGTCGTAGGTCGCGACCGGTTCGAGGATCCGGGTGGTGGTGTGGGACCAGCGCCGCAGCTGGTCGCGATCGGATTCGGGCATGCCGAGCAGCTCGGTGATCACCTGGAACGGCAGCGGGAAGGCGAAGTGGGACATGAGGTCGACGGGCTCGCCGTCGGCGCCAGCTGCTTCGAGCTCGTCCAGGTAGGCGTCGACCAGCTGCCGGACCCGGGCCCGGAGCTGCTCCACCCGTCGCATGGTGAAGGCGCTGGAGACCAGCCGGCGGATCCGGGTGTGGTCCGGCGGATCGAGGTTGAGGATCGCGTGGCGGCCCCGCTGCTCGCGGCCCTTCAGGAGCTCCGGGGGGATCTGCAGCCGTTGGCTGATGTTCGCGTTGACGTCCATGACGCTGGTGCCCGGCTGTCGCAGCAGGGCGAAGCAGTCGTCGTACCGGTGCACCAGGAGGTTGCCGACGATGGTGCGGGAGCACCGGCTGCTCTCCCGGATCCGCGCGTACTGGGGGTACGGATCCTCGGCGAAGCCGGGCTCGAAGGGGTTGTACTGCTCCTCGCCCATGTCCAAGAGGTTTTCGCACGACGCGTGCAAAAGCAAGGGGTCGCGCGGTGACCGAGACGCGTCCGCCCCCCATCGACCTGGCGCTCCTGACGCTGGCGGTGGTGGCCGTCTCGACGTCCGCACCGCTGGTCCGGGTGGCCGAGGCGCCGACGCTGAGCATCGCGTTCTGGCGCAACGGCCTGGCGCTGCCGGTCACGGTCGCCGCGGTGATCGTCGGTCGCCGCCGTGGCGAGCCCGGGCTCCGGGACCTGTCGCCGGAGGCGCGGCGCCGTTCGCTCGCGGCCGGCCTGTTCCTGGCCGGCCACTTCGCAACCTGGGTGCCGAGCCTGTCGTTCACGTCCGTCGCATCGTCGGTCACGTTGGTCAGCAGCACGCCGATCTGGGCCGCCCTCCTGGCGCGGCACCGGGGCCGGCCGGTGGCCCGGTCGACCTGGCAGGGGATCGGTCTCGCGCTCGGTGGTGTGGTGCTGCTGACCGGGGTCGACCTGACCGTCACACCCCGGGCCCTGTTCGGCGACGCCCTGGCCCTGGCCGGTGGCATCCTCGCCGCCTTCTACCTGGAGGCCGGCGCCGAGGTGCGGCGGCAGGCGTCGACGGCGGTCTACGTGACGGTCTGCTACTCGGTCGCGGCAGCGGCGCTGCTGGCGGTCTGCCTGGTCGGCCGGCAGCCGCTCGCGGGCTACGACGGCGAGACCTGGCTGGTGCTCGGCGCGCTCACCCTCGGCCCCCAGCTGCTGGGCCACACCGTCCTCAACCGGGTGCTGCGAACGACCAGCCCCACCCTGGTGTCGGTGGCGATCCTGGGGGAGATCCTGGGGGCGGCCTTCCTGGCCTGGGTCTTCTTCGGCGAGGTCCCGCCGGCCGCGGCGCTGCCGGCCGGCGTGCTGCTGCTCACCGGTGTGGTGGTCGTGGTGCGGGCCGGCGGGTCCGCCGGGCCGCCGGTGTCAGTCGGAGCTGGCTCCCACGGCGACGAGCGCCAGCACCAGCACGACGATCGACAGGATGAGCAGGGCCGTCGCGATGATCCCGCAGATGCGGCCGGCCTGAACTGATCCCCGGTTCGAGTAGCCCATGGGATTGCGGTCGATCTCGGCCATGGCGTTGTTGCCCATCACCCATGCCACTGGGCCGAGCAGCTGGCACAGGACGAGGCTCAGGATGCCAAGCACCAGGACGATGGTGCCCTGCGGGTGCTCCATCACGCCCCCGTAGGGCGCACCACCGTAGGGAGGGCCGCCGAACGGCTGCTGGCCGGGATAGTCGTAGGGGGGTTGGCTCATCGTGGTCCGCCTTGTCCTTCCGCCGTGCTGAGCGTGGGGCAACGCTACTGCGCGGCGCCAGTCATCGGCGGACGGGCGACGACTTGACCCTCGGGATGCTAGGCATAGTATTGCGAGGTATGAGCCACGAGCAGCTGAAGGGGCACCTGGACCTGCTCCTCCTGTCCGTCCTGGCCGGCCAGCCGCAGCACGGCTACGCCGTGATCAACGCCCTGCGCGACCGGAGCCAGGGCCACTTCGACCTCCCCGAGGGCACCATCTACCCGGCCCTCCACCGCCTGGAGGCGCGCGGTCTGGTGCAGAGCCGCTGGGCCGAGGGCGCCGGCCGGCGCCGCCGCATCTACCAGCTGACCGGTGCCGGCGCCGCCGCGCTGGCCGAGCGTCGGCAGCAGTGGACGACCTTCGCCGCGGGCGTGGAGGCCGTCGTGAGGTGGGCGGTATGACCGGGCCCCGGACCATCGACGGCTACCTCGACCAGCTGCTGGTCGAGCTGTACGGGCGAGCTCGTGACGTCCGGCGCATCCTGGCCGAGGTCGAGGACCACCTGCGTGACGCGACCGACGAGGCCATCGCGGCCGGCATGGACCCGAGCCAGGCCGAGGCCGCGGCGATCGAGCGGTTCGGGTCGCCCCGGGTCGTCGCCCGGCGCTTCGGTGCGACGCTGCCGGTACCGGGCCCGGCCGTGCTCGGGGAGCTGGTCCGGTCGCTGGCGGGGCTCGCGGCGATCGGGCTGCTGGCCATCGGGCTCAGCGGGGTGGTGGCGATGGGGATGCGGGCGACGCTGGGCGCCAGCTTCGTCGCCGGCGACCTGCCCGGCGTCACCTACACCCGCGAGCGCTGCGCCGACTTCTTCGAGTACCACCCCGAGGCCGGTAGCTGCGCCGCCGCGGCGACGGCCCACCACGCCGACGAGGTCGAGTCCTACCGGCTGGCCGCGGGCGTCCTCGGGACCCTGCTGGGGGTGGCCTGGCTGTGGGACCGGCGCCGCCGGCGGACGCGGGGGAAACCGGATCGCATCGGTGCCCTGCCCGAAGGGTTCGCCGCGACCTGCGGCCTGGCCCTGTTCGGGGCGGCCGGGGCGCTCCTGGCGCTCCAGTCGATCGGGCTGATGCTGGGAACCGGCGCCAGCCACGGCGCGGGCCAGTGGCTGTCGGGAGCGGTCGTCTCGCTCGCGATGGCGGTCGCCTGCGGCGGGCTGGTCCTGCGGACGATCCGAACCCGCGCCGCCCTCCCCGGCTGACGACGGCTGGCCATCCACCTCATCCAACACTGTAAGTCGTAATGTGGCTACGTAGCGCGTTGACTCGGTCGCGCTGACTCGCCATACTCGGCCGAGCTTCGGCGGGCGCTCATGGAGAGGAACGCAGAGACCATGATCCAACCACCGGGACTCGATCGCGTGCTCGCCCATCCCTGGCGCGCCATTGCCGTCGCCGCCGTGGCGGGAGGGGTGCTGGCCCTGGCGCCGGCTCTCGCCGGTGCGCAGACGAGTCCGCCGCTCCTGGGCGCGCTCCCGATCGTCCAGCCGGTCCAGCGTGCGGCCGATCCGGCGGCCCTCCTGCCGCAGGCGCCGACGGCACTGCCCGGGGTGTCGACGGCCGGGCGTCCGGCGACCCAGGCCCCGGCCGGGCTGCCCGCGCTACCGGCGGTGCCCTCCACACCGGCCAGGCCCGGCACGCCGACGGCCGGCCTCCTGCCGGGGCTGCCGGCGCTGCCGAGCGGATCGGCCGGTCTCCTGCCGGCGGCGACCCCCGCGGTCCCGACCGTCGCTTCCCCCTCCTTGCCCCAGGTGCCCGGGGTGGCCGGGACGCCCAAGCTCGCGAAGCCGACCACATCCTTGCTCCCGACCGGTGGCCTCCCGGCGCTTCCGACCGGTGGCGCGCCGGCGTTGCCGACGACCGGGGTCCTGCCCGCGTTGCCCGCGCTGCCCCAGGCGCCTTCGTCGCCCGCGGGCGGCGGCCAGCCCCAGGTCCGGGATGCTCTGCCCGTGGCCGAGGGCGTCGAGATGCCGCTGCTGGACGTCGGGGTTCCGGCGGGCCTGCCCCAGGTGCCGCTGCTCCCTGGCGCGACCATCCATTCGTCCCCGGTGCCGTCTCTCCTGCAGTGACCCGGGCACGGCGTTAGCCGCCGTTTTAGCCGCCGTTCAACCCGCCGCCTCCGGGCCCGCCGAACCGGAGGCGGCGGTTTCGCTCGACCGTTCATCGCGCTGCTGCCGGTAGGTTGGCGGGAACCCGGGCGGGGGTATGGGATCTGGACCGGACCACGCCGGACCACGCCGAGCACAGGGGGTGCTATGGGGGGTTCCAGCCACCGCCCGTCGGTGCTCGTCCCCGTCGTGGTCATGGCGGTCCTCGCGGCAGGGTGTGGTGGAGGCGGCGATCAAGGCCGCGCCGACCAGGCCGCCGCCGGGGACAGCGGAACCCACTCGCATCACATCGACCACACCGCCCACACCGCAGCCGGCAGCGGCGCCGACGCGGGCGATCGCTGCGATCTGGGCCTGAACACCGCCCGCTTCAACGACACGGCCGAGCTGGTCTCCGCCGAGCACAGCCACGCCATGGGCGAGGTGGACTTCACGCTCGAGGACTGGGCCGGCGTGTTCGTCGACGAGGAGCTCGGCATGAGCGTCGACGAGGTGATCGACGCGCTGGGGTCCGACGACATCTACCGCCGGCACGTGCTCGGCGGTGTCCTCACGCCGACACTGGATCCTGACCCCTGGTCACCGGTGAGCGACCGGTCGCAGTGCGAGGCGCTGGCTGGTGAGCTCCGGACCGCCCGCGAGGTCGTCGCCCGCTATCCGACGGTGGCCGATGCCGTGGCCGCCGGTTACAGCCGGGGCGACCGGTACTTCGCCGGCCTCGGTGTGCACTACCTCGGGGGCGGTGACAGCGATCGGTTCGACCTCACCCGGCCGGCGATGCTGCTGTTCGACGGGGCCGAGCCGTCCTCCCACCTCGTGGGGCTCTCCTACGTCGTCCGGCAGGCCGGCGATGCGCCACCCGAGGGGTTCACCGGCGCCAACGACCGCTGGCACCGGCACCAGAGCTTCTGCTTCGACCTGAGCGACGGTCTGGTCAATCTGAGCTCGGACGTGCTGAGCCCCGCCGAGTGCGCGGCCATCGGCGGATCCTTCACCCCCAACCCCGACCTGTGGATGCTCCACGTCTGGGTCGTTCCGGGCTGCGAGAACGATTGGGGGATGTTCGCCGAGGCCAATCCACGGCTGCCCTATCTTCCGTCGGGCACGTCGCTCGCCTCGGGGTGCAATACGGGCCAGGTCCCCGCCGATGGGCTCGACCTGGACGCTCGCGCGGACGGTCCGACTCTCACCTAGAGCGGTCACTCGACCGCCTATCGCTCACGAGTAGTGAGAAATTCGGCAAATCGTTTTCATCTGCGACCAGTGACCGCTTTATGCGTTATTCTCGCGAGCCTAGTTCACTTCACGTGGGACCCTATTTATTCACAAAGGGTGCACCATAATAGCCGGTATTTTTTGCAATGTTTGGCTAAATTCCCTCACTTTTTGCAGATTGCGTGGGCCACAGTCTGATATGTTGCCG
>Ga0075428_100005788_pt1 | contig 13726 bp, 14 predicted proteins | sample RhiMetdeltSRZDD2_FD_75291 | JGI IMG/M metagenome (GOLD analysis project Ga0075428, IMG submission 75291) | Populus rhizosphere microbial communities from Tennessee, USA - Rhizosphere MetaG P. deltoides SRZDD2 | ecosystem: Host-associated > Plants > Roots > Rhizosphere > Soil | place: USA...
CGGCGCACCATGGACTGCACACCTATGCCCATCGTGTGTTGCTGTTTGTGCAGGGCGGTCGCGACCACGCTGAAGGTCGCCGGAAGTGACAGAGCGCTCCACGCGAGGAACAAAAATGCGCCGAGAACGATGGCGATCCAGTGTTGCCAAACGAGGACAATAACGTATCCGGCGATCGAAACCGCGTTAAAGAAGATCAGGGAGCGCCGCTGGCCCCAATGGTCAGTCAGCCATCCCCCCGGATAGGCGTAGACCGCGCCAAGCAGCGTCTGCAGTGCGTCGAAGAGGCCAATGATGAAGATGCCGGCACCGAGCACTTCGAGGTATTTGGGCACGAAGCCGATCCACAACTTCTCGCCCGTGCCCATCAGAATCAGCGCGCCGAGCAGCACGCACGTGTTGCGGCGCAACGCGAGAAAATCGGCGAGCCGCCGCCATCCGCTCACACGGGCGGTTGAGTCGAGACCTGCCGTTTGCATTCAGCGTAAAGCGCGTCGTAAACGATGAACTCCCTTTGCAAAATCTCGTGATCGCTCAACCCCAGCGCGCTAAATCCGTGTGCGACCCAGCGCAAGCCTTCACCCGCCGGGTGCGGGTTCGTTGGATGTGAATCGGCAGCGCGAACGATTTCACCGAGCAACATCAGTTCGGCGCTGCGCAGCCCGTATTGCTTGAGAATGGAATTGAAAGACACGTCCTCTCCGTGATGCCCCAATTCGCATCCTTCAATGTCGAATGGCGTTGCATCCAACTCCTTCGCCTTCAGGGCAACCTGATCTGCAGCGACAAAGAAAAACTCTGCTTCGGGATCAATGAATCGCTTTATCAGCCAGGGGCAGGCGACGCGATCGACTTTCACCTTTTCGCGTGTGATCCATTTCACAACAAGAGAATTGCCGGAGCCGCTCCGCAGCGCAATATTCCAGCCTATGAAAAAGGAAGTAATCATTCTCCTGGTATTATCAGCCCTCACAGTCTCCGCGGCTGAGCTTGATACAAATCTCATTCAGAAGGTCACCGGCCTGACAGGAAAAATGAACGCTGAGGAAGGCGTGTTCAAAGTCACCTCGCCCCGCAATGACGTAAAAGTATCCGTGGACAAATGGCAGATGCCCCCCTTCATGGGGCTGACTTCCTGGGCCGCGTTCAAGTTGGGCATGAAGGAAGACACGATGGTGATGGGCGACCTGGTTTTATTTCAGGACGAGGTGAATGCCGCGATGAGTGCCGCTCTTGATAACGGCCTGAATGTAACGGCGCTGCACAATCACTTCTTCTTCGATGATCCAAAGGTTTACTTCATGCACATCGGCGGCGATGGCAAAACCGGCACGCTTGCTCGGGGCGTCAAGGCCGCGCTCGACGCGGCGAAGAAAGTTCGCGGGGAAAACCCGACGCCGGAGAAGGCATTCCTCGGTGACATCCCCGCTCAGAACTCCATCAGCGCGGAACCTTTGCAGCAGATTCTCAATCAGAAGGGAGAGGCCAAGGACGGCATGTTCAAGGCCGTCATCGGCCGCAAAGCGAAAATGCCCTGCGGCTGTGAGGTCGGCAAAGAGATGGGCGTTAATACCTGGGCGGCTTTCGCCGGAACGGATGCGAACGCGGTTGTGGACGGCGATTTTGCGGTGCTCGAAGATGAGCTTCAGCCAGTCCTAAAATCGCTGCGCAAGGGCGGAATCAGTATCGTCGCGATTCATCACCACATGACCCACGAGAATCCGCGCTACGTCTTTCTGCATTATTGGGGCAAGGGCAAAGCTGCCGACCTTGCATCAGTCCTCGCCGCCACCGTTAAGACACAACAAGCCGTGAAACAAACTGCATCCCGATAAGGTTGTGAAGATTCCACATCTCATCCTGTTTATGAGCGCTCTCACACTGAATGCAGAAACCGCGAATTTCGACGCCGATCGCCCCGGCACAGCACCCAAAGGTTGGACGCTCACCAAAACCGGCAAAGGGGAGCCGAAGTGGACGGTCGAAAAGGATGACACAGCGCCAAGCAAACCGAACGTGCTCAAGCAATCGGGGGAGGCAACTTATCCTGTCGCACTCAAGGACGACACCAATCTCAAACAGGGTTTTGTTGAAGTGAAGTTCAAAGCGGTATCCGGAAAAGAAGACCAGGCAGGCGGTGTCATTTGGCGCGCGAAGGACGCGGACAATTATTACGTCGCTCGGGCGAACGCCCTGGAAGACAACGTGACGATCTATCACACGGTCAAAGGCAAGCGGACCGAGAAGATGCGCGCAAAAATGAACGTCGCACCGAACCAGTGGCACACATTGCGCGTCGAGTTTTCAGGAAATCGGTTCCAGGTCCTCTTGAACGGCAAAACCGCCCTTGAGTGGAGCGATGACACTTTCGCTGGCGCGGGGAAGGTCGGTGTTTGGACCAAAGCCGACAGCGTGATTCTCTTTGACGACTTCACCTACAGCGGGAAATGAGCCTTCGCTCGTCTCATCTCGTGTTCCTGATCGGCAGCGCGATGCCGGTTCTCGCCGCCGGAGCTTCGGGAACCTTGACGATTGCGCAAACGGTTCCGTTGCCCGATGTCAAAGGCCGCTTCGACCATTTCGCCATCGACACAAGTAATCGCCATTTGTTTCTCGCCGCACTCGGTAATAACACCCTCGAGATTGTTGATGTCGCGGGCGGGAAGCGGTTGCACACCATCCGTGGTCTTCACAAGCCGACTGGGGTGATATTTCTCACACCGGAAAATCAGATCGGCGTCGCCAACAGCGACGACGGAACTTTCCGCATCTACGACGCCAGGACGTATCGACCAATCGCGCAGATCGACGGACTGGACGATGCCGACAATGTGCGACGCGACACAAAAACGGGTCTGATCTATGTCGGTTACGGCGGTGGCGCACTCGCGGTTATTGACCCGCGCTCTTGGAAAATAACTTCAAGAATTAAACTCCTCGCCCATCCCGAATCGTTCCAGTTGGAGACCGGAGGCAATCGAATCTTCGTCAATTTGCCCGATGCCAGGCAGGTTGGGGTTGTAGATCGGGGAGCAGGCAAACGCAGTGCCGAGTGGCCGATGGAAAAGTTCCACGCCAATTTTCCGATGGCAGTTGATGATTCCAATCATTGTGTCTTCATCGGTTGCCGCCAGCCCGCACGGCTGGTCATCCTTGATTCCACCAATGGCCGCATCGTCTGTGACCTCGCCATTTCCGGCGACACCGACGATCTCTTCTACGACGCAAAGTTGAAACGAATTTACATCTCATGCGGTGAGGGATTCATCGACATCGTCGAACAGCAATCTCCCGACTCGTATAACCGCGTCGAGCGCATACCCACTTCCAGGGGTGCGCGCACCGCTTTCTTCTCTCCAGAGCTGCGCGAATTCTATCTCGCGGTTCCGGAGCAAGCCGGTAAGTCCGCCGAACTCCGTGTCTATAAAACGGCTGATTGATTGTCCGTCGCTGTTCTGATGTTACGATGAGAGCCATTATTGTCTGTGTCCTGCTCGCGGCTTCCGTGCGGCATCTTTACGCCCCGCCGCCGCTCGTCACGGGCGACGTCCCGACGGCCGATAAACAGCGTTTCGAGCTCTACTCGGGTTTTCGCTATCAGGAAACCGAGTCCGGCGAGTCCGGACGGCAGATCCCATTTACCGAACTAGTTTACGGGATCTCAGACCGTCAGGAACTCACCTTCGAGATCGCATACTTGAGCCAACGCCACCAGCACGGCTTCGGTGATGCAGTTGTCGGCACCAAGTATCAATTCCTCAAAGAAACCCAAACGCTCCCCGGCATGGCCGGTTCCTTCGAACTCAAACTTCCCACCGGCAGCGAACGAAAGGGCCTTGGCACAGGTGAGTTCGACTATGACCTTCGTCTGCGCGCGCAGAAAACATGGGGTTGGTTCACGGCCATCGGCAACGCGGGCTACACCTTTCTTACCGACGCTGAATTCGGCGGCGTTGAAGCCACACTGGAAAACGTCTGGCTCTTCACGTTCGCTCAGGAATACCAGGTCGCCAAAAACACCAGCCTCCTCTCTGAAATTTATTTCGTCACTCGCGAAGCATCAGGCGAACACGATCGCTTTGCTGCCAACCTCGGCTTCAAGCACCGGATTCTCAAGGACCTCTCCATTCACGGCTCCATTGGCAAAAGTCTTCGCGAAGCAAACCGGGGTGGCCCTGACATTCGTGCTTATGCAGGAGTGAAATGGGAGTTTGATGCGCCGTGGACTAGGGATTAAGCAGTCTTCTGCCTTGCTTCCCGGCTCGCGAGTTCCCGCCCCACGTGCCGAAAAAGTCCAAACCGCAAATTGACAATCCCCGAATCGATGCTATACATATACTAGTCAATCAGCCGAAGCTGACCACAGCAGACATCCCGTGACCAGCCGAGGAAAGGGTAACCCAATGACGGACCATGCCCGCCAGGTTCCAGGCTCCACCCGGAGCCGCCGCCCTGCTTTGTCCCGGTCCGCAACCCCTGCTCGGCGCTTTCACACCATTCCCGAAAAATGCGACCATTATGCGACCAAAATGCTACCAAATTTCAAAACGCAAATCTTAATTAACTTGTTAGCAACAACTTACAACTTTGAACCGCAAAAATGGTCGCATTTTCCCGCGACGGAGCGGTTCCCTCTCCCTTGGGGAGAGGGGCAGGGTGAGGGACAGACTGGTTCTTCGTTTTCTGGCGGCTCCGGCCATCATCCCTTCTCCCTCGGGGAGAAGGTTGGGATGAGGGACAGACCGGTACATTCGGGGCTCTGGCGCCCCGCGGCAACTTACTTTACATATACTGTACAGAATCGTCGGAATCGGCGAGTTCGCCGATTTTCGACCGATCCGACCACGCTGTACCAAGTACTTACGCACACCAAAATCGGCGTTCGCCGATTTTCCGTGGAACCACTCGGGGTGGTCATTCTCGCGGAGTCTGGTAGGGATGTCGCTCCGCCGGCGTCCGCATTGCGCCCATTCGCGGCTCCTTTGCGTTTCTCGTGGGATCCTCTCCCTCGGGGAGAGGGTCAGGGTGAGGGACAAACCAGTTCTCCGTCTCCTTTTCTTTGCGCCTCTTTGCGTTCCTTGCGGCCATCCCTCCGCGTCCCGCTCGAAACCGGAAAAAACCGGAATTTTCCGGAATTCCGGTTTCCCGATCCTCGCCCACGCTTTGCCACTTTGGGGCTTGGGTCTTCGACCTTCATTCGTCATTCGGCATTGGGCAATTCGTCATTGGTCCTGCGCCTTCGCGTCTTTGCGTTAAAATGAGCCTACCTCACTCCCCGAAACCCGCTATGCGACAGCCCAGTGTCCGGCGACGCCTTCATCCGCGCGCTCGGCCGGTACCCCATGCAATAAAGATCGCTGCAAAGATACGAGCCCCCGCGCTGGACGCGTTTCATCACCCCCGGCTCGTTCGGATCAAAGCTCTCGTTCGGCCCCGCCGGATTCTTCCGCGGCGCATTCCCATAATAATCGGGCATGTACCAATCCCCGCACCATTCCCACACGTTGCCGGCCATGTCGTACAACCCATAGCCGTTCGCCGCGTAGCTTTTCACCGGTGCCGTCCCGCGGAACTGATCCGCCTGCGTGTTCTCGTTCGGGAACTGCCCCTGCCAGATATTCGCTTGCCATTTACCGGACGGAACCTGCTCGGCGCCCCACGTATAAGGCTGCCGCACAAGTCCCCCGCGCGAAGCGAACTCCCATTCCGCCTCCGTGGGCAGCCGTTTCCCCGCCCATTCGCAATACGCCTTCGCGTCGTACCAGCAGACGTGCACGACCGGATGCTGCTCACGTCCCACGATCGTCGAGCCCGGCCCTTCCGGCTGACGCCAGTTCGCGCCGGGAACGTATTCCCACCACTGAAAATGATCGTCCAGCGAAGTAATATCCGGCCGCGGCTTGAACACGATCGACCCGGCCACGAGCTTCTCCGGGGGCACACCCGGATACTGGCTCGCGTCCGGCTTGCGCTCCGCGACCGTCACGTAACCCGTCGCGCGCACGAACTTCTCGAACTGCTCGTTCGTGACTTCCGTGGCGTCGATCCAGAACCCATCGACGGTCACTTCGTGCAACGGCTTCTCGTCCGGCTGCCCTTCCTCGGAACCCATCCAGAAAGTGCCGCCGGCAATCCAGACCATCCCGTTCGTCGAAAACGCATTGGTGACCGCGAGCTGCGGCGCCGGCGTGGGAGAGAAGACCGCGTTGGTCTCGCGCAACGACTTCATCCATTTCACGCGGCGGACTTCGCGGTAAATCCAGAATGCGTTCGAGATCAGGAAAATGATGACCGCAGCGAGGACGAACCACGGCCACTTGCGCTTCGGTTGTTGCGCGGACTCGCTCACAATTTCTGGTTCTCCGGCAGCGGTTTTACGCGCGCCTCGTATTCGCTCAACTTGTCGGCCACGAGCCCGCGCGCGATCAACTCCTTTTCAGGGATCGCGCCCATGTCACCCGTCTCGGCGATCCAGCGGTCCAGGGCGCCGCGAAGCTCATCGAGCTTCGCGCGATGCAATTTTGAGTCGGCGAGGTTGTTGATCTCGTGCGGGTCGCTTTCGAGATCATAAAACTCCTCGCGCGGTTTGTTCTTTGAAAACCAAAGTGTCTGCGGGCCGGTGAGCTTGCCCGCGGCGTTCAGTTCGCGCCACACGCGCGTCGTTGGCATCTCCTCCATGTAATCGATGCGTTGCGCGTACGGCAGTTCGGGATGGAAGTTGCGGATGTACTTGAAACGCGCGTCCCGCACGCAGCGAATGCGGTCGTAGGCCTCGTCCATGCGGTCCCGCGCGGCGTAAATGTATTTGCGGTCCGCCGCGCGGTTCGGTCCGAGGAAAACCTGGCCATCGAGTTCCTTCGGAACGGCGCACCCGGCAAGACTCAAAACCGTCGGCGCGAAATCCACGAACGCGACGGGGTCTTCGCGCACCGTTCCCGGCTTGATCGCCCCCGGCCGGCGCACGATCAACGGCACGTGAATGCCGCTGTCGTAAACCCAGCGTTTGCCGCGCGGCAATCCACGGCCGTGATCACCGAAGAAAAACACAACCGTGTTGCTCTGGACGCCGTGCCGTTCGATGTCCGCAAGGACTTCGGCAACCTGGTAATCGACCGCCGTGATCAGGTCGTAATAGTTGGCCCAGTCGCGTCGCGTCTCCGCCGTGTCCGGGTAATACGGCGGGAGCTTCGCCTGCGTGGGCTCGTGCCGTTCCGCGGCCTTGAGCTTCGCCGTGTTCTTCGCGAACTGCTCCGGGCTGGCCCGGATCTGGCTTTCGTGCGTCGTTCCAAGATTGATGTACGCGAAGAACGGCTGCCGCGGGAGCTGCCGGCGCCAATTGTTCGTCGCGTCGAAGGCGCCGGGTGGCACGTCAAAGTTGAAGTCGGTTTTGCCCGGCCACGAAACGTGATAGCCGCACTCGCGCAGGCGCTGCGTGAACGTCGGCGGCGGCTTGAGCAGCTTCGAGCGCATGTGGTGCGTCCCGATGCTCGTCGGATACCGTCCCGTGATCAGGCCGGAGCGGCTGGGCGCGCAGACCGGCGCATGCGTGAACGCGCGCGTAAACCGCACGCCCTCGCTCGCGAGCTTGTCGATATTCGGCGTGCGCGAGTAAGCATCGCCGTAACAGCGCAACTCCGGGCCGAGATCTTCGCCCACAATCCAAATGATGTTCGGCTGGTCCGCCGCCCGCGAAAAAAGCGCGGCGAAAAAAAGCAGACTGCAAACGGCAAATCGCATCAAACCTGAGCGTAACAACCTGGGTATAGGTCGGCAATGCGCCGGACAGACAGGCCGGTTTCGCAGCGATCGGAGTTGGGGCCCTTACCCCATTTACGCTCGAACAGAACTGCGTTGACGGTGCTTTATATGACTAAAAAGCTGGCGTTACTTTTCGGCGCGGTGTTTGTGCTGGTCGGAATCCTCGGCTTCATCCCTGCAGCGGCTCCGGATGAACATCTCCTGGGCATCTTTCACGTCAATGCCGCGCACAACGCGGTGCATTTGCTCACCGGGATCGTCGCCATCCTTTGCGGCATGGCGAGCGAGTACGCCGCCATTCTCTTCTTCCGCATCTTCGGCGTCGTTTACGGGCTCGTGGCTGTTCTCGGCCTCATTTCAGGCGACCAGCCGATCCTCGGCATCATTTCCAACAACATGGCCGACGTCTGGCTGCACATCGCGATCGCGGCCGTGTCTTTGTTGATTGGTTTCGGAGCGCGACGCCGCGTGATGGTCCAAACACCGATCCCGTAACGACGGAGCGGTCAAATAGAAGGGGTCAGGCGGCCTTACTTGTCCAGGCCCTTTGCCTTTAATCTCTCCGCGACAAGCCGGCCCTTGCCTTCGCCCCATTTGCGGCCCACCTCGAAACCTTCCGCCGACATCACGGGCATCTTCGCGGCGAAGCGCTTGCCCGCGGGCGTGGCAAAAAACGCGTTGGCGGCCTTGAGGTCTTCCATGGACAAATGCTTGTCGTAAACCGGCACCATGAGGCTGACGAGTTCATCCGTGTTGACCTCTTTGCGGAAATCGTCCCAGAACTGCGAGGGCACGTCCGGCAATGCTTTGCGGAACTCCGCGATCATCTGGTCCATCATCTCCGGCATGCTCTTCGTCGTGCCGGTGGCCTCGAGCAACTTGCGGATTTCCCGCTCCTTGTCGCGGTTGATTTCGGCGTAAGCGAGCGAGCCGACGATGCACGCGACAACCAATGTGCTGACGAGCAAAATGCGAGTTTTCATACGATGTATAGCGTTAGGGCGAGTCGTTGAGCGCAATCTGCGGGGTTGAACCAACCGGGTTCAAGGCTTTTTGGGGTTAATTCCTTTATCGCCTCCCTTTGCCGCATGATGCGCCTTTGCTCGCGGCCAGTAAGTTCGTCACGAAAATAAAGATCAATAAGCCGTTGCACACGATGCCAACGAGGGCGGGCGCGAGAACTCCACTGAGGCCGTACTTCGGAATGCCGGCCAGGGCAATCACTCCCAAAAGGAATCCCGCGACAATGAAAAGCAGCCCCACCAGCTTCATGATCAACTTCGCCGGGTTGTGCCGGGCTACGGCAGAAACTATTGCTGCCAGCAGCGTGTCAATCCAATTGCCTTTGGTCGCGCGATGCGCGAACCCCGTCAAATCCGTTGTCGAGGCACTCATGAGAGTAACCCGGCAATCATGTTTCATGCCAAGTGATGCCGCCGCCTCCCAAGGAATCCGCCCGCACCTCGTCTATTCCATCGATTTCTCCCGCAAAGGCCAGGCCGCCCTTCGCAACAAATCCACCAACACCGTTACTGCTTCCATTCACCAGCGCTCCGCCGCTATCATTAGATTCGGTGAAGGAGTTTGACCAAGCAGCCGTTCAGGGTGAATCTACAGAAGTGTCAGCCGGAGTCTCAAAGGTGAAGCGACTGAGCCTTATTCTCGCAACGGCATGCGTCGTCGCGTGGATATTTTTCGATTTGGTCAGGGAGTTTATTGCCAATGACACTGTTCGTTATTTCTCCAGCGAGCCGCTGAGGCTGCTAACTGTGTTCATCATAGCTGTGGCCGGCGGCTTGACAGCTTACGCCTTCGATCGTCTGCCGGGCGGATTTCAAAGATACCTCAAGCTGGTTGGGTTGGGTTTCGCGGCGATAGGCCTCACAACCTTTGTTGGCTGGTTAGCATACGAATTCGCCGTCAGCCTAACGCCAATCAACCCTCGCGTCACGTATTCTATCGGTAACCAATGGGTGTACATCACTTTGTTCATTTTTGCCGCAATCGCGATCTATCTCTGGTTCGAATTCTACCGAACCTTACGCCGACATTTCATAGCCAAAGGCGCAATGACAAAGAGAGACGGAAAGATGTGCTAGTCCTTATAGTTGGTCGCAAACTATTCACAGGCGGCGAGCAGAGCCCGCAGGGAGTTCCACAGAATTATGCATCCTCTTTTTCTGTGATTGCTTGAAGGATTCTGCTAATTCCCTCGCAGCCAAAACTCTATGAGGATGCGATTGTCCGACCTGTGGACGTGGCGCGGCACGATTGATCGTGGTCCTTACTTGATATGGGGGACTGTCCTTTGCGCGATCAAGTATAACCTCGACCGGCTTCTTGTTTGGCACTGGTCCGGCCAACGCTGGTCGCTTCTGGACTATTCGCGGGCTGGTGAATATTTCTGGCCGAGACTTCCATCCCGTGATGGGGCGATGGAGTGGGCTTTGATGCTGGCGCTGGCCCTGCCCTTCATGACAGCGGGCGTGATGCTTACACTCAAGCGCTTGCGGTCGGCGAAGTTGCCGCTTTGGCTCGTACTCCTGTTTTTTGTTCCGGTGATCAAAATTATTTTCTTTTTGATCCTGAGCATCATTCCGTCCCGTGAACCTACGGACAGCGCTCCGCTGTTGGATGCCGAACGCTGGCCCGGGGTGCTCATTCCGCGGAGCAGCGGCGGTGCAGCGCTCGCCGGCATTGTGTTCGCAACCGCAAGCACAGCCACCCTGGTGTGGCTTGGCACCACAGTCTTGCGAAATTATGGATGGAGCCTCTTCGTGGGACTTCCTTTCACCCAGGCATTCCTCGCCATACTCGTCTACAGTTATCACGCAAAGCGCTCGCTTCGGCAGTGCCTCTTCGTGTCACTCGTTTCCCTGGCCGCCGCTGGGGTTGCCCTCCTCCTGGTTGCGATGGAGGGCATGATCTGTCTTGTCATGGCCGTGCCACTGGCTGCTCCCATGGCACTTATCGGCGGCGGCGTCGCATACTCGATTCAAGCGGGTGAATACTGGCGGGCCGGACGAAGCGGCTTGTTCTGCGTCGTGGGAGTTGTACCCGCCCTCATGCTCGTCGAGCACGTGCGGCCCGCGCCCTTGCCAATGTTCTCGGTGACTACCTCCATGATCGTTGAGGCTCCGTCCGCGAAAGTCTGGCGTAACGTGGTCAGCTTCGCCGAACTGGCGCCGCCGCGTCACTGGCTGTTCCGTGCCGGCATTGCGTATCCAATTCGGGCGCGCATCGACGGCTCGGGCGTGGGCGCGATGCGGCATTGCGAATTCTCCACCGGCCCGTTCGTCGAACCGATTGAGGTTTGGGACGAGCCGCGGTTGCTGAAGTTTTCTGTCACCGAAAATCCTGCGCCGATGCAGGAGTGGACACCGTACGAGGATCTTCGCCCTGCGCACCTCGATGGCTTTCTCGAATCACATGGCGGACAGTTTCGCCTGACCCCACTGCCTGGCGGCCGCACACGCCTCGAAGGCACCACCTGGTATTACCATCACATGTGGCCGGCGACGTATTGGCGCTGGTGGTCCGACTATATTATCCAAACGATTCATCTTCGCGTTCTCCGTCACGTTAAACACCTCTCTGAGAGCGCCTGAACGCGCTGGCACTCGCGCCTGCCATTTCTTACTCTGCGTGCATGCAGCGAAAACGGCGTATCCGCCTTTTTGCTCTGGCCACGTTGCTGACTGCTTTTCTGGCCGCCCTCGGCTGGTTCTTTCTACCCGAGCGCGATCAGATGTTTCACGGCAAACCCGAAAGCGAGTGGCTCACGAACATCGTTTACGAGACTCAACTGTCCGACGACGAGAACAAGGCGCAGGCTCAGCAGTGGCGCGATTTCGGTCCGGAAGGTTTGCCCGTTCTGGAGCGAGGTCTCAAGCCCCCGCCCGGACATCGTTATCGAAAATTCTGGCTGCGTCACGCGAGGAAATTTCCACGCTGGGTGCTCACTCTCCTGCCCCGGCCCGCCAGGGTCCGTTACGAGGGCACTCAAGTGCGTGTGCTCGGCCTCCTGTGCAGGATGGAGACCAACGCGTGGCCGGCGTGGCGCGCCGTGGCTCGCGCGTTGGACGACGAAAACCCTGTTGTGCAGCAAACGGCCGTTAACTTCTTCACCTGGCCCCAGGACGATTCGGCGTTTCTAAACCACATGCCCGCGCGCGACAAGAAGACCGTCCTGCCGCTTTTCCTGCGCGCACTGGAAGGCCAATCGAATTGGGGTCTGCCCTGTAACGCCGCCCTCGCCCTTCGATATTACCCGGAAGAAAAGCCGGTGGTCATTCCGGCCCTGGCGAAAGCGCTCGGCCACCGCGAACCTCACGTTCGGCTTATGGTCGCCGAATCGTTGAATCGCATTGACCCGGCCGCCGCGGGGCGCGTGGGTGTGGTGCAGGCCCTTGAAGCTATCATGCTCCGGCCAGATGACCAAATGGCCGCGCGGGCCGCAGCGGAACTGCGAAATTGCCGAAACGACGCCGATGAAGCCGTGGCTGCGTTGATCAAAGGGTTGCAAAGCACCAACCCGGACCTGAGTTGCGTTGCCATCTGGTCGCTCGAAACATTTCCGAGCCACGCCGACACGGTCATTCCCGAATTGCGAAAAGTCGCGGAACGCAAAGACGACGCCGCGCGCTGCGCAACAAACGCCATCAAAAAACTGGAATCCTACCAGCGCCGATAAATCAGCCCTTAACCGCTTGTTTGCCGCTGCCCGAACCTTGTTCCTGTTTCCGGTACGCGAAGAATGAATACAGGATCGAGACGATCGAAACCAGCATCAGCAGACCCATGTTGACCCAAAACGCTATCGCGGGCGGCACGGTAAAACAGGCCAATAACATTACTACCGACGCGCCCACCATGAGCCTGCCCGTCAAGCGATGCGTTTTGATCCAGACTTCCCGCGACTCGAGGGTCCACGGGGTGCGCACGCCAACCAGGTAATTGGGTCTGACTTTGCCCAGGAAATTTCCCAGGAGACCGATCAGCAAAGCCAGCCCCACGCCAACTACGCGCGACATGTCCAGCGCCAACCCGGCGCCGATGCCGATCACCGCCAGCGAGACGGCGGCAAAGAACGCGGTGGAGATCAGGCGCACAGCCTTTACGACGCGTGCGAAATTCGCGCGGCCCTCCGCGTCCGCTTTGCGAATGCGCGGGTCGATAAACATCACCACCGAGATCAGCAGCGCGATGCCGATGTTCAGCAGCGGCATGAGCAAGGCGGCGAAGACTTTGCCCGCATAACCGTCGACCTGGCCCCTGGCGTTCCAATGAATCGGGATGCGCTCCGGCAGCCTATCCCAGAGCAGGGCGGCGGCGCAGAACGGGAGAAGCAGGATTGCGATTTGGAGCCATTCGCCTTTTAGCCTTTTCATGACCTTTCCCTTTCTCTTTGAGTTTGACGAGCCACGCGATGCAATCGTCCACCACGCTCGTGTTGAGCGAGTAAACGATAAACTGGCCCCGCCTCTCGGCGAGGATGAGATCGGCTTGTTTGAGCAGATCAAGGTGGTGCGAAATCGTCGGCTTGCTGACCTGGAAATGGTCGGCAATCGCCCCGGCGGCAAGGTCCCCGCGCCGCAGCAAATCCAGAATCGCCCGCCGCGTCCCATCGTCCAGGGCCTTGAAAATCAGATTGAGCATTTCGATATTTAGGCAATAATCGAAATATTGTGTCTTGTCAACGAGGGATGTGCGTGTCAGACGCGTTGCCTTTGGCCGGGTCTGACACTAATGTTGCAGGCGTGCTCTTCCTGCGCGCACTCGCTGCATTTCTCCTTCTGCCGGGCACGTTTGCCGGAGTCATTCCAGCTCTGATCGTCTCGAATGACGGCTCGCGGGGAAACGGGTTCTCAGTAGGATGGATTCCCCTGGCCCTCGGCCTTGCGATTCTGATTTGGTGCGTGCGCGATTTTTATGTCGCGGGCAAGGGCACGCTCGCTCCGTGGGATCC
>Ga0075428_100005790_pt1 | contig 13724 bp, 9 predicted proteins | sample RhiMetdeltSRZDD2_FD_75291 | JGI IMG/M metagenome (GOLD analysis project Ga0075428, IMG submission 75291) | Populus rhizosphere microbial communities from Tennessee, USA - Rhizosphere MetaG P. deltoides SRZDD2 | ecosystem: Host-associated > Plants > Roots > Rhizosphere > Soil | place: USA...
CGGCGAAGAATATGAACCAGTGCACATTGGTACAAAAGAAACAACGGCAACAAGCAGCCGTGACGACAGCGCATCACTACGCCGCTTGTAGCGGGCACGCTACATCATGAGCATGGAAGGACCGCGTTATCTTTCACCTGCCGCGCTGGACGGCCTCGAACTGTCGACCACGGAGATCGTCGAGAGCATAGAGGCACTGCTGCGCAGCGCGAAGCAGTCCCGGGCATGGAGCGCGCCCAAGCCGGTGATCAAGCCGCCGGACGGCCGCTACCTGATGGCGACCCTCTCGGCAGCGGACGATCCTCCGTTCATGGCGGTGAAAGCCCTGCTCCTGAATCCGCGCAATCCCGAGCGCGGGCTTTCCTCCATCAACTCGCTGGTCGTGCTGCAGGATGGCGACACCGGCCTGCCGCTCGCGGTGATCGACGGCAATTGGATCACCGCCGTGCGCACTGCAGGCTTGAGCGCGGTGGCGGCAAAGCGATTCGCGAACCCGCAGGCTTCCGCGATCGCCTTCATCGGCTGCGGCGTGCAGGCGCAAAGCCATCTACGTGCGCTGGCTGAGTTGTTCCCGTTGAAAGAGGTCCGCGCTTTCGGCCGGGGCGCCGCCAACCGGGACGCGCTCTGCCGGCGCGCGGAAGGCATGGGTCTTGCAGCCGTCGCTGCCGCGACTGCGCGCGATGCGGTGAGCGGTGCCGACATCGTGGTCAGCTCGGTACCCCTGACACCCAAGCCGAGCCCATTCGTCGACGCGCGCTGGCTGAAACCGGGCGCATTCGCGACGCTGCCGGATCTTGCGTTGCCGTGGCTGCGCGACAGCATGGGCGCCTTTGGCCGCATCGTGATCGACGATCGGGAGCAGGAGGCCACCATGCCCGAGCCGATGGTGGAGCCGCAACTGGTGAGCGGCGACCTGGCGGATCTGGTCGCTGGCAGCGTTGCCGAAGTATCGTCACGGAGCGAACGCACGGCATTCGTCTTTCGCGGCATGGGACTCGCGGACCTCGCGCTCGCCGCTCTTGCCTATCAGCGCGCAAGCGGCGGAGTGCGGTAACATAACGGCGGCAGAAGCCGGGCACGTTTCTTGCTCTAACTGGTTGTAACCGAAGAGCAATAAATTCCGTAACCAGCGGTCAAGGGAGCATGGTGTCAGGGAGGGGCCAGCGGCGCGTCAAGCTGCTCGCAGGAGCAGTTGCGGCCGCGCTCGCGCTCATGGCAGGCGATGGCCGTGCGCAGGTCTTCGATCCCAGCAGTCCGGCGGTGCGGGATGCGTACGCGGGTCCGGTTACCTCCGCAAAAACCCAGGCGGCGCTTACCGGGCTCAATACGACGATACTCACGACGCAGTCGATATTTTCTTTCGGAAGCTCCTTTTCTGCGGACTTCATGTGCGCCTGCGGAGGGAATTTCACCTTCAATATCGTGCCTGTCATTCCCGTTTTCGGATCGACGCTCCTCCTCGCAGGAACTGACGCCGATCTTGGGACGCCGGGCGCCCCGGTCGACCTCACGCTGAAGCGGCTGCAAGCACAGGCAAGTTTCACTACCGCAAGAGATTTCACCGTCAATCTCAGCACAATCAACACTGACGCCTTTGACATTACGCTGAACGGCATCGTGACCGCAAACGGCGCGCTGGCCAAGGAGGGCACCGGCGTCCTGTCCCTGAACGGACCCAATATCTGGAATGGCAACCAGATCTATCTTTTCGGCGGCACGCTCCAAGGAAATGCCGCCAGCCTGGGCACGGGTATCACTGTTCCCGTACTGCCTGCGACCGTGCGGTTCGACCAGAACGTCGACGGTACTTACTCGTCACAGATCACGGGTGCTGCAACCATCGTCAAGAGCGGGGCTGGAAGATTGACCGTGAACGCCGCGAGCTCAATTTCCCGCGAAGTGCGTGTCGAAGAGGGAGTGTTGGCACTGAGCGGCGCCGGTACGTTCGGATCCTCCGCGACAGGGCTCACTGTGCAAGCCGGCGCGACGCTCGATATTTCCGCAGCCGATGGCAGCCGGCAGTTCGGTGCCTTGAACGGAGGGGGATCCGTGGTTCTCGGCGCGAATACCCTCCGCAGCAAGGCCGTCCCGTTCACCAACACCACTTTTTCCGGCGCGATATCGGGCACGGGTGGTTTCGAGTGGCTCGGGGGCGGAACGCTGACACTCGCTTCCCCTCAGTTCTATTCCGGGACAACTACTGTTTCCGGAAATACCCTGAGACTGGAGGGAGCGGGCAGGCTGAACCCGTCTTCACCGCTCGTCGTTGGCCCGTCCGCAATATTCGATATCAGCGCAGCGGATGGAACGCGGGAAGTTGGCTCGCTCCAAGGCACGATCAGCAGTTCGATCAACCTAGGTGCGAACACCCTCGTCGCGGGTGCCAACAATGCCGATACCACGTTTTCCGGATCCGTTGTCGGAACGGGCGGCTTCACCAAGGCCGGCATAGGTACGCTTACATTCAACGGCAGTAACGCCTATACGGGGACAACGACCATTGCTGCAGGAACGCTGAACACGAGAGCGGGAAACATCAGCGAAACGACAGTCAACCACGCCGTCCTGGCTTTCGCCCGGAACAAAGAGACCGCTGGAACGAATTACTTTGAATCGGATACCGACGTATATTCGGGAACGATCAGTGGCAGCGGCAGGGTTGTCAAGGAGGGCGATGGCGCCTTGTGGTTGCGCGGGATCAATACCTACACCGGCGGCACCACCGTCAGCAACGGCGCGCTGATCGGCAACACGGCGAGCCTGCAGGGCAACATCGCGAACAACGCCACGCTCGCGTTCTACCAGGTCACGGACGGCACTTACTCCGGTAACCTGGGCGGGACCGGCAAGCTTTTCGTCTACGGCCCGGGACTCGTCACCATGACGGGAAACGGCGCTGCAGACTTCACCGGCGTTGGCGGGCGCCTTCACGTCACCGGATCACTCGCCAGCAACGTTGCTGTCGCGCCCGGCGCCGAGTTCGGCGGACCGGGGACGATCACCGGCAACGTCGTCAACGCCGGCCGCCTGACCCGCGGTACCGCAGGCATGGGCCCGATCAATATCAACGGCAACGTCGCGTTTGTTCCGGGCTCGACCCTCGCGGTCAAGGCGGACGCTGCGGGCAATAGCGACAGGCTCGTGCTGAGCAACGGAGGCGCGGCAGCCATAACCGGCGGAACCGTGGACGTGCAGGCTCAGGCTGGTGCTTACGCCCTGCAGACTCCCTACACCATCGTCCAGGCCCCGGGCGGCGTGACAGGACAGTTTTCCTCGGTCACGTCCAACCTGGCCTTCCTGAGCCCGCTGCTCACCTACGACCCCGGCAACGTTTACCTGACGTTGACTCGCAACGACGTTCCGTTCACCGCCATCATCGCCACGGCCAACCAGTCCGAAGCAGCGCTCGCCTTCATGCGCATCGCACAAGCGGGAAACAGCGAAGATTCGGCGCTCGTGCTGAATACGCTGGTGGGGCTTTCGTCCGCGCAGGCGCGCGCGGCGTTCGACTCCATCGCCGGTGCAGGGCGCGCTGCGATGTCGCAGACGGGTGTTTTCAACCAGCGCGCGATCAACCAGAACATCGTCGCCCGCCTCGGTGTGTCCGAAGGCGGCAATGCGCCCGCCACCGGCATTGCGTCCAGCCCGCTGCAGATCGCGTTCGACGAGAGCCTCCGGAACGATTCGGCGCCGGCCTATGCGCAAGCCCTGCCCTCGCCCGCATCTCCAGCCGACCGCACCGACGCCAGCAAGGGATTCTGGGTGCGAGGTTATGGGGGCAAGGGACGCCTGGACGGCGACGCCAACGCGGCTGGCGCCGATTTTCGATTCGGCGGCGTGCTGGCGGGCTTCGACCACGCGTTCCACGGCGGCGTGACCCTCGGCGTGTTCGGTGGCTACGCCGAGCCTCGTTCCGACCAGGATGGTGCGGTGGGGAGCGCACGCACCCGGAACCATCAGCTCGGCACTTACGGACGCTATCGGGACGGCGCGTGGTACCTCGACGGCATCGCGAGCTACGCCCGGCAGGATACGGACGCCACCCGGCTCGTCGTGGTGGGACCGCTGGTCCGCACCGCCAGCGGATCGTTCAACGGCTACTCCTGGGCCGCACACGTGGAGACCGGCTATACGCTGGCTTCCGGGATAACCCCCATGGCCGCCCTGTCCTGGCTGCGCCAGACGCAGGACGCCTACGACGAGCAGGGCGCCGGCGCGTTGAACCTGAGCGTGCCAAGCCAGCGCTCAGAGTCGCTTCGCTCCATGCTGGGCGCGCGGGCCGTCCACACGTTCCACGCGACCGGCGCCCAGTGGACGGTCGAGGGCCGCGCCGCATGGGCGCATGAGTTCAACGATCCGGTCGCGGCCAGCGCGCGCCTCGCGGGGGACCCGTCCGCCGCCATCTTCTCGGTGACCGGCCCGGCGGTACCCCGCGACAGTGCAGTAATAGGCACCGGCATCTCCACTGAGCTCAAGCGCGACCTGCGCTTCTACGCAGACGTGAATGCCGAGCTGAATGGCCAGCAGCGGACGTACGCGCTCGGGGCAGGCCTGCGATACCAGTGGTAGCTCTCGCCAAGTCCTGCATACGCTTCAAGAACTTGGATGATCTGTCCGCCGGGTAATGCCTGACTGATATGCGGCGCGCGCCCGACCGGCTTGTGGACTGCGCCGGAAAGGCACCGGTGAAAAATTGCCGCGCCGATACACCCGTTTTGCCCGCTCCAAGGTAAACTTATTTGACGAGCACGCGGCACCAATCACGAGTCACGCCTCATCAGTCACGCACTATCGGTCACGCTCCGTCCAGCCATGGAACTCACCTATATCCTCATCGCGGCCCTGATCCTGGTCCTGCCCATCGTCCTGACGAAGCTCCTGTCGGGACGGTCGCGGGACACGGCTATCGTTCGGGGAGCGCCGCCGGCAGGCAAACCTCCAGTGGAGGCGCGGCGGCAGGATGCCCTCCGCCTGGAAGTGACGGGCCTTCTCGCGCAGGGCGGCAAGATGGAGGCGATCAAGCTCATGCGGGACAAGAAGGGGCTGGGACTCGCGGAAGCAAAGGCAGCCGTCGAAACGATCGGCCGGGAGGAGGCCATCGTGACGCCCGCCCCCGGCCTCATGGCGACGATCCAGCGCGCGCAGCAGATGAGCGAGGAAGTGCGGCGGCTCGCCACCACGGGAAGAAAGGTCGAGGCGATCAGGATGCTGCGGGAGAAGAGCGGCATCGGCCTGAAGGAAGCGAAGGACCTGGTGGACAGGTTGAGTTGAGTTTCTAAAAGCCATCTCGAAAACATCATTCGGACCATGGGCGGGGACAGGTTGACCACGCCAATGGTATGCCGGCGCTTACTGGAAGCATCACGGTCCTGTGGTTCATCACACGTCCGATTCAACGCATCAAGTGTTGTGAATTCCGGAATCGAAGTCCTACGCGTTCTCCGGCGCTGTTGGCGACCGCTCGTACCATTACCATCCGATGCCCTGAACTTGATGGCACTGATTTCTTGCGGCATCAAGATGGAAAGTCGTCCCAGGACTCGCGGATCTTGAGCGGTCATTTATGAGATATGTTCTAGTTTTCAAGTTTCTAGTTTGAAGTTCGGGGAGGGGATAAGAACTTCCCTGCCTTTCCCCGGTCTCCATCCGATGCTGTTTCATTTCCGCACTGCCTTTTTCCCGCTGTTTCTTGCGCTTACGGGCGCGCAAGGCGCCCCCGCCCCCGATTTCAACGCCTGCGTAAAGGAGCTGCGCGGGCAGGCGACCGCCGCGGGCGTCTCCGCGCAGACTTTCGACAAGGCCATCGCCGGCGTCGAGCCCGATCAGAGCGTGATCGAGGCGATGGACCGCCAGCCCGAATTCGTCACGCCCGTGTGGGACTACCTGGCGATGCTGGTGGACGAGCAGCGCATCGCGGACGGCCGCGCGAAACTCGGGGAATGGGCCGCGGTGCTGGCGGATGCGGAACGGAAGTTCGGCGTCGACCGTCACGTCATAACGGCGGTATGGGGCATCGAATCGGACTACGGCCGCGTGATGGGACGCCGGCCGCTGGTGCGCTCGCTGGCGACCGCGTCGTGCTTTGGCGGGCGGCAGCGGTTTTTCCGCGGCGAACTGGTGGCGGCGCTGCGCATCATCGAGAGCGGCGACGTCCGGCCCGAGGCACTGGCCGGCTCGTGGGCGGGCGCCTTCGGCCACACGCAGTTCATGCCGTCCACCTTTCACCGGCTGGCAGTCGACTTCGACGGCGACGGACGGCGCGACATCGTCGGATCGGTCCCTGACGCGCTCGGCTCGACGGCGAACTTCTTGAGAAGCGCCGGCTGGGAGAGCGGCCGGCCGTGGGGCTACGAAGTGCGCCTGCCCGCGGATTACACGGGCCCCTCGGGACGCCGCAATACGCGCAGGATGACGGAATGGAGCAAGCTGGGGATCCGGAATATCGACGGTTCGCCGCTTCGGGACGACGGCGCGGCGTCGCTCGTCCTGCCTGCCGGCGCAAAAGGCCCGGCGTTCATCGTGTTCCGGAACTTCGACGCGATCTTTTCGTACAACAACGCGCTCTCCTACGCGCTCGCGATCGCGCACCTGTCCGACCGGCTGCGCGGCGGCGGTCCCTTCAGCGTCGCGTGGCCCACGAACGATCCAGGTTTGTCGCGCGCAGAGCGGCGCGAGCTGCAAACGCTGCTGTTAGCGCGCGGTTACGACATAGGCGAGGCGGACGGCATCATCGGCTCGCGCACGCGCTCCGCCATCGAGGCGTTCCAGGGGTCCGTGGGATTGCCGGCGGACGGGCATCCCGGCAGGCGGGTGTACGAAGCGTTGAAGTCGTCGCCGCAGCCCAAGCAGCCTCAGCGCGAAGTTCGCGAAGGTGCGAAGTAGAGATTGGGATCGGACCCCAACAGGCGAGCTACTTCGGGCTTCTGCGCGTGCGCAACGCACGCCCCGAAGACGAGCGCGGCCACGGCAAGAAGCAAGGCGCAAAGCAGGCATTCGGGGAAAGCTATTTCGAAAACTTTGCCTCGTTGCCATCCACGGTACCGACGAGCTTCTTCCCGCTCCAGGTGAGATCGAGCGCGATATCGCAATCGCGCGCGAGACCGCTCTTCTCGATCGACCGCAAGACGAGGGACTTTCCCTTGAGCGTTCCCGCGACCTTGTAGTCGCCCCTGCAGGTGCCGTGGTTGGGTGCCGAACCGCGTATGGCCTTCCCCGTCACTGTCCCACCAGCGGCGCTCGTGATCTCGAGAGTCACGCCGACGCGCTGGAATCCAAACTCGGCAACCAGTACGGTGTAGCTTCCCTTGTATCTGCCCAGCACGCTGTCGGCCTCGCGCACGGGTTGCGCGTGCGCAAGAAAGGACGCAACCAGTAACGTCACCACGGCGAGAAGCAGGCGTAAAGCACGCACGATTCCGACCTCCAGTGTCCGGGCAGGTCCCCGGAACCGCCTCCCGGCGCAATGATATACCGGCGTCCCGATTCTCACCTGCTCATCGACAGCATCAGCTGGTTCAGCCGCTTCACGAACCCCGCCGGGTCTTCCAGGTTGCCGCCCTCCGCCAGCACCGCCTGGTCGAACAGGACCTGCGCCAGGTCGCCGAAGCGCCCCTCCTCCGTCTCCCCGTTCAGCCGCTGCACCAGCGGATGGTGCGGATTCAGCTCCAGGATGGGCTTCGCCGCGGGCGTTTTCTGCCCGGCGGCCTTCAGCATGCGCTGCAGGTTGGCGGAGAGGTCGTGCTCGTCGGCGACCAGGCACGCGGGTGATTCGGTCAGGCGCAGCGTCACGCGGACCTCCTTGACGCGCTCGGCGAGCGCCTTCTTCGTTCGCTCGATCAGGTCTTTCAGCTCGCCCGCTTCCTTCTCCTGTTCCTTCTTCTCCTCTTCGTCCTCAAGCGAGCCCAGCTCCAGGCGCCCGCGCGCCACCGATTGCAGCGCCTTGCCCTCGAACTCGGTCAGGTGCGACACCACCCACTCGTCCACCCGGTCGGACAGGAGCAGGACTTCAACGCCTTTCTTGCGGAAGATCTCGAGGTGCGGGCTAGCGCGCGCCGCGCCGAAGCTGTCCGCCGTGACGTAGTAGATCTTGTTCTGCCCCTCTTTCATGCGCGAAACGTAATCGGCCAGCCCGGCGTTCTGCTCCTCGCTGTCGGCGTGGGTGGAGGCGAAGCGCAACAGCTTCGCGATGCGCTCGCGATTGGAGGAATCCTCCCCCGATCCCTCCTTGAACACGCGCCCGAACTCCTTCCAGAACGTCGCATACTTTTCCGGCTGCTTCTCCGCCAGATCCTCGAGAAGCGACAGCACGCGCCGCACCGACCCGGTGCGTATCGTCTCGACGTCCTTCGATTCCTGCAGTATCTCGCGCGAGACGTTCAAGGGCAGGTCGTTGGAATCGATGACGCCGCGCACGAAGCGCAGGTACGCCGGCATCAGGTGCTCCGCGTCGTCCATGATGAACACCCGCCGCACGTAGAGCTTGATGCCGCGCCGGTGCTCGCGGTCCCACAGGTCGAACGGCGCCCGCGCCGGGATGTAGAGGAGGTGTATGTACTCCTTGCGGCCCTCGACCCGTGCGTGCGCCCACGCGAGCGGCGCCTCGAAATCGTGCGAGACGTGCCGGTAGAACTCCTGGTACTGCTCCTCGGTGATCTCGTTCCGCGGCCGCGCCCACAGCGCGCTCGCCTGGTTGACGGTCTGATCCTTGCCGGTGGTCCGGTACACCCGGTTGTCCTTGTCCCACTCCTCCTCTTTCATAAGGATCGGGAGAAGGATATGGTCGGAGTACTTGCGCACGATATCGCGCAACCGCTCGCCGTTCAGAAGCTCGTCCTCGCCTTCGCGCAGCTGCAGCGTCACGTCCGTTCCCCGCTCGGCGCGCTCCACGGCCTCCACGGTGTACTCTCCGGCGCCGTCCGACTCCCAGCGCACGCCTTCCCCGGCCGGCAGTCCCGCGCGGCGCGTCGTCAGCGTCACGCGGTCGGCGACGATGAAGGAGGAGTAGAAGCCCACGCCGAACTGCCCGATCAGGTGGGCGTCCTTCGACTGGTCCCCGGTGAGGCTCTCGAAGAACTCCCGGGTGCCGGATTTCGCGATGGTGCCTATGTGCTGCACCACCTCGTCGCGCGACATGCCTATGCCGTTGTCGGACACCGTGATGGTGCGCGCCTTCGGATCGAAGCTCACGCGGATCTTCAGGTCCGAGTCGCTCTCGAAGAGTGGCGCGTTGGTAAGCGCCTCGAAGCGCAGCTTGTCGCACGCGTCGGACGCATTCGAGATCAGCTCGCGCAGGAAGATCTCCTTGTTGCTGTACAAGGAGTGGATCATCAGGTTGAGCAGTTGCCGGACCTCGGCCTGGAAACCGCGCGTCTCGCGGGTTTGTGTTTCGGTCATGTCATGCCTTCGTTTGGCTGAATGTCTATCCAGGGGCAAAAACGGGTTGCGGCGCCGATAATGGCGCCGGCGGTAAAAATGTAGGGCGCGGCGGGTGGATTTTCAACCCCCGGCGCCAGGCCCGCCGGCCCCCGGGGAGTGTGGCGGGCAGCCGGCTATGAGGCCGCCTGGGAAGCGCCCTTCCGGCCGAGCAGCATGATAACCGCACCGACCGCAAGCACAGCGAGCCCCGTCAGGGCATGGGTGCGGTGAAACGCGATGCTCGAATACAACAGGTACGCGCACATGAGAACGAAAATCGCCGGCACCACGGGGTAGCCGGGCACGCGGAACGGCCGCGGCGCGTTCGGCTCTTTTGCGCGGAGCACGAAGAGCGCGATGCCGACCAGGAGGAAAAATCCCCAGAATACCGGCAGCGAGTACTCGACCAGCCCCTTGAAGCCGGCATTCTGGATCGCCCCGAAGCCCACCAGCGCGAGCGCGATCACGCCCTGGACCAGCATCGCGGTGCGCGGCGAGCCGCTCGCATCGTCCCAGCGGCCGAGGAACCCGAGGATGGGCCAGTCGCGCCCGAGCGCATAGTTGGACCGCGCGCCGACGATCATGGACCCGTTCACCGAGGTGAGCGCAGCAATTGCGATCATGATGGAGATGAGCTTCTCGCCGGTCCCGCCCCATACCGATTTCAGGAGATCCGCGGCCACCGCATCGGAGCGCGCCATGGCGGCGAGGCCCAGACCTTTGAGGTAGGCGAGGTTGACGAGCACGTACAGCACCGCGACGATTCCGATAGCCGTCAGCAGCGCGCGGACCATGTTGCGCTCGCGATCGCGCACCTCGGCCGAGATGTAAGCGGCGTCGTTCCAGCCGCCGTACGTGAAGAGCACGAACAGCATCGCCGTGCCGATACCGGCGCCCATGTACCAGGGCCCGCCGCCGCCTCCGGCAGGCGCGGCCGGAGCCGGGGCAACGGCAGGAGCGAGCAGCAGGCCGGCTACGACGATGAGCACCAGCCCGCCCACTTCCAGCACGGTGAAGATATTCTGGGTCGCCTTGCCCTCGCGGATGCCGACGTAGTTGACGGCGGTCAGCGCCACGACGACGAGGGCGGCCCAGATCGCGGACGAATTGGCGCCGAGATTCACGACCCGCGACAGGTAGTCGCCGAAGAGATAGGCAAAGACGGCGATGGAGCCGGCGACGATCACGGTCATGCGGGCCCAGCCGTAGAGGAATGCCAGCGAGCGCCCATAGGCGCGCTGGATGAAGTGGTACTCGCCGCCCGCGGACGGAAAGGCGGTCGCGAGCTCGCCGTAGCACAGCGCGCCGATTACCGCGAAAACGCCGCCCCCGATCCAGCAGGCGACGACCTGCGACTCGCTTCCCATCGCGCCGGCGACGATCGAAGGCGTTCCGAAGATGCCGGCGCCGATGATGAGACCGACGATGATGCCAACGGCGTCGGTTACGGACAGCGTCTGGTGCGGCTGCCCCGGCACGCCTCCGGTAGCGCCGGGCGCCCCCCCCGCCTGCGCGAGCGGCGCGCTCACCGGGAGCCCGCCGCGGCGACGCCGTCGCTGCCCATGCCAATGGGCCGCCGTGCGGTCTGCTTCGCCGACCACGGGATCACGCGCTGGCCGGTCGCGTCGCCGGACACGGTCACGTTGCCCTCGATCGTGTCGCCCTTGACCCAGCCGCGGAAGCGGTGGACCACGGGGCTGCCGCCGACGGTTGCCGTGACGTTGAAGCTCACCTCATCGCCGTTCACCTTGAAACGGGGTAGACTCGCCTCGCTCGCCCCCGCGCGGAGCTGGCCGGTCACGACCTGGAACTCCTGGTCGAAATTGAAGACGTAAGCGACCGCCGAGGCGCCGATGGGAAGCTGCGATCCCCACGTCCCGCCGATGCTCGCCGGGACGATGTACAGGTAGACGTAGCTCTTCCCGGGATCGCCCACCGTCTTCTCGGGCACGATCAGCGTTTTTTCCTCGTCGGCGCTCCATTGACCCATCGAATAATCATGGGCCACCACGCGCGTTCCGGGCTTGAGCGAAAGCAGCTTCGCACGCAGCTTGCGGTTCATCTCGGGCAGCAGGTAGGACGTGATGACCGTCGCCTGCGAGAGATCCGTCTCGAACAGGTTCTGCTCGATGAAGCGCGCGCGGTCGGAGACGCCCTCCTTCGCGGCGTTCGCGTTCGCGATCTTGAGCAGGTACTGGTCCAGGTCCACCCCGAACCCCTGGGCGCCGAGCTTCTTCGCCGCGGTGATGACGATGCGACCGTCGCCGGAGCCGAGATCGATGAGGTAGTCCTTGGGCCCGACCTTCCCCATTCTCAGCATCTCGTCCACGACCACCTGCGGCGTCGGCACGTAGACGACGTCGCCCTTGCCCGTCTGCGCGAGCGCCGCGGGCGCGAGCAGCATCAGCGCCGCGGGAATGAGCTTCAACCAGTGTTTGTGCATTGCCGTTCCTCTCAAGATTCCGACCGCAAACAAAATGCCGCGATCACAATACGTTTCTCCTCCCCTCCTTCATCTAGGAGGGGTGGCGCGCGAAGCCCGCCGGGGTGGTCCGAGGGCGTTCACCAATGACCATGTCTGCACGCCTCACCCGCGCGGCATTCCAGACGAGTTCGCCCCCGCCGTCAAGCCTTGCCGTGCCGATGATGGTATCGCCCGCGGCGCGGCCGGTGAACTCGTGGCGGACTTCGCGGCCGCCCGCCGCCGCGGTGAGGCGCAGGCGAATCTCCTCGCCACGCATTCTTCCACCTTCCAGGCGCGCCGGCACGCCGCCCACGACGGGCTTGCCCGCAAGCATCTGGAACCTCTGCTCCAGCGCGACCTCGTAGGTGACCGGGGCTCCGCCGACGTCGAGCTGCCAGCGCCACGTGCCCGCGGCATTGGCCGGCACGATCCAGAGGTAGACCTCGCTGCGGGGCGGCCCGTATCGCTTGTCGGGCACCGGCACGGTCGCGCGCTCGTCCGGCGGCCAGTCGCCCATGTCGAAGTCGTGCGAGACGACGCGGGTTCCCGGTTTGAGCCGGTCGAACAGACGCGGGCGCAGCTGCAGGTTGACGCTGGGGAACAGGTACATGGTCACGACCGTGGCGTCGCCGATTTCGGTGACGAACAGGTTCGCCTGGCGAAACACGGCGCGCGCCGCGACGCCCTGGCGCTCCGCTTCGCGCTGCGCTGCGTTCACGAGCCCGCCGTCCAGGTCCACGCCGAATCCGCGCGCCCCGTACGCCTTCACCGCCGCGATCACGATGCGGCCGTCGCCCGACCCCAGGTCGATGAGGTAATCCTTGGCCCCGACCTGCGCGATGCGCAGCATTTCATCCACCACGGCCTGCGGCGTCGGCACGTACGGCACGTCGGGCGGCTGCGCCACCGCCGGTCGCCGCGGCAGGACCGTCGCGGCAAGCAAAGTTGCCGCGGCGCCGCCCAGGACCGCTCGCCGCTTCATGTCCCCCCCCTGGCCGCGCGCCAGCGGATCGTGGAGCGCGCGGCGCCGACGCCGCGCGTCATCTCGCCTTCGATGACGTCGCCCAACACCCGGCCGGTGAAATACAGGCTTGCCTCGTTCTCGCGATCGGTGGTGTCCACCACGACGAAACTCAGGCGATCCCCCGTGAGCGCAAGCTCCCACACCGGCGTCGGCACGCCGTTCAATCGCGCCCTTCCAGAGACCTCCTGGTACCGCTGCGTCAGCTCCAGCTCGATGTGGCGCTCGATCGGGGGCAACGGCAGCCTCGTCTGCCAGCGTCCCGCCACCGGCGCGGGCACTATCCACAGAAACGTATTCTTGCGCACGGTCGTCTTGCGATCCGGCGGCCAGTCCCCCAGGTCGAAATCGTGGGACACGATGCGTGTTCCGGGCTTGAGCGAAAGCAGCGTCGGCCTCAGCTGCATGTTCACCGAGGGCAGGAGATACATCGTGATGACCGTGGCCTGGGAGATATCCGCCTTGAAGAAATCCTGCTGCACGAACTTCACACGCTCGGCGACACCCGCCTGGCGCGCGTTCTCCTCGCTCTCCATGACCAGATTCTCGTCGATATCCATGCCCATCCCGCGCGCGCCGAATTTTCTCGCCGCGGTGATGACCAGGCGCCCGTCTCCCGAGCCGAGGTCGATCACGAAGTCCTTCTCGTTTACTTCGGCAAGCCGCAGCATCTCGTCCACCGTCACCTGCGGCGTGGGCACGTACGGGGTGACGATGGTCTGCGCGGCCGCCGGCATGCACGCAGCGGTAAGGCCCGTTAGAACCGCGAAAATCAATTCAGCCACGGAACCACACGGAAACACACGGAATGTAGAACCAGCGATC
>Ga0075428_100005794_pt1 | contig 13720 bp, 11 predicted proteins | sample RhiMetdeltSRZDD2_FD_75291 | JGI IMG/M metagenome (GOLD analysis project Ga0075428, IMG submission 75291) | Populus rhizosphere microbial communities from Tennessee, USA - Rhizosphere MetaG P. deltoides SRZDD2 | ecosystem: Host-associated > Plants > Roots > Rhizosphere > Soil | place: USA...
CAGGCTGTGTGATTGAGCCTCGAAATGTGACTGATCGTGGAGCCGACGCCGTCAACCGAGCGGAAGGCAATATCGGGTGCGTCTTATGGCCTGATGTATCCGGTCCGCCGGGGTCGAAGAGCAGGGCATGTTCGCAAAGGGGTTGCCGAGGAACCTGGGAGAACCCGTACGTCTCCACGAGTGCGAGCGAAGGCAGAGGATTGAGGCACCGGCATCAGTACCGATGAGGGGCCGGCCAACAGCGACTCCCCGCTGCCTCGCGACTCGCAGCAGTCCGTGGTACCGCTCGGCGAACGAAAGAGAGCGGAGCGGGATGGGCTGCGGGCGTCGGAGCGCCTTGATAGTACCGACGATGCCGGAGAACCGAACCCCGCGGGATCCGGCGGAGGAAAGCGAGGCGTCGGGTCACGGAACCGATGAGAGGAAACATGAGCGAGACGTCGGGCTCGGCGAGCGTGTCAACGAAACTTCAGCGGATAGCGGAGATGGCGAAGCGGATGCCGCAAGCTGTGCTGACCACGCTGTCGCATCACATCGACATCGATCTGTTGCGCGAGGCGCATCGAAGAAGTCGCAAAGACGGAGCTGTGGGCGTCGACGAGGTGAGGGCACAGGAGTACGCGAGCAAACTCGAGGAGAATCTCGCGTCGCTTCTGGAGCGGTTCAAATCGGGGACGTACTGGGCGCCGCCGGTACGACGCGTCCACATCCCGAAAGGAGATGGGACGAAGACCCGCCCAATCGGCATCCCGACGTTCGAAGACAAAGTGCTTCAGCGGGCGGTAGCGATGGTGCTGGAGGCGATCTATGAACAGGACTTTCTGGACTGCTCATGGAGCTTTCGGCCGGGGCGGAGCGCACACGGTGCACTGGATGCGCTGCGAGCCGGGTTGATGAAGATGAATGGGGGATGGGTGATCGAGGTGGACATCGAGCGGTTCTTCGACACGCTCGACCACGGGCAGTTGAGGCAGATGCTGGACCAGAGGGTGCGCGACGGAGTGATGCGACGCATGATCGACAAGTGGCTCAAGGCGGGTGTGCTGGAGGAAGGAGCGGTCCACTATCCCGACGGCGGGACGCCGCAAGGGGGAGTGATCTCGCCGCTTCTGGCCAACGTGTACCTGCATCACGTGGTCGATACGTGGTTCGAGGGCGTAGCGCGACCGAAGCTTCGAGGAGAAGCGTTCATGGTTCGCTATGCCGACGATCTGGTGATCGTCTGCGAGTTGCAGGGAGACGCGGAGAAGCTGATGGCTGTGCTGCCGAAGCGATTCGGCAAATACGGGCTGAAGCTGCATCCGGAGAAGACTCGTCTTGTGCGCTTTACGAAGCCGTCCTACAAGTCGGCCGGTAAAGACGGTGGCGAAGGAGGAGCGGGGACGTTCGATCTGCTCGGGTTTACACACTATTGGCGGCGGTCCTATCGCAGCCGGACGTGGGTGATCCAGAGAAAGACGGCCAGCAGCCGGTTGTCACGAGCGATCCGAAGGGTGATGGCGTGGTGTCGTACAAACCGGCATCTGAAAGTGGTCGAACAGTTCAAGGTCCTCGCCTCGAAACTGCGCGGCCACTATCAATACTTCGGCCTGACGGGGAATGGACGTGCTTTGAAGATCTACTTCACTGCCGTTCGTCGTGAGTGGCACCGCTGGCTGAACCGTCGTTCGCAACGCAACACAATGACATGGGAGCGCTTCGAGAAGCTGCTGCAGCATTACGCGCTGCCGCGGCCGATCCTTGTTCATTCCGTGTACCGCGCGCAGCGAAGCCGTGACTCGCGGAGCCGGATGCGGTAATCCCGCACGTCCGGATCTTTAGGGGGGCCGGGGCGAGCAATCGCCTCGGTCTACCCGACCAATCGCCCATCGCTGATTCCAGCTTCGTGGCGGCAACCGGCGCGCCGTCGTGGCTTCGGCACGCGGAACCGGCCGCGCAGCTGAGCGTGTGATCCGTTGGGCGGGCGAAAGAGAGACCCGCTATGGCACGTCCAAGAAATCCGGTAACGCGATCAGGTTATGTCGACGCAGCGGCTCAGGACCGGCGGTTTTCGCATGCGCGAAAGAGCGCGGCATCCGATCAAGCCCGGGGTCGAGAATTAGAGCGTCCTGCAGTGCACCAATGGTCTTCGTCCACGGTGGCGATGTACGACCGTCGCGCGACGCGAGGAGTTCAACGATACCCGCGGCCACAGCCATCACCGCCGCTCAGACCGCGGGGTTGCTTCATGCGCTCCCACTGAACGTGCGATCGTCGAGCGTCCGCTACGCACTGTCGTGCAGCCAGCAAATCACCGGCCAGGAGAGCGCGCACGAGTTCATGGACGTCCATGTAATGTCTCCCAAAGATCTTCGAACGCGTACGATGCCTTGCGTACGTTAGCCGCAAGATCGCGCTCATAGAACGGATCTCACGCTCAGCTGTGCGGGCCAGGGTCCACAGAACCGGGGTGGCGATGCCGTAGTGCGCAGCATCACCCGAGTGGAAACGCGCGGTGGGAAAATCCATGAATCGTGCGTGGCAGCCTCTACGTTCGCGACGTTTGGAGGCGCGTCTCAGCGCGCGGAGGAGGTCGCGTTCGGGGATGACGCGATAGGTTGGTTTGATCACTTCGTTGAGATATTTGCCGATGGAGGGAGCGGTGAGGAGGTTGTGGTGGATTTCGGCGGGGACGGAGAGGTAGTAGTAGGTGCGGCCGTTGCGGAAGCGGATTTTGAGAATCTTGCGGCGTTGGTCATAGCCGACGGAGAGGATGACGGAGGAGTCGACGCGCTGGCTTTGCACGTGTTCGGCGCGATTGGTTAGGCGAGGTCGGTGTAGAGGGACTGGGCTTCAGTGAGGCGGGCGTGGCTTTCGTCGTGGGCGCGGAGGAAGGATTGGGGGTTGCTGAGGACGTTGCCCATGCGCATGCCTTTGCGGATGGCGGTGAAGGTGACGCGGCGCGTGGCCAGTGCGGCGAGGAGTCCCAGGTGGGTGCGCAGTTTTCCTTCAATGCGATAGCGGACGTCGACGGCGTGTTTCCACAATCCCGCATATTCGCGATAGAACTCGTGGAGCGGGAGTTTCGTCGGTAAGACGGTGTGGGCGATGTCGAAGAGCTCCCAGTCGCGCGTGGTGACAGAGGGCTCGGTTTCATCCCAGAGGTCGGTTCCGGGGAGAGGGGTTAGAACGGAGAAGCCGGAATTGTAGGCGCCAGTCTCGTCGATCCAGCGTTTGAGCTTCTCGAAGTCTTCGCGCTCCCAAGTGGGGTCGACGATGAAATTCGGCGTGTAGCCGACGCCGAGCTCCTGCAGGATGCGAATGGCGCGATTGTTGTTGTCGGCGGTGTTTTTCTTATTGACGGATTTGAGTCCTGCGTCGTCGATTTTCTCGAGCCCCAGGAACACCGTCATGCGGCTGCAGTCCTTCCACATCTTCACGACATCGGGGAATTTGCAAATGATGTCGCTGCGCGTTTGCAGCGTGTAATGTTTGCGAATTCCCGATTCTTTGAGCGCGTCGGCCATCTCCCGTCCGCGCTTGACGTTCATCCAGAAAATGTCGTCCGTAATGAAAACATTCGGCGCTTCGATCTGTCGCAATTCAGCGACGACGCGCGCCGGGGATTTCTCGCGAAACGTGCTTTCGTGAAATTTCCAGACCGAGCAGAAATTGCAGCGGAACGGACAGCCGCGCGCGGTCTCGAGCAAGGCGAGCGGGCGCCGGAAATTGATGTAGTACTCGCCGGCGTATTCGCGGATCAGATGCCGCGCTGGGAAGGGAAGATTGTCGATGCTTCCGCGCGATGGCGCGTGTCCGGTGTCGACCGGTGGGGTGCTGTTGATGAGAAGGCCGGGAACGCTGCGGAGGTCGTGCTTCTGTTCCCACGCCTTGACCAGCGGCGGCACGACGTCCTCGCCGTCGCCGACGACGATCACGTCGATGCCGGGCTTGAGGAACCATTTCGGATCGCGGGAGGCGTCGTGACCGCCGAGCACGACGAGCGTACCGGGGAAATCTTTCTTGACGCGGCGCGCAAGACGAAGGGCGCGAAAGCGCTCGGTGGTGAAGTTGCACTGGAGGCCGACGATGTCGGGGCCGAAGTCGCGGACTTTCCGAAAGCCCGGCTCGACGCCGTCGATGCGCATGTCGATGATCTGACACTGATGGCCGTCCGCCTCGAGGCCGCCGGCGACGCACTCCATGCCGAGGGGCTCGACGAACGTGATCATCTCGAGACCGATGATTCCGCCGATCGGGGCTTTGAGAAACGACACTCTCATGGAGATGAGAGATTCCGACACAGTGAGGCCGGTAAGTCAACCTGCGACTCACGCGGTGCGGGTGAGCTCGCTTACTTCGGCTCGCGGAAGGAGAGGTTGAACGGTTTTCGCAACGTGCCGCTCGCGGTCTCGAATTGAGCGGCTCCGCGCACGTATACCGTCGCTCCGCCTTTCTTCATTCCTTCGCTGCGCGAGTAGGCCCACATCGAGAAGGGGAGCGTCCGCGTCTCGCCGGGGGCGATGGTTTCTTTGAAGGCGACCGCTCCGCTGCGAAGCACGTAGGGACTCCGTCCGACGGCTTCCATCGTGAGCTCGCGAAGCGTGACCGGAGCATCCGCTTGATTGCGAATCTCGAGCTGATAGGCGATGGAGACGGCACCGCGATCTTCGACGACGAATTCGGAGGTGGGAAGCTGCTCGATCCGAAGTTGGAGCGGCGACGCGTCGGTGGCGGCGCCGGTACCGGTACCGGTACCGGTGGACGACGCGCATCCGATCGCGAAGAGCAACCACGCGATGAGAGATAGCCGAATGGACATTGTCGGGCTCCTGCGAATGGATCGATGGAAACACGAGTATAGATCGCCGCGCGTTGCAGTCCGGTGACGAGTCGGGGCGCGCTAGGCGTCTTCTGACTTCCGGCGGTCGTTGCCGCAACCGCGGCCGCTCACGTCCGTAATCCTTCGATGTGAGACGTTTTCTGATCGCCGGCGGGATCGTGCTCGTCATGTTCGCGATTGCGTCGACCGTCCGCGATCGCAATCGCGCGATCGCCGCGCGGCAGCTCGCGTCGGCGCGTGCGTTTCTGAATGACGGTGTGCTGCGCACGGTGATCCTCGGCGATTCAGTTGCGCGAGGTGCGGGGGATGAGCGAGGCCGCGGCATCGCGGGCGCGTTGGATATGGAGTTGCGCACGCGAAACGTTCGCGCGACTGCGGTGATGAACGTCGGGATCGATGGCGCGCGGACGTTTCATGTGGTGAAAGCGCTTGCGGAGAGATCGCGACGGTCGATGATCCGTGCGGCGGACGTCGTCGTGCTGTCGATCGGAGGGAATGATTTGTACGGCGATTCGGCGGCGCGTTTGTTGGCGGCGATCGTGCCCGATTGCCATCAACAACGAACGATCGCGAGAGTGCGGCGCGTCGTGGATCGGATTCGCGAGCTGAATCCCGCAGCGCGAATCTATCTCCTCGGGCTGTACAACCCTTATCGAGCCACGTGGCTCGATGCGCAGGTGAATCGATGGGACGCGCGCCTCATTACGGAATTCGCGGCGGAGCGCGATGTGACCGTGCTCCGGATCTGCGATCTGTTCGCGCGCGGTCAGCGGATCAGCAGCGTGGATCACTTTCACCCGGGCGTGCGCGGATACGAGGCCATCGCGATGAGGATCGCGACGGCGCTGTGATCACGCGCCAGGAATGAGTCCCAGAGGTCGATTCACGAGACGATCCGCATATTCGCCATGCTCCGCGTCGAGAAGGAGCGTGAGCTGGAAGAGACGCGCCAGACGATCGATCCATCGCCGCGCGTCGTGCTCGTCGAGATGCGCGAGATCTTCGACCAGCGCGTCGCTTTCTTTTGGGAAGTGCTTGCGCGTGCGCGCGAGGATCAACTCGTGCGGGGCATCCTTCTGCACGACCCGCAGCGCGTCGAGGACGAGGATGTTGGTGGTGCCTTCCCAGATCGGCAGCACCTGCGCATCGCGCAGGAGACGCGGCATCGGATTCTCTTCGATGTAGCCGTTTCCTCCGATCAACTCCATCGCCTCAGAAACGCACGGCACGGCCAGTTTGCCGGTGAGTGCTTTCGCGATCGGCGTGAGAAGGCGCAGCAACCGCGCGGCATCCGCATCGCCGGCGTCGGCGCGGCCTAACAGCTCGATGGTCTCGAATGTGAGCAGCATGGCCGCGACGTGCTCCGCTTCGAGATCGAAGAACGTTCGCTGTGCGAGCGGCCATTCGATGATCGGTCGTCCGAAGGCGTGCCGGCGCTCGATGTAGTGGCGCGCTTCGTACACCGCGCGTCCGATCACTGCGACCGACGCGACGGCGTTGTACAGACGCGAGAGATTGAGCATGTCGGCGATGGCCGCGAAGCTGCCGACCTCCTCCGCCCGGGCGCCGGTCAATGTCACTTCACCGGTCGGCATCGAGCGCACGCCGAGCTTGTCTTTGAGTCGCTCGATCGTGACGCCGGGGTTGTCGCGCGTGAGCAGCAGGAACGTGCGCAGGCCGCGCGTTCCTTCGCCCGCGCCTTCGACGCGCGCGGTGACGAGCACCGCCTGCGCGTCGACATTGGAGCAGAACCATTTGTGTCCTGTCAGGCGCCACGATCCATCGCCGTTCTTGCGGGCGACGGTCTGATTCGCGCCGACGTCGGATCCGCCCGCGCGCTCGGTGAGAAACATGCCGCCGGTCCAGAGCGTCGCCGGATCGGACGATGTGAGATGCGGCACGACGCTCATGACCTGCTCGTGCGTTCCGTGACGCGTAAGGACGCGCGCGACGCCGTCGGTCATGCACAGCGGGCAGTAGAGACCCATCTCCGCCATCGCGAAGAGATAGCCGAGGGCGAAGCCGGTGAGCTGCGCGGCATGAGAGTGGATGTTGCTCTCATCAGGCGTCTGATACTTCATCGCGATCATGCCGGAGCCGTAGGCGATGCGCTCCATCTCGCGATAGGCGGGGTGATAGTCGACGCGATGGATGCGCTCTCCGCGCACGTCATGCGTGATGAGGCGTGGCTGTTCGCGATCGGCGATCGCGGCGAGCGGTGCGACGTCTCTCGCCGCGCGCTCGCCCATCGTGGCGAGCTGCGGCTCGGCCCATTGATACGCGGCGTCGGAGAGCTTGCGGCGGATCAGCGCGCGAAAGTCGGGGGAGGCGTCCCAGTAGGAGGCGGTGGGGGAGTCGGGAATCACTTGCGAAGCATAACGCGCAAGAGAGACCCCTCACCCCGGCCCTCTCCCCGCGCGGCGGGGAGAGGGAGAATGCAGCGCACTTACTTTTTCTCGACGATGTCGGCTTTGAGGGCGCTGACGGCGGTCAGCAATTCGTTTTTCTCGGCGGCGGGGACTTTGAATTTGTCGAGCGTCGCGATGAGGTGGTTGACGGCGAGGTTCCAGTCGGATTCGCTGATGCCCATGCCTTTGTGCGCGGTCTTCATGTCCCGTCCCGTGTAGACGCACGGGCCGCCGGTGGCGGCGCAGAGTTGTTCGACGACGCGCTGGCGGAGCTTCTTGAGCGAGTCTTCGCTGTGTCCGACGACGAACTTGCCGAGCTGTTTGTCGGTGGCGAGACGACCGATGAAATCGTCGGTGACCGCGGCGATGGCGTCGTATCCGCCGAGGCGCTGGTAGAGCGTCTTCGGCTTCTCCATGTGTTGATCGGCGTAGAGTGACAACGAGAAGACGAGTGCACAGACGAGTACCAATAGCTTCTTCATTCGAGCCTCCTGCATTTGTCGAGATCTACGGTTCCGCAGGACCCGCGGATTTCCCGTAGTAAGCTTTGCGCTTCCATAACGACAGAATTCCGTGAGGAGGTGCCCCCCGTGAGCGAAGCCCAGGAGACCTCAGTTATGTCCGGAGCGGAGTCGATGCCGGACGTCGCAGGATGGATCGGACGACTTCTGTCGCGCGGCGTCGCGCTGCCCTGCGCGTTCCGCGTGCACACGCCGAGCGGTACGACGAAAGTCGGTGGCGGGCCGGTGGAGTTCGATCTTTCCATTCGCAACGAGAACGGCATGCGCGCGTTGCGATCGGTGTCGGAGCTGCGCATCGCCGACGCGTACGTGCGCGGCGACATCGACATCGAAGGCGACGTCGTGAAGGCGATGTGGCTGCGCGATCTGCTCTCCGATCGCAACGTGTGGCTGAAGATCTGGCGGCGCTTGCAGCCGCTGCTCATGGGACGCGAGCGTCTCAATCCGGCGTGGATCGCGAAGCATTACGACTCGAACAACATCCAGCTGCTCGCCGTCGATCAGGATTACTTCGCGTACACGCCGGGCATCTACACGACCGGCGAGGAGACGCTCGAGGAGAGCTCGCTCCGAAAGTACGAATTCGCGTGGGAATCCCTCGGGCTGCAGAAAGGCCAGGAGCTGCTCGAGATCGGATGCGGCTGGGGCGGGATGACTCGCTACAGCGCGAGCCGGGGCGTGCGCGTCACCGGCATCACCCTGTCGAAGGATCAGTTGAAATTCACGCAGGACATCATCGAGAAAAACGGATTCGATGCGACGGCGTCGTATCAGGACTTCTTCACTTTCGAGCCCGGCCGGCGCTTCGACGCGATCTCGTGCATGGGCGTGATCGAAGATCTCTCCGACTATCCGCGCGTAATGAAGCGCTTCGAAGAATTGCTGAAACCCGGCGCGCGCGCGTACCTCGATTTCGCGGCAGGGAAAGTGCCGTTCGGAACGTCGAGCTTCATCACCAAGTACGTGTGGCCGGGCACGTTCCGCATGGTGTACATGCCGCAGCTCATGGAGGCGATCGACCGCTCGCGCATTCAGCTCGCCGCCGTGTACAACGACCGGCGCAACTATCACCTCTGGGCGCGCAATGGACAGCGTCGCTGGGTCGAGAATCGGGAGAAGGTGGTTGCCGCGGCAGGCGAGGAGATCTATCGCCTGTTCAATCTCCTGTTCATGGGAACGGCGGGCGTGATGAACAATCCGTCGAACGAAGTGTCCGCGTATCGAATGGTCCTCGAATACGCCGGCTGATCCACAAGGAGGATGACGACATGGTGACTCTGTCCCTGCTCTGGCTCCCGATCCTTCTCTCCGCGGTGTTCGTATTCATCGCCAGCAACATTCTCTGGATGGCGCTGCCGTTCTGGCACGGTCGCGATTACGGGCGGATGACGAACGACTCCGCGATTCAGGATGCGCTCACGAACGTGGGCAGCGGACAGTACATCGTGCCGTGGGTGGACTGGAAGACGCAGACGCCCGAGCAGCGCGCGGAGCGTCAGAAGAAGCCGTTCGCGTTCATGTACGTGCGCAATCCGGGAACGTTCGCGTTTGCGAAGGCGATCGGCGTGTACTTCCTCTACACGCTCATCGTCGCGTTCTTCGTCGGGTACGTCGCGAGCCGCACGATCTCCGCGGGGACGCACTACCTCGAAGTGTTCCGCATCGTCGGCGCGGTCGGCTTCATGTCCTTCGGCTTTCGCGGCTTTCCCGATTCGATCTGGTACGGGAAACCGTGGAAGGTGACGTTCAAGGAAGTGATCGACGGTCTCATTTATGGCTGTCTGATGGCGGGGACGTTCGGCTGGTTGTGGCCGAAGTGAGCGCGGTGATCGCGTCCGACTGAATCTGCAGCGCGCGCGCGGGCTCGACGCCCGCGTCGCGCGCGCGATCGAGCAACCAGCGTCCGGACGCGGCGATGTAGAGACGCTGCGACCAGAAGCGTTCGAGCGCTTGGTATGCGACGCCGATTTCTTCGGGCTTGTGCGCGCTCGTCATCACGTCGTGGAGTTTTTGCGCGCCGCGCATGAAGGACTCGAGACGCTCGCGGAGTTGCGGATGTCCGATGCCGCTGATCCAGGCGAAGGATCCGGGGAGGGCGCGCTCTTCGAAGAAGCCGCGCAGCCGGACTTTTTGTCCATCGAGCCAGGCGGACCATGCCGGGGTATAGGCGTCGCGCCGCTTCTCAAACGTGCGGCGCGCAGGGAACGTGGTCATGTAGGGCATGGCCATGGCTAAGGGTGCCCCCCAACCGCCCAGGTCCCTCGCTACGCTTCGGGATGACAAAAGACGCAGTTGCTCTCGCTCGAAGGTGAGTTGGATGCGTGCGGTGGCTTTGTGGTGCAACACCTCGGCGAACTCGTCGACAGGTGGCGCGCAGATGTCCCACATCGCGGCGAAGTCGAGGACGCGCGCAAGGTCGTCTTCGGAAAATTTGTTGCGCTCGAGTGTGACGACGTACTGCAGGCCGTAATCGAAATCGAGTGTCGATGGTTTCTCGAGAAACTCCGTCATCTGTGCTTTGAGATCGACGGTCCATTCGAAGTCGTTCTGCGGGATGTGTTTCTCGTCGTATTTCCGGGTGCCGCGCGAGGTGATGAGGTGAAAGCCGTCCAGCGAGGTGCGCGTGGTTTGCTTGAACGTGCTCTCGTCTTTCGCGGCGACGAGTCCGAACGAGAAGCCGGACGAGGACTTGCGCGTGTGCGTCGTTTCGTTGAGATAGCGCACGATCGATCGCGCACTCGTGTCCTCTCTCAGCCCGAACTCACCCGCGATCGCCCGCGCGTGATCCTCGGCGAGGAGTGCATCGTCGAGGAGGACGTAGTCGACGATCGATGTGTTCTCGTCGATGCGCGCGTATTCGTACGCGAAGCCGGTCGCGGCTTTCCATCGCGCGATTTTCTCGAGGCGCTCGCGCAGTTCCTTGCGCAGACTGTCGACCTGGATCGCATCGAGCACTTCGTCGACTGCGCCCATCGCATTCGCTTCGGCGCCGAGGGACACGTCGATGGAGAACGTGTGATCGTGGGAGCGGGCTTTCTGGATGGCGATGCGATAACGATGTTCGCGCGTGCGCGAGATCATCACCATGAATCGATCTTTGACGCGAACGCGCGCCGATGCTTCGAGTCCGCGTTTCAGTTTGAGGACGACGGGAAGCTCGGTGAGCTCATGAAGCTTTGCGGAGATCGCATCGGCCCACGAGAACGAGACGGTCGCGGAGAGTGTGCCGCCGATCTCCATCGCCACCGCGTCGCCGGGCTGCAGCTTGCGCACGTCGTCGAGCTCGAGGAGCGAGCGCGGCGCGGCGAGATCGTCGCGCAGCGCCTGCCATGCCGAGTCGGTGGCGCGGTGTTTTCGATAGTCGGTGAATTCGACTTCACTCGAGCCCGACGTGAACGGAAGTCGTCCGCTCGCTTTCGCGGAGAGCGCGTACTTCACGCACGCGGATTCTTCGCGAATCGACGTGCGGATCGAGAGCGCGGTCGTCGGCGTGAAGGAGATCGATGCGATGCGAATCGGATGCGTGAGCTGCACGCCGAGCGGTTCATCGGGAAGCTGATTGAGCGCGCGACCGCGCAATACGTCGCGAAGAACGTCGAGATCAGCCTTCAGTTCCGGCATGGCCGGAGGATATCAGGGGAAGAGCGTGAGGCCGCGCGCCTGCGACTCGGCGAGGATGTCGAGGAAGCGCGCGCGGGAGATCTCGCGTGCGCCGAGGGCCTCCATGTGCGGGGTCACGACCTGACAGTCGAGGAGGTGCGTGCCGCGCGCGCGGAGATGATCGATGAGAAACAAGAGCGCGAGCTTCGATGCATCGGGGCGGTGATGAAACATGCTCTCGCCGGTGAAGAGCCCACCGGCGTCGACGCCGTACAGACCGCCGGCAAGCTCGCCGTTCTCCCACGCTTCGATGCTGTGCACATCGCCCGCGGCGTGGAAGCGTGTGTACGCAGCGATGATGTTCGGCGCGATCCACGTGCCGTCCTGGTCGGGCCGCTCGGCTTCCGCGCATGCGCGAATGACGTCGGAGAACGCGCGATCGATCGTGAACGTGTAGGGATTCCGCATGGCGGCTTTGCGCAGGGAGCGTCCGACGTGGAGCTCGTCGAAGAAGATCACCGCGCGGCGTCGCGGCGAGAACCAGGGCAGCGGCATGCCGTCGTGCGGCCAGGGGAAAATGCCTTTGCGATACGCCTCGCGCAGCGTGTCGACGCGGAGGTCCTCGCCGATCGCGACGACGTCGCTGGGAGCGTAGCGAGGGTCGGGGAACGTGGACATAGGACTCTTAGGACGTCCTAGGACGTCGTAGGACGTCGTACGACGTCCTAATAACGCAGCGTCAGTTCATCGCTCACGGCATCCACGACCACGTGCCCGCCGTTCGCAAGACTTCCGAACAGAATCGCATCCACCAGCGGCTCTTTCACCTTTGTCGAGATCAGTCGTGCCATGGGACGCGCGCCGAAGGAGCGGTCGTAGCCGTGCGCGGCGAGCCAGGCGCGGCCGGCTTCGCGGAGCTCGAGCGTCACGTTCTTCGGCGCGAGCTGCGTTTGCAGCTCGCCGATGAATTTGTCGACGACTTGCAGGATCGTTTCGGTGTTGAGCGTATTGAAGGCGATCCATGCGTCGAGGCGATTGCGAAATTCGGGTGCGAACGTGCGCTCGATGACGCCGCGTCCGCGGCCGGTTGCGCCGGAGGGCATGAAGCCCGGCGCGGTGTCGGTCATCTCGCGGCCGCCGGCGTTCGTGGTCATGATGAGGATCACGTTGCGGAAGTCGGCCTTCTTGCCGTTGTTGTCGGTCAGCGTCGCGTGATCCATCACCTGCAGAAGAATCGAGAAGAGATTCGGGTGCGCTTTCTCGATCTCGTCGAGGACGAGCACCGCGTACGGCGTCTTCGTGATCGCGTCGGTGAGCAGGCCGCCCTGATCGAAGCCGACGTAGCCCGGAGGCGCGCCGATGAGGCGCGACACGGTGTGCGGTTCCATGTACTCGCTCATGTCGAAGCGGATGAACTCCACGCCTAACGCGTGGGCGAGCTGTTTCGCGAGCTCGGTCTTGCCGACGCCGGTCGGGCCGGAGAAGAGAAACGATCCGATCGGCTTGTCGGGACTGCCGAGGCCGGAGCGGGAGAGCTTGATGGCATTGACGATCTGGTGAATGGCGTGATCCTGGCCGAAGATCACGCGCTTCAGATCGCCGTCGAGATTTTTCAAGCGATCTTTCTCGCTGACGGCGACGGTGCGCGGCGGGATCTTGGCCATGCGGGCGACGACGGTCTCGACCTCGTGAATCCCGACCGTGCCTTGTGAAGCGGCGTCGGTCCGCAGCATCCGCAACCGCGCTCCTGCCTCGTCGAGGACGTCGATCGCTTTGTCGGGGAGATGACGGTCGTGGATGTGTTTCGCCGACAGCTCCGCCGCGAGCTGAATCGCTTCGTCGGTGAAGGTCACGCCGTGATGCTCTTCGTAGTAGCTCTTGAGACCTTGCAAGATCTCCACGGTCTCGGCGACGGTCGGCTCGCCGATCTCGATCTTCTGGAAGCGGCGCGCGAGCGCGCGGTCGCGCTCGAACGATTGTTTGTACTCGCCGTATGTCGTCGAGCCGATTACGCGGAGCTTGCCGGATGCGATCGCGGGCTTGAGCAAATTCGACGCGTCCATCGTGCCGCCGCTCACGGCGCCGGCGCCGACGATGGTGTGGATCTCGTCGATGAAGAGGATCGCGTCTTTCTTCTCCACCAGCGCGCCGATGACGGCCTTGAGGCGCTGCTCGAACTCGCCGCGATACTTCGTGCCGGCGAGCACGGCGCCCATGTCGAGCGAAAACACCACCGCGTCTTTGAGCACGGCGGGAACTTCGTTGCGCTGGATTTTGAGCGCCAGTCCTTCCGCGATCGCGGTCTTGCCGACGCCGGGCTCGCCGACGAACAGCGGATTGTTCTTGCGGCGCCGGCAGAGGATCTGGAT
>Ga0075428_100005797_pt1 | contig 13717 bp, 10 predicted proteins | sample RhiMetdeltSRZDD2_FD_75291 | JGI IMG/M metagenome (GOLD analysis project Ga0075428, IMG submission 75291) | Populus rhizosphere microbial communities from Tennessee, USA - Rhizosphere MetaG P. deltoides SRZDD2 | ecosystem: Host-associated > Plants > Roots > Rhizosphere > Soil | place: USA...
GCACGAACGAAGAAAACAAAAACAGGAGAGACGATCAGCGAAAGAAGAATCCAGCCGTAAACGCGTTTTTTGCTAACTTTGACGAGTCACTCCATATCAGCGAGGGACCTGGGCGGGTGGACGGTGCGATCGAGCTACGCTTCGGGATGACACGGTAGAGTCCCGATGTTTGCTACCGTGAGCAGCGATGGCGAAACGCTCGACGATCAAGGATTTCCTCTGGCGGCACTCGGCGGGACTGGCGTTCCTGGTCATGGTCGTGTTCGTCGCCTTTCTCGGGTACGTCGGCTACACGTACGTCGTCGTCACGAAGAAATTCAACTCGTCGCGGCGGTGGGACCTGCCGAGCCGCGTCTACTCCGACTCCACGCCGATCGTGCCCGGCACGCGCTACTCGCGCGCGCTGCTCGAGCCGAAGCTCAACCACGTCGGCTATCGCGAGGTCCGCAAGCGCGTCGAGAATCCGGGCGAATATCGCTACAGCGGCGACGATCTCGAGATCTACCTCAACAACTTCGAGTATCCGGACATGGAGTTCCACGCCATGCCGGTGCTCGTCGACATGGACGGCTCGCGCGTGCGCGCGATCAAGCGCCTGACGGACGGCATCACGCTGCGCGGCGTGCGCATCGAGCCGGAGCTGATCACCTCGATCTACGACAACGCGATGGAAGACCGCGTGCCGGTCTCGCTGGACGCCGCGCCCAAGGTGCTCGTCGACGCCATCATCGCCACGGAAGACCGCGCGTTCTACAAGCACGAAGGCATCTCCATTCGCGGAATCGCGCGGGCGCTCTGGACCGATCTCCGCAAGAAGTCGCTCACCGCCGGCGGCTCGACGCTCACACAGCAGCTGGTGAAGAACCTCTTTCTCACGCACGAGCGCACGTTCCGCCGCAAGGCGCAGGAAGCGTTGATGGCGTTGCTTCTCGAGCTGCGCTACTCGAAGGAAGAAATTCTCGAGGCGTACCTCAACGAGATCTACCTCGGGCAGAACGGCGCGGTGCAGATCGTCGGCGTCGAGCAGGCCTCACAGGTGTACTTCGGAAAGAGGGTCACGTACTTGACGCTCCCCGAGGCGGCGACCTTGGCGGGGATGATCCGCTCGCCGAACGTGCTCTCGCCGCTCAAGTATCCGGAGCGCGCGAAGCCGCGTCGCGATGTCGTGCTTCAGGGCATGCGCGACCTCGGCATGATCAGCGAGCGCGAGCTCACGGAGGCGACCGCATCGCCGCTGGCGATCACGCGCTTTCCGAAGACCTCGCGCAGCGCGCCGTTCTTCGTCGATCTGGTGCTGAAGCAACTGCGCGACACCTATCCCGAGACCCAGCTCAAGACCGACGGCCTGCGCATCTTCACCACGCTCGACACGATCATGCAGCGCTCCGCCGAAGACGCGCTCGACACCGGCATCAACGGCCTAACAAAGAAATATCGCTATATCCGGACATCTCAGACGCCGCTCGAAGGCGTCGTGCTGACGATCCAGCCGGGCACAGGATACGTGAAGGCGCTCGTCGGCGGACGCAATTACTCGAACACGCAGTTCAATCGCGCGATTCAGGCGCGGCGACAACCGGGATCGCTGTTCAAGCCGTTCGTGTACGTCACGGCGATGGATCCCGCGCGCGGCAAGCAGGCGCTCACCGCGTCGACGGTGCTCGATGACTCTCCGATCTCGATCCAGCAGGCCGGAGCCGCGGTGTGGAAGCCGCAGAACTACGACAACCGCTTCCACGGTCACGTCACCGTGCGCGAGGCGCTCGCGCACTCGTACAACATCCCGGCGGTGCGCGCGGCCATCGACGCCGGCGTGCCGAACGTGATCAAGACCGCGGCGAACATCGGCGTCGAGAGCCGGCTGCAGCCGTATCCGTCGGTGTCGCTCGGCTCGTTCGAGGTCACGCCGCTGGAGATCGCCTACGCCTACTCGGTCTTCGCGAACCTCGGCGTGAAGGCGGAGCCGGTGTCGATCCTCGCGGTCGCCACGCGCGACGGCAGCCTGCTCGAATCGCGCAACGTGAAGATGAAGCGCGTCGCGCCGGCGAGCATCTGCTACGTCATGAACGACGTCCTGAAGGATGTGTTCGAGTACGGAACTGCGGCGCGCGCGCGATCGCTCGGCTTCGAGCACGCATATGCCGGAAAGACCGGAACGACGAACAACTATCGCGACGCCTGGGTCGTCGGCTACTCGCCGCGCGTGCTGTCGCTCGTCTGGGTCGGATTCGACGACGGCCACAGCGTGCGGCTCGCGGGAAGCGACGCCTGCCTGCCGATCTGGACGCGCCATATGAACCGCATCGACGGATTGGTGCCCGATGTCGACTGGCGCCGGCCGGAAGACGTGACCGATCGCGAGATCGATCCGCTCTCGGGACTTCTCGCCACGCCGTATTGCCCCCAGACGCGCAACGAGGTGTACGTCGCCGGCACCGAGCCCGAATCCGTCTGCCCGTTGCACGCGGGCAGCGGCGAGCCGAGTCCGTTCTGGGAAGACCGACAAGTTTTCGAGCAACCGCCGGTGCCGCCGACTCCCGCAGAACAGCAACGGCGTGCGAGACAGCGCGACAACTCGATCAGGCGGCTCTTGCGACGAATCTTCGGCGACAACTAGGACTTCTAGGACGTATAGGACATCTAGGACGTCGTAGGACGTCCTACAAGGTCCGAGTTGTCCTATCCGTCCTATAAACTTCACCCATGACTGCCGTTCCCACCGAGCCCGGCCTTCTGTCCCGCGTGAGCAATCGCGCGCAGGCCGCGTTCACGTATGTCGGCGGGATCACCGATCTCGCGGTGCAGACCATCCAGCAGCTGCGCCGCGGGAAGATCGAGCAGCCGCTGCTCACCGCGCAGTTCGATCAGATCGGTGTTCGCTCGATCTCCATCGTCGTCATCACGTCCGCATTCATCGGCATGGTGCTCGCGCTGCAGACCGCGTACGCGCTGGAAGACTTCGGCGGAAAGCTTTTCGTCGGCACGATCGTGTCGCTCTCGCTGGTGCGCGAGCTCGCGCCGGTGCTGATGTCGCTGATGGTCGGCGGCCGCGTCGGCGCGGGCATGACGGCGGAGATCGGAACGATGAAAGTCACGGAGCAGATCGACGCCCTGCGCGCGCTGGCGACGAATCCCGTCCGCAAGCTCGTCGTTCCGCGCGTCGTCGCGTCCACCCTGATGTTTCCGATCCTCACCGTCGTTTCCATCGCGCTCGGCATTCTCGGCGGTCTGCTCATCGCCGTCGCGAACCTGCACCTCAGCGCGAACTACTACCTGCGCAGCGTCATCGAGACGGTCAAGTACAACGATCTCGCGTCCGGCATCTGCAAGACGTTCTTCTTCGGCTTCGCGATCGCACTGGTCGCCTGCTACAACGGCCTGCGAACCAGCGGCGGCGCGGACGGTGTCGGCCGCTCGACGACGCAGACCGTCGTCACCGGCGCGATCACTGTCTTGATCATGGACTTCTTCCTCACGAAGCTCTTTCTGCTCCTGTTCTGATGGCAACATTGAACACAGATCCCGGCCGGTTTCGTGATGCATACCGCGCCGGCGATCCTTTCGCGCACGCTGTGATCGATGGACTCTTTCTCGATCACGAGCTCGACGCTGTTCTGGCGGAGTTTCCGAATCCCGGCCAGACGCGATGGATGCGCTTCGACTCCACGACCGAGAGAAAGCTCGGGTACTACCACGAGTACAGCAGCATCACGCCCACCGTTCGCGCCTTCCTGGACGCAATGAACGGTTTCGAGATGTTGCTGTTTCTGGAAGAGCTCACCGGCATCGAGGGACTGATCCCCGATCCCTATTTCGGCGGCGGAGGGCTCCATCAGATCGAGCCCGGCGGCTTTCTCAAGATCCACGCGGACTTCAACGTGCATCCCAAGCTCAAGCTCGACCGGCGGGTCAATATGCTGGTGTACCTGAACAAAGGATGGAAGGATTCGTGGGGAGGCCATCTCGAGCTATGGAATGCATCCATGACGGAGTGCCGGAAACGAATTTCTCCGGTGTTCAATCGAACCGTCGTTTTCTCGACGACGGACACCTCGTTTCACGGACACCCGCACCCTCTGGCAGCACCGCCGGGAGTGACCAGGAAGTCGATCTCGCTTTACTACTACACCGCAGGACGGCCTGAAGAGGAACGCTCCGCGGCGCACGATACGATCTTCCGGGAGCCGGTGACGCGCTGAGGACTCAGTCCTCTTTCGTTCGGGCCCAGACACAAGTCCGGCAGATGAAATCGTCCGGAGCGTCCTCGATGCCGTACGTCCAGCGCCGCAGTCTCGCGAAATCGTCGCTCTGCAGCACTTCGTCGAGGGACTGGGTCTTCAGATCTCCGACGACATAGTTCTCGTCGTAATCCTGGCAACAAAGCACGCAACGGCCGCTGGCGGTGATGTGCAGATGCTGGAGCGGCCGCGAGCCCACGAGATCGCAGCCGGCGAGACGTCCCCGCTTCGCAGGCACGTGAAGTCCCACCGGCGGCAGCCAGCCGGCGCGGTCGTTCGTGACGGCGCTCTGTACCTGAAACCGGCTGCCCTCGAAGCGCGCTCGAATTTCCGCGAAGTCCTGATCGTGAACGGCGTCGCCTTTGCCTAACACTACGATGCGCATGTCTTCGGCGAGCCGCTTGTCGCGAAGGTAATCCAGATTTCGCAGTACGGGCCCCAGATGATCGAACCCGCGATCCTCCGCATATCGCTTCGCGTCGAGAGTCGATAAGTTGACGCAGAGATAGCGCAGCGTCCCTGCTTCCATCAGCGCGTCGACTTTCGCAGGAGCCAGCCCGGTGCCGTTGGTGAGAACGGAGACCGGAAATTTCGCTTCGAACAAATGCCTGATCAGATCCGCGAAGCGGCGATCGACGGTCGGCTCGTTGTAGTTCTGAAGAAAGACCGACTCGAGCGTCGAGCGATAGGGAAGTAACTGCTCCACGATCGACTCGAACAGCTCCAGCGGCATCAGCTCGTCCTCGCGCGGCGCGATGGACACGGGACAGAAGTAGCACTTCTGATTGCACGTCGTCAGCGTCTCCAGCGAGACGATCTTCAGCCGGTATTGACGCGAGAGATCGGTGTGGCGCGGCACGATCCAGCCGTCGCGCTCGAGCACGTCGTCGGACCCGCCCTCGCGCTCGAACGCGCGAAAGCGAACGTACCCATCCTCGCCCGCAACGAGCGTGCGATCGGTCAGCGGGTTGTAGACCTGCTGCTCGTCGATGTGCAGGTAGGGATTGATGTCGTATTCGTGGACCAGACTCATTGGCGCTCCGACTATACGTACGTGCGAACCGCGGTGTCCAACGCGCGAAGTACCTCCGCGACTTCCCATCCGCGGTCCGATGGCGCTCCGTATACACTTCACATCACGCCGTTCACCGCGCTTTCAGGCAAGCGCGGCCGCAGCGGCGCGATCAGGCGATGACCGAGATCACGATCACAGACCGGCGGGCGCAGGAGCGTGGAACGACGGAACGCCGCCGCGCGCCGCGCGAGCCGTTCGTCGAATTCCAGGACCTCTACAAGGCCTACGGTCCGAAACAGGTCCTGCGCGGTGCGAGTCTGAAGGTGTACCGCGGCGAAGTGCTGGTCATCCTGGGCGGATCGGGAAGCGGAAAATCCGTCACCCTGCGCCACATGTTAGGTCTCGAGGCCCCCGACTCGGGGCGCGTCGTCGTCGAAGAGGAAGACATCACCGAATTGCCGGAGGAAGAGCTGTACCGCATCCGCAAGAAATTCGGGATGCTCTTCCAGAGCGGCGCACTGTTCGACTCGATGACTGTCTTCGAGAACGTCGCCTTTCCGCTGCGCGAGCACACGGACATGAGCGACGAAGAGATCGCCCGCGCGGTGCACGAGAAGCTCGAGCTCGTGAATCTTCCCAACACGCAGCAGCTCATGCCGGTCGATCTCTCCGGCGGCATGAAGAAGCGGGTCGGTCTCGCGCGCTCGATCGTGCTCGATCCGAAAGTCATCCTCTACGACGAGCCGACGACCGGACTCGATCCGATCACCGCGCAGACCATCAACGACTTGATCATCGATCTGCAGGCGAAGCTGAGCGTGACGTCGGTCGTGGTCACGCACGACATTCATTCCGCGTTTTCCGTGGGCGACCGCATTGCCTTTCTCAATCAGGGTGTGTTCGAGTGGATCGGCACGATGGAAGAGGCTCGCGACTCCGATCATCCCAAACTGCGCGAGTTTCTGAAGGCCAGCGCCGTCGTGGCGGCGCAACCGAGCAAGTAGTCGGCAGTGTGCAGTAAGCAGTCCGCAGAGAGCCGTTGCTCGTGCTCCTGCCAACTGCCAACTGCCTACTGCCAACTGAGATGAAACCTTATGGCGAAAACGACGACAGAACGAGCGACCCGCGTCGGCATCCTGGTCTCCGGCGCGCTGATCATCCTGATGTTCTTCCTGTTCTTCATCGGGTCGGAGCAGAAGATCTTCGCCCGCAAGAACGAATACGAAGTGCGGCTGGAGAACGTGACCGGACTGGCCGAGGGAAATCCCGTGAAGATGTCCGGCGTGACCATCGGCGTGATCCGCGACATCAAGCTGCCGCAGGATCCGAAGCAGAAGCAGGTCGAGATCCTGATCATGATCGACCGCAAGTTCGCCGAGCGCGTGCGCGGCGACTCGCGTGTGCGCCTCAAGAAGATCGGCCTACTCACCGGCGACAGCTACATCGATGTCACTCTCGGCACGCCGCGCCTTCCCGCGCTCGAGCCGGGATCGATCATCCCGTCGCAGCGGCAGACCGACGTCGAAGCACTGATCTCCTCGGGTGAAGATCTCGTCGACAACTTCGTGCAGATTTCGTATTCGCTGAAGAACATTCTGGCGCGCATCGATCGCGGCGAAGGTCTTCTCGGCGAGCTGACCACGGCGCCGGAAACGAAACAGCGTCTGACCGACACCGTGCTGACGACGCTCAACAAAACGAATGCCGCACTCGCGCACATGGAGAGCGGGCGAGGCGTGTTAGGGAAGCTCGTGTACGACGACAAGTACGCGGAGCAGCTCACCGCTTCCCTCGGCAGCGCCGCGCAGTCGCTGCAGTCGATCACCGCCAAGATGCAGACCGGTTTCGACAACAACGAGGGCCTGCTGCCCGCGCTCATCAGCGACCCCGAAGAGAAGAAGAAGATGTCCGAGCTCGTGGAAAACCTCCGCGCCACCTCGAACAACCTCGCCACCTTCACCGCCTCGATGAAAGAAGGACAAGGCCTCGTCCCGCGGCTTCTCAACGACAAGGAGTACGGCGATCAAGCCCTCGCCGAGTTCACGCTCCTGGTGCGCCAGCTCAACGAAGTCGTCACGAAAGTCAACACGGGCGAAGGAACCGCGGGCAAGCTCATCACCGATCCGGCCGTCTACGAATCGATCAACGACATCCTCATCGGCATCAACGAATCGAAGATGCTCCGCTGGCTGATCCGCAACCGGCAACAGGCCGGCATCGAGAAACGCGTCGACGAAGCCAAGAAAGCACCGGCCACCGACGAGCCGCCACCCGAGGTGGAGCCGCCGCCACCGCCGCCGGTGGAGGAGAAACCGCCGCTTTAACACGCTCTTGTCATCCCGAGCGTTAGCGAGGGACCTGGGCGGGTGGGAGGCACGATGAGCGCGCCACCCGCACACCCAGGTCCCTCGCTACGCTTCGGGATGACAAGGGGCGGTTGTTGTACGATGCGCCGCGCATTTCTTAGCCCGGAGGGTTCCCGTGGATATTGCTGTCATCGGCACCGGCTACGTCGGCCTCGTGACCGGCGCCGGTCTTGCCGACTTCGGCAACGACGTGATCTGTGTCGACGTCGACGTTCGAAAAATCGAGGCGCTCAACGCCGGCCAGATTCCGATCTACGAGCCTGGTCTCGACAAGCTCGTCTCCAAGAACGCGAACGAAGGACGCCTCAAGTTCACCACGGATCTTCCGGGCGCCATTCGCGCCGCGCGTGCGATCTTCATTGCCGTCGGCACGCCGCCGAAGCCCGACGGGTCGGCCGATCTGCGCCATGTCGAAGACGTCGCGAACTCGATCGCCCAGCACATGAACGGGCCGAAGCTCGTCATCACCAAGTCGACCGTGCCGATCGGCACGGGCCGCATGATCGAGCGCATCATCGCCTCGCACGGCAACGGCCACCGGGCATCGATCGTCTCCAATCCCGAGTTCCTCCGCGAAGGCTCTGCGATCGAAGACTTCATGAGACCCGATCGCGTCGTCATCGGCGCGTCGGATCCGGAGTCGGCGGAGATGATGAAAGAGATCTACGCGCCGCTGCACTCGCTCGAGATTCCGTTCGTCGTCACGAACGTCGAGTCGTCGGAGCTCATCAAATACGCGGCGAACGGGTTTCTCGCAACGAAGATCACGTTCATCAACGAGATCGCCGTCGTGTGCGAGAAAGTCGGCGCGAACGTGCACGACGTCGCCGTCGGCATGGGCCTCGACTCGCGCATCGGTTCGAAGTTCCTGCAGGCCGGCCCCGGCTTCGGCGGCTCGTGTTTCCCGAAAGACACCTCCGCGATGGCGGACATCTCGCGCCGCGAGGGCTACGAGTTCCAGATCATGGAGGCGGTGCTCCGCGTCAACGAGGCGGTGAAGCTGCGCATGATCGACAAGATCGTCGATGCTCTCGGCGGAAACGCGAACGGCAAGACCATCGGCATTCTCGGCCTCGCCTTCAAGCCCGAGACGGACGACATGCGCGACTCGCCGACGATCCCGATCATCAAAGGACTGCAGTCCAACGGCGCAACCATTCGCGCCTACGATCCGCAGGCGATGGAGAACTCGCGCTCGATCTTCGACGACATCACGTATTGCGATGACGCGTACTCGACCGCCGATGGCGCGGACGCGCTCGTGCTGGCGACGGAGTGGAACGAATTCCGCGCCCTGAATTTCGAGCGCATCAAGAAAGCGCTGCGCAGCCCGATCCTCGTCGATCTGCGCAACGTGTACGACCCGCAGCGCATGGCGGCGCTTGGCTTCCGCTACACATCGGTCGGGCGCACGGACGACGTTCGCAAGACGGCGAAGGTCTGATCGATGGGTCGTGCACTCATCACCGGCGGTGCGGGTTTCCTCGGGTCGCACCTCTGCGAGCTGTTTCTCGATCGCGGACATGAGGTCGTCTGCATGGACAACTTCATTACCGGATCGCCGGACAACATTCGCCATCTGTTCGGGCGCGACGGATTTCTCTTCGTCAAGCACGACGTCACGACCTACGTCCACATCGACGGTCCGCTCGATTACGTGCTGCACTTCGCATCGCCGGCGAGCCCGATCGACTATCTCGAGAAGCCGATTCAGACACTCAAAGTCGGCTCCCTCGGCACGCACAAGACGTTAGGCGTAGCGAAGGACAAGAACGCGCGGTACCTCATCGCGTCGACGTCCGAGGTGTATGGGGATCCGCTCATTCACCCGCAACGCGAGGATTACTGGGGCAACGTCAATCCGGTCGGGCCGCGCGGCGTGTACGACGAGGCGAAGCGCTTCGCCGAAGCGATGACCATGGCCTACCACCGCTTCCACAACGTCGATACGCGCATCGTGCGCATCTTCAACACCTACGGCGAGCGCATGCGCGTCAACGACGGCCGCGTCGTTCCCGCGTTCATTTCCCAGGCCCTGCGCAACGAGCCGCTGACCGTGTTCGGCGACGGATCGCAGACCCGCTCGTTCTGCTATGTGTCCGATTTGATCGAAGGCATCTATCGATTGCTGATGTCGAACGAAGTGCAGCCCACGAACATCGGCAATCCCGCGGAAATGACCGTGCTCCAGTTCGCGCAGGAGATCCGGCGCCTAACCGGCACCACTGCGCCGATCGAATTCCGCCCCCTCCCCGAGGACGATCCGAAAGTGCGCCGCCCGGACATCACCAAAGCGCGCAATCTCCTCGGCTGGGAACCGCGCGTGCCCCTCGCGGAAGGACTGCAGAAGACGATCGACTACTTCCGGCGCGTGCTTTAGACATGATGCGACGGCGCATGATCATGCGCTGTCGGCACGGTCGCGTGCAGTGTTATCTGTATTCGTACTGTGCGCATCCAACGAACGCTGCTCGTCCTTGTCCTTCTCTCCGCATTGCCGCTGCGCGCCACCTGTCCCGATTTCGCGGGCGCGGTCCACTATGACGCCGGCGTCGATCCGTTCGGCGTCGCGACGGGCGATTTCGATCGCGATGGGAAGATCGATCTCGCCGTCGCGAATTCGAATTCCAATAACATCTCCGTCCTCTTGGGCAATGGAAACGGTACGTTCGACGGTGCGGTGCATTACGCAGCCGGCACGTTTCCCGGCTTCGTTGCCACTGGCGATTGGGACGGCGACGGCGACGCGGATCTCGCGGTGGCGAACACGATATCCGATACCGTCTCGGTTCTTCTTGGCCACGGCGACGGCACGTTTGCTCTCGCCGTGAACTACGCGGCCGGAAGCAGGCCGGTATCGGTGGCGATAGGCGATGTCAACGAAGACGGGATCCCCGATCTCGCGACTGCGAACCTGCTCAGTGCCAATGCCTCGATCTTCCTCGGCAATGGCGACGGGACGTTTGCGGCTCCGACCAACGTCGCCTCGTCCGGTACGAATCCTCGATCGATCGCTCTCGCCGATTTCAATCGCGATGGGAAACTCGATCTCGTCCTCGCGAACTCGACCTCGGCGACCATTACCGTGCGTCTTGGTTTCGGCAACGGATCGTTCGCTTCGAGCACGACCATTCCCTGCGGCGTCATTCCCTTTTTTCTCGCGGTCGCGGATCTCAATGGCGACGGCAAGCTCGATCTGGCAGCGGCGGACCTGGGCGGCGACTCCGTCGCGATTTTGATCGGCAACGGCGGAGGATTGTTCGGCTCTGCGACGACGTTCAGCGCCGGCACCGATCCGAGGTCGATTGTCGTCGGCGACTACAACCGGGATGGGGCACTCGATCTCTTTGTGGCGAACGAGACCTCGAACAATGTCTCACTGCTGACGGGGAATGGCAGCGGCTCGTTTGCGGCGCCCATTCAGCACACCACCGGCACTGCGTATTCGGTCGCATCGGCGGACTTCAACAACGACGGGCGGTTGGATGTCGCCGTCGCGGGCGTCGGAGCGACCGAGGTTTCGATCCTCCTCAATACAGGCGCATGTGCGAGGAATTGCGGGACGTTCGCCGATGCGGTGAACTACGCCGCCGGCGACGGCCCCGTTAGTGTCGTGATCGCCGATCTGAATCGCGACGGAATCAAAGACGTGGCCATGGCGAGCTACGACGCGTCCAAGATTACGGTGATGATGGGGAACGGCACCGGCGCGTTCATTCCACCCGTTCACTATGCGACGGGTACGAACCCGAACGCGATTGTGACCGGGGACTTCGATGACGACGGCATTCTCGACGTCGCAACCGCAAACACGGCGGCAAACAATGTGTCCGTGCTCCTCGGCAACGGCGACGGCACGTTTGCCGCTGCGGTGCATTATGCGACCGTCAACGCAGGAACGCCGCGAGGACTGACCGCCGCGGATTTCGATGGCGACGGCAGGCCGGATCTGGCCGTTACGAATTCTGCAACGAATAACGTGACCGTGCTGATGGGTGGCGGCAACGGGACGTTTGCCGCCGGCGTTCACTATGCAGTCGGGAGCACGCCTTATTCGATCGTGAGCGGAGATTTCGATCGTGATGGCGACCCCGATCTTGCGGTCGGAACGATCAATTCAGCGCCGCCGGGCGTGTCGATCCTGCTCGGCAACGGAGACGGAACGTTTGCGGCGGGCGCGCAATACGCAATCACCGTGGCGAGACACTCCAGCACCGCCGATCTGAATCACGACGGCATTCTCGATCTCGCATTCGCCACCGACCTCGGTCACACCATCTCGGTTCTCTATGGAATCGGGGACGGCACGTTCGGCTCACTTACGCCCTATAACTCGAATTTCAATCCGAGATCGGTCGTCATCGGAGATTGGGACGGCGACGGCCACAATGATCTTGCGGCGGCGAACGTCAATTCGAACAGCATCGTGCTCTATTTCGGGCGAGCCGCTGGTTATTTTTCAGACCCGGAAGACTATCTTGCCGGCACGGGTGCGACCTCGATCGCCGCCGACGATCTGAATGGCGACGGCAAGATGGATTTCGTCGTCGCAAATTACGGCTCCGACAACATCTCGGTGTTTCTCAATACGTGTACCGCACCGAACAACTTGCAGGCGGTCGCAACGAGCACCTCTCAGGTCTTCGTCACGTGGGAATTGGTCGCCGGCGCGACCGACTATGAAGTCGCCCGCCGTTTCGGCAATTTGGGTTTCTCCGTCGTTGGAACATCGAATGTGGCCGGTTACATTGACAATACAGTTGCGGCGAATACGGCGTACGTCTACAGGGCTCGAGCGATCCATCCAGGCAATACGAAGGGCCCATGGGGCACCACCGACCTCGCGACCACCATGCAGTTCACCGACGATCCCCTCGTCGCCGGCGTGACGCCGGTCAAGGCGGCTCATCTCACCCAACTGCAGACCGCAGTGAACGCCGTTCGTGCCACGGCATTTCTTGCGAATGCCACGTTCACCGCGGGTGTCACGCCGGGCAGCCCCATCAAAAAGGTCCATATCGAAGAGCTGCGCGCAAAGCTCGACGAAGCGCGCGTCGCGCTCAATTTCGTTGCGATTCCGTGGACGGATCCGAATCTCTTCGCCGGCATGACATCGATGAAGAAAACGCACGTGACCGACGTGCGCACCGGCGTCAAGTGACACGGCATTGGCGATTGCGCGCCGCCGCCTGAGCGCAAGGCGCTGTAATGGAGCGCAGGCCTCCCGGCCTGCCGGTCCGCAGGCTTCCAGCCTGCGCGAATGTCTGCGACAGAGGAAGGTGCGATGCAGCGCATTCTCGAAGCCGAGCCTACGATGAAGGTGATGCCGGCCGACTAGAATTGCCGGGCCGATGATGCGCGTCGTAGCCGCCGGATGTTTCGTCTTCGCAGGATTGATCGCGCTCGTGCTGCTGCTCGGTGGGCTCGGTGTTTCGGAGCGCGGCAACGACGTTCTCCTCGGCGGAGCTTTCGCTCTCGCCATGATCGTGTTGTGTGTCGCGGCGATGTGGCTCTTCAACGCGAAAGACACGAACGCCCTCGGGCTGCAGTCGCCGGAAGAACAGCTGCAGAAGCTCGAGAGCGCTGGGCTTCTCGAAGCGACCGGCTTCCGCGCGAGGCGAGCGTTTGGCGTCGAAGAATTCGAAGACGAGGGTCTTCACTACTACATCGAGCTCGAGGATCGATCCGTGCTGTTCCTGAGCGGTCAATATCTTTACGACTTCGAACCGATCGACGATGACCCCGACTGGAATCAGCCACGCCGCTTTCCCTGCACCGACTTCACGATCCTGCGTCACAAGGCGGAGCGGTACGTTCTGGACATTCAATGCAGAGGTGAGGTGCTGGAGCCCGAGCTCGCGGCGCCGCCATTTCGGAAGACGACCGCTCACGCCGATGGGGAAGTCATTCGCGACACGACCTACGACGCGTTGAAGTCGATTCATCCTCGCTGACTGCGAGCTTCATCACGCGAGGTTCCGGCACACACCTTTACAATCCCCGCCGTGGTGCGCCGTGACGAGCCGAAGCAACTGAAAGGGAGCGGAGGTTCAGGCTGCACTTCTCCAGCGGGTGAGAGTCCCGCACCGGTAAGCGCC
>Ga0075428_100005799_pt1 | contig 13716 bp, 12 predicted proteins | sample RhiMetdeltSRZDD2_FD_75291 | JGI IMG/M metagenome (GOLD analysis project Ga0075428, IMG submission 75291) | Populus rhizosphere microbial communities from Tennessee, USA - Rhizosphere MetaG P. deltoides SRZDD2 | ecosystem: Host-associated > Plants > Roots > Rhizosphere > Soil | place: USA...
ACCACTGTATTGGCCAGATTGATCTTCAGCTCGTCCAGCCGCGCCACCGATTGCGTATTCTGCGCCCGCGCCAGGTCGAGTTGCGCGACGGCGGCCTGATACCGCGCTTCGGTGTCGTCGAGCGTTTGCTTCGGAAGGAGCTGACGCGCGTAGAGGTTGCGCGAGCGCTCGGCGTTGGTCTCGGCGAGCTGGAGGTCGGCCTCACGTTGCCGAATGGTCGCCCGCGACACTTCGAGGCCGGCTTCCTGCTGCTTGACCTGCTCCTGAAGCTCGTAATCCTCGATCTTGGCGATTCGCTGGCCGCGGCTCACGGGATCGCCGAGCCGGACATTTATGGCCTCGAGCCGTCCAGACGCGCGTGGCACGACGGAGACGGTAGCCTCGCCAATAAGATTGCCGACCACGACGAGCTGCTGAGCCACTGATCCCCGCGTTGCAGTCGCCGTCTCGACCGTCATCGGACCGGCACCCCCGCGGCCACCGCGTCCACCTGCGAATCCGCCGCGCGCGCCGCCGCGCCCGCGCCCTTCTGGTCCACCGGCTGCCTGACCATTCGCTGCCTGTGCCGGGTCACGGCTGAACCACCCTGTGTAGAAGAGCGCGCCGAGTACGACTATGACGGCGACACCAATGACGAGAATTTTCCTCATTGACCCTAGTTTCCGCCGCCGGCGGCCGCGACTGCCACGATGACCAGAATCGCTTTCATTGTCTACCGGCCGCCTCCGCCGAAGCCGCCGCCTCCAAAACCGCCGCCGTCAAAAGCCACCGCCGCCAAAACCACCGCCACCAAAACCACCGCCACCAAAACCGCCGCCGCCGCCGGCATTGTCTCCACCGCCGCCAGCCCCGCCCCCGGCACCCGCGTTGAGCGTCGTAATCCCGCCACCTCGCGCGCCCGGCGCTTCCTGCACCCGCTCGAAGTCGACAAGGGCGCGACGGTAATCGAGGAGCGCTCTCAGCTCGGAATTTTGGGAAGTGGCCAGATCGCGCTGCGCCTGCACGACGAAGAAGTTGGTGGAGAGCCCCACCTCAAAGCGGCTCTGTTCCGCCTGGAGCCGCGTTTCGGCCAACTGCCGCGCGACCATTGCCGCGTCGTATCGCGTGAGGCTGCTCTCGACTTGCAAAGCGGCGTTCGTGACCTCGGTGGCCACCTGCAGCTCGAGGGCCCGCAATTGTGCGTTGGACTGGTTGAGCTGAATACGCGCGCGCGCATAATTGGCGCCTGCGGCGCTGGCGCCAAGCGGATACGACATGTTCAGCTGGAAAGTCCAGACTGGGTAGTTCACGCCTGTGAGCGTGCGCAACGCGTCCGAATACCCGCCGGGAAGGGTACCGATCACGGTGCTGCCAAGGCCGCTTCCCTGACGGATGAACTGGGTTCCGCCGAGGCCCTGCGCGCCGTAGGCGGCGATGAGGTTGACATCCGGCAGGGTTTCGTTGCGCATGAAGCGCATGGTTGTGTCGTTCGCTTCGATCTGACGTCGTGCCTGCGCCAAATCCGTCCGGTTCTGCAGCGCCTCGCGTACGGCGCTCTCGACATTGAGCGGTTCGGGCGCGAAGACTGGACGATCGCCGGGGTTGATCGACGCACGCCATAGCGGATCGTCGGTACCATTCACAATCAACCGCTTGAGAGAGAGTTCCGCAGTGCGCCACGTGGCTTCGGCCTGCGCAACCGTCTGACGCCGCGTGGCGGCTTCTGCCTGCGCCTGCACCACATCGAGCGGCGCCATGGTCCCGATTTCGACCCGCGTCTGGTTGTCTTCAACGAGCTTGTCCGCCAAGGTCAGCGACCCGCGGGCAACCTCGACAGCGTCGATCGCATAGAGCAGCTCCCAATACGCGTTCCGCACGGCTGAGAGTGTCGTCGCAATAGTGCCGCGGAGCTGGATTTCCGAGATGTCGCGACTGATGGCGGTTACGCGCAGCTGCTGCCGATTGTTGTCGATCAGGAAGCCTCGCAGCAGGGGCTGTGTGAGCGTCAGGTTGAAGTTGGACGTATAGGTCGGATTGAAGTTGGCGAAGATGTTCGACGTAACCTGCTTCCGGTTGTTGAACTGGAACGACACGTCACCGCCGCCCCACGGCAAGGCCTGCAGGATGCCGGCGTTGAAGTCCGTGGTGTCGTTCTGGACGATGTTGCCGCCGTTCAACTGGTTCGTCGGGGGCTGAGTAACGGCGCGCTGATTGAATGTCGATGTGGCAGTCGGCTGATAGGCCGCGCGAATGCGCGCAATCGTGAGATCGAACGTCTGTGGATTCAGGCGCTCGACGGCCAGCTCGAGGTTGCGCTCGAGCGCCCGCGTGGTGGCCTCCTCGAGCGTCAGATCGACCGGAGTGCCTGGAGGCAGCTGCGGGGCGGTGGGCCGCGTCTGCTCGATCTCGGTTCGGGCCGCGACGAACTGCTGCGCCGCGACACGCGCGATCTCATCGAGACGCGTCCGCTCGTCGGATGCGCCTTGTGCGAGCAGCGCGGCCGGCGCGGCAAGCAACGCTGCTACACCAAAGACGAGAAGCATACGGGCGGACGGTCGAACGGCATCGAAGTGCAAAACACGCATATGGGCTTTCATGAAGTGATCGAGTTAGCGCTGACTGCGGTCGTTCCGACCACGCCGGTTGTTGCGCTCTTCCGCCAGGGCCGTGAACTTGGCCCATTGATCGGCGGTCAGGGTGCGCCGCATCCGCAGCAGCATCATCGTCCGCGTCTTGTTCAGCTCGGCGCGCGCCGACTCGACGACGCCGACATATTCCAGCACGGAGGCGTCGTCGCCCTTCTCGATGAGGCGATCGAGCTGTTCTTCTGCCTGATTCAGCGTCTGCATCCGCTCGCGGAGCGTCGGCTGAGTCTTCTGGAAGATGGCCTCGAGCCTGGCGCTCTGCTCGGCGGTCAAGGCGAGCTCACGGCGGAACTGCTCGTCCTGCCACCATTTACCGCGCTGGGCCAACGAGGTCGTGCCAGCGCCGGCCACCAGGATAACGACGGCAACCCACCGGGTCAGTATTTTCGAGACTTTCATGGGTGACCTGTCCGACAATACGGTTGGCCTGCCAGCGTTGTTTACTGGATCTGGCCGCAAGTAGTACGAATACCATGGGTTTCGGCCGCGGGCGCCCGTGGCACGTCGATTGCGCTCGCAACGGGTGAAACCAGGTTTCGAGAGACGGGTTTCTCCTCTCGGCGCCTGCAGAGGCGGTATTTTACGCCGAGGATGGGTAGCGATGAGACGAATCGTGGTCATGCTGATGATGTTTGCCCTGTTGACGGCCGCAGCGGCGATGGCGCGGCAGGGGTTCACGATCCGCGGCCGCGTAGGCGCCACCGACCAGGAGGCGCAGGAGGGCTACTTCGCCATCGACAACCAGACCATGATCGTCGTGAAGCCGGGAAGCGAGTTCCACGCCTATATGCGCTCGCGTGTCGGCCAGCGCGTCCGCATCACGATCGAGCCCGAAACGGGGTCCGAGTAAGGCACAAGGCTCAAGTCACAAATCTAAAGGCACAGATGCTGGAATCGACGTTGTGCCTTGTGATTTGTGACTTGCGACTTGTTATTGGTTCGCCACCTGTTCCAGGCGCCGAATCGCTGCGTCGACGAGGTTGTCGGGTGTCGACGCGCCCGACGTTAGACCGACGGTAACTGTTCCCGGCGGCAGCCAGTCGCTGGTCGTCACCTCCTGAGGGGAACCGACTGGCTTGTGTCGGATTTCCCCGCTCGACAGCAATCCCCCAGGATCCGCGATGTGGTAGGTGGGGACGCGCTGTGCGCAGATTCGCGCAAGGTTACAGGTATTGCTGCTGTTGAGGCCGCCAATCACGACCATCAGGTCCACCCTATGTTCGTCAAGTAGGGTCTTCACGGCATCCTGTCGGTCCTGCGTCGCGCTGCAGATTGTGTCGAACGCCCGGAAACGCTCAGGCAAGGCCGCGTCGCCGTAGCGACTGCGCATCGCTTGCCGGAGCATCTCGCCGACCTCCAGCGATTCCGAGCTGAGCATCGTCGTCTGGTTGGCGCAACCGATCCGCTGCAGGTCGCGGTCAGGGTCGAATCCCGGCGAGGTGGCGCGGTCGAAGCGCGCAAGGAATGCGGCTGCGTCACCGCTGGAGCGGATGTACTCGCAGACGGTCATGGCCTCGTCGCGGTCGAGAACAATGAGGTAACGTCCGGCGCCGGCGTGGAGCGCCTGCGACGCCGTGGCTCTCGTCTCTTCGTGCCAGTACTTCCCGTGAATGATCGAGGTGAAACCGTCTTCCGCGTATCGCTTGACGTTCTTCCACACGTTCAGCACGGAGCCGCAGGTGGTATCGACGAGGATGCATCCGCGCTGCTGTAGATCCGCGAGGAGCTCAATCGTCACGCCGAACGCGGGCAGAATGACCACGTCGGCAGGCGTAATCAGATCGAGCGATTCGCCCGGATCGGTTAGGAACCGGATGCCTTGCGCGCGCAGCTCCGCGTTGACGTGTGGATTGTGGATGATCTCGCCCGTCAGATAGACAGTGCGATTCGGAAATCGCCGGCGCGCCTGGTATGCGTAATCCACCGCGCGATCGACGCCGTAGCAAAAGCCGAACTCGCGCGCGAGATGAATCGTGATCCGTCCCGAGGCGTACTGAAAGTCGGCGTTCTTGATGGCTTCGATGAGATCGCTGTGGTAGCTCTCTGCAAGGACGCTGGCGACCTCGTGTTTCAAATCGAGGCCCTTCCGGAAGATCAGCGGGGGCACTACTGCGCCGCAACCTCCCAGGCAAGCGGCGTCAGATCGTCGAGGGGACGCAGCGAGGCACCGCTTGTTCCTTCGATCGCCACTTCGAGCATGCCGAGGAACTCCTCTTCGGACAGCGTCGTCGAAACGGCGTGCAAGGTTGTGCCTGCCGGTTGGATGGTCACCTGCGTCGGCGAACCACTCCATTGATTCGGGACGACGACGTGAGCCAGATGACCGGCAAAGACACCGATTAGGAGCCCAGCCGCCGCCGCACCCGCCACCCAGCGCATGCCAGGTCTGGCCCGCAGCGAGGGCCGCTGCGTAAGGTTGCCCGGGAATGTGATCACGCGGCCGGCTCGACCTTCCTGCTCGAGGCGCTGGAGTATACGCGCTCGCTGTTTGGCAAGACGATCGACAGAGAACGCGGCGTCGGCCTCCGCGACGGTCACCGCAGCGATATCCGCGAGCATCCGGCTCAAATGCGCGCTGCGCTCCGCGCATTCCGGACAGGTATCGAGGTGATTTCGTTCGGCGGGGTAACCTGCTTTGTCGAGGCAGACATCAACGAGTCGGTCGTCGGAGAGATGACTTCTGTGCATGTTCATCGCTCCGCTGCTAGCAGCCCGCGCAGCTTCCGAACCGCTCGAAAGAGATGCACTCGGACGGTGGCTTCACTGACGCCGAGCGTCTGACTGACTTCGTTCGTACTCTGCTCGGAGATCTGACACAGCGTGAATACCAATCGTTGACGCTCTGGAAGCTGATCGACCGCCGCGAGGATCCGTTGCCCCTGTTCGCTCGACAGCAGCCGCTCCTCAGGTGTCTGTTGAGGTGCGGCGGGTTCCAGCGGGGGGGCTTGCCCGATAGCGGGCGCGGGCACCGACCACCGTAAGCGGCGGGAGCGCGCCTTCTGCAGATCGAGACAGCGATTCACGAGAATGCGCGTAAACCACACCTCGAAGGGGAGCTCCTCGCGGTAGGTCGTGATGTGCGTAAACACTTTTACAAATGCATCCTGCACGGCCTCGTCGGCGTCGTGCAGGTCCCGGAGGTACTGATACGCGATCCGCGCGGCCCGACGCTGCAACAGCGCGACGAGCTCTCCGAACCGTTCTCGCGCAGCGTCGCGCTTCCCCGCGAGGACGAGCGCCTTGACTTCCGCTGCGAGCTCCGAGTCGCGAGATAAAGGCGCGACAACGGGACCAGCGGCTGTTGCCGGCGATGACATCCTTCGCGGAGTCTGTCTGAGCATGAATACGGCGCCTGATACGACGCGTTTACCAGCGAAAGTACTATACTCCAAACGGGTTGCGGGGACTCTTCCCCGTTGACTTGGTTCGGACACGGCCGCTACCATCGGAGTTCTTCAATATGGCCATTCAAGTTGAACGTGCGCGGGGGCTTGAAGCCGTTGGCATCCTTCGGTCAGGCCCGGTCCACTGGAATCTCAGCATGCCGGTGCTGACCGAGATCGCCGTGCAGCGGCACGAAGGGCAGCTCGCGGCCGAAGGTCCCCTGGTGGCGCTGACGGGTCACCATACCGGACGGTCGCCAAACGACAAGTTCTTCGTGCGTGAGCCGTCGAGCGAGCCGTACATCAACTGGGGCGAGCTCAATCGCGGCATCGACGAGGCGGCATTCGATGCGCTTCATCGCGATCTCGTGTCCTTTCTGCAGGATAAGGAGTTGTACGTGCTGGACGCGTGGGCCGGCGCGGATCCCGCCTATCGCCTGCCGATCCGGGTTGTCAACGAGTTCGCCTGGCACAACCTGTTTGCCCGCAACATGTTCCTGCCCGAGAACGATCCGGTCGGGCGGGCCGAGCACGTGCCGCAATTCACCGTCATTGACGCGCCGAATTTCAAAGCCGATCCCGCGCGCCATGGTTCGCGCTCGGACTGCTTCATTTACGTCCATTTCGGCAAGCAGCTCGTGCTCATCGGCGGAACCAGCTACGCGGGCGAGATCAAGAAGTCGATCTTTACAATCCTCAACTATCTGCTGCCTCGCAAAGGCGTGCTCTCCATGCACTGCTCGGCGAACGTCGGCCCTGAGGGCGACAGCGCGTTGTTTTTCGGCCTGTCCGGCACCGGAAAGACGACCTTGTCCAGCGATCCGACCCGTCAGCTCCTCGGTGACGACGAGCATGGGTGGAGCGATCGGGGCATCTTCAATTTCGAGGGTGGCTGCTACGCGAAGGTGATTAAGTTGTCCGCGGAGGCTGAGCCGCAGATTTATGAGACGACGCGCCGGTTCGGAACGCTCCTCGAGAACGTTGTCATGGACCCTGAGACGCGTGTTCTCGATCTGGACGACGCCTCCCTCACCGAAAACACTCGCGGCTCCTATCCGCTGCACTTCATCGACAACGCGATCCTCACGGGACAAGCCGGCCATCCACGCAACATCGTCATGTTGACGGCCGACGCGTACGGCGTGCTCCCGCCCATCGCACGGCTCACTCCGGAACGGGCCATGTATCACTTCCTTTCCGGATACACGGCGCGAGTGGCTGGAACGGAGAAGGGCGTGACGGGGGCGAAAGCGGTGTTCAGCACCTGCTTCGGAGCGCCGTTCCTTCCGCTTCACCCCAGTGTCTATGCCGAAATGCTCGGCAAGAGGATCGGGCAGCACAACGCTCGAGTCTGGCTGGTCAACACAGGATGGACGGGCGGACCGTACGGCGTGGGTACCCGGATGAAAATCGCGCACACGCGAGCGATGATTTCGGCCGCGCTGGGTGGTCAGCTCGACGATGTGAGCTATCGAACGCATCCGCAATTCAACGTAGACGTCCCGGCAACGTGCCCGGGAGTGCCGGAAAACGTCCTCGATCCGCGCAGCACGTGGCCCGATCCGGGAGCGTACGACGAACAGGCGAAGAAGCTGGCCGCGATGTTCGTCGAAAACTTCAAGCAGTTCGAGAAGGGCGTCCCGCCGGCGGTCAGGGAGGCAGGGCCTCGGGTGTGAAACGCGGTTCACACTTTTCGGTTCTCGCTTCTCAGTTCGTGTTCAAGTTCGGTTCAGGGTTCGGCCTTTGAACCTGAACACGAACCGAGAAGAGAGAATATAGAAGCGTGAACGTAAGGACCCGGTACGAGCCCGTCATCGGGCTCGAGATTCACGCGCAGCTGCGGACGCAGACCAAGATCTTCTGCGGTTGCAGCACCGCATTTGGCGCCGCGCCGAACACTCAGGTGTGCCCGGTTTGTCTGGGCCTGCCGGGCGCCCTTCCGGTACTCAATCGCAAAGCAGTGGACTACGCCATCAAGGCCGCGCTCGCGCTCGGCTGTGACGTGCAGCCAGTCTCGATCTTCGCGCGAAAGAACTACTTCTATCCCGATCTGCCGAAGGGGTACCAGATTTCGCAGTACGAACGCCCGTTGGCGCTCCGCGGGTCGCTCGACATCACGGCCGACGGCGGCCGAACGGTGCGTCTCACCAGAATTCATCTCGAAGAGGATGCCGGAAAGTCATTGCATGAAGGGTTTCCCGATTCCGACCGCGCGACGTATGTCGATTACAACCGCAGCGGCGTGCCGCTCATCGAGATCGTCACCGAACCGGACATGCGATCGGCTGCCCAGGCGGCCGATTTCTTCGAGCGCCTGCGCGACATCCTTGTCTGGATTGGCGTCAACGACGGCAACATGGAAGAAGGCAGCCTCCGATGCGACGGCAACGTGTCCGTCAGGCCGGTCGGCCAGGAGACTTTCGGCGTCAAGACGGAAGTGAAGAACGTCAACTCGTTCCGGTACATCGAGAAGGCGCTCGAATACGAGATCGAGCGGCAGATCGATCTACTCGAAGCAGGCGGCCGTGTCGTGCAGGAAACGCGCTTGTTCGATTCGTCCATGGGTCGTACGTTTTCGATGCGCAGCAAGGAAGAAGCGCACGACTACCGGTATTTTCCGGAGCCGGACTTGTTACCGCTCGCCGTCGATGCCCCGCGGGTGGAGGCCGTGCGTCAGACTCTCCCCGAGCTGCCAGAAGCGCGCCGACAGCGGTTTGTCGCTGCGTACGGCCTGCCCGAGTACGACGCTGGGGTGCTGACTCAGTCGGCTGAGTTGGCTGGATATTTCGAGCAGGTCGCTGCCGAAGCGGGCAATCCCAAAGCCGCCAGCAACTGGGTGATGGGGGAACTTCTGCGGACGCTCAAGGAACGTGGCACGAGCATCACCGCGGTCCCGTTGTCACCGCGCGCATTGGCGGGCCTCATTCGTCTGGTCGAGAGGGGCGCACTCAGCAGTTCGCTCGCGAAAGACGTGTTCGCCAAGATGTACGCGTCAGGACGATCGGCAGAGGACATCGTCGCTGCTGATGGGCTTGCGCAGATCGATGACGAAACCGCGGTTTTGGCCCTTGTACGCGACGTCATAGCCCGGCACAGCGATGCCGTCGCACAGTATCGCGCCGGCAAGAACGCTACCTTCGGGTTTCTCGTGGGGCAGGTGATGAAGGGGAGCGGTGGGAAGGCAAACCCGAAGCTGGCAAACCAGCTGTTGAAACGGGAACTGGAGAAATAATCCACTGGTCCGGCTTCAGCCGGACCCCGGGGTTCCGAGTTCCCCCAGTTCGGTTGTATACTTGTTTCATCCAGCGACAACATAGCCCGAGTGCACAGGCAGCGTGATCGAGACGCATCACCTCTCGAAGTTGTACAGCCGCGGTTTGTACGCGCTGCGTGACCTGACGATAGGCGTTGGCAAGGGCGAGTTCGTTTTTCTGACCGGCCCGAGCGGCGCGGGTAAGTCCACCCTCCTTCGTCTGCTGCTTCTTCAGGAACGTCCCAGTGAAGGTGAGATCGTCGTCAACGGACAGCATCTGTCAACGCTGTCTCGCCGGGAGATCCAGGAATATCGTCGCGGAATCGGGTTCGTCTTCCAGGACTTCAAGCTGATTCCCACGCGAACGGTCCTCGAGAACATCTCGTTTGTTCCGAAGGTCCTTGGTGTTGCACCCACGCAGCAGCGGCGCAAGGCATTCCAGGTGCTGAAATGGGTGGGGTTGCAGCATCGGATCAACGCGTACCCTCATGACCTGTCCGGCGGTGAACAGCAGCGCGTCGCTATCGCCCGTGCGGTGGCGAGCGACCCGACGCTTTTGCTCGCCGACGAGCCAACTGGCAACCTCGATCCCGATCTGTCGCTCGAAATCATGAACCTGCTCCGAGAGATCAACGCGGGCGGCACAACGGTGCTGGTCGCGACGCACGATCGGGAGCTTATTCGGCTCGTTGGACGCCGTACGATTACGCTCGATCAAGGCAAGGTCGTGGAGATGGCATGAGAGCACTGGACTACGCGATCAGAGAAGGATGGGCGAGTCTGTGGCGCAACCGGGGCTCCGGCTCGTTCGCCGTCCTGGCGATCGCCCTCGCCATGATCGTTCTCGGGGCGCTGTTTCTGACAACGTGGAACGTCGAGCATCTGCTTGCCCAGTGGTCATCGAGTGCAGAGTTCTCGGTCTATCTCCGTGACGATGCCTCGTCAGAGCAACGCGGCGCCATCGAGGCGCTCGTCGATCAAAGCGGCGTGGTGACGGGTCGCGAGTACATCTCGAAAGCTGACGCGCTGGGACGGTTTCGCCGTGAGTTCGCGGAGCTTGCATCCCTGACCACCGATTTCGATGACAATCCTTTTCCCGCGTCGGTTGAAGTGCGCGTGCACCCTGATGCGCAGGAGGATGGGCGCGCCGACGCATTGGTGCGACGGGTGGCGATGCTGCCCGGCGTCGCTGACGTTCGCTACGATCGGGAGTGGCTGGCAAGACTAGCGTCCGGGCTCGCCGCTGTCCGTGGCGCTGGATTCGGGCTCGCCGTGGTGATGGCGCTGGCTGCGGCCGTGACAGTAGCGAGCGTCGTCAGGCTGGGTCTGAATGCCAGGCGCAGTGAGCTCGAAATCATGCAACTCGTAGGGTCGCCGATCGCCTTCATCCGGGGTCCCTTTATCGCGGAAGGTGTCTTCCAGGGGGGCCTTGGCGCGCTTGTCGCGTTAGGGTGGCTATGGCTGGGGTTGGCCGTGGTGGGTGCCTGGTGGGGAAGCGACTTGCGGGTCTTCTTCGAAGGCGGATCCTTGCAATTCCTGCCGATCCGGCTGTGCGCCGCTTTGGTAGCGGGGGGGATGGCGGTGGGGGGGGCAGGGGGGTTCGCGGCCTCACGCCATGCGGTCTAGACCGGTAGCCGAGCTGCGCGTTGACAGCAGCGCGCGCCGGTGACTACACTGAACAGGAAATCACATCCATGGCGGTGCCACGGAACCGGGTTGCACGTTTCCTGACCGATTCTCGTCCCCAGCCAGATTCGGTCTTTTACTCCTTGTCAAACTTCTATCGGGAAGAGTTCATCAAGTGCCAGCGCTGCCTCGATGCGCAGCGCGAGTACTATTCGGATCGCGCCATCAGCGAAGTTGAGCAGGCGATCACGAAAGTGCTGGCGCAGCTTGACAGGTTGTGCACGAGCGCCGACGCCGACCGAGTCGTTAGTCGCCTCCTCCAGCAGTTCGACACCGTTGCCCGCCCCTCAGCCTGGTCCGACCCCCGACACACTCACTGACGCAATCCCTTAAAAGCCTTCGAAACGATTTGACAGTCGTGGTGCGCGCAGCGCTCGACGCCGTCGACGCCGGCCGTCTCGTACGCGATGCGCTCGCCGCCTCAGACGTTGCACGCGCGTTACGTGAAGCACGCGGCGTTGACGTCATTGCGGCGGGCAAGGCGGCGGCCGCGATGCTCGCGGCGGGCGCGGCGGCGATGCCTGCGTCGGTGCGGCATCTGATCGGCGCAGGAAGCGCACCGGTCGATTCGCTTCCCTCGAGTGTGCGTTGGCATACAACATCTCATCCAGTTCCGGATGAGCGGAGTGTCGCGGCAGCGGTCGACGCGATTGCGCTCGCAAGGGCCGCACACGAAGGCGACCTGCTCGTGGTGCTCCTTTCCGGAGGCGCCTCCTCGTTCGTCGCGCTGCCTGCGGCGGGACTCACGCTTTCCGACAAGCAGCACACCTCGAAGCGGCTGCTGGAGCTCGGCGCCGAGATTCATGAACTGAACACGGTTCGCAAGCATCTGTCGTCGATCAAAGGCGGATGGCTCGCCGCGGCACACGCCGGATCGGTAATCACTCTGGCGCTTTCCGACGTGGTTGGTGACGACTTGTCATCGATTGGATCCGGGCCAACCGTGCCCGATTCGACGACGTTCCGAGAGGCGCTGGCGGTTCTCGATGGGCACGGCGGCCGCAACGCGTTTCCCCCGACTGTCGTCGACAGATTGGAGCGCGGCGCGGCGGGAGAAATTGCGGAGACTCCGAAGCCAGGCGACCGTCGACTGGCGAAGGCGACTGCCCGCGTCATCGGCGGCGGACGGACCGCCGTCGAGGGCGCACGCGGGGCGGCATCGTCTCTGGGTTACAGGGTGCATGTCGTCGACCGTCCGGTTGTTGGTGAAGCGCGCAACGCCGCGTGGGAACTGGTGCACACGGCTTCACAGATTGTCAGAGGAGACGTTGCCGGGCCGCTGTGTGTTCTCTCAGCTGGTGAAACGACAGTGCGGACGTCTGGCTCTGGGAAAGGCGGGCGAAACCAGGAATGCGCGCTCGCCATGGCGCGCGCGCTCGACACGATCGCCGAATCAGTTGTCGCGGCGAGTGTCGGTACCGATGGCATCGATGGTCCAACCGATGCCGCCGGCGCCATCGTTGACAGCACGACGCTCGCAAGAGCGGAAGCCGCCGATATCGGGCCGCCTGAGCGTTATCTCGAAGAGCATAACAGTTACGTTTTTTTCGACGAGCTTGGCGACCTGATTCGCACTGGCCCCACGGGTACGAATGTAGGCGATCTGCAAGTCATACTAGTAGGCAGTGGGCAGTAGGCAGCGTTTACAACTGCTTACTGCCTACTGCTTACTGCCTACTGCTTACCGCCTACTGCCTACTGCCTACTGCCTACTGCCTACTATTCATCTCCCCATGTTTTCCCGCGACGAAGTTCTCACTCTGATTCGTGACAAGGTCCATCATCCTGCCAACGCGCGCGAGCTGGCACAGCTTCTCCGCGTGCCGCGCGAAGAGCGCATCAGCTTCAAGCGTCAGCTGAAGGCACTCGTCAGCGACGGCGTGCTCCTGCAGATCCGCGGGAACCGATTCGGACTGGCCGAGAAGATGGATCTGGTCGTCGGTCGCCTGCAGACCAATGCCGGCGGTTTTGGATTCGTCGTGCCCGAGCATGCCGTGCGGAGGGCGTCGGAGGAAGCTCATTCCAAGCCCTCCGCAAAAATGCGAGGCAGGCCCGTCGATAAGAAGCAGGACGTCTACATCGCGACCGGACACCTGATGGATGCCATGCACGGTGACCGGGTCGTCGCGAGAATCGAGCGCCGAACCGACCGAGGTGCCGAAGGACGAATCATCAGGATTCTCCAACGAGGGCAGGAACAGATCGTCGGGCGATTCGAGACTGACGCGGCGAATCTCGGTTACGTCGTGCCTTTCGATCGCCGAGTGCTGACCGACGTTCACGTGCCGACCGGCCAGTGGTCATCCGCCGAGCCAGGCGACATGGTCGTCGTGGAGATCACCAAATGGCCGACGGCCTCTCGCGGTCCGCTCGGCCGCGTCGTCGAAGCGCTTGGGCGCGTCGATGAGCCTGGCGTCGACACTCGAATCATTATTCGCAAGTACCAAATTGCCGATACGCACTCGGAGGAGGCGGTCGAAGAAGCTCGGCGGCTTGGTACGACCGTCAAGGATCGGGACATCCGCGGGCGGACTGACTTTCGGTCCGTGCCGACTGTAACGATTGACGGCGAGCATGCGCGCGATTTCGACGACGCGATTACCATCGAGCGGCTGGCTAGCGGCCATTACCAGCTCGGAGTGCACATCGCGGACGTATCACACTACGTACGCGAAGGAAGCGCCCTCGATGATGAGGCCTATGAGCGCGGCACGTCGGTGTATTTTCCCGAACGCGCCGTCCACATGTTTCCGGCGGAGCTGGCCACCGG
>Ga0075428_100005800_pt1 | contig 13714 bp, 9 predicted proteins | sample RhiMetdeltSRZDD2_FD_75291 | JGI IMG/M metagenome (GOLD analysis project Ga0075428, IMG submission 75291) | Populus rhizosphere microbial communities from Tennessee, USA - Rhizosphere MetaG P. deltoides SRZDD2 | ecosystem: Host-associated > Plants > Roots > Rhizosphere > Soil | place: USA...
GAAATAGAGCACCAGCGTCGCGCCGATCATCAACAGCACGGTCCAGAAGCGCGGACTGGAGAGGAAGAGCCACACGACCAGCGCCGCGAGAATCGATCCCAGGATGAGGTGCTCTTTCACCGCACCGACCGCGGCGAGCACGAATTCCGACTGGTCGCGAATGACGTCGAGCTCGTACCCGGCCGGCATCTGCGGACGCAGCTCTTCGACGCGCGCTTTGACGCGATCCACCACCTCGATGGCGTTCGTGCCCGACTGTTTGCGGATCTGCAGCACGACCGCGGCCTTGCCGCTCACCGACGCCGCCGATTCGACTTCGGCCATGTTGTCTTCGATGCGCGCGACGTCGCGGATGCGGATCGTCGTTCCGCTCACGTTCGCGACAGGTACATTGCCGAAGTCCGCGGGCGCGTCGACGCGTCCGTAGGTGCGCAGCGTGAGATCGCGCAATCCCTGCTCGACCTTGCCGCCTGGAATCTGGATGTTCTGCGACTGCAATGCCGATACGACTTGGGCCGCGGTTAGGCCTTGTGCGGCGAGTTTCGTATTGTCGACAACGACATTGATCTGGCGCGGACGCGCACCGATGACGAGCACCTGGCCGACGCCATAGACGGTCTCGAGGCGGCGCCGCAGCACTTTGTCGACGTACTCGGAAATGTCGCGCTGCGATCCCGGTCCGGACACCGCAATCGTGACGACCGGAATCGCGCCGGGATCGAAGTTCTGCACAATGGGCGGATCGGCGTCGGTCGGAAGCTCCGCAAGAATCGTGGAGATCTTGTCGCGCACTTCCTGGGTCGCAACATCACGATCCTTTTCCAGAGTGAAGCTGATCATGACGACGGAGACGTTCTCCGACGAGAACGAGGTCAATTCGTCGATGCCGCTGATCGTATTGACCGATTCTTCGATCTTGTCCGTAATCTCGGTCTCGATCTCTTCCGGCGCAGCACCGGGCAGCACCGTAGTCACGATGACGAACGGAAACTCGACGTTCGGAAACCGGTCCACGCCGAGCTTGAAATACGAGAACGCACCGATCACGACCAGCGCGAGAATGATTACGGTCGCGAAGACGGGGCGGCGAACGCAGATTTCTGCTAATTTTTGCATAGGACTGAATAGGACCTATAGGACCGCTAGGACCTATGGGGCCACCTCCACCCGCGCGAACAGTCCCGGCCGCAGCCGGCCGTCGCGATTGGGGAACTCGGCTTCGGCGAACATGGTGCGGGTCTTCGGGTCGATGACGCCGCCCACGGTCTTGATCCTGCCTTCGAACGTTTCATTGGGATACGGATCGACGCGCGCGGACACTTTGTCGCCCGCGCCGATGCGGCTGAGGTAGCGCTCCGGTACGTCGAAGCGCAGACGCAGCGGCGAGAGTTGCACGACGACGAACGCGACACCGCCGTCGCCGAGCCGCGCGCCGACGTCGGTGCGCTTCTCCGCAACGATGCCGTCGACCGGCGAGCGCAGCGTCGTGTCCGCGACCTGCTGGCGCAACAGCGCAACGCGCGCCTGCGCCGCCGCCAGCGCGGCATTGCCCTGCTCGAAACCCGCCTGCGAGCGATCGAACGTCGCCTGCGCAATCGAGTCTTTGGCGATGAGATCTTTCTTGCGCTCGAGATCGCGCGCCGCTTCGTCACGCACCGCCTTCGCCCGCATCGCGTCGGCCTCCGCGGCCTGCAAATTCAGTCGCGCGTAATCCGACTCGAGCTCGAGCACCGGCTGGCCGCGAGAAACACGCGAGCCTTCCTCCACATACGTCTTCGCCACGCGACCCGGCGACTTCGGCGCGAGCTCGGAGCGAACGGGAGAAACGAATTCACCCGTAGCGGCGAAGGTATTGGAGCGGGCTTCGGCCGGAGCGACATCCGTCGTCGCCACGGCGATGTGTTTGACGTCCTCCGGCAGCGGCGGCGCAACTGTGCTCGTCGACGCATCGATCGTCGCCGCCTTCGACTCGTCGTTTGCACAACGTACCAGTCCAATGGATAAGAGAAGAAGAATCACGACAAGAGAGCGTTTCATTTACTGTTCACCCCAACAGCGTCTTTGATCGCGCCCGCGGCGTACCAGACGCGCAGCTCGGCGAGATCGCGATTGAGAGTTTCCTCGGCCACGGCCCTTCGCGCCTCGGCCAGCGAGTTTTCGGAGGTCGCGAGATCGAGCGACGTCACTTCCTGCGCGCGATAGAGCTCGAAGGCCTGGTCGTATTCGGCCTGCGCGGCCTCGAGCTGCTCGTTCGCGAGCTGCAGTCCCGTGACCGCCGTCTGCAGATCGGTGAGCGCGCGCCTAACATCTTCGCGGGCGATGAGCTGCGTCTCGCCTAACGCGATCTCGGCCTGCTTCTCGCGGCTCTTCGCGCCGGCGACGCGCGCAACGACTTCACCCGACTGGAACAGCGGAACGCTGAAGCGCAGCGCACCGTAGCTGTAGCGATCCGCGGGAAACGGCGTTTTCTGCGCGATCCAGCCGCCGTCGAACGTCACCGTCGGCAGCCAGTATCCGCGCTGCTTCGACACCTCGAGCTTCGCGACGCGAACATTGTTCTCGGCGATGTCGACATCGGGCCGCTCCGCGGTTCGCGCGATGAGCGCGCCTTCGTCGGGCAGCGGCGGAAGACTCCGCTCCGGCCGCGCGACCTCGAGTGCGCCGTCGAGATCGAGATCGGTACGAAGCTGCGCCGCCGCGTGCTCGCGCTGCTGCGCGGCCACGGCGAGCAATCGCTGCGCGGCTTTGCGCGCCGTCTCCGCGCGATAGACGTCGACCTTCGTGACCTCACCCGCTTCGAAGAAGGCCTGGGCCTGCGTTAGGCGGCGATCGGCGAGCTCGATGTTGCGCTTCTCGACTTCGACGCGATTGTCGGCATTGACCACCGCGAGAAAGTTCGAGGCGACCCGAAGCAGAATCGCATCCTCGGATGCGCGCGTCGCTTCCCGCGCGTTCTCGACTCCGATCTTCGCCTGCGAATACGCGCGCAGCTCGCGCCGTCCGGCAAAGATCGGCTGCGACAGGATGACGCGATACGCCCAGTCATTGCGCGGCAGGATGTCGATCGCGTCGCCTTCCTCGCCGAACGTCTGCTGGATGCTGTTGCGCGTCAGGTCGCCGGTCAGCGTGATGCGCGGCATCACCGCGGACAGAAGCTGATCCTTCTGCGCCGACGCGACATTCACGTCCTCGCGGGCCTGCTCCACGGTGTTGTTCACTTCGAGCGCACGCGAAAGCGCGCCGTCGAACGTGAGCTTTGTTTGTGCGCTCATGGTCAGCGCACAAACGGAAAATGCAACTGCAGCAATGACTCGTTTCAAACGTCAACTCCGTTTCCGAACACCGTCGAGGATGAGGCCGGCGATCAGATCGACGTCCGCCTCCTCGGCTGGCGACGACTCCTCGGTGAGTCGTTCGAGAATGATTGCGGTGCTTCCTTCGATGATGAACAGCGCCAGACGCTTCGCATCGAGAGGACGAATCTCCCCTCGATCGATCGCCTGCTCAATCACAGTTGCGAACTTGTCGATGCGCGTCCGGTACTGCGGATGGCAGTTCTTCTTTTTCTGCCGCTGCCGCTCGGGAATGCTCTCCGGCATCTTCGCGGCGAGATAGAGACGAATGAACTCGCGATTCGCGGAAAAGAACGCGAGCTTCGCCGACATGACGTCACGGATCTTTTGCTCGAACGGCGTGTCCGCGTCGAGCGCGCGGTCGATCTCGACCATCAGCTGATCCATGGCCGTGTCGAACGTCTTCTCGACGAGCTCGTCGCGGTCGCGGAAATAGAGATAGATCGTTCCCTTGGCGACCCCGGCCTCTTCCGCGATCTCCTGCATCGTGGCGGCAGCCATGCCCTTTCGCGAGATGACCCGCAACGTCGCTTCCTGGATCGACCGGATCCGGAACTCCTGGACGACTTCTTCCTTGGACCTGTGAATAGCCATAGTCACGCCACTGAACGCGCGGTCAGTCAATCAGAATTTCAGGTCATTGGCAAGAACGAATGGGTCAGTTGTGACCGAGTCGTGACGAATGGTGCTGGGTGCTGTGGTGTTGGGTGTTCGTGGCCTTTCGCCTGGGCCGCACTCGGCGTAACTTGCGCCGTCAGCCAATGCACCGCTAACACCCAACACCTCAACACCTCAGCACCACCCCTCGCGACAAGCGCGCAGTTAGAATCAACTTCCTCGCATGCTCCAACCCGGATCACGCCTCGGACGTTACGAGATCCGCTCGCTTCTCGGGGCCGGTGGCATGGGCGAGGTCTACCTTGCGCACGATGACCAACTGCAGCGGCCGGTCGCGCTGAAGGTTCTTGGCGAGGCCGTGAAAAACGATGAGGATCTGCGCAAGCGGCTCGAGCACGAGGCGCGCGCGGCGTCGGCGCTCAATCATCCGAACATCCTCACCGTCTACGACGTCGGCGCACTCGGCGACGCGCACTTCATCGCCACGGAGTTCGTCGACGGCATGACACTGCGCCAGCGCATGATCCGCGTCGAGCCCACGCTGACTGAAATCCTGGACATCGCGATGCAGATCACGTCGGCGCTGGCGGCGGCGGAAGCGGTCGGCCTCGTGCATCGCGACATCAAACCGGACAACGTCATGCTGCGCCGCGACGGTTTCGTGAAGCTGCTCGACTTCGGACTGGCGCGCACGTCCGCCACGCCACCGGCCGATCTCAAGAAAACGGATCCGTATGTCGTGCGCGGAACCGTGTTCTACATGTCGCCCGAGCAGCTCCGCGGACGCGCGCTCGACACGCGCAGCGACATCTGGAGCACCGGCGTCGTGCTGTATGAATTGATCAGCGGGCGACTGCCGTTCGAGGGCGTCAGCTCGTCCGACGTCGCGGCGAACATTCTGCGCAGCGATCCGCTCCCGCTCACGCGGCGCGACAACCAGCCCATTCCGCCTCGACTCGGCGCCATCGTCCGGCGGGCGATGACCAAAGAGCGCGCCGAACGCTACGCGAGCGCGAAGGAGATGTTCAACGATCTCCAGCAGCTCAAGCTCGACTTCGAGCGCGACGCGAGCGCGATCGCCGGCAGCGACGAGTCGCGGATCGCGACGACCGAGTCGGTGATGCTCGATCTGCTGCCGCCGACGAACCTCCCGCAGAAGCTCACGCCACTCGTCGGACGCGACGCCGAGCGCGAAGACATTCTCGGCATGCTGCAGCGTGAAGACGTGCGCCTGGTGACGCTCACCGGTCCCGGCGGAACGGGCAAGACCCGCCTCGCGCTCGAAGCCGGCGCGGAATTGCTGCGCCAGACCGACGACGGCGTGTGGTGGATCTCGCTCGCGCCGATTCACGAGCCGCGGCTCGTGATCTCCGAGATCGCGGCGGTGTTCGACGTGCACGAAGGCGGTGCACCGCTCCTCGACGCGATCAAGAACAAGATCCGCGACAAGTCGCTGCTGCTCATCCTCGACAACTTCGAGCAGGTGCTCGAAGCCGCGGCGCTGATCGGCGATCTGCTCGCGGCCGCGCCGCGCATCAAGGCGCTGGTAACGAGCCGCTCGCCGCTGCGCATCAACGGAGAGCGCGAATACGCGGTACCGCCGCTGCCCACTCCCCCACTCGACCTTCCGCTCGCGCCCGAAGCGCTCTGCGCGTACGGCGCGGTCGCGCTGTTCGTCGAGCGCGCGACCGCGGTGAAGAGCGATTTCGCGCTGACGGCGGAGAATGCGCGCGCGATCGCGGAGCTCTGCGTGCGCCTCGACGGTCTTCCGCTGGCCATCGAGCTCGCGGCCGCGCGCGTGAAAGTGCTGCCGCCGCAGGCCATGCTCTCGCGCGTCGAGAATCGACTCAAACTGCTCAGCGGCGGCTCGCGCGATCTGCCCGAGCGTCAGCAGACCATGCGCGCCGCGATCTCGTGGGGCTATCAGCTGCTCGATGACGAAGACAAGCGTCTCTTCGCGACGCTCTCGGTTTTTCGCGGCGGGTTCTCGCTCGACAACGCGGAACGTCTCTGCGAGACCGACGTGCTCGACGGAATCTCTTCCCTCATCGACAAAGCATTCGTCCGCCGCGACCCCGCCGCGCCGGAAAACGCGCCGCGCTTCACGATGCTGGAGACGATTCGCGAATACGGTCTCGAATGCCTCACCGAACAGGCGCGCGATCTCGAGGTGCGACGCGCCCACGCGGCATTGATGGTCTCGCTCGCCGAAGAGAACGAGCTCGATGCGGAGCGGATCGATATCGACGAGGACAACTTCCGCACGGCCATCGAGTGGACCACACGATCCCAGGATGTCGAGCTCGCGTTGCGCCTCGGCGCATCGCTGTGGTGGTCGTGGTACCTGCGCGGGCACTACAACGAAGGCCGGCGCGCCCTCGACGCGATTCTCGGCGTCCCCGGCGGCGAGAACATCGCCGTGCGCGCGAAGGCACAGACCGGCGCGGGCGCGATGGCCTTCTACCAGTGCGACTACGACCGCGCCATCGAGTTGCTCGAGTCGAGCATCGATCTCGCCCGTGCGCACGGCGATCCGATGTCGCTCGCGCAATCGCTGCAGTACCGCGGATCGATTGCGCGCGAGCGCGGCGAGTACGAGCACGCCATCGATCTGCATCTGTTGTCGCGCACGATCTGGCAGGAGCTCGAAGACCGCGCGAACGTCGGGCGCTCGGTGAACTACGTCGGATTCTCGTCGTGGCTCAATCGCGATTTCGCGCGCACGCTCGATCTCTGCGAAGGAACGCTGCAGCTCTTCCGCGATCGCCGCGACACCGAAGGCGTCGCCTGGTCGCTGCTCAATCTCGCGGCCGCGTCGCTCTATTCGGGCAAGCTCGATCTCGCCGAAGCGCGGCTCGAAGAATGTCTGTCGTGGTCGCGCGCCGGCGGATTCAAGGAAGGCATCGCCTGGTCGCTCAATTACCTCGGCTACGTCCTTCGCGTACGCGACGAAGCGCAGCGCGCGCAGGAGATCCTGCAGGACAGCCTGCGCCTGCACTGGGAGCTCGGCGACCGCTGGCGCAGCGCCAGCGTCCTCGAAGCCCTGGGCGGCATCCGCCGCGACTCCCGCCTGTTAGGCGCAGCCGCAGTATTGCGCACCCGCCTCGGCACCCCCGTACCCCCGGTCGAGCGCGCGCAACTCGATCTCGATCTCGCTTCGCTCGATCACCCGCCGAGCTGGGATCGGGGCATCGATGAGGCCGTGGCGTTAGCACTGGCGTAGGACGAATAGGACGAATAAGACGAATAGGACCGCTAGGACTTTATAGGCCGGCGCGAATTCGTTCCAGCGTTTCTTTGTGCCGCAGCAGGTGCTGCATTTTGTCGACGGGGAATTTGTCGCCGTAGAGGCGGGAGAGGGCGGATGCGATGCGCAATCCGACGTCGACGGAGCGCAATGCGCGCCGGTCCGTGATCGTGAAGCGGAGGCCGCCGCATTCTTCGTTGGCGTGGGTGCTCGCGGTGGGAGTGAAGCGCACGGGCTCGATGGTCACGCCGGGGAGCGGACCTAACGCGGCGGCGAGTTGGGTGCCGTCGATGTAGGGGGCGCCGATGATCTCGAAGGGCGTGGGAGTTCCGCGGCCGACGGAGATGGCGCGCTCCATGAGACCGAGGCCGGGATAGAGGGCGGCGGCGTTGAGCGAGCGCATGTTGGGGGAGGTGTTGATCCAGGGCAGGCCGGCTTCGTCCTGCCATTGCTCGCGTTTCCAGCCGCGCACGCCGATGACGGTCAGGTCGACGTCGATCTTGCGCTCGTCTTTGAAGAGCTGCGCGAGCTCGCCCACCGTTTTGCCGTGGCGGATCGGCAGCGGATGCCAGCCGACGAAATCGGTCGGGCCTTCGAGCACGGGACCTTCGACGATCTCACCGCCGATCGGATTCACGCGATCGAGGACGATGAATTTGATCTTCGCGTCCGCCGCCGCTTCCATGGCCATGCCCATCGTCGAGATGTAGGTGTAGAAGCGCGTGCCGATGTCCTGGATGTCGAAGACGAGCGCGTCGAGATTCTTCAGCTGCTCCGGCGACGGTTTTCGCCGCTCGCCGTACAAGCTGAAGATGGTTAGGCCGGTGTTCTTGTCGACGTCGTCGCCGACCTTCTCGTCCACGGTTCCGCGGATGCCGTGCTCGGGACTGAACAACGCCGCGAGCGTGACGCCGGGCGCGCTGCGCAGCAGATCGATCGTCGGATTGCCGGCCTTATCGATTCCGGTGTGATTCGTGATCAAACCGATGCGCATGCCCTGCAGCGCGGCGTAGCCGCTCGCATGCAGAACATCGATGCCGTTCTGCGCATCGGCGCCGCCGGTAACGAACCCGACGCGGCGCGGCACGCGCTCGAACGTCACGCCCTCGAGCGATTCCGCGACGAGCGTGCCGAGCTTCTTCTGCAGCGCGACGACGCTCCCCTTGCCATCGGGATGCACGCGATTCGAGAGAAAAATGTAGAACGTGCGCGACGACGGATCGATCCACAGGAAACCGCCGGTCCATCCGGTGTGACCGAACGAGCCGTACGGGAAAAAGTCCCCGCGCGGACGCGCGTACTGCGAATCGACGTCGAACCCGCCGGCGCGTTTCACCGCGACCTCCGGCGGCGAGAGCACTGCCGTCATCTCCCGCGGAAACATCTTTCCGCCTAACACCGCGCGCGCGTACTTTGCGAGATCCGCGGCGGTGGTGAACATGCCCGCGTGTCCGGCGACGCCGCCCATGCGGCGCGCAGTCGGATCGTGAACGGTGCCGCGCAGGCCGAATTCGGTCGGAGCGATGCGAGAGACGTCTCCCTTCGAACGATAGAAGCGCGTGTCCTTCATCTTCAACGGCTCGAAGACGTGTTTGCGCGCGAACTCGTCGAGCGGTTTGCCGGACACGCGGCGGACGATCTCGCCTAACAGCACGAAGTTGATGTCGGAGTAGCGGAAGACGGCGCCGGGGCGATTGCGCGGAGTCTCGGCGAGCGCGCGGCGGATGCCTTCCTCGTAGCCGGCCCATTCGACATCCAGATCGACATCGGGACGCAGACCGGAGGTGTGCGTGAGCAGGTGCCGAATGGTGATCGTCTTGTCCGCGATCTCGGGTAGGTACTTCGCGGCGGGCGCATCGAGCACGATTTTTCTTTTCGCGATGAGCAGCCAGATCGACGACGCCGTGGCGACCGGCTTCGTGATCGACGCCGCGTCGAAGATCGTGTCTTCGGTCATCGCCTCGACCTCGGGCACAAGCGCCCGATTGCCGTACGCGCGGTGATAAACCTCGCGGTTTCGCTCGATCCAGATGACCCCGCCCGGGATCTTCTTCGCTGCGATCGCCTCTTCGATCGCGGCATCGATCTCGCGCAGCTTCGCGTCGCGGAACGTCGCGGCGCAGGAGAACAGAAGAAGGAGAGCAAGCGCGGCGAGTCGTCGCATCAGGTGATGGTAACCGGAAGCCTGCCGGGCATCGATGCAAGCCCGCGGAGTGCACGCATCGCCGCAATCTGCAGCACCGGCTGAATGCCCCACGCGCAGACGAACGTGCTGACTTCGGGCAGCTCGCGAATGACGTATGGGCTGCCAAAGGAAACGGCGATGACGTTCTTTTTCTCCGCGAGCCGCTTTGCCGCCGGAGGAACGGCGATGCGTCCGGCGCCCGATCTCGGTCGCAATGCCAATAGAAGAAGGATGACGTCAGCGTTTACATCGAAGGGTTCGGTGGTCGAGTCGATGACGCGCGCATCGCTCGCGATTTCAGTCAAGGGATTTTCTTCGGGGAAGTCGCTCACGACGAACGTGGGGACGTCGCGTTTCAGTGGAAGAAGGCCGCGCGTGTCGCGCACCAATGTGATGGAGCGCTGTGCAATCTCAGTTGCGAGTAGCGAGTGGCGAGTTGCGCGGGATGCATCGCGAGAACGCTCGCGCAACTCGGAACTCGCAACACGCAACCGTTCGAGGGTTTGATCGAGTCGAGAAGCTGCAAGCCGTCCGCTCCGCACCGCCTCCTTCACCGCCACAATCGCCGCGTCCGTGTCCGGCGAGTAGAGAATCTGGTCCGCTCCCGCTTCGATCGCGCGCACTGCGGCTTCGCCGGGGTCGAAGTGAGCGGCGAGGCCGCCCATGTCCATCGCGTCGGTGACGACGAGTCCGTCGAAGCCGAGGTCGCGGCGGAGGAGATCGATCACCGGACGGGAGAGCGTCGCGGGCATGGTGCCGGTGCGGGTGATCTCGTCGTGATTCGTGCCCCACACATTCTCGAACGCCGCGCGCACGGGAACGGGCGTCGGATCGATCGATGGCACGGAGAGGTGGCCGATCATCACCGACCTCACACCTGCTTCGATCGCCGCGCGGAAGGGCACGAGCTCGACGCGATCGAGGCGCTCGCGCGTGACGTCGAGCACGGGAAGCGCGCGATGCGAGTCGATGTGGGTGTCGCCGTGACCGGGAAAATGTTTCGCCGTCGCGATCGCGCCTTCGCTCTGAATCCCGCGCACGGTCGCGGCGACGAAGCGCGCGACCTCCGCTGGATCCTCGCCGAAGCTGCGCGTGTTGATCACCGGATTGCGCGGATCGACGTTCACGTCCGCGACCGGCGCGAGGATGTGTTGCACGCCTAACGCGAGCGCTTCGCGCGCGGTCGCCTTGGCCTGCTCTTCCGCGAGCTCGAGATCTCCCGTCGCGGCGAGCGCCATCGCCGGAGGCCACCACAGCGCGTCGGTGAATCGCATTCCGACGCCGGACTCGAAATCGGCGCTGACGAGCAGCGGCTCGCTCGCAATTCGCTGCATCTCCGCCGTGATCCGCGCCGCCTCGGCGGACGTCGACTGAAACCAGATGATCCCGCCGACGTGATTGTCGCGAACGTGGCGGATTAGATCGGGTCGGGGCGCGGGGACGGAGAAGAGTCTTCCGATCTTGCGGTCGAGATCCACGACACGATCATACCGACGGCGAACGTGGTCATGGACCCGACGACTGCGTACCACGGCCACGCGGTCTTCGTCGTGAACGCAACGACGGCCACCGCTGCGATGCCCGCGCTCATCCCGACGAGCGCAGACGGCGTCGACGCGCGTTTCGTCGCGCCGAGGAAAAACACGCCGAGGATCGGACCATTGATCAGAGATGCGATCGCGAGTGCCGTGTTGAGTGCGGAGCGCTGCGTGTACTGCATCGCCAGACCCACGGCGATCTGCGCCACGCCCGCGAGAACCGTGATCACGCGCGAGACGCGCATCGCAGCTTTGTCATCCTGTGGGGCCGGCTGCCAGCCGGCCGTTTCGCCGGCCGCCGGGCCGGCGGCCTGACGGCGGGCTAGCAGCCCGCCCCACGGAAGCAGGTCGGAGACGATGGTCGCGGCAATCGCGCTCAAGGACGACGACATCGCCGCGGCGAGAATCGCGGCGATCACGAGTCCGGAGAGGCCGACGGGCATGTGATTGGCGATGAAGTGCGGGAAGACCTGATCGGGCGCGGTGACCGGCGCGGTCTCGCCGTAGAACGCGTAGAGCAGCACGCCGATGAAGAGGAACATCGCGAACTGCGCGAGGACGACGATGCCCGAGGCGAGCAATGCTTTCGCCGCGGAGCGCGGGCGATCGGTGCACAAATAGCGCTGCACCATGTACTGATCGGTGCCGTGCGTGGAGAGCGTGAGGAATGTGCCGCCGATGAGGCCCGACCAGAACGTGAACGTCTTCGTGAGATCGAGCGAGAAATCGAAGAGCCGGAACTTGCCCGCTGCCGCGCCCAACGCCATCGCGTGCTCGAATCCGACGTTGTTCGCGAGCACGACTGCGGCCGCGATCGCGCCGCCGATGTAGATCGCGAACTGCACGACCTCGATCCAGACGATGGCCTCGATCCCGCCTAACAACGTGAAGACGATCATCACCACGCCGAGGCCGATGACGGAGCCGCTGACACCGAAAGCCTTGAAGACGGCGGCCAGGACGAAGGCGGTGAGCAGGAGGCGCACTCCATCGGCGATCGTGCGCATGATCACGAACAGCGTCGCGGCGAGCGCTTTCACCGACGGGCCGAAGCGCGTCTGCAGGAGCTCGTACACCGTCACGAGCTCCCCGCGGAAGTACCACGGCATGAACACGGCGGAGATGATCACGCGCGCGAGGCAATAGCCGATGACGACCTGCAGAAAGCGAAAGTCGCCTCCACGCGCCCAGGCGATGCCGGGCACGGAGATGAACGTGATCGTGGACGTCTCGGTTGCGACGATCGAAGCGGAGATCGCCCACCACGGCACTTCATGGCCGGCCAGAAAGTAGCGACGTGTCGACTTCTGCCGGGCGTTGAAGAAAAAGCCGGAGGCGATCACGAGCGCGAGGTAGATGGCGATGATCGTGAGGTCGATTGGATGCAAAGTGGGCGTGATTATCGCACTGCGCGCCCCGCGCGGCGGGGAGAGGGAATCGGAAGTGCCCCGTGACTTTGTACGCGAACAGCATGTCCTCGATCTTCGTGCCGGCGCCGATGTTGTGGACGACGAGATAGCGATCGGTGCCGCGCACGGGGACGTCGGACACGATGCCGATGTGCGGGACGCCGGAGGCGAGATCCCACGTGACGAGGTCGCCCGGTTTGTAGTCCGCACCGCGTTGGGTGACCCGCAGCGATTGACCTTTGCGCTTGAAGAACGTCGCCAGATTCGGGACGCGGCGGTGATCGATGTTCGTGTCGGGACGGCGCAGCCTCCAGATCTTCGGATAGACGGAGAAGTTGCGCTTCATGTCCTCGTGCACGAGAACCTGCAGGTCCGCGCCGGCGTGGCGATACGCGCGAATGACCACGTCCGTACACACGCCGCGCTCGAGCGGCACGTCGCCGCCGGGATAGGCGATGCGCCGATATCCGCCGTCGTAATGGCGCGTCACACCGACCTGTCGCTTCGCGCCTTCGATCATGCGCGGAATCGACACCGTCTGCGCGACGAGCGGCGCCGCGAATGCAAGTGCCAATAGAATTCTTCGCGTGAGCAACATCGTCACTCCCGAATCGACAGAACAAGTCATCGCCGCCAGCACGTTCCATTTCGCCGGTACGTACGTCTGGGTCAGCGCCCACGAGGTTCGCAACCCGGAGAAACATTTCATGATCACGCGCGACGAGAAGGAAGTCACGGTGGTGACGCTCGAAGAAAATCTCGCCGACGTCGACGTGATCGAGAGGAATCGCGACCGCTGGTCACTCGTGGCCATCGACTGTGCGAATCCGTTCTATTGCGTCGGATTCATCGCCAAGATGTCGGCCGCGCTGAGCAATGCAGGGTTGGACATCCTGGCCGTCTCGACCTTCTCGCGTGACTGCGTGTTCGTGAAGGAAGGCGACGAGGAGCACGCCGCAGCAGCGCTGCGGCGTGCCGGATTCGTGGAACGTTAGACGCGTCTCGTCACCAGCACCGCCACCGCACCGAGGAGCACCGCGAGCAGTGCGAGCATGCGCGGATCGAGCGCCGGGACGCCTAACGCCGCCGCGGCGGCGATCACGTCGTACGCCTGGCCGGTCGTGAAGTCGCCGTTGCCCGAGCCCGGTCCGCCTAACGGCTCGCTGTCTGCATCGATGATCGTGTCGTCATCGACGACGTCGAGTCGAATCGTTCCGGTCCCCAGTCCCACGTTCACGCTGACCGTGCGCGTTGCACCCGCTCCGCTCACGCCGGTGATCGAGAAGCCGGCGAGCGTGCCGGTCGTCGTGAGCGCGAAGTCGCTCGTGTCGACGCCGGTCACCGGCTCACTGAACGTGACCAGG
>Ga0075428_100005802_pt1 | contig 13711 bp, 14 predicted proteins | sample RhiMetdeltSRZDD2_FD_75291 | JGI IMG/M metagenome (GOLD analysis project Ga0075428, IMG submission 75291) | Populus rhizosphere microbial communities from Tennessee, USA - Rhizosphere MetaG P. deltoides SRZDD2 | ecosystem: Host-associated > Plants > Roots > Rhizosphere > Soil | place: USA...
CCGCCCTTCGGCTGCCTCAAGTCGAACAACAACTACGCGCACCTCGCGTCGCGCCAGCTGGGGCTCGCACTGACCGATCCGAGCTGCAGCGGCGCCGAAACCGAGGACATGACGAACCCGCAGAACGTCGATCCCGACGGCCCCAACCCGCCGCAGTTCAACTCGCTCACCCCGAAGACAAGGATCGTCACGATCCAGATCGGCGGCAACGACATCGGCTTCTCGAGCATCGCCCGCGACTGCACGAGCACGACGAACGAGGGGACGCCCTGCCAGGACAGGTACGTGCACGACGGCCGCGACGAGATCAGCGAGCGCATCCAGGCCACCGCGCCGCTCGTGGCCGCGGTGATCCAGGGCATCCACCAGCGCTCGCCCAAGGCCCGCGTGCTGTTCGTGAACTACGCCGCCATCCTGCCGGACACGGGCCCCGGCTGCTGGCCGCAGATGCCGATCACCGATGGCGACGTGCCCTACGTGCGCGCGAAGCAGAAGGAGCTGAACGCGATGGTGGCCACCCAGGCCGCGGCCAATGGCGCGGAGCTGATCGACTGGTACACGGCGAGCATCGGCCACGACGCCTGCCAGCTGCCCGTGGTTCGCTGGGTCGAGCCGGTGGTGCCCGTGAACGCCGCCGCGCCGATCCATCCCAACCTGGGCGGGATGATGGGCGCGTCGGACCTGCTGGTGGCCGCGCTCAGGCGGTAGGCCGCGAGCAGCGCACCTGGTAGATCGACGTGAAGCCGCTCTCGAACCCGCGCCGCGCCGCGCGCAGGTAGAGCCGCCAGACGCGGATTCGCTCCGGCCCGGCCAGTCGGGTCGCCTCGTCGAGGTTCTTGTCGATGTTGGCCGCCCAGTGGCGCAGCGTCTCCGCGTAGTCCGAGCGCAGGCCCTCCACGTGCTCGGTCTCCAGGCCCGCGCGCTCGAGCGCCAGCTGGATCCGGGAGAGGTGGAGGGGGGCGGCGTCGGGGAACACGTAGCGCTCGGAGAACGGGCCCGCCTCGGGGTCGCCGCTCCGCAGCCGGGCGATCCCGTGGTTCAGCACGCGCCCGCCCGGCTTCACGAGGCGCGCCACCTGGCGCGCGTACACGTCGATCTGGTTCGAGCCCACGTGCTCGACCATGCCGATGCTCGCCACCGCGTCGAAGGGCTCCCCGCTGAGTTCGCGGTAGTCCATCACCCTGATGTCGACGCGCTCGCCGAGCCCGCGCTCCTCGGCGCGCCGGCGCGCGAGCGCGGCCTGCGGCTCCGAGAGCGTGATGCCCACCACGTGCGCGCCATGATTCTCGGCCGCGTGCATCGCGAAGCTGCCCCAGCCGCAGCCCACGTCGAGCACCCGCTGGCCCGGCTTCAGCGCGAGCTTCTTGCAGACCAGCTCGAGCTTCGCCTCCTGAGCCTCCTCGAGCGTCGTCGCGCCCTGTGAGAACAGGGCGCAGCTGTAGGTCATCGAGTCGCCCAGCATCAGCCGGAAGAAGTCGTTCGAGACGTCGTAGTGGTGACGCACCGAGCGCGCGTCGCGCTCGGGGCTGTGACGCCGACCGCGCGGACGCAGCTCCGCCTTCGGGACCGCCGGTGGCCGGATCAGGCCGCTTGCCCGCAGGGCAGCGAGTGCGAGCCGCGCCTGCGCGCGCCGATCGAGCGGCGGCGGCTCCCAGCTGTCGAGCAGCTCGAGCACCTCGTCGAGATCGTCCACGGTGAGCGTGCCAGACACGTACGCGCGGCCCAGTCCCAGCTGCCCCGGTGCGCGCAGCGCGTGCGCGAGCGCCTCCGGCGAGCGGACGCTGAACGTTGGCCCGCCACCGTTCGTGGAGGCGAGCCGGCTGCCGTCCCAGAGCTCGACCGTGAACGGCCGCGAGGGCAGCGCTCGCTGGAGTTCGTCGATGAAGGGCCGGGTGTTCGAAAGCATGGGCGGGCGCACGGTACCTTCCGCGCAATGCAGAGCATATTTCCGGTCCTCAAGTACGACGACGCCCGCGCCGCGATCGACTTCCTGGAACGCGCATTCGGGTTCGAGCGTCACGCCGTCCACGAGGGCGAGAACGGTGTCGCGCACGCCGAGCTCAGGCTCGGCGACGAGTACGTGATGCTCGGCTCGACGGGCGAGGGCGACGACCGCTTCAACCAGGGCGCCGGCCGCTATTCCCTCTACGTCGTGGTCGAGGACCCGGACGCGCACCTTGCGCGGGCGAGCGAGGCGGGCGCGACGATCGAGCGCGAGCTGAGCGATACCGACTACGGCTCCCGCGAGTACACGGCCCGCGATCCCGAGGGCAACCTCTGGAGCTTCGGGACCTACCGGCCGGGGGCGTAATCGCGGCGACCGTCCTGCTTTACCGGGGCTTCCCGGCTAGGCAGGACAGTCGATGTCCTCAGTGCTGTAGTTCGGGGGGCCGGGCGGCGGGCTAAGCGGCGGCCGGCATGCGCGCCGCGCGCCGCGCGCGCAGCACAATGCGCGCCCCGGCACCTGGGCTCAGCGTGATGCTGCGCCGGCGACCGTGTTCCTCGGCTGGCTCGGCGGGAGCGAGCTCGCTCGTGCCGAGCACGGCCCGCAGCACGATCTTCATCTCGAGCTGCGCAAAGCTCGCGCCCAGGCAGCGGCGGCGGCCGCCGCCGAACGGGATCCAGGTGTAGGTCCCGGGCGGCGAGTCGAGGAAGCGCTCGGGCCGGAAGGCGTAGGGATCGGGATAGATCTCTGGGTCGTGGTGGATCAGGTACGCGTCCGCGAGCAGGCACACGCCCTCGGGATACGTCCAACCGCCGATCTCGACCGGCTCCATCGTCAGCCGCGGCGCCGCGTTCAGCAGCACGGGCCGGTGCCGGAGCGTCTCCTGCACGGTGGCGGTCACGTAGGCGTCGCCGTCGCCTGAGTCGATCTCCGCGGTGAGCTGCGCGGCCACCTCCGGGGTGCGCGCCAGGCGCTCGAACGCCCACGCCAGCTCGGACGCGGTCGTCTCGTGGCCGGCCACCAGCAGCGTCATCAGCTCGTCGCGCAGCTCGATGTGCGACATAGGGGAGCCGTCCTCGTGCCGCGCCGCCAGCAGCATCGCGAGCACATCGTCGCCCTCGCCGCCGCCGTCGCCGTTCCCGGCCGAGCGGCGCTCGTCGATCGTCTCGTAGATCAGCGCGTCGGCCTCGGCGCGGCGCCGCTCGAACTCGCGCCACGAGTTGCCGCGCTGGAGCACGGGCAGCAGCGATGATGGGCTGTCCCCGAACTCGAGGATCCGCGTGAGCCGGTCGCGAAGCGCGTCCAGGCGCTCCCCCGAGTCGAGGCCGAACACGGCGCGCAGGATGATCTCGAGCGTGAGCGCCTGAAGGCGCGGGTGGAGGGTCAGCGGCTGCTCGCGCGGCCAGCGCTCGACCTCGCGCTCGGTCACCTCCTGCATCAGCCCGGAGAGCCGCTGCATCTTCTCGCCGTGGAAGGCCGGGAGCATCAGCTTGCGCTGGCTGAGATGAGCGCCCTCGTCGAGCAGGATCACCGAGTTCGCCCCGACGACCGGCTCGAGAATCCGCGCCCCCTGTCCGGGATGCAGCAGCTCGGGCGGCGCGGTGAAGATCTCGCGCACCTCGTCGGGGTTCGACAGGTGCACGAACGGCGGGCTCTGAAGCAGCCGCAGCGTGAAGCGCTTCCCGTAGCGGGCGCGGCAGCGCTCGAGGAACGGAACCGTGCGCGTCCACCAGCCGACGGTCTGGAGCGTCTTGGGCAGCCGAGGCCCTGGGGGCAGCCCGCCGGGCATGGCGGCAATTTACCCCTCACGCCGAGGCTCTGACCGGTGTGTGATGCATGTCACATACGCAAGTTTCGGTGGGCGGCGGCGTTGGAGGATCCATGAGCGTTTGTCGCCGCGTCCTCGCCATGTCGCTTACCGCCGCTGCGCTGCTTGCCGCGGCCGCCGCTCCGTCGTCTGCCGTCGTGGGCGGAAACGACGCGAGTCCGGGCGAGTACCCGGCCGTCGCCGAGATCACCTTCGGCCCCTTCCTCTGCACCGGCACGCTGATCACGCCCACATGGGTGCTCACCGCCGGCCACTGCAGCAACATCACGGCGGGCACGGTGGCGTCGCCCGCTTCGTGGCCGCCGCAGCTCATCAGCGTGCGCGTGGGTGGCGTAACGCAGAACGATGGCGAGCGCCTCGGCGTCAGCCGCGTCGTGATGCACCCGGACTACCTGCTCACGTCGGGCTACGACATCTCGCTGCTCCAGCTCTCGAGCAGTTCGAGGATGGCGCCGACCCAGGTGGCCGGAGCCGGTGAGCGCAGCATCTGGACTGCCGGAACGATGGAGACGATCGTCGGGTGGGGCGTGACCGAGGAGGGCGGCGAGCAGCCTGACCGCCTCCAGGAGGCAGAGGTGCCGATCACGACCGACGCCTACTGCGCGGGCGCGTACAGCGACTTCGATCCGAAGACGATGGTCTGCGCGGGGTTCCCCCAGGGTGGCGTGGACACGTGCCAGGGCGACTCCGGAGGCCCGATGTTCGGGCGCACGACCGCCGGCGCACTGCGAGTGGTTGGCACCACGAGCTTCGGCGAGGGTTGCGCCCGGCCCGGCAAGCCGGGGGTGTACGGCCGCGTGGCGGACGACACCCTGCGGCCGTGGATCGAGTCGAACGCCGCGGGCGGCGTGAGCACCGCGAGCAGCACGGCGACCACTGCGGGGCGCTGAAGCACGTCAGCGCGCGCTCGCGCTCGCGCGCAGCACACGCTGACGCGTCGCGTCGCCTAGAACACGAACGCGATCAGCAGGATGATGAGGATGATCAGCAGGATCGTTCCAACACCGATGTACATGGGGTCCCTCCCCTCGTAGTCGGATTGATAGACGACCTTCATTCCCCGAAAGGGGCGATCTCATTCGTAGGAGTTGCGTGCTCAGCGGTGCGTTCGGGCCTGCGCCGCCCTAAGCTGCGCGCCCGATGCGCAGGCGCCTACGCGACCTCGGTTACGCCGTCGGCCGCTTCCCCACGGGTGAGCTGAACGCGCTCGTAGACGTGCCGGGCGTGCTCGTGGGCCACCGGACGCTCGTGGAGGGGGAGCGCCTGCGCACCGGAGTCACGGCGATCCTGCCGCACGGCGGCAACCTCTACGAGGAGAAGGTGCTGGGCGGCTGCCACGTTGTGAACGGCTACGGCAAGGCGGCGGGCCTCACGCAGCTCGTGGAGCTCGGCACGATCGAGAGCCCGCTGCTGCTCACGAACACGCTCTCCGTCGGGCCCGTGTGGGAGGGCGGGCTGCGCCACCTGCTCGAGCTGAACCCCGGCGCGGCGCGCGACCGCGACACCCTCAACGTGATCGTGGGCGAGTGCTTCGACGGCTGGCTGTCCGACGCTCGCTCTCTCGCGGTGCGCGCGGAGCACGCCCTGGAGGCCATCGCCGCCGCGGCGCCGGACGAGGTGAGCGAGGGCGCGGTCGGCGCCGGCACGGGCACCACCTGCTTCGGCTTCAAGGCGGGAGTCGGCACGTCGTCGCGCGCGCTGGACGGGCACGTGCTCGGCTGCCTCGTGGTCTCGAACTACGGCGCGCGGCGCGACCTGCACCTGCTCGTCGGGCCGGACGCCGAGCTGCCCGACGCGGGCGCCGAGCCGCCGGCTCAGGGCGGCTCGATCATGATCGTCCTCGGCACCGACGCCCCGCTCTCGGAGCGCCAGCTGCGCCGCCTCGCCGCGCGGGGCTCGTTCGGGCTCGGCCGCGCCGGGAGCTTCGCCTCCAACTCGAGCGGCGAGTACCTGATCTCGTTCTCGACCGCTCACACCGTGCCGCACAGGGTTGCTCGCGAGCGCGACGAGCTCAGCTTCCTGCGCGACGACTCGGTGGCCGTCCGCAAGCTGTTCGAGGCCGCCGGCGACGTCGTTCAGGAGTCGGTCCTCAACTCGCTCTGCTCGGCGGACGCCATGGAGGGACGCGACGGCAACCGCGCGGAGGCGTTCCCCCATGAGCTGCTTGACCTGATGGCGCTGCCCGAGGCCGGCGAGCGGTCGGAGAAGTAGCGAGGGGCCCCCGTTGGGGAGCCCCTCGCCTGACCCACGGACGGCACGGCACGGCGCGTCCATGCTTCTCAAGCCCTCGAGCAAGAGCTATGTGCCTGAAACGCGGGTCGAGTGGGAAGGTTCGGGAGTAATGGGTGAACCTTCGGGGGTCGATTGCGTTCCCATGAGTGATGCTCTCGCTCCGCGCATGCCGGGCCGCACGTTCGGCTCGAAGCGGCTGCTCGCCCTGGCGGGCGACGAACGGCTGGTCCAGCAGATCCGCGGCGGGAGCGAGCTGGCCTTCGAGGTGGCATTCGAGCGCCACGGCGGCGGCATCCTCAGCTTCTGCCGCCACATGCTCGGCTCGCCGGACGAGGCAGAGGACGCCGTGCAGCACACCTTTGCGGCCGCCTACCGTGACCTTCAGCGCGGCGGCGAGCGCGAGATCACGCTCAAGCCGTGGCTCTACACGATCGCGCGCAACCGCTGCCTCTCGATGCTGCGCTCCCGCCGCGAGGAGGCGGCTGAGCTGGAGGAGCTTCCCACCGAGGGGCTCCATGAGCAGGTCGCGCGCCGTGGGGAGCTGCGCGAGCTGCTGGCCGACCTGCGCGAGCTGCCGGAGGAGCAGCGCGCCGCGCTGCTCCTTGCCGAGGCGGCGGATCTGTCTCATGCCCAGGTGGCGGGCGTGCTCGGCTGCGAGGTGGCGCGCGTGAAGGCGCTGGTGTTCCGCGCGCGCAGCGGCCTGATCGAGCGCCGGGACGCGCGCGAGACTCCGTGTGCCGACATCCGCGAGCAGATCGCGAACCTGCGCGGCGGCGCGCTTCGCCGCAGCCAGCTGCGCCACCACCTGCGCCACTGCGCGGGCTGCGCCGACTACCGCGAGCAGGTTCGCCAGCAGCGTCAGATGCTCGCCGCGGCGCTGCCGGTTGTGCCGACCGTGGGACTCAAGTCGAGCGTGCTCGCGGCGGCTGGACTCGGCGGCGGCGGTGCGGGTGGCGCGGCTGTCGCAGCGGGCGGGGGTGCCGCGGGAGCCCTCTCCTCGCTTGGCGGCTCGGCCGCGGTGGCCAAGGTTGTGCTGGTGGGCGTGCTGGCGAGTGGTGGGCTCGTGGCCGGTGAGGCGGCGATCGAGCGCGTGGTTCCACCCGACGATCCGCCGGCGGCGGCGGCGCCGTCGGGCGCCCCGGTGCCCGGCGAGGGCGCGCTACCCGCACCCGCGGGCATCAGATCCGAGGGCATCCTGCGCGGCGAGCGCCTGAGCGCCGAGCGCAGCGACGGGCGGCGGGGCGACGACCAGCGCGCGGAGCACTCGCGTGGCCGCGGCGACGCGGGCGCGAGGGCGAACGGCCCTCGCGACGGCCGCGGGCTCGGCCAGACCGAGCGCTCGCAGACGGAGAGGCTCGCGCAGCCCGGTGGCCGGACTCGCGCGGAGGTGCTCGGGCGCGGCGAGCCAGTGGCTTCGTCGCCCCGGCCGGTGCCCGAGCCCAAGGCGCAGGCACAGCAGCCGGTGGCTGAGAGCGAGGCGATCGTCGCGCCGAAGACCGCGCCGACCCCGGCTTCGAAGCCGGTCGCTCCCCGCAAGGTCGAGCTGCCGCGCTAGCGCCCAGGGCGGGTAGCGTCCCGTCCGTGCCGACGCTCGAGGAGCTGGAGATCGCCGACGAGCCCGCGGACTGGCGCGCAGTCGGCTTCGAGGTGGAGGACGGCGCCTGCCAGGTCTCGAGCGTGCGGCTCCGGCTGGTCGGGAAGGGGTCCCGGCGCGGGATCCTGGGCTGGAAGGTGAGCGACGCGGAACCGGAGACAGCCGACGCTCCACCGCACCCCAACGGCGTGGTCCGCGTCGATCACGTCGTCCTGCTGTCGCCGGAGCTCGACCGCACCGTGGACGAGTTGCGCGCCGACGGCTTCGAGCTGCGGCGAATCCGCGAGGGGGAGACGCCCGGCGGCTCCACCCGGCAGGCGTTCTTTCGAATCGGCGAGCCGATCCTCGAGGTGGTTCAGGCGCCCGAGGGCACGAGCGTCGCCAGGAATCCCGACGGGCCTGCGCGGCTCTGGGGCCTCGCCTTCCTGGTCGCAGACATGGATGCGACAGCCTCGGCACTCGGCGGCCTGCTCGGCACGCCGCGCGATGCCGTCCAGCCCGGCCGTAAGATTGCGACGCTCAGGCCCGAGGCTGGGCTCGGCCCGGCGATCGCGTTCATGACCCCGCCATGACGAACCTCCCGCACCTCCGGCTCTACCGACTGGGCACGGCCGCGGCGCTGATCGTCGCACCGCTGCTGTTCCTCGTCGACAACGCGCTGCACCCGGAGGAGCTCACGCGGGGCAACGAGCTCGAGCAGGTCGGCGTGATCGCGGACGCGTACACGCGCTGGCAGGCCGCCCACGTGATCGGGTTCCTGGCGATCCTCGCCTTCACCCCGGCGGTGCTCGGGCTCGCCTTCCTCGTGCGCCGCCGCCAGCCCACCCTCGGGCTGCTCGCGGGAGCGCTCGCCCTGGCGGGAGTCCTCGGACTCGCGGCGGTGATCACGATCGACGGATTCGCGTGGGGAATCGCCGGTGAGCTCTCGTCCAACTCTTACCTCGGCCCCACGGGCGGCGCCGAGGTGCTGCACGACCTCCAGGAGTCCGAGTGGGCGTACGCCTACTACCTCACGCCGCTCGGCTTCATCGTCGGCATGCTGATGCTGTCCGTGGGCGCGGCGCGGCAGGGTGCCGTGCCGGTGCCGGCAGCCGCCGTGCTGGGACTGGCGGTGCTGATGGTCGGCACGGAGACCGCGATCGTGTCGAACGCGTACTTCATCGCCGGCGCGGCGGTGCTCCTCGTGGGCGGCGTGGCGGTGGCGTTCGCGATCCTCCGCATGAGCGACGAGCAGTTCGCTCAGGGCGGGGCGTAGTCGCGCACGTCGTCGAGGACGCTGCGCCCGCCGATCTCGACGAAACCGTCCTCGCCGGGTCGCGCCAGGATGCGCGAGCTGCGCCCCTGCCGGATGTCGATCGGGCGCCCGAGCTGGGCGCACAGCTTGGTGGCCGCCGACCCGGTGGCCTCGTCCTCGACGATGCCGATCCGCTCCAGGAACGCTCGCGCGCGAAGGACGCCGGCCGGCTCGTCGATCCACGACCAGACGGTGAGGAGGTCGTGTCCGCCGGGCGGCCCCTCCAGTGCGTCCACCTCGTCGGGAGAGCCGAGCTCGGCGAACTCGTGCCGCGGGCCCCATTCCGGCCGGGCGCTCACGTACACGAGCTCGCCGTCGCGCCGGACCGGGAGCTCGCCCGCCGCGACCCGAAGCACGTCCGTGCCCTCTAGCAGCCACGCCGACCCCACCGTGGGGTGCCCGGCGAAATCGAGCTCGACCGCCGGCGTGAAGATCCTGATCGCCCCGCGCTCGGCGTCGTCGACGAAGACCGTCTCGCTCAAGCCCAGGTCTGCGGCCACGGCCTGGCGCCGCTCGGGCGGCACATCAGCGCCGTCGAGGAACACACCCAGCTCGTTGCCGCCTGAGGCGTCGTCGGAGCAGAAGACGCGCAGTAGGTGCAGCGTTGGCATGCCCCAACGCTACGCTCTGCGACTTCGATGCGACCGCTGGGACTACGCGGCCTGCCTGTCGTGGCCGCGACAATGGCGGCCCTTGCCGCCGGCGCCTCCGCCGAAGCGGCGATGGCCGAGCACCTCACCGCCCTTGCACCGACGCTCGAGGCGGCGGGCAGGCTCGCGACCCTCGAGAGCCTGAGGACGCCCTCTCCGCCGGCGGCGGTCTTCCCGGTCCGCGGGCGGGTGGACTGGGGCGAGCACGACGCGCGCTTCGGGGCGTGGCGCGGCGGCCACGTCCACGAGGGCCAGGACGTGTTCGCCAGGGCGGGCGAGCCGCTGGTCGCGATCCGCGACGGCCGTGTGGTCGAGACCGGGGACGACGGCGGCCGTGGCAATTACGTGGCGATGTGGAACCGCGAGGCGCGGCGCACGTTCGTCTACCTGCACATGCTTCACCCGTCGCGCGTCAGCGTCGGTGACCACGTGCGCGTCGGCCAACGCGTGGGCGCGGTCGGCTGCACCGGCTCGTGCTGGGGCGACCACCTCCACATGGAGGTGCGCCGCGGCAGGGGCACCACCGGCAGGGCGCTCGACCCGCTGCCGCTGCTGCAACGGCTAGCCGCCCGTCGCGCGCACCCGGAGTAGCCTGCGCGGCCGTGGATCAGATGGAGCTGCGCAATCGCCTCGTCATGGCGACCCAAATGTGGCGCGAGGCGACCACCGAAGCGCTGCCGCGCATGCCACCGGGGGAGCCCGCTGAGCAGCTCGCCGCGTTCGAGTTGAAGCTCATCGACATGCTTTGCGCGAAGGCCACGGCGGACACGGCCCGCGACGTGGCTGACAAGACCTGGGACCTGGTGCACGACCGGCCGGAGGACGATCCCGTCAAGCGGCGCGTCGTCGAGTGCCACGAGGCGCTTGCGCGCCTCTCCGCGCGAGGCGGCGGAACCACTTTCTAGGCTGTCTCCGTGAGGACGCTCCCGGAGCTCTTCGACGTCCGCGTCAAGGCGCGAGCGATCGCATATCTGTTCGCCACGGGAGCGGCGCTTGGCCTGCTCACCGTGGCCGTCCCGCACCCGAGCGAGGTGAACGACCTCGCGCTGGTGCTGCTCGCAGCGGGCGCCATCGCGATCGCCGCGGTCGTCTGGGTGAGCCGCGATCGCATTCGCGAGTGGCACATCCACGCGGTGCTGCTCTGCGGCACGCTGATCGTGAGCCTCGCCAACTACTACGCGGGCCCGTCCACGCTCTACCCGGTGCTCTACATGTGGGCGGCGCTGTACGCGTTCTACTTCTTCCGGCTTGGCGAGGCGCTGGCCCACATGGCGGTCGTGGGCGTGTCCTACGCGGTGGTGCTCGCCGTACAGGACGCGGACAGCGAGCTGGTCCGCTGGCTGCTCGCGGTCGGCACGCCGCTGGTGGCGGGCCTCCTGATCTCCCGCCTGCTCGGGTTGCTGAGCGACCGCGCGCAGCAGCTCGAGCGCTCCGAGGTACGCACGCGCATGGTCCTCGACACCGCCCCGGACGCATTCATAACCCTCGACCGTGAGGGCGTGATCATGGGCTGGAACGCCGCGGCGGAGCACCTGTTCGGGTGGAGCGCGACGGAGGCGATCGGCAAGACGATGCGCGAGCTGGTCGTTCCTCCCGAGTTCGCTGACCGTCACGACGAGCGGCGCAACGCACTCATATCCAGCGAATCGCCCCTGGCGACGCAGCACTTCGAAGTGGAGTTCCAGCGCCGCGACGGCGGTCGCTTCCCCGGCGAGGCGACCGTGTCGAAGGTCGACATCCAGGGCGAGGTGTTCGTGTCGGGCTTCATCACGGACGTGACCGAGCGCGAGCGCCGCGAGGCCGAACGCGAGGCGCTGCTGCGCGAGCAGGCGGCGCGGGAGGAGGCCGAGCGCGTGGCCGAGCTGGTGGCCGGGATGCAGGCGCTGGTGGACGCCGCGCTGGCGCACCGCACGCTCGACGGCATCCTGCGCGAGCTCGTCACGCAGGTGCGCGGCGTCCTCGACGCCGACGCGGCGACCATCTACATCACCGACGAGAGCGAGCAGCTGAGCGTCGGCGCCTCGGCACCGGGCGACGTGATCGGAGGCGGCGAGTTTGCGAACGCCGTCGCCGCGGCCCGCGAGGCGATGCTCTCCCAGGGAGACGTCGGGGCCCTCGTCGGCGTTCCGCTGCTCGCCGAGGACGAGGTGACCGCGGTGCTCGTGGCGCGCGCCACCCCGCCGCGGGAGTTCGGCGGGGAGGACCTCACGCTCCTGCGGCTCGCCGCCGAGCGCGTGGGCCTGGCTATCGCTCACGCGCGCGTGTACGAGCGCGAGCACCGGATCGCGGAGACGCTTCAGCGCAGCCTGCTGCCGGACCGCCTGCCCTCGCTGCCCGGGCTCGACGTGGCGGCGCGCTACCTGCCGGCCGCCTCGGAGGCGGAGGTCGGCGGCGACTGGTACGACGTGATGCCGATCGCGGGCGGAGCGGTCGGCCTCGTGATGGGCGACGTGGCGGGCAAGGGCCTGGCGGGCGCCTCGATGGTCGGACGCCTGCGCAGCGCGCTGCGCGCGTACGCGCTCGAGAGCCAGGACGGCGCGCGCGTTGTCGAGCGGCTGAACCGGCTGCTGTGGACGGAGGTCGAGGAGAACCAGATGGCCACGATGCTGTACGTAATCGTCGATCCGGCGGCAGGCGCGGTGCGCTGGGTGAACGCGGGCCACCCGGCGCCGCTGATGATCACGGGTGGCGAGCCGCGCTTCCTGGAGGGCGCCGGCTCGGTGCCGCTGGGAGTCCTGCCGTTCCCGACCTACGAGGAGGTGTCCGCCCCGATGAACCCGGGCAGCACGCTCCTGCTCTACACGGACGGCCTGGTCGAGCGGCCCGGCGAGAACATCGACGACGGGATGGCGGAGCTGGCGGCGCGCGTGCGCGAGGCGCCGGAGGACCCGGACGGCCTCTGCGACCACCTGCTGGCGACGCTCGTCCCGCCGGGCGGGGCCACGGACGACGTGGCGCTGCTCACGCTCCGCAACCTCCCGGTCCCCGATCAGTTCGTCGCGGACTTCCCGGCCCAGCCGGAGTCGCTCGCGCCGATGCGCAGCATGCTGCGCCGCTGGCTCAGTTACGCCGGGGCCGGCGAGCTCGAGATCGCCGAGATCACCACGGCGTGCGGAGAGGCGGCAACGAACGCGATCGAGCACGCGGGCATGAGCGGCGACGGCCGCTTCGAGGTCTCGGGCAGCCGCAGCGGCGGCGCGGTCGAGATCGCGGTGCGCGACCAGGGCTCCTGGCGAGAGGAGCGGCCGGGCGACCACGGCCGCGGCCTCGACCTGATGAGGACGCTGATGGATACGGTTGCGGTGGAGCCCAGTCCGGAGGGCACGACCGTTAGCCTCCGGCGCACGCTTGGGGAAGGCGGAGGTCCCGATGGACGACCTGGTTGAGGTGCAGATCGAGCAGCGAGAGGGCGACGACGTCGTCGTGGCCCGCCTGACCGGCGAGCTCGACATCTCGGGAGCCGACTCAACCGGCCAGCGCATCGCCGAAGCGGTGCCGAGCTCGGCCCGCGGCGTGGTGGTCGACATGAGCGGGCTGGAGTTCATCGATTCGAGCGGCGTCTCGATGCTGTTCGCGCTCGCGCGACGAGTGGGGAGCCGCCGCCAGGAGCTGCGCGTGGTGGCACCGACCGGCGAGCCGGTGGCACGAGTGCTCGACATCGTCGAGTTCGACAAGGCCGCGCCGGTCCACCCGGACGTGGACTCGGCGGTGGCCGAGATCGCCTAGCGGGCGTCGCCTAGGCAGGCAGCGCTGCCCGAACTACGGCATCGAAGGGGCTCGGCGGCGACACGCACCTCGCCGCCTCGCGCGATGGGGATACCGCCAGGCGAGTTGTCGACCCAACCCCTTCACAGCCGTCGTTTGCCGGGCTTGGCGCCGCGGCCGGCGGAGAGCGCAGCGGCCTATGCCGCCCGCGCCGCTGCCGTCTCGCGTATGAAGCCCAGCACGGCGGCGTTGAACTCCTCCGCGCGCTCCAGCGACAGGCCGTGCGGCGCTCCCGCGAAGACGTCCAGCTTCGCGCCGGGGATCGCTGCCGCGATCTCGCGCGACTTCCAGACCGGAAGGAGGATGTCGCGCTCGCCGCCGATCACATGCGTCGGCATCGTGAGCGTCCCGAGCCGGTCGAGGGTGTCGTGGTGGCTGCACGCGGCGAGCTGGCGGCCGAAGG
>Ga0075428_100005803_pt1 | contig 13710 bp, 10 predicted proteins | sample RhiMetdeltSRZDD2_FD_75291 | JGI IMG/M metagenome (GOLD analysis project Ga0075428, IMG submission 75291) | Populus rhizosphere microbial communities from Tennessee, USA - Rhizosphere MetaG P. deltoides SRZDD2 | ecosystem: Host-associated > Plants > Roots > Rhizosphere > Soil | place: USA...
CGGCTGCGAATTCGTCGGAAAAGCGCGCGGCTGGTTGCGTCAACGCAATCGGCACGGCTTGTGTGCGCCACCGGCTGATCGCCACGCGCTGCTGCTCGGGCGACGAATAGAAATTCGAGAAATAACCGACTTGACCCGCGGCAAACGGACGGTCGGCGAAATAGAAAAGCTCCGGCAGGTTATCTGCGAGAAAGATACGGTCAGTCGGGCGTGTACATCGCCGAAGGTAGGCGGACGCACGCCGCATGTTTTCATCGATCCCTCGTAACGACGAGGGCAAGCCGCCAAGCATCGCCGAAACGTCAGTCCACTGGCGACGTGCACCGCCCGCGTCTGTCAAATTGGCAATCTCGATCTGGTGGACCGCGTCGCCCATCACGACGATCGCCGATGCGCAGGTAATCAGCAGCAGCGTCAAGGCGCTGATAACGAGCAGACGTACCGGAACCGGTCGCCACCGTGTCGCTCGAGCGATTCCCGCGACCAGCCACGATCCAAGAATTGTCACCGGGACCGAGACGTCTGCGAGACGCGATGGATTGGGATTCCGCAGCAAAGCAATCAGCATGAGCGCACCGAGAACGCAGACGGCTCGAAAAGCGGACAACGAGACCTCTGGAGCTGCCATCGCGTCGTACTTGAGCGGTCGCAGTGCGTAAAACGCCGCAGAGAGCACGACACCCCACGCGACGACGTACAGCCAGGGCAACGCATTCTCGGACCTGAAGATGCCTGGCGCGATCCGCCACCGGAGCAGCTGCGCGGTCCACCCTGGAGCAGGCGGTGCGGGACTTGTCAACACGAACTGGCCGCGATCAATGCCGTCCGTGTCGAGCACACGCGAATCGCCGACGATGATTCCGAGGTGAGTGCGCGATGTGTCATCGAGGGCGTAGCTCCAGTTCGACGCATCGGTACGACGAACAGGATCGAGTAGTCCCAGTTCGACTTCCGCTCGGCGTCGCAGCTCGGGGGTGAGCGAGGGAGCCCATCGAACAGCGATTCGAGGCGCTGGAGGACCGCTGGCGGCAAGATGCTCCAGCAACGGTCGCGACGGATCGACGATGAAACGGACGCCGACGTTCGTCGTGCGAGCGGCCTCCTGACGCGACAATTCGAGCGATTCGCGAAGGTACTTCAGCACTCCGCCGTCGATCTGCGCGAGCACAACGCCGGGCAGCAGAATCAACGCGCACGTCGCGGCCAGCACCGCCATCGGCTGCAGAACATCGCGAGCATGCATCAACACGAGAAGCACTGCCGATGCGACGCCGAGATAAACCCCGTGGTCATGACGGAAAAGCGCCGCAATGCCGACCACGAGACCGAGCATGACGAGACGCAGGTTGGTTGGGCGCCGCGCGTAGCCGAGCATCGCAGCGATGGCAAGAACGTAGAGGATGACCTTTGGATAGTTGTAAAGAGCCGGTCTCATTGCCACGGCGAGGATCGTCGCCATCAACGGTGCCACGATAGCCGCCGCAAACCGTGCCGACACGAGGAAGAGTGCGGCCGCGCCGATGGACAGCATGCCGGTCGTGAGAAGCGCTTCGGAGCGAAGAGACCGGCCGAAGATCCGCTGGGCCAGCGCCGAGGTCGAATACGTGGGTGCGGGCCACAGCGCGCGCAGTTCCGCATCCGTGAAGTCTCGGAGCGGCCGCTGGCCGTCGAGCATCGCAATGGATCGAACGAGCTGCGCGAAGTGATCGTTGTCGAACCCGCCGAGCGGTCCGCCGAGCGTGTTGAAGCGAAACAGAAACGACGACGCGGCGATCGCCAGCGCGATCAGCGCGGACGTGGCGGTTCGAAACGGTGGTGGCACGGGTGCAATGTAACCGAGTCGGAGTACGGTGATGCCCCGACTCACATCAGCACTGCCGGCGCGTGAGTCGGGTCATCACCGTACTCCGACTCGGACCAAGCGTTGACCCATCCCCGTAAGGGCCATAAGATGATGCAGTTACCGTGACAATTGATGCTGATGCCACTCTGGCCGTAGATGGCGGAGCTCCGGTCCGGGCGACGTTTCTTCCCTTCCATCAGCCAAGCATCGATGCTGACGACGAGCGCGCGGTTCTCGAGGCGCTGCGATCGGGGTGGATTACAACGGGCCCGAAAACCAAGAGCTTCGAGCGAGCATTTGCCGCCTACACCGGTGCCGCGCATTGCGTGGCGGTGAACTCGTGCACCGCGGCACTGCACCTCGGCCTGGAGGCCATTGGCGTCGGTCCGGGCGATGAAGTGATTACGTCTCCAGTAACGTTTGCCTCAACGGCCAATGTCATCGTGCATCGCGGCGCGCGTCCAGTATTCGCCGATGTCGAGTCGGAGACGCTCAATATCGATCCCGACGCCATCGAAGCGGCGATTACGCCACGCACGAAAGCGCTGATTCCGGTAGATTTCGCCGGGCAGCCAAGCGAGCTGGATGCCATCATCGCGATCGCCCGGCGCCACGGATTGACTGTCATCGAAGATGCCGCGCATGCGGTAGGAGCGGAGTTCAAGGGCGAGCGCGTCGGCAGCGTCGCCGACATGACGGCCTTCTCGTTCTACGCGACGAAAAACATCACCAGTGGTGAAGGGGGAGCGCTGACGACCGATCGCGCGGAGTGGGCCGACCGCGTGCAGATTATGGCGCTGCACGGGATCAGCCGGGATGCCTGGAAGCGGTACGGCATGAGCGGCTATGCGCACTGGGACATCCTCGCGCCCGGCTACAAATACAACATGTTCGATCTGCAGGGCGCGCTCGTGCTTTCGCAGCTCGCGAAGATCGACAGCTTCCAAAAGCGGCGTACGGCGCTCAAGGCACGACTCGATGCGGGACTGCGCGATGTCCCCGAGCTCTCGTTTCCGGTGGAGCGCGGCAACCGCGTTCACGCACACCACCTCTATCCGGTCATCGTGCGCGTGGAAGCGCTCACTGCCGACCGCGACACCATCATGAACGCCATTCAGGCCGAGAACGTGGGGATCGGCATCCATTTCCGCGCCGTTCATCTGCATCCGTACTACGAGCAGACCTTCGGATTCCGGCGCGGGATGTTTCCGCGGGCCGAGTATTTCTCCGATCGGACGATCTCGCTGCCGCTGTATCCGCGCATGACTGACGCGGAAGCCGACGACGTCGTCGCTGCCGTACGCAAGGTGATCGCGAGGTATCGGCGTTGACGTACGGACTGCGCCGCGGAGCGGAAGAATTTCCGTTGATGCTGGTGATCTCCATCATTTATCCATGCAACTTCGGATGTCCGAATTGCCCGTACACCGACTCGAACTCGGAGATTCGCCGCTTTTATCACGAGCGCGACGGTGATTTGTTCAAAGAGGCGTTGTGGAACAAGCTCGCGGTTGAGTGTGGCCACTATGGCGCATGGATGCGGTGTACTGGCGGCGGCGAGCCGATGCTGCACCCACGGATGGTGGACATGATCGAGTTCGCAAAGGCGCACGGTGCGCGCGTCTGGCTGAACACCAACGGCAGCATGTTCGGGCCGACACCCGCGCTCCGACAGAAGCTCGAACGGGTGATTGCGGCCGGCATTGACCTGATCGAGTTCTCGATGGACGCGGGTGACGCGGCGACCTACGCAGTCGTGCGGCCGCCGCATCGCGGAGGGCCGCCGCGCGATCCGGAGAAGTGGTGGAGCAACGCCGTCAGCAACGTCCGAGCCGCGCTCGAGTTCCGGCGCCGCCACAAGGCCACCACGCGCATCGTTGTGTCGATCATCAGACAGCAGCAGATCGAAGGAAAGCTCGATTCGGCGATCGACTTCTGGATGAAGGATGTCGGCGTGGATGAAGTCATCACGCGGAAGTTTCTGACCTGGGACGACAACACGCACATCGACGTCCACAAGGCACTTGACCCGCATCTGTACGCAGGCATGGCAACCGAGAAAACCGAGCCATGCGTCTGGCCGTTCGAACGGCTGAATGTCGATACGCTCGGCCGCATCGCGCTGTGCGGTCAGGACATCTCCTTCCGAACGGCGGAACTGTTTCCGAATGCGAACGACGTCCCGATCGCTGAGATCTGGCAGGGCGAGCGCTTCAACTGGTACCGGCGAATGCACCTCGAGGGACGCGGCGCCGAAGCGTTTCCGTGCCGGGGATGCTCGGCCTGGTTCGCCGGCATCCGCGATTGGGAACATGGCTGGCTGAAGGTCCTGAAGAAGTCCGGCGATCACGTTCGCGAGGTGATGCGGAAGGACTTGGGCGCGGAAGTGGAGATCTTCTGAGCGCGTTTCTCCCTGATCTTGGCGTCGGCACACAGGCACTGATTCGCGTCGCCTATGGCGTCCTGATGACGGCGACGCTGCTGCAGGCGCTCCCGGAAGCGAGGCGATTCTTCCTCAGCGAACGCTGGGGTGGCTACGCCAAGTCACAGCCGGACGTTGATCTCATTCAAAACCCGTTCGTGATGCCGGCGTTGTTTGCCGTCTGGGTGGCGGCTGCGGTCTCGCTCGCGGCAGGATGGTGGATGCCGTGGCCGGCCGTCATCAACCTGATCCTCTGCCGCTATTTCTTCATTCACATGAGATGGAAGGGCGTGCTTCGCGGCATGGGGGCTCCCGGATTCATTGCCTACTGGCTCGCCACCATCGTGACCCTGCTGGAAGTGACGCGCCGCTTCGCGCCTTCCGTGCTCCCGTTGGCACTCCTCGTCGCGCAGATTGATTTCGCATTCCTGATGCTCTCGGCGGGCATCTACAAGTTCACCGCCGGGTACCCGCGCAACCACGGCATGGAGCTGGGACTCTGCAATCCGATGTGGGGCTACTGGTGGCGCTCGTACGTGAGACGCCGTCCTTCGAGTCCGGTGTTCTGGACGATGAACCAACTCGCGTGGACAACCGAGGTCGTGTCCGCACTGTTGATGCTGATTCCGGCGACGCGCGAGCTGGGCGCGCTGCTGATCATCGTCAGCTTCATCTTCATCGCCATGCAGATTCGCCTCGGCTTTTTGACGGAGATGGTGATGGTGTGCGGCCTGATCTTCATGTCGCCGTCACATGCCATCGGCGGGTGGCTGGAGTCGGTCCTTGGTGGTGCCGCGGCGCCGTCCGTCACACCGATCGGGCCGCTGGCTGCAGGGCTGACCGTAGCGCTCTGGGGCTATCTGATTCTGTTGCCGTTTGCGGATGCCGGCTTGTACTACAACTTCTACGCGAGACGAGCGCTGCCTGCGTCACTCCAGACCGTGCTGGAGCGCTACACCAATTTTTTCGGCATCATCCTGTGGCGCGTCTTCTCCGTTGATCTCGTGAACTTCTTCATCCGGATGGCACGTGTCCGCGGCGAAGAGCGGATCCCGATCGGTCCTCTGGGAGCATGGCCCCGCTTCAATCATGTCGGCGAAATGATTTGCCTGACGTCGCTGTTCACCACGTTGAAGTACTACCCAACTGACCATGATCTGTTCCAGGAGCGGTTGTTCCGCTACGCGCGGACCCTGCCGCGCGAGTCGGGTGAACGGCTTGTATTCGAGTATGTGAGCGTGGTCAAGGAGGCGAACCGCTTCAACTGGGTTCCGGTGGGCGAGTTCGAGGTTGACCTGGAATCACACCAGCTCACCGAGCGCTGGTTCGATCGGTCCATCTCGCCGCGCGCCGCGCATCAAACATCGCCCGTCCATGAAGGCGCGGTGCCCGGCAGCTATCGTCCGGTCGCGTCGTAAATGCAACGACCACACCTACGCGTCGCGCGCCACGAGGTGAACGGCCTTGCGGCATTTACCCGTACTGATTCAAATACGCCGTGTTTGCATTTTGAATTTTGCATTTTGCATTACTGAATTACAGACATGTGTGGCATCTGCGGCGTGTTCGGGCGGACGGACCGCGATGTCGTCGCGCGCATGCTGGCGACCATCCGCCATCGCGGCCCTGACGACGAGTTCATCGTGTCAGGCGACGGGTTCACGATGGCGACCGCCCGGCTCAGCATCATCGATGTGGCCGGGGGACGCCAGCCGCTGACGAACGAAGACGGCACCATCACTGCGTCACAAAACGGTGAGATCTACAACTTCGGCCTTCTGCGCGAACAACTTCTCCAACGCGGGCACCTCCTGCGGACCCACACCGACACGGAAGTGCTGCCGCACCTCTGGGAAGACGAGGGTGGCCGGTTGCCCGAGCGCATCGACGGCATGTTCGCCGTCGCTGTCTGGGACCAGAAGAGGCAAATCGGGTTTCTCGCGCGCGACCGCGTCGGCAAGAAACCGCTGTATTACTGGGAGCATGACGGCGCGCTGTATTACGCGTCCGAGTTGAAGGCGCTCGTCGAGGTTCCGGGCTTCGATCGGCGTCTGAACCTGCACGCGCTCCATCACTATCTGAGCTACAAGCACGTTCCGCATCCGCTCACCATCTTTGAGGACGTGCAGATCTTGGCGCCGGCGCATCGTTTGGTATTCGAGGCGGGCGCACCGGCTCGCGTCGAGCGTTACTGGCAACTCTCGTTTGCTCCCGGCGAGGAGCCGATCGTCGACGAAGAAGAGATCGTCGACGAGCTGATTGCGCGTCTGAAGCCGGCCGTTGCGCGGCGGCTCGTATCTGACGTGCCGGTCGGATTTTTCCTGAGCGGCGGAATCGATTCGTCGCTCGTGACCGCCCTGGCAGCTGAAACTGCCGGCGCCCGCATCAAGACGTTCACGCTTACCTACGAAGACGGCTCGACCACGCCGGGCAAGGAACAGGACCGGCGATGGGCGCGGTGGACGGCCGAGCGCTTCGGCACGGATCACCAGGAGGAGACGATTACCTGCGCAGACTACCCGTCTGCAATGCGAAAGATTCTGAGAGCCTTCGACGAGCCATTCGCGGGCGTTGTCTCGACGTACTTTCTTGCCGAAGCGATGGCGCGCCACGTCAAGGTTGCGGTATCGGGAGACGGCGCGGACGAGTTGTTCGGCAGCTACCGTTCCCATCGAATGGCGTTTGCCAAGGCGCAGGAAGGCCGTGAGGCTGACTGGCAATGGCGCGCAAACCTCTTAGTGCTGTCCGAAGAAGAGAAACGTGAACTGTACGCGCCCGCGGTTCGTGACGCACTCGCGGATACCTCGACCGCTTTGCACCTGCGTCGCGCCTTCGATCACCTGACGGCGCGCGACGCGTTGAACCGAATCCTCGAAGCCGAATTCGGCGGCATCTTTCCGGATCAAGTGCTCACGTTCATCGACCGGCTGTCGATGGCGCACGCGCTCGAAGTGCGCAGCCCGTTTCTCGACACCGGCATGGTGGAGTTCGTCGCGTCGCTGCCGGGCCGTCTCAAGATCTGCCATGGCGAGACGAAGCACCTGCTGAAGAAGGCAGCGTTGCGATATTTTCCTGAGGGGATGATTCGGCGTCCGAAAGAGGGTTTCCTGATGCCGATTACGCCGTGGGTACTCGGGCATTTGCAGCCATGGGTCCGCGAGACGCTTAGCCCCGAACGCCTCCGGCTTCACGGCCTGTTCGATTCCGCCCAGGTGCAGCGGCTGATCGATCAGTTACGCGAGCCGGGCGCCGATTACATCGCCGTGAACCGCGTTCTGGTACTCGCCATCTTCCAGGAGTGGTACGAGCTGTATCTTGCTTGAGCTCATGACCTCACCGGATGTTCCACCCGGCACGCCTCGCGTCCCGTTCAGCCTTTCGATGCTCGGCTGGGCACTCAACGAAGAAGAGAACATCGGCGAGTACATCGATCGGGCCGGCGCGTTCCTCCGGGCGCTGACCGACCACTACGAGCTGATCCTGATCGATGACGGCAGCACCGATCGGACGTGGGACCTGATTACCGAAGCGCAGGGCACACGACGCTGGTTAAAAGCCTATCGGAACGAGCGCAATCGGGGCTCCGGTTACAACACCAAACGAGCCATCTCCCTTGCCACCCAGGACTACGTGTTCTGGCAGACGGTCGACTGGGCGTACGACATACGCGGCCTCGCCGCGGCGCTTTCGCAGTTGAAGGAGGTCGACGTCTTGCAGGGCGTGCGCATCGGCACGACGACGGCGAGCGGCATACCGCGAAGGTCTGACAATCCGTACAAAGGCGTCGTATCGATCGTGAACTACTGGCTGATTCGCCTGCTGTTTCGGCTGCCGTTCGGGGATTTCCAGAACGTTACTGTCTACCCGCGCGCCCTGATTCAAAGCGTGGCACTCGAGACAGAGAGCTCCTTTACCAACCCCGAGTGCCTGCTGAAGACATGGTGGCGCGGCGCCACGTTCCGCGAGGTCGAGGTGCCGTTTCTGAAGCGCGAACGCGGACGGGGAACCGGAACGAAGCCGCGCGCGATCGTCAATGCCGTCCGCGACATTCTGACGTGGTGGTTTCGGTGGATCGTCCTCGGCCGTCGTCCCGACCGAAAGCGAGGCCGCATCATTCCTGCTGTTGCGCAGACATGACCGTCGTCATCCTGCAGCCCGGATATCTTCCGTGGCTGGGTTTCTTCGATCAGATGCGTCGTGCCGACGTATTTGTCTATTACGACGACGTGCAATACGACACGCACGGATGGAGAAATCGGAACCGCATCAAGACGCAGCGCGGGCCGTTGTGGCTGACGGTTCCCGTGCGGCACAGCGGGTTGAGCAAGCCGCGCATTCTGGACGTCGCGATCGATGGACGAACCAACTGGGCAAAGAAGCATGTTGCCAGTCTCCGGCAGGCCTATTCGGGCGCTCCGTTCGCACAGCAGTACATGGCCGCGCTCGAAGCCGTACTGATGCAGTCGTGGGAGCGGCTGGTCGATCTCGATCTGGCGGTAGTGGATCTGCTGGCGGAGTGGCTTGCCGTGCGTCCACGGATCGAGCGTGCGTCAGCGCTCGGGATCGGCGGGGCGCAGACGGACCGGCTCGTGAATATCTGCCGCCACTTCGGCGCGACACGCTACCTGACGGGCAGTGCGGCGCGCACGTATCTGGACGTGGCGTTGTTCGAGCACAACGGCATCGCGGTCGAGTGGCAGGATTTCGCGCATCCCGTTTATCCACAGCTTCACGGCGAGTTCGTCCCGTATCTGTCAGCCGTCGATCTGATCCTGAACTGCGGCCAGCAGTCGCGTGCGGTGCTGGAAGGCGTCTCCCGCCTGGAGTAGAGTGAACAACCGCCGGCAGCGATCCTTATGAACACAGCGGAAGACGCACGTACGATTCTGGTTACTGGGGGTGCGGGATTCATCGGCAGCAACTTTGTCCACCACCTTCACAACACGTATCCCAATTACCGGATTCTCGTTCTCGACCTGCTTACCTATGCCGGCAGCCTCGACAATCTGCCGCCGTTCGGTGGTCATGGCGGCGCGAACTCGCGAATTCAGTTCTGGCACGGCGATGTGCGTAACGCGTCGCTCGTCGACTCCCTGGTCGAGCAATCCGATGTCGTCGTTCACTTCGCTGCCGAGACGCACGTCACGCGGTCGATTTACGACAACTACCATTTCTTCGAGACCGATGTGCTGGGCACGCAGGTCGTCTCCAACTCCGTTCTGAAGCACGTCAAGCATATCGACCGGTTCATCCACATCTCCACCTCGGAGGTGTATGGCACCGCACGCGCCGCGAAGATGGACGAAGAACAGCCGCTGATGCCAATGAGCCCATATGCGAGCGCGAAGGCGGGGGCGGATCGTCTCGTGTATTCGTATTTCGCCACCTACGACGTGCCCGCCGTCATCGTGCGCCCCTTCAACCAGTTCGGCCCCCGCCAGCATCTCGAGAAGGTCGTCCCGCGCTTCATTACGAGTTGTGTGCTCGGCGAACCGCTTCGCGTTCACGGCGACGGCTCAGCCGCGCGTGACTTCACGTACATCGAGGACACCTGTCGCGCGCTTGACTGCCTCATGCATTGCGACCGCTCGACGGTCATCGGCGAGGTGATCAACCTTGGGACGGAGAGGAGCCTCTCGCTGACGGAACTCGCCTCACACGTCATTCGACTGATGCACCGGGAGGACCTGGAAATCACCTATGTCGGTGATCGGCCTGGGCAGGTATTCAGGCACACGGCGGACACGACCAAGGCCCGGCGGCTGCTCGGGTGGACTCCGAGCGTGCCGTTCGAAGCTGGGCTGCAGCGCACCATCGACTGGTACGTCGCCCATCAATCGTGGTGGGACAAGCAGCTCTGGATGCGTGAAATCCCGATCATCACCAAGACCGGGAAACGGGAGCTGCACTGACGCTGGAACCTACGGCCGATTCTCGTCGGAGGCTAACTTGGCGAGCAGATAGACGTCGATAAACTCGTTTCCAAGCCGGCGCTCCTGCTTCAGCAATCCTTCGACCATAAACCCCGCTTTTTCGAACGCGCGTTTCGCGCGCGGATTGCGCGCGAAAACGTACGCGTACAGTCGGTGCAAATCGAAGGTCGCAAACGCGAGGTTCGCGAGCAGGGCGATGGCTTCGCTGCCGTACCCGCGCCCGCGCGAGGCCTCGTCCCCGAAGAGCACGCGCACTTCGCTTTTGCGATCGGCGGCGTTTATGTCCCATAGCCAGACGTTGCCGACGTGCTGGCCCGAATCCGTGGTCTCGACAGCGAAGTAGCGGCAGTCCGTCCGCGTGTGCAGGCGTACGAACCAGCGTTGGTGTTCATCCGCCTCGACGGGCGCCGTGCGGCCCAGCAGCCGCATCATCGCCGGGTCGTTCACCCATTGGAACGTGGCATCCAGATGCTTCTCAGCAAGGGGAACAAGGCCAACCCGCGCTCCCATTACGTGCTGTGGCTTGTTGGTGCACAGCGCCACGCGCGGAACGATCCGTCGTACACGGGTATCCACGTCACGTCGGTCGCGTAATACTCTTTCATGAACGTGGTCACCGGATCGAGGCGCCCGCGTTCGGCGACGACGATGATTGACGAGTCGCTGCAGACGGCCCGCAGCAGCGAGCCGTGATACGCGCGTTGCACGAAGCGCTGTACCTCGGGGTTGTGATTATTCAACCCTAGTTGAATCGCGGGCAGTTGCACCGGCGGCGTGTGAAACGGTCGCCACCAGTATTCTGATGGAAACGAGTCCGCGTGCAGCAGCAGCAGCGACGCGCGTTGGTGGAGCAGTTCGAGAACCTGCGCGTCGATCTCCTTCGATTGCCGTCTGTCTGCGACTGCACCGACGGCCGTTGACACTGCTCCGTGAACGAAGAGGCCAATCGTGAACGCGGCGCAGAGTTGCGCCCTGACGGTGGTCGTCGGCCGCGCGAGCATGCGGTAGGTCACCAGCAGCGCGATCACGAGGGCGACCTGCAGCGGCTCAAACAAGCGGTCTGGAAGCTCCTTGAAGCCGATCTCGAGGGCCGCACACGCGCCGAAGAAAATTGCGGCTGATGCGCAGGCCGCGGCGAAACCGCGCCAGCTCGCGAACGCGACCGCCGTGAGTGTGCACACGATCAGCGTGATAACGGATTCAGAGGAGAGGCGGGCCAACGTCGCGCGGGATATCTCGGTGGCGCCTCGCTGGACCACCCATTCCGCGCCGAAGCGCCAGTCGAGGTGTGTTGTCCAGGCGCGCTGCAGCATTTCCAGCCTCGTGTGCGAATGGATAGCCGCGTCGATGCCCCAGAAGCGCCGCAGCAGCTCCCAATCGTTCGCCGACCACCCGACCTGAGCGCGCAGCGATTCGACCGTCCTCGAGGGCAGATCGCCGCCCCATTCAAAGACGTGCGCCAATATCCAGTCATCCTCGTGGTAGGCGTTCCAGGCAGGCGAGAGCGAATAGAGCGCGTGATTGAGGTACGCCAATGCGACCGTCGTAACCGCCAGCAGCGCAGCGGTGATTGCCAGCCGGCGGATCAGAGTCAGGCGACGCTCGCGATCTGAGAGCGCGACCGGAACCAGCAGCGCGATGAGGAGGAGTCCTCCGGCAGTGGCACCCATCGGCCGTACGAGCACACTGCCGAGGGCGAGCGCGCCTGAAGCGGCGAGTACTGTCCGCCGTGGGGCGCGCGAGAAGAGTTCTGTCGCTGCGATGGCCATCGCCGCGATGCCCCCGAGCGTCGAACTGATGGTGAACTGCAGGCCCGCGAGCAGCGGCGCGATCGGGACCAGCACCGCGGCGAGCGACAACACTCGGTCGGATCCATTGCGTGAGATCGACCACGTGTTGGCGACGAGTGCGGCAATGGAGCACAGCAACAGGGACGCGACAATCAGGTCCCACATGTGTACGGGCACCACACGCTGCACGGCGACGACAGCCCAGCCGAGCAGCGACTGACTCATGAGAACGTAACCGGTGGGAGCCGCGCCGGGTGCGGTGAGACCCTCGAGACGTCTCCGGATCGTTACATCATCGTTGGTCAGATACGTCGGCGGGACGACGATCCAGAACAAGACGACTATTCCCAGCGTCGCCGAAAGCGTCCAGAGGAAGGTCCGCCAGCGAAACTGATCGAAGGACGGCGCAGCGACATCGGCCGAATCGCTGACGGCGATTGCCGGGATTGCCTTGCTCATGCTCCGCGCATCGCTTTCGATCGTTGCAGCTGCCGTTCTTCTCATTGTCAACGATGTCGCGACCATGTGGTCGCGAAATTCTGCGATCCTTCATCAATGTGGGAACGCCACAACGACCCTCGACGCGTGAGGTAGACTCGAACCTCGTACCGGTATGTCAAACCGAATCGCCCGGACCCTCGAATTACCGCGCCGAGCACTCTCGCTCCTCACGCATGGCGCGGAATGGCTTCGTGAGCTCGTCGACAGCAGCCGGCGTAGCGTAAAGACCGGCGCCGAAACAGCCAAAGTCACGAACCAGCTCGCGCACCGCACGTCCGATATCCAGCACGACGTCAGCCGGCTGACCAAGGATGTGCGCGGCATCGAGGACGGGTTGCGGCAGGTTCATGACCGACTGTTGCAGTACAACCTTCAACTCGGACGGTTTGGCAAATCGGCTCGCGACCTATCAGACGACGAACCTCACCTTTCAGCTCGATCGGTCCCGCTCTCGCTCGATGAAGATGCATCGCCGCTTGGCTGGAACCCTGTGGGGACCGAGCCGCACCCCGACCTGCAGGGGCGTGAATGGCTCGCGGTGCCCGCATGTCCGTTCTGCGGCGCGGACGAGCGGACGCTCGTCAACGAATTCAACAAGCTGATCTTGATGGACAAAGCGCCGGACGATCATTCCGCACGCTACGACTTTTCGGTTTGCCACGCCTGCGGCATTAGCTATGCCACCCGGCGTCCGTTCGGCGAACGGTATAAGTTCCTTCTGGCCAACTTCGGCGAGGTGACGGCGAAGCACGGTGGCAACCGTGAGTTCACCAACCCAATGCTGAACCCGTATCCGCTGACGGATCGCGATCGTGAGGAGCTGAAGACGCGTGCCGCCAAAGGCGTGTTCGTGTCGGAACACCTCGGGCTGCGGTCGAGGGAGTATCTGGAGGGGCTCGTCCGCGATCGACTCGAAAACAGCGTCCACGTCGATCTCCTTGGCGCGCTCGTGGCGCCTCATAAGGCGCGGATCCTCGAGATTCGGCCGCGGACGGGGATGATTTCCGAAAGCCTGCGGCGGTTATTCGGCGCCGAGGTGCACGGGATGCCCATCTGGGAGAGCCAGAGGTTTCTCCTTCAGGAGGTATACGGCATCGAATCGGCCGGTCTCGTCGACTATGACCAGTTCACGATTCCGTACGAAGGCCAATTCGACCTGATCATCTGCAATCACATGCTGACGCACGCGGTCCGGCCGCGCGAGTTCTTCGAGGCCGTGCG
>Ga0075428_100005806_pt1 | contig 13709 bp, 9 predicted proteins | sample RhiMetdeltSRZDD2_FD_75291 | JGI IMG/M metagenome (GOLD analysis project Ga0075428, IMG submission 75291) | Populus rhizosphere microbial communities from Tennessee, USA - Rhizosphere MetaG P. deltoides SRZDD2 | ecosystem: Host-associated > Plants > Roots > Rhizosphere > Soil | place: USA...
TTGAAGAGGTTGTAGACGTCCGCGATCGCGGTCAGACGGTAGTGGCGGCCGAAGCCGAAGGACTTGTCGAGGCGCACGTCCACCACCGTCACGTCCTCGGAGCGGTTCTCGTCCAGCTCCGTCAGGAAGATCGCCTTGGTGCCGACGTTGGGCACGATGAGGTGATGGACCGGCGCCCAGGGGAACCCGCTCTGGAAGCGGACGTTCACGGCCATCCCGAAATCGCCACCCGCCACGTAGCGGGTGAGGAGCTTGGCGGTCCAGTACTTGGTGTCCTGCCGGTTCGCGACGTTCGTGCTGTGGTTCTGGAACCAGCCCTGCTCCAGCGGGTCGGCCACGAAAGGGCTCGTGGAGGCGTGCGGGCTGCGCAGCTCGTCGCGGTCGTGCTTGTCGAAGCTCGCGTTGAGGAAGAAGTTGTCGCGGAAGCGCCGGGTGAGCGCCACCTCCCACGTGGTGAAGCTCATGTCGGTGTCGTCGCCTCCGGTGGTGGGCAGCACCGGTACGTTCATGATCCGCTGGTCCACGAGCGCCGTCTGGCCGTCCGGGATGGTGACGAGGTCCAGGTTCGACCCTTCGAGCTCCGGCGGGCATCCCGTGCAGGTCGTCGTGAAGGGCTGGGTGAGGTTCAGGGCCTGCGCCACGTTCACGCTGTCCCACCAGTGCCGGTAGCGCTTCTGCACGAAGGCGAACCTTATCCCCAGGTCGCGCGCCAGCTCGTGCTCCAGCGAGGCGCCGATCTCGTCGGTGTAGGGCAGCGCGAACGCCGGATCCACGCTCGTCAGGCCGCCACCCGAGGCCTCCAGCAGGTCCCCCAGCTCCTGCTGCCCGTCGTAGACGCCGTTCTCGTTCAGGTCCAGGAAGTCATAGACCTTCAGGCCGCGGCCGGCGGCGTTGGCTTCCGGCAGCCCGCTGCCCAGGTTGGCGTAGAAGCGGCCGAAGTAGCCCTTGAGGATGGTCTTGCCCTGGCCGCCGAGGTCGAAGGCGGCGCCCAGGCGCGGGGCCACGCCCCAGCGCTCGACCACGTCGGTGCGGGCGGCGCTCTGGCCGCTGAAGACGTCGGTCTGGATCGGGGTGTTCACGGTCTCGGTGTGATACAGGTCCTGCTTGCCGACGCGCAGCCCGAGGTTCAGGGTCAGTCTGTCGTTCACACGCCACGCGTCCTGGGCGTAGAAGTCGGTGTGCTGGTTGTGGTCGGTCTCGCCCACGTTGGGGACGTTGGCGAACAGGATCCGGTCCACGAACACGCCCTCCACGCTCGTGGCCCGCCCATACGCGCTGTTGTCGAGGTAGCGGATGGCACCGGAGGCCGCGCTCCAGTCCGGCCCGTTGCGGTCGATCTGCCAGTCCCATCCCGCCTTGAGGTCGTGGGTCCCGAGCTTCGCGGTGGGGAGGCGGTAGTTGACCTGCCCGGTGGACTGCGGCTTCCACCGCGTCGACGTGAAGGGCGCCCAGCCGGCCCCGGACTGGAACCCGGTCGCCGTGTCGATCCGGGGCGGGATGAGGGCGGGGTCCACCAGGGGCACCGTCTCCCGCTCATTCCCGAAATAGCCCACCATCACCGTGCTGGACAGCCGGTCGGACCACTGCCGCTGCCATTCCCCCTTGAAGACCCGGGTCTGGCTCTCCTGGGCCAGGACCGAGTCCCGCGGGACGGTCAGGGACAGGCCGCCGCTCGGGCGCTGCTCGAAGCTCCAGTAGCCGGAGCCGATGAGCTGGTCCTTGTCCGTGAGGCGGATGTTGACCTTGCCCGTGACCATGTCGAAGTCGGAGATCTCCGTGGCGATGTCGGGGTCCTGCCCCGACACCGGCCGGTCGACGAAGAACCGGTTGTAGCCCGCGTAGAACCAGGCCCGGTCCTTCACGATGGGGCCGCCGATGTCCACGTGGTAGTCGTACGACTCGCGCAGCTTCGTGGGCGTGCCGCCCCGCGCCTCCAGGTCGTCGTCGAAGTTGTCGTTGACGAGGTCCTCGTTCGCGAAATCCCCCTGGATCATGCCCGCGAACCGGTTGGTGCCGCCCTTCCAGGTCGTGACCACCTGCGCCCCGGGCGTGCTCATCTCCACGCCCGCTCCCCGGCCCGTGACCTTGAACTCGTCGATGGAGTAGTAGTCGTAATAGCCGCCGGCCCGGTCGGTGCCCTCGGTGGTGTTCACGCCGTCGGTGACGATCCGGTTCTGGCCGCGGATGCCGAAGGTCTCGTACTCGGTCTGCTCTCCCTTGTGGGACCCGGCCACGTCGTAGCCGCGCATCTGGATCCCGGGCGTCATGTCGAGGGCCGCCCACATGTTGGTGGCGCTGGGGACGTCGTAGAGCTGGTTGTTCGTGAAGGTGACGGGCGCCCCCGTGGTCTCGGCGTCGATGACGGGGGGCCCCGCCGCGGCCTCGGCCGTGGCCGTGGGCTCGGGCTCCAGCGCGGCGGCCGCCAGGCCCAACGCGAGGGTGGCGGCCTGGCCCGCGCCGATCACGATCCCCTCGCGGTGCACGGGCTGATAGCCGAGCAGCTCGCAGTGCAGGGTGTAGGTCCCCGCGGGAAGGGCCGGGAACTGGTAGGCACCGTTGACGTCGGTGGTGGCCGTGCGGTTGCCCACGATCTCCGGCCCCGAGATGGACACGGTCACCCCCGGCAGGGCCAGGCCCGCGGGGTCTGTCACCACGCCCTCGAGGCTGCCGCTCGCCGGGGTCTGGGAGAAGGCGGGGAGGCCCGCGGAGAGGAGGGCCCACGCCAGGAAGATGAGGGTTCTCGTCGACTGTGAGTTCACGCGCGTCCTCCGCCTGAGGTCGGCCCTTCCGGACGATGGCCGGGCAGGGTGCGGCTGAATGGGGTCACTCTGCAGGGAACACGATCGCGCTGTCGTTCCGGCGGCCGGGCCCGGCGTCGATGTTCTGCCCGAGCCAGATGCCCGTCTCCACCAGCACGATGGGACGGAGGATGTCGTACACGTGCTCCATGAACTGCGCCATCTTCGCGACGGTTGTCGGCGGGACGTAGATGATGTCGCCCCGTTGGACGGTGGGGTTCTGCTCCAGGTCGCCCTGCTTGATGAACCGGTCCAGGTTCACGATGGCGTTGCGCGCCGGCGAGGTCTCGGTGGCCGGCCGGATGAGGGCCACCTTCTTCATCTGCGCGTCCTTGCTGGCCCCGCCGGCGCGGGCCACCATCTCCAGGACGCGGCTACCCTCGCTCACGAAGACGCCCGGGTTCTCCACCTCGCCCAGGACCAGGATCTTGTGCCCGCCGAAGCCCAGGACCTCGACGCTCACCTGGGGGTCGGAGATCCGCCCGGGGAGGCCGGAGGCGGATTTCAGGATGCTGACGCTCACGGAAGGCCGGACCACGTAGGGCAGCAGCTTCTTGGCGATGGCCTGGTTGGCTTCCTCCACGGTCAGGCCCGCAAGGTCCACCTCCTCCGCCAGCGGCATGTTGACCTTGCCGCTGGAGGGCACGATGGTGGTGATCCCGAGCTCGTCGTTGCGGTACACGCGCACCGTGATCTGGTCGCCCGTCCCGATCCGCTGCTCGTCGGCGGTGCGCAGCTTCTCCACCAGGATCTGGCGGAACTCGGGGATGCTCATGCCGTCCACCACGATGTCGCCCACCATCGGGAAGAAGACGTGGCTGTCGGGAGGGATGCGCAGGGTCCGGCTGAGCTCGGCGGACCCGAAGATGGAGACGCGGATCTCGTCGCCGGGCGACAGGTAATAGGTCGAGATGCGCGGGCCCACCTGGCGTCCGGCCTGCACGGTCATGGCGCGCGCCGAGGCGGGGCTCGCCGGCTTGGCCTGCTCGGGTTCCGGACGGACGGCGGGCGGCGGCTGGGGCTGCGGAGCCTCCGACCGGGCCACCCCCGTCCCTCCCGCTTCCGGCACCTGGGGCGCGACCCGCTTCGAGCAGCCGGGGCCGAGGGCCACGGCCAGCGCCGCAGCCGCCAGCGCGGACAGCCGGGGGACGGAAGTTCCCTTTGCGAGTGGACGACACGTCATCGAGTCATTTGCTCCCTGGAGGGCCCTGCTGCGTGGGCGGCCGTCCCACACAAGCGGCGGATTATAGCTCAGGCTGTCGGCGGCGGCGCGGGGGCCTTTCTCCGCGCGGCCACCAGCGTGTTGCGCCGCGACAGCACCGTCCGCTCGTCCAGCAGCGGCTGGCGCACACCGATGGTGAGCAGGGCCTTGCGGTACAGCCGCTCCGCCCAGAGCAGCCCGTGCCAGTGGAGGGGTGCGCGCTCCGGAGCGGTGGGGGCGTAGCCGAGCGCGGGCAGCAGGGACTCAAGCCTCCGCTCCATCGTCCACACCTGGCGGGGGGTGAGCCGCGCCTGGTATCGGCCCACGCGGGCCCGCGTCAGCTCCTGCCGCGTGCTTCCCTTCCAGCCCTCCTCCACCTCGAGGTACCCCGCGTCCTCCCGCCCGGCGAACTGGAGCATGGCCGGGTCGTAGGCCTCGCCCAGGAAGCCGCAGACGCGGCGCAGCTCGCGCTCCGGATGGTCGACCAGGTCCTCGTACTTGACCGCGAGGAAGCGCTCCGGACCCAGGCGCCGGGCCGCCTCCTCGAGGCGGCGGAAGACGTACAGGACGTAGTGCGCCACGCGGAGGGCGGTCCCGCCCCGGACCCAGTACTGCTCCAGGTAGGACGCGGCCACGTCGCGCGGGTCGCGGTAGAGATGGATGAACCGCGCGCCGGGGAACAGCGCGGCGATGTGCTCCGTCATGAGCGCGTAATACGGCGTCTTCTCTCCGCAGCGCCGCTTGGAGGCGCCGCGCCGCGCGGCCACGTGGCCGAGGATCCACAGGTAGATGTCCCGCGAGGTGCGCACGCCGCCGCGCACCGCCTCCGCGAAGGCCTCGGCGTCCAGCCCCATGTCCTCCCACCAGACGTCGCGGCGGAAGAGGGACAGGTAGGCGGAGACGTGCTCGTCCCGGAGCGGATCGCTGAAGCGGACGGCCGGCTCGTGCCGGCCGAAGTAGCGCAGCTCGGGGGGGACGTAGAGGCGCGGATGGCAGCTCAACATGGCCTGCAGCAGGGTGGTCCCGCACCGGCCCGTCCCCACGATGAAGAAGAGCCCGTCCGGATCCGGCCGCATGCTCTCGGGGCCCGCGGCGGTCAGGAGACCCGGTCGCACCAGATGCGGGCCGCCCGCGCGCACTGGTCCCAGTACGCCCCTCCGATGCCCTCGTTGATGCGGCGATAGAGGAACTCGAGGGACTCGCGGACGTCCGCGCCCGAAAGCTCCGTCTCGTGGATGAGCCGCCAGAGCCGGTCGTTCGTGGGCAGGCCGTGGGACTCCAGCTCCGCGTTGCGGGCGGCGTTGCTGGCCCGGCTATGGAAGACGAAAGGCGCCCCCGAGCGCACCGACCAGCCCAGGTGGTCGCACACCTTCTTGAGGATCCAGCCGCACCAGATGTCGGCGAAGCGGTGGTAGGGCTGCCCCTGGCCCATGGGGAGGTAGTAGACGAGCGGCAGGGCCTCGGGCCGGAACGAGAGGTTCATGCCGCACATGGGGAAAAGGATTCCCGGCGGGACCTGGACGGAGTGCGGCGGGAAGGTCACCCGCATCCCCTCGTGGCGGAGCTGGGTCTCGCCGTCCAGGTCGGGCACGTTGTTCCACAGGCCGTGGTTCACCACCGTGCGCACCTCGCGGCTGACCTTGGGGAAGCCCCGCGGCCGCACGGGCAGGACGGCGGAGAACATGGTGTCCAGCACCGGCAGGTCGCTGCCCGGCGTGTCGAGCATCCGCCAATGCGCGTCGAGGAAGCCGCCCTCAGCCCCGCTCGACCCGTTCGCCGGATAGCAGTCGTCGTCCAGGGTTACGATGACGTCGGGTTTCTCGCGCGCGGCCAGGATGAATCCGTAGTTGCGGACGGCGTCGCTGCGGCGGGGGATGATCCAGGCGTCCTGGCCCAGGTCCGCCTCGATCTCCTTCCAGGAGACGTGCCGCACGTCCCCCGGCAGGGCGAAGCTCTTCTCCGGATTGTCCTCCACCACGATGACCTGGTGCTCCCGGAACTGGTCCGCCCAGAGGTTCAGGAACTTCTGGCACTCCGCTTCCCGGATGCTCGGGATGACGATGACGGCGCGAATGGGGCTCCCCCTTTCCTTTCCTGGAACGTTTGTCCGGAGGGCGCGGGCCGGCGGGTGCCGGAACGCGGGCCGGGATGATACCGCCGCGGCGTCGCGATTTCCACGGGCGGCTTCAGGCGCGCGATACCGTCCGGGCCAGCCGCCAGGGGAGGGATGCGGGCCCGAGCGCGGCGCGCACCCGCGCCGCCGCCCGGCCGAGGACGGTGAGCGGCGCGATCACGGTGGCGATGGGACTGTCGTCGTCCGTGAACTGGTGCTTGTAGGCCTCGCCGCCGCGCAGGAAATGGTATTCGTCGATCCCCGACTCGAAGGCGTCGGCGACGGTGTGCGCGAGGAGGATGAGGCCGACCGACCGGCGCGACCAGGCCGGATCGCGGCCGGCCTGGTAGTAGGAGTCGATGCCCGCGAAGCGGAAGCCCAGCCAGGCGGCCGCCGCCACGCCGTCGATCTCCAGGAACCAGAGGCGCAGCCACCCCTGCTCCATGGCCACCCGGGCGAAGTCGAGATGGAACGCGAGCTGGGGATGGAAGAGCGAGCCGCCGTCGTCCCACCGCCCGAGATGGAGCCGGGCGAAGCGGAGCAGGTCCTCCTCCAACGTGTTCGGGGTGCCGAGCCGGAAGGTCAGCCGATGCTCGCGCTCGAGCTGACGGCGGCGCCGGCCCACCTGCTCGCGCAGGTTGCCCGATCGCGTCCGCCACCATTCCTGCCAGCTCGTCCCGCGCAGGGCCAGGCGGGGGCTGCGGACGGAGCGCATGACCTGTCCGCCGAGATCGGCCACCCAGGGCTCGCCGATCCGTGCGTCGTCGGCGATGAAGGCGTCCACGCGCCAGGGCGCCTGCCGCGCGACGGTGGACAGGAGGCCCGCCGCGCGGGCACGGTCCGCGGCGCCGCCCACCGGCCCCAGCTCGTCGGCGGGCCCGTGCCCCAGGAAGCGGACCGTGCAGATCGGGTAGCGGGACGCCCGGTAGAGCGGCAGGATCGCGCACGTCGCGCCGTCCGGCCCGCGCACGGGCGTGAGGAGGAGTGGACGGCCCCGGCCGAAGTGGCACCACCACACCGACGCCCATTCCCAGGTCGAGAAGACGTTGCCGGACTCCAGGGCCAGGCGCGTCCAATCGGGCCGGAGCTCGTCGAGGGATGGGGCGCCGGTCATGCCTCCGTCCACCCCTCCTGGACGGGGAACAGCCAGTACTCCGAGTCGCCGATCGTGTAGTACCAGGAGTCCGCCGAGGCCAGGACGGACACCGGGATGCCGTCCGCCAGCGGGCGGACGATCAGCGAGCGCGGCGACGGGCGAGCGGCGAAGCCGCGCTCCCGCAGCGCGCGGTACAGGCCGGTGGAGGGCGCGGCCCAGGCCACGATCGCGTCCACGTCCCGGGCCCGCAGCTCCGCCACCGCCAGGTCCACGAGCAATGCCGTGCCCGCCTCCTCGAGCCCGAAGCACTCGTCCAGCACCCCGTAGCGCACGCCGTGCTCCTCGTACGGGTGGTGGACCAGGAAGCCCACGAGGCCGCGGTCCGAGCGCAGCTGGAGCTTCTGGTAGTGCCGCAGCGGGCACCGCACGTACCGCCACTCCAGGTACGGCGGATCCCGCGACGCGCACACCTTCTCGCGGTGGGCGTCCGTCCAGCTCCCGTCTCCGATCTCCGAGAAATGCTCGAAGGGGGAGGCGTCGAGCCCGCGGAGCGTCCGGGCCGCCCCGCGCCGGCCCAGCATGGCCAGGGCTCCCAGGGCCCGGGGGAGCGGCAGCCGCCACTTCTTGCGCAGGTGGGGGACGGGGTTGAGGATCTTCACGAGCTTGGCGATCGGCCCGACCTCCTCGAACCCCATCATGACCACCGACAGATCCCGCGTCTCCTTGATGGAGACGCCGTAGCAGAACTCGAAGCCGCGCCCGTCGACGAGCTCGCGGAACACGGTGGTGGAGAGCAGGAAATAGGCGTTGGCGGAGCGGTGCGATCGGAGGACGTCGTTGTGCCCCATCTGGCTGGCCACGAGTGTCCGGCCGCCCACGCGGAAGGGCACCGCGTAGGCGGACATGAGGCCGACGATCTCGTCGCCCTCCAGCGCGATGGCGATGCCCGAGACCCCGGCGGGGTTCTCGTAGTACCTCCACCGCCAGTACGCGGGAGGGATGTCGACGCCCGCCGCCCTGCGGCTGAAGGCCGCGACGCGGTCCAGCTCGTCCACCCCCGCCAGCCTGCAGGTCAGGTCGACCGCCCGCCGCTTGACGCGCGCTTGTCCCATGCGCAGCCGGAGATCCTAGGGCCGCGATGCGGCCAGGCCCGGAGGCCGGGTGGCCCATCGCTCGGGCGGCGCGGGTACCTGCGCCGCCCGCTCGTGCACCTTCTTGTGCAGGGCCCAGAGCGCGATGCTCATCCCGAAGATCTCCCAGCTGATCTCCGTCTCCACGAGGTCCAGGGTCAGCGAGAACATCCAGAAAGATATCGCCAGCGCGAAGAAGCTGACGGCCACGTGCCTCGTGGTGGGGTCCCGCGTCTCCCGCATGATCCGGTAGAGCACGACCCACAGCCAGAGGTTGGCCGCGAGGTACACGAGTGTCGTGGGGATGCCGTTCTGGGCCGCCAGCTGGGCGTACGTATTCTGCGCGGACTCCGGGAGGCGGGGGACGGCGTAGCTCTTCCGGTAGCCGTCGTAGAGGACCACGAACTGTCCGGACCCGGTCCCCCGGACGGGCGCGTCCATCATCATGGCCCAGCACATGCGTATCCATCCCCAGCGCTCGTCGAAGCTCGAGAGATCCTCCCCCGAATACCGCGCGGCCGCGCGCGATGACACCGTCACCGAGAACAGGACGAAGCCCCCGGCCAGCGTGGCCACGGCCAGCACGCCCACCAGCAGCTTGTGGCGGAACCGGGCGAACAGGTAGAAGACGGTCAGGGCTATGGCCGTGCTCATGGCCGCCCCGCGCGAGGCGGTGGCCACGATGGCCAGGAAGTGGAGCAGGGAGCAGGCCACGAGGAACATGCGGGCCAGCACGCTCTTGAAAAGCGGCAGTACCGCGAATGTCACCATCAGACCGAAGATCACGCTGATCGCGTAGTAGTCGGGATCCCCCGAGGGACCGCAGATGCGGAACGCGCTCGGGTTGGTCACCCACGGGCGGTCGATCATCGGGAAGCCGAGCGTCGACAACACGTGGGTGCGGGTGACCGCCTCGTAGATCCCCATGAGCGATATGAAGATGTAGGCGTAGAAGACGACCTTCATGAAGCGGTAGAGGCGCTCCCGCGTGGTCAGGAGGTTGATCACGATGAAGAACGCCACGACGCCGCTACCCATGCTCATCATGTTGATGGCGAAGGCGGGGATCCTCTTGGCGTTGGCCAGGCTCATCCAGCACATCGCGTAGAAGAGCGCGATCAGGAGGGGGATGGGCGTCCACCACAGGCTCCGCAGCGGGCGCTCGCTCTTGCTGATGGTGAGGCGCAGGAACCCGGTGGCGATGATGGCCCCGAACATCAGCTTCACGAGCGTGATGTAGTTCAGGGGGCCGCCGGTGCCGTACTCCTCCGCGGGGACGAGAACGGTGAGGTACTCGAAGGGGATCGTGAAGAAGGCGACGAGGATGGCCGTGTAGGGACGGGTGAAGGCCAGGAAGGCAAAGGCGGCGCCGAGGGCCAGGCCGACGGGGAACACCAGCCCCAGGGGTATGGGCGTCGTGGGGGGGAACATGAACGTGGCGTAGGCGATCACCAGGATCCCGAACGCCAGCCCGGCGGAGACCAGCGCGGCCGCCAGCACCCCCAGGATCACGCGGCCCTACCGGACCTCGATGAAGGCGGGCCCCTTGCGCAGCGGCCCCCTGTTCTCGGCCTGGAGGTCGTCGACGGTCTCTACGGTCCCGTCGTACCAGGTCACCTCGACCGACTTGCCCTGCAGCTTTCCCTCGAGGAGCCCGCGCATCCGCTCGAGGACGCCGCCCCCGCGCGGCGCGGCGCCACCGCCGCGGCCTGCGCCGGCCCCTTCCGCCCAGGCCACGTACACGGGCGGTCGCGCCCGGCGCGTGAAGCGGACCACGCGGGCCCGCTCGGAGCCGAACAGGCTCTCCACCCGGGTGGCGTCCTCCAGCTTCGAGACCATGAGCTGGTAGGAGCGGTACGCCGGCTTCCTGCGCCCGCGCGTGTCCAGCAGGGCGGTGTTGGTGAACGCGGCCCCCCACTCCGGGGTGGGCTGGTAGGTGCTCCAGAAGATCACCTCCACGCCGCTGGCCAGGGCCGTGACGTAGTACTTCACGACCTCCTGGGCCTGCCGGTCCTCGCTGTAGGCCTCGCCGGCGGGCACGAAGGGGCCGCCCGCCTCCGTCATCCATACCGGCTTGTCGTAGCCCTGCGCGCGCATGATGCCGCGCAGGTATTCCATCTCCTTCTCGATGGCGGCGGGCCGTCCGTACTGGTGGAAGGAGACGATGTCGAAGTACCGGTGCCCGTGCTCGAGCACGTGCCTGCGCAGCCGGTGCTCCTCCTGGAAATGGGGTTGCCGCTCCAGCGTCTCGGGGGTGACACGCTTGCCGTTGAGCTCGATGCTGTCGCCGAAGAGGCCGGCGTGGAAGGCGTCGGGCCCCAGCTTGGAGATCCCGCCCAGGACCACCCTGGCTTCCGGGTCCGCGGCCTTGATGGTCTCGTACGCCACCCGCAGGAACTCGACGAACCTCTCGGGGGTGTCCTTGAAGCGCCAGTCCCACTCGTTCTCCACCTGCCAGTACTTGATCCCCTTCTTCAGGCCCCGGGCGTCCTGCTTCCCGTCGCCGTCGAAGGCCTCCACCACCGTGGTCAGGAACCGGCGGTACGCGGCGACGTCGGTGGGCATCCCCAGGTACGTCGACCCGCCCATGGGGGCCCCCTTGCGCGAAGCCCCCGCGTTCATCGCGTTGATGCGCTCCTCCTCCGCCCAGGGGTTCAGCGACATGAGCCGAGGCAGGACCTCGAAGCCGGCGTCCGTGAGCTCGTTGAAGCGGGGCACGGCGCGTTCGATGTCGCGCAGCTCGCCCTTCCGCGGCTCGACGTCCTTCCATGCCACGGCCTCCCGCGTCCAGCGGGCGCCGATCTCGCGGGGGCCGGCGAGGTCGCGGGTGATCACGTGCAGGCCGAACGGCGAGCGGGTGATGTCGTGTGAAGGGCCGGGCTCGAGGGCGGCTGCGGGCGGGCGCCGACGGGGCCGGGCCGGGCCCTGGGCCTCCAGCCCCTCGCCCCGCGCGCAGAAGCTGGAGAGGAGCGCCGCGCCGATCACGCCCAGATTCTTGATGGAAGACCGTCGAATGACAGACACCCCGCTCTTCCGGCCGGGCGAAGGAGCCGAAGACCCGATCGGCAGACAATAGTCCGGCCCGCGCCGAGCGGTCAAACGCGCGGTCATCGCCGGTCGTTCGCCTTGCGGTGTGGCGGCGTCGCGTAGAGGCCGCGCACGCGCGCCTTCGCCGCCGTGTACCAGCCGAAGGTCCCGCGGGCGCAGGCCTCGATGCTCAACCGGGCGGTCCTGGGCGTGCGGACGGCGATGAGGTCCACGTCCTGCCGCGGGATCCCGAGGGGATGGGTGCCCTCCCGCCAGCGCCCCGTGGCCAGGGTCACGGCCGAGCGGTAGCCGGCCGCCTGAACGTCGCGGCGTACCTCCACCGAGGTCCCCCCGAAGGGATAGGCCAGGTGCTCCACCGGCTCGCCGAGGCCTTCCTCGAGCACGGCCCGCGAGCGCCGCAGCTCATCGCGCCGCTCCTCCGGAGACACGCGCGTCAGATCGCGATGCGAATGGCCGTGGCTCTGCACGTCCGCCCCCTCCCTCCGCAGGGCGCGCAGGGCGTCCCAACCCATGCACGGCATGGGGGGCAGGCCGTACACGGGGTACCACGCCGCGTCTGCGCCGATGAACGCGGTGGGCACGTAGTTGGTGGCGGAGAACGCCATCTCGCGCAGGATGGGCCACGCTGCCTCCGCGAAGTTGGCCAGCCCGTCGTCGAAGGTGAGCACCACCGTCCGCTCGGCGCCGGCGGGGCCCTGCTCGAAGCGCTGCCTCATCGAGACGCCGCGGTAGCCCTGCTCGCGCAGCCACTCCATCTGCGCGCGGAACATGTCCGGGGGCGTGCTCATGTAGGAGCCGCTGCCGTCGATCGAGTGGTAGGCGATCACGGAGAGGCCCGGGAGCGGGAATCGTCTCCCCAGCGCGGCGCAGACACGGAGGGCCGTATCCTTCAGCGCGTCGCTCATCGGTGTACCCGCTCCCGCTTCTCCAGGACGACCGCCCGGTAGACCTCCTCCAGCCGCTCGACCTGGCCCTGGAGCGAGAGCCGCTGCCTCACCTTGCGGGCCGCCTGCTCGCCCATGCGCGCCGCCTCCCCGGGGTCCCCGAGCAGCGCGCACACGCCGTCGGCCAGGGCCACGGCGTCGCCCGGCGGGCACAGCCACCCGTCCACCCGGTCGTCGATCAGCTCGGTGACGCCCCCGACGGCGGTGGCCACCACCGGACGTCCCACGGCCATCGGCTCCGACACGCCGTACGCGGACGTCTCGGAGTTGGACGTCAGCATGCACACGTCGAAGGCGGGCAGCAGGGCCATCACGTCGGAGCGGAACCCGGCGAACACCACATGCTCCTCTAGGCCAAGCTCACGGCGCAGGGCGCGCAGCGGCTCCCGCAGCGGCCCGTCCCCCACCAGCACGAAGGCGGCGCGCGTCCCGCGGTCGAGGACCGCGCGCGCGGCGCGCAGGAACAGGGCGTGGTTCTTCACGGGGACCAGCCGGCCCACGATTCCGACCATGGGGACGCCGCTGGCGACGCCGAGCTCCCGGCGCAGGACCTCGGGGTCGCCGCCGTCCCCGGGCAGCGCATCGAGGTTGACCCCGTTGAGGATGGTCACGATCCTGCCGCCGCTCATGCCGCGGCCGACGAGGGCCTGACGCAGGTGCTCCGACGTGGCGACGATGCGGTCGCACATCGCCGCCATGCGGATGTCCCCGTCGAACATGAGGCGCTGCACGATCGGGCTCAGGAAGGGCAGCGCCTCGCGGTCGATGTAGTGCAGGGTCGTGACCAGCCCCGTCCCCCGGGCCAGGCGGGCCGCCAGGCGGCCGTAGAAGTTCCCGCTGGGCATGTGCGTGTGCACGACGTCCACACCGTGCCCTCGGACGACGCGCGCCAGGCCGAAGAGCGGCCGGGGATCACCGCGGAAGCGCTTGGACAGCACATGCACGGTGACGCCGAGCCGCCGCGCCTCGTCGGCCAGGCGGCCTTCGCCGAAAACGGCCAGCGACATCCGGACGGACCGGCCGCGGAACCCCTCCAGCAGGGCGAGCACGTGCCGCTCCCCGCCGCCCCAGATCGCGCCGCGGGTGACCTGCAGGACGTGGAGCGGCGCCTCGCTCACGGCCGCGCCCTGCTCAGGATCGCTCGGCGGCCAGGCGGCCGAGCAGGGCGGGGATCAGCTGCGCCACCGGCCGATTGAAGAGGTTCTGCAGGACGAGGTAGCCCGCGCCGCCGACCAGCGCGTAGGCCGCCAGCTGCCACACTGGCTCGGACCAGGCGGGCCCGGCCAGGGACACGATCAGGCGCGCGCCCCAGAAGGCCACGCCCGCGGTGGCTCCGGAGACGAGCAGGGACCCCAGCACCGACCGGGACTGCAGCGCAC
>Ga0075428_100005807_pt1 | contig 13708 bp, 9 predicted proteins | sample RhiMetdeltSRZDD2_FD_75291 | JGI IMG/M metagenome (GOLD analysis project Ga0075428, IMG submission 75291) | Populus rhizosphere microbial communities from Tennessee, USA - Rhizosphere MetaG P. deltoides SRZDD2 | ecosystem: Host-associated > Plants > Roots > Rhizosphere > Soil | place: USA...
TCAAAGGCCACGCGAGCGATTCGCTCGATCTCCGGCTCCGAATAGCGCATCGTGTTGATTGCTTCTCGGACACCTTCACTATCGCGTTCTCCGCGAGGATTGCCAAAGTACAACCCGCCCAGTAGCTCACGCACGATAAGCAAGTCGGTGCCTTCTATTACCTCAGGTTTCAGTGGTGACGCGTCGATTAGCGCCGGAAACAAGCGAGCTGGGCGCAGATTTGCAAAAGCCCCGAGCCCCCGACGCAGCCGCAGAAGGCCGGCTTCAGGGCGGATGTTTGTCGGATACCCATCAAAAGCCGGATCGCCAACGGCCCCAAGCAACACCGCATCCGAAGCCAGGCAAGCCTCAAGAGTGTCATCTGGCAGCGGATTGTTGTGTTTGCGAATAGCGCAACCGCCTGCGTCTTTGAAGATGAATTCAATTTCGTGTGAGAACGCGCTGGCGACGGCTTCGAGCACGCGCACGGCTTCGGAGGTTACTTCGGGGCCGATTCCGTCTCCAGGCAATACAACAATCTTCATTCTCATCGGAGTCCTTGAATTGTTAGATTGGCGTAACCGCGTAGCGGTGTCCTCTCGGTAGTGTGAGTGCGTTTGCGATACCCCTGGGCCGCGTAGCGGTTACCTCCTGACTTGATATCGATATTGCAGCACAGAGGTAACCGCTACGCGGCCCGGGGGTATCGCCGACCCAACAAGCTATCGAGAGGACACCGCTACGCGGTTAAAGCTCTACTGTGATTTCAACCAGCGAACTATCTCGTCCTGGACTGACGCGTACACCGCTTCTTGCGGGCCCTTGCTCTTGGGAACTTTTAGCGAATGATCGCCGCCCTCGATTAAATGAAGCGTCGCGAGCCGCAGCTTCTTTACAATCGGGCCCAACTCGTCCCCGGTTCCAAAACTGTCGCGTGATCCCTGGATGAACAACATCGGCGATTTGATCAACGGAAGGTGCTTCGACCGAAGCTTCTCCCGGTTCCCCGGCGGATGCAGCGGATAGCCCAGAAAAACCAATCCCGCAATATCGCCGGCGCCGGCGGCCGCCACTTGCGAGGCGATTCTTCCGCCCATCGACTTGCCGCCAATCGCCACGCTGTTTCGCTTGAGCTTTTTGTGTTTGCGAACCGTTTCGATCACCGCGCGATAACAAGCTTCCAACTTATCGTTTGGATCGGGACCGCCGCGACGGTGCTCAGCGTAGAAAAAGTTGAAGGTGACGGTGTCTATTCCTCGCGAAGCAAGCTCGGTCGCAAAGTTCACCATGAATGCGCTCGACTGGTTAGCGCCCGCGCCGTGACCGAGGATCAGCGTTATCCCGGCGCGATCTCGAGCAGCCGCTGGATAGAGTATCGCGGTCACGCTCTGGAATTCATTTATATCGACTCGGAATTCTTCAGCCATCTGTTAATACGAACCTACTTTGGGAACGCCGGATTGTTCATCACCTCAGCAATCTGTTTGTTGTGTCGCAGATTATGAGCCGGAATGTAGAGAAACCACTGATAAGCGTTCAATGTGCCAAACACCGGAAACGGATGATCGAGTGTGTGAGCCTTTAGAGGCCGATCCGTTGACTCGATAAACTTCATCGACTTTGCGCGGCCTTCTTTGAACAGAGCCATTATCTCGGCTCTCGACATCTTTCTCTTGAGCGGCTGAATCGGTTCGGGGGCAGCGGCTCGTCCCTGACGCGCCGCCAGCAGGTTGTCGAGGATCTTCTCTTTGCCCGCGCTTTTCGTTTCCCAGTCAGGGTTCATGGGCGACGCGAGCGCTCGCTCGACTGCGTTGAAGAGCAGTCCTTCCGCAAGCGCAATATGCTCGGCAGTTTCTCCCACCGTCCACTTGAAGGGAATGGGCCGGGCGTTCCATTGCGCGTCGCTGAGTTTCTCGACATAGGAGAGAAACTCTTTCTCTGAGTCGATGAGCATCTTTATTGCTTTAGCTTTTTCTTCCGGTGTTAGTTTACCGTCGCCCGCGGTTGAATGAGTCACCGCCGGGGCTAGAGTTGAGATAAGAATAGTGCAAAGGATTGCCGCGAGCTTTTCTTTCATAATCATCCTCCAATCTGTGGTGCCGGTGATGATACTGGACTACGCGCGGCTGAGCAATGTAGCGATGTAGCATAGACTTTAGTCTGTGTGTTGCTTAAGCTGAAATCTTATTAACATCGAGAACACAGACTAAAGTCTATGCTACTGGAAGAAAACGTTGCGCTTGCGCCGTTGACGACTATCGGCATCGGCGGGCCGGCTCGATATTACGCCGAGGTCGCCAGTACCAACGCATTGCTGGCTGGCGTCGCGTGGGCACGAACTCGAGATGTACCGCTGTTTGTGCTTGGCGGCGGCAGCAATATCGTAATCGCCGATCGAGGCTTCCCAGGGCTTGTTCTTCGTTTGAGAATTCTGGGAGTTGAGACTCGCTTCGACGGTGGCGATGTGCTGATCACCGCCGGCGCCGGCGAAGAGTGGGATTCCCTTGTTGATCAGTGCGTAAACCAAAACTGGGCAGGATTTGAATGTCTGTCGGGTATACCGGGCCGCGTAGGCGCGACGCCGATTCAAAACGTCGGCGCCTACAGCCAGGAGACAAGCCAGACCCTGGTTTCGGTGGAAGCAGTCGATCTGGAGACGCAAGGGTTGGTTAACTTGAGTGCAACCGATTGCAAATTCGGCTATCGGACCAGCCGATTCAAGACACGAGATCGCGGCCGGTTCATAATAACGCGGGTGACCTACAGGTTGAGTGTGGATGGTAAGCCGGCAATTCGATACCCCGAACTTGAGCGCTTTCTCGCTGACGCCGGAATCGGATTGCCTACGCTCGCAGAAGTGCGCAACGCGGTGCTATCCGTCCGCCGCCGCAAGGCGATGGTGATCGATTCGACTGATCCTGACTCACGCAGCGTCGGTTCTTTCTTTGTGAACCCGACAATCGCCTGCGACGAGTTTGAGCAAATAAAGCGTCGCGCAACCATCGGTGCGGAGATGTTAGATTTGCCGGCGTTTCCCGTTTCGGATGACCGGGTAAAGCTCTCGGCGGCGTGGTTGATCGAGCGCGCCGGCATTAAGCGCGGACACGTTCACGGTAACGTTGGGACTTCGACAAAGCATGCGCTGGCGATTATCAATCGAGGCGGCGGGACTGCGGCAGAGGTTATCCAGTTGATGGAGTTTATACAGAAGCGTGTGCTTGAAAAGTTCGGCGTCGCTTTGACTCCCGAACCCGTTTTTGTGGGACAGAACGAATAAGTTCGTGACGACGGAAACGAATGAATTTGTTACTACGTGTAACCAGGATCTCGAAGCGCTCCACGTAGTAACGAATTTATTCGTTCCCGATCTTATTCCCGTCCTCGGCGCGCGGGTTGGGTATCCCGCGCGCCGAAGCTCGAGTTGTGAATTACTGCGCGACGGGCTTGTTGAACTTCGTCTCGTCGACCGCGACGTTGTGCTTTACTTCTTGAAGTTTGATGATGATTGTAAACGCCGAAGTCACCTGACGCACAGTGTGGGGAATCTTGATGCCGTCCACTTCCTTGTAGTCTTCCTGGAAAACCTGGACCGCCATCTTGCCTTGTGGAGACTCTCGCTCCAGATCCATCTGCGCCAGCAGCCCGGTGGCTGCATCGAAGTACCACGTCTCAGGCGAACCCTCGGCCGGTGTCGCGGTTAAAACATACATGTCTTTATCCCCGACTTTTTCTTTGCCCTTCACGGCGATCTTTGGATAAAGCTGTTTTAGTCTGAGCGGCTTATAGAAGTCTGCATCGAGTTTTGTCGCGGCGAGTTCCGCGCCCGTTTTTTCTCGCAACCCGCTTTGCGGATCCTGAGACCACGCGACGGTTCCATTAAAGCCCTCCAACACCAGACCGAAGCCGGGGATGTCCAGCTTCAGGGCGGTCTTGTTTGGCGCCTTCTCCCACATTTCGGCGCTTCCTGTTGCCCCGAATGCTGGGATCTCGAATGTGCCCTTTGAGGCAGTGCTGGTTATCTTTTCCAGAGCGGCCTTTCCACCCAGCGTCTGCACATACTTTTCCAGGATCTGATCAGCGGTGGGAAGCGCGGCGCCTTGCGGTACTCTCAGCGGGCCACCTTGTGCAACGGCTGCGACCGCAATAAACGAGCACATGAGGATCGTGATGGTGCGTTTCATATTATCTTCCTTTCATCAAAACGTTCAGCGAGCGGCCACGGCTTTTCGCTGCTTTGATTGCTTGTTGATTTGTTCGATTGCCGCGTCCAGTTGAGGATCGCGACCCTCCAGCAGCGCGCGGCGCGTAAACTTCACTTCGACATCGGGCGCGACGCCGCGGCCCTCGATCAGTGTGCCCTTCGGCGTGCGGAAATCCGCCACGGCATATTGAAAAAGCGCCCCGGTGGGCAGCTTTTGAATAATTGACGGCAGAGCGGCGCCCGCCGTTCGTTCGCCAACAATGACGGCTCGACCAAGCTCTTGCATCCCGGCGGCAAAGATTTCGCTGGTAGAGGCGCTGCCGCCGTCGGTAAGAATCACCACCGGCCCGAGATACGGGTTCGCCTGCGGATGGATGAAGAAGTTTTGGTAGCCGCTGCGCATTCGCATCGTACCGAGCGAAGCTTCCTCGTTCTGCAGAACGCCGGCGATACCATTGGACATACCGCCGATTCCGCCCGGGTTGCCCCGCAAGTCGATGATGATCCCGGGCGCGTCGCCCATCCCTCGAATCGCGGACTTGATTCGATCCATCAATATCATCACGAAAACGTTGAAGCGAATGTAACCGATCCCACCGGCCAGTCGTTTTACCTCAAACTCGGTGTATTGGGGGCCGAAATTGCCGAATCGTTGTGACATCTCGCCCTTCAAGCGTTCACGAGGGACGGTCACGTCGCGAGGCTGATCGCGCTCGTCGAGGTAAGAAATGCGCACGGTTGTCTGTGGTGCGCCGTTAATTCTTGCAAGGAAAGTCCGAGTGATTCGCAACGTTCTCATGGCTTCGGACTCTTTGCTCTTGGCAAACGCCGCGATCACCTGCTCGGAAGTTGTGTCGTTGACTCTTTTGATGATGTATCCGGTGCGCAGACCGGCCCGTTCAGCGCTGGACCCGGGCTCTACGCGAGTGATCATCGGCTGGCCGTCAACTAGACGAATATCGATCCCGATGCCTCCGCCTTTTGGTTCCGGGGAACTATCTTCTACAACGGCTTCGGGTGGAATGATGTTGAAGTGTGATTGCTTAAGTTCGCCGAGCATCTGTCTGAGGAGACTGTAAAACTCGAGGTCGCTCTTCGCAGCGGCTGCGCGGGGCGCATACTGTTCGCGGACTTTATCCCAGTCGACCCCGCCATGCGTTGGATCGAAATGCTTTTCCTTTACGGTGCTCCAGACGATGTCGAATGTTTCCTGACGCACTTCGGCGGAAGCGACCGGCGCAGCGGTTACACCTGCGGGGACGCCGCCGGGAACGTTTTGTGTGGGTCGTGAGGTCTGAGCCGCGGCGCCGAGACAGAGCACCACGGATAGCAATGCGATCACCAGAGTCCTCTTCAATGTCGATTCTCCAAAACGCTCAAGCCATCAGAGGGTTGAGTAGTTTGTACGCTGCGTTCAAAAACAAGTTCGGGTATTCGCGGTTGATGAACCTTTGAAGTGTAACGCAGGGTTCACAAGACGAACAAGCAAAGGGCAAAGAGCAAAGGGCAAAGAGCAAAGGGCAAAGAGCAAAGGGCAAAGAGCAAAGAGCAAAGAGCATTGTTTGCCCTTCGCTTTTCGCGCTTTGCACTTTGCCCTTCGCCCTTTGCCCTTAGCCCTTTGCCCTTAGCTCTTTGCCCTTTGCCCTTAGCTCCGATTAAACTCAGAATCGAGGTTAACAGCTATGGCGACCAGTGAGATAAGGCGACAGGGAGTCGACCAGTTGATCGCCGATGAGTTCGGCGTTAATGCTGATTACGTCAGCGAGCTTCTTGCTCAGTTCGAACGCGACCGGTCGTCCGTCGATGATGATTGGCGGTCGTTCTTCGACGAGCTGTTGACCGACGGTCCCGCCGTTGGTGAATCGAGATCCCAGATCCCCACTGAGCAAAGAGCTGTGGAGAGTGTCCCACAGGCCGCCGGTCATTCTGATGCGATTCACGCAACCTATGAGTGGGGACGGGAAGCCTCCAGGACCGCCCCTGAATCCCCTCGCGAGAATATCCCGACCGTTCAGTCCGCCGCTGCTCAAGCTCAGCCTGCAACGGTTGCCCTTGCTGAGGAGACCGTTGAACGCACACCTCTTCGCGGTCCGGCGCTGCGCATTGCCGAGAACATGGAGGCGAGTCTCGCGGTCCCAACCGCAACATCGCAGCGTCAGGTTCCGCTAAAGCTTCTGGATGAGAACCGCCAGGTGATCAACAAGTACCTTGCTGCTTCGGGTCGCAAGGTCTCCTATACCCACGTGGTGGCGCGTGCGATCCTAAAGGCGCTAGAAAGATTCCCCCAGCTCAATGATTCATTTGAGGAGCAGGGTGAGAATGCTTATCGAGTGCGGCGTCCGCAGGTCAACCTCGGCGTAGCCGTTGATGTCACTAAGAAAGACGGGACTCGAACGCTGCTTGTACCGAACATCAAGGGCGCGGGCGGAATGACGTTCTCGCAGCTGCTCGACTCATACGACGATGTCATCCGGAGGGCGCGCGCAGGCAAGCTTCAGGTCTCGGATTTCCAGGACACTACAATCAGCCTGACCAACCCCGGAACGATCGGCACCACCGCTTCCACTCCAAGGTTGATGGCGGGTCAGGGGGTAATCATCGCGACCGGCGCAATCGGCTATCCACCTGAGTACCAGGCGATGTCGCCCGAAGGCCTGTCGCGGATCGGCATCAGCAAGGTGATGACCATCACCAGCACCTACGATCATCGGATAATCCAGGGCGCCGAGTCAGGCCTGTTCCTGGCGTTGATCGACGAGCTGCTGCGCGGCCAACACGAATTCTACGATCAGATTTTTTCAGACTTAGGCATACCTTATCGGCCTTATCGATTGTCCATGGACGTCAACCCTGCGATTCTCGGCGAAGAACGCCGGCGCGAGGTCGTTCGCAAACAGGCCCGGGTCTTCGAGCTGATCAACGCGTATCGAGTGCGCGGTCACTTGATCGCGGATATCGACCCGCTCGGTTGGAAGAAAGTCCAGTATCACCCAGAGCTCGACATCGAAACCTACGGACTCACGATCTGGGACCTCGATCGCCAGTTTATCGCTGGCGGAGTCGGCGGCGCCGAAACCGCAACGCTGCGCGAGATCGTCGATCATCTTCACGATTACTACTGCGGCAAGGTCGGCATTGAGTATCGAAACATCCAGGGACCTGAAGAAAAAGAGTGGATTCGGGCGCGAGTGGAAACGGAGCCGCCGCCCGTTCCGGTGGAGGTCAAGAAACAGATCCTGTGGAAGCTAATCTCCGCGGAGTTATTCGAGCGATTTCTCGGCACGAAGTACCTTGGGCAGAAACGGTTTTCCATAGAGGGAAACGAAACCGTCATCGCTCTGCTCGACCAGTTGATCGAAAGCGCCCCACCGCGCGGCATCTTTGATATCACAATCGGGATGGCCCACCGAGGCCGGCTGAATGTAATTGCGAACGTCATCGGCAAATTCTGCGAACGGATCTTCACCAGCTTTGAAGGATCGATCCACCCCAGCTTCCCTCACGATCAGGGCGACGTGAAGTACCATCAAGGCGCCAGCGGCGTTCGCGAGACAGCCGACGACCACGAGGTTTCGCTTGCGGTGGTTCCGAACCCGAGTCATCTCGAATTTGTGGATCCGGTCGTCGAAGGAGTTGTGCGCGCAAGACAAGACGTCGACGGAGACAGATCGAGCAGGCTTGCGGTGCTGCTTCACGGCGATGCGGCGTTCGCCGGCGAAGGCATCGTTGCCGAGACCCTGAATTTGTCGCAACTGCCCGGCTATACCACCGGCGGCACGGTTCATATGGTCATCAACAACCAGCTCGGTTTCACCACGCCGCCTGAGGAAGGGCGCTCATCGACCTACAGCACCGACATAGCGAAGATGATTCAGGCGCCGGTCTTTCATGTGAACAGCGATGATGTCGAAGCAGGTTATAACGTGCTTCAGATCGCACTCGACTATCGGCAGAAGTTCAAGAAGGATGTGGTGATCGACGTGATCGGGTATCGACGACTCGGTCACAACGAAGGCGACGAGCCGACTTATACCCAACCGGTAATGTATCGGCGAATCCGAGAGCATCCGGGGGCGCGCGCTCTTTACGCAAGGAAGCTCATCACCGAAGGAGCGATAACCGAGGAAATAGTCGCGACTCTTATGGATGAGCGGAATCGCCGTTATGAGAACGCACAGCTCGGGGCTAAGGCGATCATCGCCAAGCAGGACACTCAAGTCACGCTTGCTCCATCCGAGCCTGAACCTGAAACCGTTGAAGTGGCTCAGACCGGCGTCGATCAAGACTCGCTCCGGCGCATCGCCCACGCGATTACTACTGTCCCGCGCGGGTTCAACCTGAATCCCAAGATCGTTGGATTGCTCGCCCGGCGGGCGAAGATGGTGGAGGGCGCGGCGGCTGTCGATTGGGGCATGGCCGAGGCGCTTGCTTTTGGTTCGCTGCTTATTGAGAACACGCCGATACGACTCACTGGTCAGGATACGGTGCGAGGTACGTTCAGTCACCGTCACGCGGCGTTCACCGATACTCAGACGGGTGAGGAGTGGGCGCCGCTGGCTCAGCTTGCTGACAGCGCGAAATACGAGATCTACGACAGCCCGTTGTCGGAAGCCGGCGCGCTCGGGTTTGAATATGGGTTCAGCGTTGCCGCGCAGACCGCGCTTGTGTTGTGGGAGGCTCAGTTCGGCGACTTTATCAACGCCGCGCAAGTCATCGTGGATCAGTTCATAGCATCGGGGGAAGAGAAGTGGAATCAGCCGAGTGGCGTGGGGTTGTTGCTGCCGCACGGGTACGAGGGTCAGGGCTCCGAGCATTCAAGCGCAAGAACAGAACGGTTCCTGCAGCTGTGCGCGGAAGGAAACATGCAAGTCGTAAATTGTACGACCGCGGCGCAGTACTTTCACGTGCTGAGACGACAGGCTCGAGTGCGGCCGCGCAAACCCCTGGTGATATTTACTCCAAAGAGTCTGCTTCGTCTACCTGAAGCCTCATCGCCGGTTGAGCAGTTCACCAGCGGCGGGTTTCTTCCGGTGATATCCGACGAACTTGAGTTTGTCGATAACGGTTCAAATGTGAAACGGGTCCTCTTGTGCAGCGGTAAGGTCTACTACGATCTGGCCGCGGAGCGCAAAAAGCTCAACGACTCCAGCATTGCAATCCTTCGGGTCGAGCAGTTCTATCCATTCCCCAGGAACCTGCTGATAAAGGAATTCGAAAGATACGCGAGCGCGACCGATATCCGCTGGGTTCAGGAGGAGCCCGAGAACATGGGCGGTTGGTCGTTCATGCAACCGAGGTTGTTAAAGCTGATCGGCGCAGAGAAGACGCTTCGCTATGTCGGCCGGCCCGCAAGCGCGAGTCCGGCGACCGGGTCGCATACGATTCACCAGATGGAGCAGCAGCGACTGGTTAAGGAAGCAGTTTCTGAGGAAAACACCTGATACTTGGCATTCTCGGGTCGGGAAGGGTAGCTTGCCCCTGCTCTTCGGGAGTACCGCAAATCACCAGAAGAGCGGGGGCAAGCCACCCTTCCCGACCCCGAGAATGCCGAGGGTCACATCTCATCGGTTAGCCCGAAGCTCAGTCCGACTGCCGGAGTCGCCGTAGTAACGAATTTATTCGTTCTTTTTATCGCATTCGATTTTTAGTTTGTGCTAAAACTCACTCTCTCCTGGATCTTCTGCCCGATACACTGCCCGCAAGTGAGACCGTTGTTGTTGTCAAAGCTGTAGTGGATCCCGCCGTAAAGCCTCGAAACCGCAGCCTCCGCCGACGCTTCATCGAATGAGTCGAAAGTGCGTGGTGACAGAGCAGGCGTAAGACCGTGATCGGTGTGCGTTGTGTCGACGAACCGTTTGATGCCGAACATCTGCGTCAGAACCGCGGCCGCGGCTCCGGACTGCGTCGAGTGTCCCGATGTGTATGTCGGGAAGTTCGGCGTCCCGATAAACGGCGTCCAGCTCGCATTGATGTTCTGCCGTATGTAGGTAACCGGACGCTGAAGATTTGTAGCATACTTCGCATTCCAGCAGGCGATGAATGCGTCGTGAACCGCGATGCCCACTCGCGCATAGGCTTCCGCTGCCCTCGCCAGCGAGAGCCGATCGTTTTGCGCTATCTGGCTTACGATCGCGATCCAGTGACCCGGAGGCGTCCCGGTGGCGCCGGGACCATCGGCCCAGTAAATGGCGATGAGCTTCTGCTCGTCAGTAAGACCCAGACCAATGTTGTAGACCTCCAGACCGGCGGCATAAAAGTCCGAGCTATTGTTGGTGGAAAATGCGGGATGAGCAACGGGCGGGCATTCGGAGCCCGAGGTCAGGACCATCGGTCTGAGAAATCCCCAGCACGGTTGGAGCGGATTCGGATTAAAAGCCGGCGGCGTCGGCTGCCACGCACCCGGGACCGCCGCTGGGATGTAAGGGCAATTGTTATTCATCGAGAACCCGTCGCCCGAGGCCCAGGAAAGAATCCCGGCCGCAACTGCGTGTCCGCGAGCAACCGATTGATTGTAGGTGTTCACCGGGACGCTTCCCTTGAATCGATTTGCAAAGGAGAGTTCCAGACTTTTGATGTTGTACAACGAGACTGAGGATAGGTTAGGAAAAACGCCTCGGATCGTGTTTGCAAGTGTGGTGTTGGCTACTGTTGGCCAGTGAAGAAGTTTCTTATTCGGTTGAGGGAGGTGGATGAGACCGTTGAGTTGGCCGACCAGCGACCGATTCCCCTCTGTCCCCGGTACGATCGACTCGTACAACGCAACCGAAGTGATTCCGTAGATCCGCGAAGCCTGTGGAGGAGGCATCCCTTGTGCTTTCACGATATCGTAGAGCAGTTCAAACCAGCTTGATGCGACTTCCGAAGACGCGGCGTCCGCGGATGTAACGCTCTCCGCGGCGGCAATTGGTCTACTTTGGACGACGAGCAAAAGTGCGGCCATTAGTATTAGTGGCAGCATGGACCTTCTCATTGGTACTCCTCCAAGAGGAAGTGGTTGGATTAATCTCGTAGCGTCCGGACACTAGCGGGTTTTTTTTGTGTGAATCGCAGTAATGCTATCTAATATTTTTCCCACGAGCAAGTTTTGAAACGCTTCGGGGTTGTCTTTGACCTTGTTGTTGATCGTGACTCGATCTTGACCGCGAAGCCGTACTAAACGAACGGAACCGATGGCCGCGCTTTGAGGAGATTGATCAGTTTACGCTTTCTGGTTGAGCGATGATCATTGTTCGCCACACTGCCTGCCATCGCGCGTTCTCGCGAACAAAGATAAATAAGTCGCGGCCGGTGTCGTTGAAGCGCTCGCCGCCCATCTCATATGAGATCTCGTAGGCATAGGTCGCAATGGCGGTGCCGCCAAAAACGTCGATTCCCGGGTTGGTGATTTTGAAATCAAGAATTGTGGCTTGATTGCGGAAATCCTCGTAGCTCGCGACGCAGGCATCTCTACCTTCTGTTCGTTGAGCGAAATCCGGACGCACCATCACTATGTCTGGGTGAAAGAACGAAGCCAGAGGTTCGGAACCATTCTTCGCCCAGGCATCGTTCATCCTCTGAACGAGCCCCCAGATTTCCTCTGTGTCACCTATCCGGTCGGTATCGCTCATTTGTTCCCTCTCGCCGTGTCTTCGGGATCAGAAGTTAGCACAATTGGTTTGAACGGTGAAGGTCACTAGAGAGACTTTCCCAACAAATGCGAGGGCTGCTGCTGCGTCATACAATGCAAAGTTCCGAGACCCCAAACCAGATCGACCGCGTGAATTCCAACGACCGGGCGATCGGTTATCAACTCGCTCAACAGGCCCAGCGCAACCCGATCGTTCGGATCGTTGAAAGTTGGCACCAGCACCGCCGAATTCGCGATATAAAAGTTAGCATAACTTGCCGGAAGCCGTTGTCCGTTGAACATCAGCGGAGCCGGCATCGGAATCGTCACCACGTTGACTTTTGATCCGTCCTCGAGCCGCATCCCTTTTAAGCGTTCGAGGTTCTCTTCGAGCACCGCGTGGTTGTAATCCCGCGAGTTCTCCTCACGGCAAATCACCACCGTGTTTTTATTTACAAAGCGGCACAGATCGTCGATGTGGCCGTGGGTGTCGTCACCTTCGATCCCGCGTCCCAGCCACAGGACATTCGTAACCCCGAGGTAGTGGTGAAGCGCCAGCTCAAGATCATCGCGCGAAAGATCGGGATTCCGCGACTGAGCGATTTGATCGAGCAGACACTCCTCGGTCGCGATTAGTGTTCCTCGGCCGTTTACCTCGATGGCGCCGCCTTCGAGCACGACATCCCGGCCGCCTATTTGTGTTCGAAAGATTCGGCATCCAAGCGCACGAGCCGCGCGCTCGGCCACCCGATCGTCTTTCTTCCAATCAGGGTATTTCGCCCACGCGTTAAAGCGAAAACGCACGATCGCAACTTCCGGCCGTTTGCCGTCGCGTGAGACGAAGATTGGCCCAAAGTCGCGAGTCCAGCCGCGGTTGGTCGGGAAGCGGAAGAACTCTACTCGAGCGAGATCAACCCCGGCTCGGGTAAGCACGCGCCGCGCGCGAGCCTCGTGGGTTTCTGAATTGACTATGATTCGAACAATTTCGCCTGGCGCGAGGTTGCGGACTATTTCGCCGTAGACCCATGGGATGGTCGAGAACTTACCGGGCCAGTCGGTTCGATTGTGAGGCCATCCGATCCAGGTGGCTTCATGGCGCTCCCATTCCGCGGGCATACGAAAGCCCAGCGAGCTGGGGCTTGCATCCGCGGCTCGTTCAGTCTTTCGGCTCATTCTTTTTCGTCGAGGAAACGCTGTTCGATCCCGGCGTAAGCGTCGATCCGACGGTCTCGCAGAAATGGCCAGTTGCGCCGCACGTCTTCAATGCGAGCAAGATCCACCTCGCCGATCAATACTTCTTCGCGATCCGTGGAGCCTTCCGCTATAACGACTCCGAATGGATCACAAAGAAACGACGAGCCCCAAAACTCGATACCGGCCCCACCTTCTGCAGGCTTCTCGTGACCGACCCGGTTCACTGCCGCCACATAAACCCCATTGGCGATTGCGTGCGAACGTTGAATTGTTTGCCAGGCGTTGCGCTGCGCCGTGCCATGACTTTCCTTCTCGTGCGGGTGCCATCCGATCGCCGTGGGATAAAACAGAACATTCGCGCCTCGCAACGAAGTCAGCCGCGCGCCTTCGGGGTACCATTGATCCCAGCAGATGAGTGTCCCAATGCTTCCGACCGGCGTATCAAAAGCGCGAAAGCCCAGATCGCCGGGTGTGAAGTAGAACTTCTCGTAATAGGCCGGATCATCAGGTATGTGCATCTTGCGATAGATCCCTGAAAGTTCGCCTTTGCTGTCGATTATTGCAGCGCTGTTGTGATACAGCCCGGCGGCTCGCCGCTCAAAGACCGGTACAACGACCGTGACTTTTTTCTCGCGGGCAACTGTTGAGATTGCTTTGGTTGAAGGTCCGGGGATCGGCTCAGCGAGATCAAACAATGCGGCGTCTTCGCGTTGGCAGAAATACTGTGA
>Ga0075428_100005812_pt1 | contig 13703 bp, 10 predicted proteins | sample RhiMetdeltSRZDD2_FD_75291 | JGI IMG/M metagenome (GOLD analysis project Ga0075428, IMG submission 75291) | Populus rhizosphere microbial communities from Tennessee, USA - Rhizosphere MetaG P. deltoides SRZDD2 | ecosystem: Host-associated > Plants > Roots > Rhizosphere > Soil | place: USA...
AGAGGCGACCGGACGTGGTCGTCGTCTGGGGAACGGGCGGCCTCCGCTTCGTGCTCAAGCATCGCGCGGCGATGTTCGACGGTGTCCCCATCGTCTTCTGCGCGGTCGATCCGGCCCTCCTGCCGCAGCTCGCGACGGATTCAGGCGTCACGGGGGTTTCCCGGCGTATCGATTGGACATCGTCGCTGGACCTGATCTTGCGACTACACCGTGAGACCCACGAAGTCGTCATCGTCACGGGGAGCGCCGGCGTCGATCTCAGGTGGGAGGCCGAGGCGCGCCGCGCCTTCGCCCAGCACCCGGGCGGGGTGACGTTGACCTATCTGGCCCGGCGTCCGATGCCCCAGCTCTTGAAGGCCGTGGAATCCCTGTCTTCCGGCACGGTCATCCTGTATGGCGCGGTCCTGCAGGACGGCACCGGCCGACCGTACCTGCCTCACGAGGCCCTGGTGCAGATCGCGAACGTGTCCCGGGTGCCGATCTATGCGGTGACGCCGAACATGCTCGGTCGCGGCGTCGTCGGCGGCCGCTTCCTCGACTTTCATTCGCAGGGCGTCATGGCGGCGCAGCTGGCGCTCCGGATCCTCGGCGGTGAGCGGCTCGGGCCCGCCGACATCGCGCAGGCAGAGAATCCGTACCTGTTCGACTGGCAGCAGCTCCAGCGGTGGCGCATCGACGAAAGCCGGCTGCCCGCGGGCAGCATCGTCCGGTTCCGGCAGGCGTCGGTGTGGGATCTCTACAAGACGCACATCATCGCGGCAGTGGTCCTGATCGCGACGCAGACCGTGCTCATCGCGACCTTGCTGGTGCAGCGGGCGCGGCGTCAGCGCGCGGAGGACCAGGCTCGCGCGCGCCGCGAGGAGCTCGCCCACGCTCAGCGCGTGGCGACCGTGGGCGAGCTCTCGGCATCGCTCGCCCACGAGATCACCCAGCCGCTGACTGCGATCGTCACGAACGCGCACGCTGCACGCCGCTTGCTGGCCGCCTCGCGGGCCGACGGCAACGAGCTGAACGAGACGCTCGTCGACATCGCGGGCGACGCCGAACGCGCCGGCTCGATCGTGCGGCGGCTGCGGGTCCTGGTCCGCAAGCAGCTCGCTGAGCGCCAGCCAGTCGACATCAACAAGACCGTTACCGAGGTCGCGACGATCCTGCGCCGGGACATCGCGCGGGCCGACGTCTCGTTGCAGCTCCAGCTCGCGGAAGACCTCCCTCGGGTGATCGGAGACGCCGTCCAGCTTCAGCAGGTCGTACTCAATCTGCTCGTCAATGCGTGCCAGGCCATGGCCGGCGTGGCGGACGTACCGCGCGTTTTGAGCGTCGCGACCGTGCAGGCAACGCCCGGGAGCATCGAGATCACCGTCGCCGATACCGGCGCCGGCGTCGCCGAGCCGGAGCTCGAGCGCATATTCGAGCCCTTCGTCTCGAGCAAGGCCGACGGGCTGGGCATGGGGCTGTCGATCAATCGTTCCATCGTCGAGGCGCACGGCGGACAGATCGTGGCGACCCGCAATCCCGACCGGGGTCTGACCTTGCACGTCACGCTCCCCGCCGTGAGCGCCCGGCCCGCGAACCGGCGCGGTGCTTCGCCCGTCCCCGGATCCGAACGCGGGCCGATCCCGGCGCAGCAGCACACGAGCCGCTGACCACGCGCCGGCCGCGAATCTGACCCGCTAGGCCTTTTCCTCGACTGCGGAAGCCCGGCGGCGCAGTCGGCGAGGTCTCACAACCCGGCATTCCCTCGCTCTCTGCATGGCGGTAGGCTCTGCTCAGTGTGCGGAGGCGCCATCGGGGGCTCGACCCAGTACCACGGCAGAGGGGCCATCCAGCGCCGTACGCGCGTGACGTTCTACCTGTCCACCACACACCGGAAGCGGCGCCCCTGCTTCGGCACGAACGACGTGGTCCTCAGGACCGACACGGGCGACGCCGTCGTGATCAAGACCGTCGGCGAGGTCCTCGACTCTCGGGTCATCGAGAAATCCATCGAGCTGGCGATCAACCGCACGACGGGCGTGATCACGTTGCGACCCAGCGCGAGCGCCTGAAGGCCGAGCTTGACCACGTTGAGTCTCGTCTCGCGCGTCTGGTGGAGGCACTCGGGAACGGCGGCCGCTTGAGACGGTCGTTGCCCAGATCAAGGCTGATGAGGAGCGGAAGCGGACCTTGACGGCCGTTTTGGAGGGGGCTTGCGGCACCCAGGCGCTCCGAGCTGAAGTCTTGAGGGCGATAGAAGCGAGCACAGGGAGGCAAATCAGCAACTGCCGTCCGGGCGGCACTTGCGGAGAGGCGTTGCCTAGGGGGTCAGATCCCCGAGCGGGAACTTCCTCCAGTGTCCACGCCCGATGCGCTTCATGACATGGGCCAGGAGCTGGGCGCGGCTCTGGACACCGAAACGGCGATAGAGGGCGGTCACGTACTGATGCGTGGTGGCATGGCTGAGGCTGAGGCGCGCCGCGACCTGCTTCTCGCTGTCGCCCTCCAATAGACACGCGAGCGTCTGTCGGAGCCGCCGGGAAAGCTTCTCAGGACTGGGCTCGGTAGCGCTGACCAGCGAGTGACCGATCAGGCAGCCGAGCTCACCGTGAAAAAAGTGGAGCAGACGTTGCTCGCGCGGCGCAAAATCCCGGTCCCCTATCGGCCGATCCAGATCGATCCCGCTGATGGCCCCCGCGTTCGAGCTCTGGCCCAAGGAAACGATCCGATGGTCGATACCGGTTGGCCGGAAATACTCGTTGAACACGGCGGAGCGGTACCACACAGCGTCGGAGATGACCTGCCGTCGAGTCCGGGTGATAAGTCGGTCGGGGACATGCTGCAATGGACGATAGATCGGATCGGCCGCGATCTCGTTGGCGCGCATGTACGCCATGAACAGCTCGTAGTAGCGACCTGTGAGGCCGAACTGGAAAGCTGAGATCGGCTCGATCGGACCGTGCGGTCGCCGCCACCATCCCTCGCCGGCAGTCGCCGTCGAGGCGCCGAAAAGCCGGCACAACCCTTCACACATCCGCGGAAACCATAGGGCCGGGTCGCCCCCCAGGTCACGGCATTCCCCGATCAGCCGGTAGGCGGCGCACACGTCCTGCGCCCGCAACAGGTCCGCCTTGGACATCGGCCGATTCCTCTAGCTGGCCCGCCCGATTCCTCTGTTTAGAGGAATTGCCGGTGATCGAGCGGCACACCTAGCCTCCATGTACGCTCTCGGCATAGTGACGATAGTGCCGAGGGCCTTTGACCGTCAAGGGGAGCGTCCGCGGCCCTGAAAGGTCTGAGACGCTATGAACACCAATCAAGTGAGGTGGATCAGTCGGCGGACGTTTTTGCGGACGATCGGCACTGGTGCCGTGGCGGCCAGCACGTCGAGCCTTCTCGCCTCTCCTGCCGCTCACGCGCAACATCAACGTCGTCGATTCGTCCTCCGGGAAGACCGATTCGGTCGCATCTTCCCCCAGCTCCCGCCCTTCGCGACGGCGAGCCCGGCACTCGAGGCCGCGTTGCGGGACATCGGCAAACCTGGGGGCATTCTGGACGCGAAGGACAATCTCGCCGCTGGCCCCGTGGCCCTTATCGTGGACCCGGTCCTCAGCGTGAACAATCCGAACAACCCCACGCACACGGCGGGGACCACGTTCATGGGCCAGTTCATGGATCACGACATGACGTTCGACCTGTCGTCGCGCCTCGGCGTGCCGACAGAGCCAGCCGACTCGGCCAACTCCCGCACGCCGGCTCTCGACCTCGACGCCGTGTATGGCGGAGGGCCCGAAGCTGATCCCGAGCTCTACGAGGGTGTCGATCGGCGGTCCCGGCGGCCGGCCATCAAGTTCAGGGTCGAGAGCGGGGGTCTCTTCGAGGACGTACCGCGCGACCGCAATGGCACGGCCATCATCGCCGACCCTCGAAACGACGAGAACATGGTGATCAGCGGCCTCCAGGCGGCCTTCCTGCGCTTCCACAACAGGGCCGTGGACCTCGTTAGAGACGGCGCCCGCGACGAGAAGTCGGACGAGCACGAGGTGTTCCGCCGCGCGCGCCAGCTGACCACCTGGCATTACCAGTGGATGATCGTTCATGAGTTCCTGCCGCTCTTCATCGGCCAGGACATGCGGGACCACATCCTCCGCCACGGACGGAAGTTCTACCGGCCGGAGGTGGCGCAAATCCCTGTCGAGTTCCAGGGCGCTGCATACCGCTTCGGCCACAGCATGGTACGGCCCTCGTACCGGGCGAACCTCGCCGGGGACCGCGATGCGGCCAACCAGCCCGGGCCATTTTTCGGAATGATCTTCGACCCCACGGGAGAAGGCCAAAGCGACCCCATCGACCTGCGCGGCGGCGCCCGTGCCAGCCGGCGGTTCATCGGGTGGCAGACGTTCTTCAACTTCGGCGCGATTCCTCGACCGCGCGGCCAGGCAGGTACCCTCGGGGAGGACGTGAGACCGAACAAGCTGATCGACACGAGGATTTCCACGCCACTGTTCAACCTACCGCTCGGAGCGATCGCGTCAGGCGACCCTCCAACCGCGCTCCCCCAGCGCAATCTGCTTCGTGCCGTGACCTGGCAGCTGCCATCCGGCCAGAGTATCGCGCGGACCATGGGCGTGCCGGCGCTCTCAAAGGCGGATCTGAGTGAGCTGAGCGGCTATGGCCTGGGCCTGGACGAGTCCACGCCGCTCTGGTTGTACATCCTCAAGGAGGGCCACGTTATGGAAGGTGGCCGACATCTCGGGCCGGTGGGGGGTCGCATCGTCGGCGAGGTCATCATCGGGCTCCTGGAACTCGACAGCGATTCCTATTTCTGGGCCCACCCGCGCTGGCGACCGACGCTGCCGACGACGAGCGGCCGGGTCACCGGAGACTTCCGGATGATCGACTTCCTCACCTTTGCCAGGGTCGATCCCACGAGTCGTGGGCAGTGAGCAGGAGATGCATTCGCATCGGAGCGGCGAGCAGCTTACCGTCACGCTGCGGCTCTCAAGCCTCACGCGGCTCAAGGAGAGGGACATGAACCGAAGGGCATTCGTCAAGACATGCGCGGCATCGGTGGCGGCGGTCGCATTCTCACGCGTTGCCGCCCCGCCAACGGCGGCCGCCACGGGGTCGGTGACCACTAACGACGGGGTCACCCTGCGCTACGAGGAAGCCGGATCGGGCAAGCCACTCGTCTGCATCCCGGGCTGGTCGCAGACCGCCGCGCAGTTCAAGCATCAGCTGAGCGGGCTCAGTGATCGCTACCGGGTGATGGCGGTGGACATGCGCGGACACGGGGAGTCCGACAAGCCCGACAACGGCTACACCATCCAGCGGCTCGCCAAGGACGTCCAAGACCTGCTCATCGCGCGCAATCTCACCGACGTCACGCTCATGGGGCACTCGATGGGAAGTTCCGTCATTTGGAGCTACTGGCAGCTCTGGGGCAAGGAGCGGCTGTCGAAGCTGATCTTCGTCGACCAGATGCCGATGATCACCGCGGATCCCGCCTGGTCGCCGCAGGAGAAGGAAGACTCCGGGGCGATCTTCGACCCCACCTCGCTCTACGAGACCGTCAACAAGCTCGCGGGCCCAGACGGCGTCAAGACCACGGAAGGGTTCATCGGAGGGATGTTCACGAAGGCGTACCCGCGACCCGAGGTAGAGTGGGTCGTCAAGCAGAACCTCAAGATGCCGCGTGAATATGCCGCCGCGCTCTTGTATAACCACTCGACCCAGGACTGGCGCCGGGTCATCCCGCGGATCACACTGCCCACCCTGGTCGTCGGGGGGAGGGTGAGCGTGGTTCCATGGAAGTCGCAGGTGTGGATCCAGAAGCAGGTAAAGGGGTCGAAGATCGAGATCTTCGAGGAGAACGAAGGCGGGAACCATTTCATGTTCATGGAGAATCCGGACAAGTTCAATCGGATCGTCCGGGACTTCATCGGCTGACCGCGGTAACGCGCCTCCGCGAGGCCACGCACGCCGGAATCCTGGGCGAGGATCGGTCTCGACGATCTCCCGCTAGATGTGATTCGCCGAAGCCGGCAGTCTCGCAACACGGATCCGATCGTGCGGAGTCCTGCCGCCGTGCCGACTCTTACGTGGACCGCATCCGTGGATCTCAAGGTCGCCAAGCCGTCCGACCTCCCGATCGAGACTCGTTCGCCACTGCGCGGCCGCCGAGTACCGGCGGATCATGCAGACGGCGAGGGCGGCTCGATGAACGCGACGACTCTGCTCGACGCGGCGCTCGACTCGCGCCGCGCTATCGTTCGACCCAATAGCGCTTGAGGGCCTCGGAATCGATCGTCGCGCCCAGGCCAGGCGCAAAAGGGTGCCGCTAGACTGTTTCACCGCTTGGCGGCAAAGGCGGCTTCGAGCCTGGCCATCACTTCGGCCTCGGAACGCGAGACCTTCGGACCAACAGTGAACACGCTGCCGCTCGCGGCGGCCACCGCGGCGGCTCCTTCCAGCAGGCCAGTTTTCAGCCGGGCGGCACCGGCGGCGTCGAGCCGCTCGCAGATTCCCTGGACCAGGTGCGTCCATGCAGAGAAGAGCTTGGGGTCCGGGCGCCGATCGAGCCAGGCCTCGAGCAAGGCACCCGCTGGAGAGTCGCGACCGACTCCGGCCCGGTCGACAATTGCACGACGCTCCTTGGCATCGAGCCTGCCGTCCGCCCATGCCACCTCGACGAGTGGGACGACGGAGAGCGCCGCGACCGTCTCCGCCCGGATTCCCAATTCCAACAGCTCTTCAAGAATAGCGGGCTTGGTGATGCCCGAGGCCTTGGCGAGCGCCTCCCGAGTGGCTTCGGCTGCCTTCAACTCCTTGAGGCGCTCCAACAGTCGTTTGTCCTCGCGGTAGAAGAACTCGTCCTCCAGGCTCTTTCCGCGGTCGCGCAGGATCTCCGGCGAATTCGGCGTCATCGGCATGCTCTCTCTTTCTCGTGCCCCCGTCCGGCGTGCCCGTGGGCAGCGGTCATGCTCTCGAGAGAACCAATCCTACACGGTCCCTCACCCGGCAATCCTCACCGCGATCCAAAAGCCGCACCGCCACCGCCGATCCGTTGAATCAGCTGCGTCGCGTTGCCGAGCGGGACAATCCACGCACCGGTAGGACACCCCGGAAGTCACAGCGCCCCGCTACGGCACTCACGACTCCTGCCTCGCCTCCTACGGGCGGACGAGGCATCAAATCACGTTCAAGTCACTGACGTGCACCCTCGCTCAAGTTCAAGATCCGACCGGGAGAAGGAGGCCGCGGCCGGTCATACCAACCAGGCTGTCGAGCTTGCTGAAGAATCGATCACGCACGAATGGAACATCGCCGAGTCCCCATAGAACCTGGGCATTCGTCCACGAGGCGCTGCGCGCCGCTCGAACGTTCCACATGGCCACGGCATCGTCGACCGGGCCGCCCAAGCGATCGACGACCGCGATCGCACCAACGGTGAACTCGGTCTTGACCTGGTGTTCCACGCGCTCCAACAGATCGTTCACGCGCTCGAAGTCCTGCTCGCGTGTCCGATCCGTGATCGGATTCCCACCCAGCGCACGGAATGACTGCACGATCCCGTCGGGGAGATCGCGATTGATATGTGCGTTCATTCCAGCCAGCGCAAACTGAATGCGAGCGATCCCTTGGGTGTATCGAACGCGTAGCAAGGGCCGCCATGCAGACGGCGCCGTCTCGATGTTGCTCAAGCCGGCCGTAAGCGCCGAGAAATAGAGGTTGGCGAATACGACGTCCAGCTTCGACAAGAACGCCGGGTCGCGGAACTCTGCGCCGAGCACGGCGCCGCCGACGCTCACCGTGACCCGCAAATAGAGACGATTGAACCATTTGACGCCGTCGTGGTCAGGCAGCGTCTCGTCGATCGCCCGCATGATGGCGATGGCCTTGTCGATCGAGTCTACCGGTGCGTCGTTTAGAACCTGCTGTAGAGACATGTGAGCCTCACTACCGCCACCGCGTATCGCAACGCGAGTCATGGATTGCAGAGGTCATGCACAGGCGAGCCGCACACTATCGGGAACGCGGGCGCGCGCCGCGCGCGGCTAGGAAGCGGCGCGCACGTGCCTCGGCGACCTGCCGGGCGTCGGCGTCGCTGCGCATGGACTTCGCCATGCGGCGGACCTTCTGGGTCGGCGGCGCCGGGGTCTGCGTGTCCAGGTACTGGCTGAACGCGACGATCGCCCGTTGGTGGTCGGTCAAGGGCTCTTGAGCCGCGGCGGCCCGGGGGGCCTTGGCGCCACGCCGCGCCGCCGCGGCCTTCTTGCTGACGGCCGGACGCTCGAGCCGCATGGGAGTATCGTCGCGCGGAACGGGCGCCAGCGAAAGAGCCGCGAGCACGTCGGGTGCGGCCGCCACCCGCGCGCCCATGGCGCCGAGACCCCAGCGCACCTGGAGCGAGCGCAGAAGCGCCGTGTGATCACAGATCGTGTGCACAACCTGGGGAGTGATCCACGGGGAGATCAGAACCGTCGGGACGCGGACGCCGAGGCGATTGAACTCGTATTCCGCGTGGGGCGGGTCGTCGGGGGGGACCGCCGGCGGGGGCACGCGATGGTCGTAGAAGCCCCCGTGCTCGTCGTAGGTGACCACCAGCAGCGTCGAGGCCCACAGTTCGGCGTTGGCCCGGATTGCCTCGTACACGCGCGCGACGAGTTCCTGGCCCGCGTCGACCGAATGCGGGGGGTGGTCGTCGTTTGGGTCGTTGAGGTAGCGCGGCTCGATGAGCGCGAAGTCGGGGAAGTCGTCCACGTCGCGGCCGGCGGCGTCGAAGAACATTTCCAGGTCGCGGTACTTGCGCACGGAGCTGACGCGCCTCCGGTCGGCGAGCAACAGCGACAGCGGAAAGTCTCCGAAGTAGATGCGCAGCGATCGCCGCGGGCGGGCCTGCTCCAGGCGGAGGAAGACGCTCGGCTGATCGTAGCGATGCAGGTTCGGCTGGAAGATGCCCTCGGGCATCTTCACACGGCCCTGCGAGGTACCGCTCATCGCGAAGAGCCGATTGGTCCAGGTCGGCCCCGGCACCGAGCAGAACCAGCCGTCGCACACGGCGAACGTGCGCCCGAGCTGGTGGAGCGCCCACAGCGAGTCGACCTCGTGATACGCCATCACCTCCTGCTTCTGGGCCGCGCTCAGCCGACCGCGGTGCGCCCGTTCGTACTCGCTCACGAAGCCGCCGTTGTCGCCGGCCATCTGGACCAGGACGCTGTCGGTGCCGTGGGGGGGATCCGGGTCGACTACCTTGGCGGCGCCCAGCCGCTGCTCGAAGGGGACGCCCGCCATGTCGCGGTTGATGCGCGGCGGGCCGCTCGGGGGCACGCCGTCCAGCCCTGGCATGACCCCCTGCAGCGCCCCCAGCATGTGGTCGAAGGAACGGTTCTCCAGCATCAGCAGCACCACGTGCCGGAAGGGATCGGGCGCCGCGGCGACCGCGCGAGCCGCCGGCCGGGCGGTCGGCTTCGCGTGCGCCTTGCGCCGAGCCTCCGGGGCGCGGCTGCGACGCCGTCGCGGCGCGCGCCGCTCGACGATTCCCTCTAGCTCTGTGCCCATGCCGCCCTCCATGTTCTCATCGGCGGTCGACCCGGCGCATCGCCACGACAACCTTCATACTCCACCTGCTCCGGCTCCTCCCCTTCCTCGTCGGCGGTCACCGCCAGCTCGCCCTTGAAACCTCGCCGTGCGCCAGCAGCTCGCCGTCTACAGGCAGCAACCGGACACCCGGCCGCCACTACGAAGAACTGATCGCCTCTTCTGGGTCGGGCTCGCCACAGTCTGGGCCGGGTGGAGACAATCCCTCGTGATCGTGACTCTGAACACTGTCCCGCGGTTACGCGGGAGCGGTGTACGAGCCGACGAACTCGTTCAGTCGGTTCCGGGCCGATGCAGGCGAGACGTCCTCGAAGAAGATCACAGCGTCGAACGGTAGACCACGGCTCCACGAACCTCCGCGCAGCGCACGACGCCGCCGACGATGGTGATCCGGGTAGTCCGCTTGCCCTCGGGTAGACCCAAGGTCAGTTGCATTCGGCTCATGACCGGCAGCGGCTGCGGCGTGCGGAAGCGGATGCCGGCCTTCGAGAGATCGACTATGCGGCTGTCGATGGTCTTGCTTCCGAAGGTGAACCGGAGCGGCAACTCGACAGCGACCCGCGGCTCCCGCCTGCGCTCGGTGGTTGTCATGTGATCCGGCATTTTAGCGGAAGCTCCCGTCACCGTCGACGGCCGGCGCCGCTTCCGGCTGTCAAGGCGGCTGAACGTCGGTCGCCTGCTGCGAGCTGAAGTGTTGAGGGCGATAGAAGCGGCGACATCTGACGAGGCGAACAGCCCGACGGTGGTGGCCCCAACGGGACACGCCCGTAGGACTGTTCCCGCCGTGCTCCTGTCGTTCGAGGTCACGGCAGTCGCGGCTTGACCAGATGGGACCCGCCTGCCCCAGCCGCTAGCCTATCGTCATCATCAGCGACTCACGGTCAGCGTGGCGGCCTTCGTGACGCTTGCAATGGTCGCTGAGATGGTAACGTTCGTAGACGATTTTGGCCGGCTCGTGGACACTGTCACCTGTGCGCTCGTCGTGCCTGCCGGCAGAATAATGCTGCTCGGAACCGTAGCGATACTCGGTTGACCGCTTGACATCGTCACTGTTACCCCGCCCAGCGGCGCCGCGGCACTCAGCGTCATTGTTCCCGTCGAGCGAGCCCTCCCCGCACACTGGTTGGACTGAGGCTGATCAAGACGAGCGCTGTTGCCGCCGCGACCGTCAGTGCAGCAGATCGAGTGACGCTACCTGACGTCGCCGAGATGGTCACCACCGTCGACGAGGTCACGGCGTACTGGCGCCTCGATTTGTAAATCCGTCAAAGTCACCTCCAGCCGGCGAAGACACCCGAACCCACGCTCAAACATTTCGTTTCGGTCTCGCCGTCCGATTGCTGTATTGCTGTATTTTTCCGGCTCGCGCTGGCGACTTCGAGCACGTTGCGCGCTGACTCGCTTCGTCGAAAGGACGGGGACGGTCTATGAGTGTCATCCGCAGCGTCTTGCTGAAATCGTGCATCGGCGTATGCACGGCCGCGGTCGTGGAGCTTTTCATGATGGCGCCAGCCCGAGCGCAAGACACCTACACGTTCGACTGGCGCGCCATCGGAATCGTCAGGCGTGCGACCGAGGGCGCGGACCGGCATTCGACGACGACGCATCAGCGCACAGGCACGAGCACGCTCACGCTGATCCGGGACCCGACGCCCGACGTCAGATTCGCGCTCGATTTCAGCGGACCGGATGGCGCCGGTAGCGGGTTCGTGCCGAGGAGACTCGAGGAGACGGTCGATCCCAACTTTACATATCCTTCGCCGCTGCCACCGGGGCTGCCACCGGCGGTTCAGGCGCGCGGGGTGCGGGGGACGTTTCGCCGTCTCGTCGATGGACCGCTACCGCCGACATTTGAGATCGTCTTTGTCGAGGAGTTCGTGTGCCGCCGCGCGCTCGTCGCGTGTGGCGGGGTCAGCAGCTGGGAGGTGAAGTTCATCGGTACGGCTCGCTCGGTGCCGCGGCCGACGCGATGATCGGACACGGCCGCGAAATCCTCGCGTTCGCGGTGCTGGCGCTGATGACATCACCCGTTGCCGCGGCAGCGCAATCGACCCTGACCGCGGGCGGGCTCACGTCCTTGACCGGGATCTACGCCCTGGGTCCTGATCTCGCGCAGAACGGTGGCTTCGAGACGAACGACGGCGTGAAGCCCGCGGGCTGGATCACGGATAGCGCGTGGGTCGTCGACGGCAACACCCGCCGCTCCGGAGCGTGGAGTGTGCGGCTGACGGACGCGCCGTCGGTCCCGTTCGGTCAGATTGCCCGTCAGACCCTGACCCTTCGCCGCGGCGTCTACAAGCTCAGCGGATGGATCAAGACCCAGGACCTCGGTACGAACACATCCGGCAGCGGCGTCCGTCTGAATCTCGACTACAGCGTGAACGGGGCCCTGATGCGCGGGCTCACGCCGGTGGTGGGCGGCACCATGGAATGGACGTATTTCGAATCGACCGACATCGTCGTCCCGGACGACCGGACAGCCACCCTGAAGCTCGAAGCGTACAGGGAGCCGAGCGGGACGGCCTGGTTCGACGATGTCCGTGTCGAGGAGCAGGTGCCGGCGCCGGTCGATGCCTTCCTGCTATATCCGAACTTTCGCGGAATGCTCTTCGACGATCAGCCCCCCACGATCCGCATCGAGATCGCGGTGAACGCCCCCGGCGGGGATTTCGGCGCGTACGAAGTCGTCGCGGCGCTGAAGGATGGCGCCACGGCCGTCATGACGCAGCGGTACGCGGCCAATCCCACGCTGGTGGCCGAGCTCGACGGCGCCGGGATGGCGCCCGGACGCCTGTACGACGTCGCGCTGACGCTCGTGGCGCGCTCGGGAGGCGGCGTGGTCTACAGCGCGCCCACCTATCGCGTTTCGCGTGTACCGGCGTCCGCTCGGAGCAGCATGAACGTCGCGTTCGACGACAAGAATCGGATCCTGCTGCATGGTACGCCGCGGTTCGTGCTCGGCGTCTACGATTCCGGCATCGGATACAACTGGACCGACTCCTACTGGGAACAGACGCTGTGGACACCACTGGGCCGGTGGATGGACGGTCTTCGGATCAACTTGTACCTGAACTACCAGTTCGGGCTCGCACCCGAAGCGGCCATGAACGCGCTCATGACCAACTTGCAGAAGCGCGGGGTGATGTACCTGCAGACAGGCAACTGCTTCCAGAACACGCCGGCCAGCCCGACGTTCCAGATCAATGCCTCAGACGACTACGTGCGGACGATCGGAACGCATCCCGGAAGTGCTGGCTATTACACCTTCGACGAGTGCGGGGCGGGAATGATTCCGGGCGTCTTCGCGCAATACGGTCGGCTCAAAGGCCTGGACGCCGACAGCATGACGTTCGGAGCGTTGCTCGCCTGGCCACAGGACGTGTTTCTCTGGAGCGATAGTGGCGATGTGCTCAGCACGGATCCCTATCCACTCTACGGCGCGGAGCCCTCCGGCGGATATCCCCATCAGCAGGTCGCCGAATGGACGACCGTCAACCGGCTGGCGGTGATGAACGCGCGGCCGTTCATGACCGTGCTGCAATTCTTCAAGTTCACCTCGATGGGTCGCTGGCCGACGCTGGCCGAGATGCGAAGCCACGCCTACATGGCCATCGTCGAGGGCGCCCGCGGGTTGATGTGGTGGAGCCTCGGAGCCAACGCGCTTCGCGACGTATGCCCCGGCTGGTGCGACGAGAAGATCGCCTACATGGGAAATCTCAAGGCCGTCGTCGGCGAGCTGGCCGACCTCGAGCCTGCGCTCCTGGCCGATGACACGCCGGCCGCCCTCGTTGCGAACTCACAGCCCGCCGCGATCCGGACGAAGGTGACGAGGGTCGCGGGCAAGGGATATGTGTTCGCGTACAACACGAGCAACGCTTGCGTCAGCGCGACGTTCACCTGGCACCGCACGCCGTCGACGGTGACCGTGAACCCCGAGGTGAACTGCGAGTACCGGACGTTGTCACTGAGCGGAAGCCAGTTCACGGACAGCTTCGCCGCCCACGAGGCGCGTGTCTACGTCATCGAGGAACCCCCGCTTACGGTTGCGTTTGCTGCTCCGGCTGACGGGGCGTCGGTGCAGGGCACTGTCACGGTGACCGCGGTCGCGACCGGTGGCGCATCCGGCT
>Ga0075428_100005813_pt1 | contig 13702 bp, 14 predicted proteins | sample RhiMetdeltSRZDD2_FD_75291 | JGI IMG/M metagenome (GOLD analysis project Ga0075428, IMG submission 75291) | Populus rhizosphere microbial communities from Tennessee, USA - Rhizosphere MetaG P. deltoides SRZDD2 | ecosystem: Host-associated > Plants > Roots > Rhizosphere > Soil | place: USA...
GCGCAGCGAAGGGTCTCGGCTACCGCGCGAGCGAGTGCTCGTACGTCGCGCGAACCGCCGCTACATACGCACGCGTCTCGCGATAGGGCGGCACGCCGCGATATTTCTCCACTGCGCCGGGACCGGCGTTGTACGCGGCGAGCGTGAGATCGAGATCGCCGCCGAAGGTGTCGAGCAGCGTGCGCAGGTAGCGCGTGCCGCCGAAGATGTTCTGGCGTGCGTCGAAGACGTCTTGCACGCCGAGGTAACGGGCGGTGGCGGGCATGAGCTGCATGATGCCGCAGGCGCCGACGTGCGAGACCGCGTTCGCGTCCCAAGCCGACTCGCGGCGCGCGATCGCGGCGACGAGACGCGGATCGACACCGTGCTTGCGGCTCGCCTCCTCGACGATCGACGTGTAATGCGCCGGCGCTTTCACCGATGCGCGCGAGTCGAACACCGAGGATCCGAACGAATTCATCGCCAGCCTGCGCGTGCTGCGCAGCGAGACGAGCGCCTCACGGATGTTTCCGAAGAAACGATAGGCCGTGATCGAGCGATGATCGTTCTTCACGACCACGCGTCCGGATTTCTTCAGGTGCGCGCCGGCCACGGACGACGCGGTGAACTTCCGGTCGTCCGCGGCGGCCGTCACGCAGACCAGCAACGTGAGCGCGATCACAGTTCGCATTTTCATCGGGCATTGAGCAAACGTCCATGCCGCCGTGTAGCATTCCGCCCATGCGACGATTCGCTGCGATATTCTTCATGGCTCTGTTCGCCTGCGCTCCTGCGCAGACTCCTTCGGAAAAAGCTCCCGCGATGGAAAAAGGCACTCTCTTCATCGGCGGCACGGTCGTGGCCGGTGCCGATCAGACGCCCCGCGCGAACTACGCGATCTTCGTGCAGGACGGCGTCATTCGCGAAGTCGGCCCCATGGCCGATCTGCAGCGTGCGCATCCGCTCGTGAACACGATCGCGGTGATCGACGGCACGATCCTGCCCGGCCTCACCGACGCCCACGGCCACCTCTACGGACTCGGGCTTTCGCTCGACGTCGTGAAGCTCGTCGACACGCAGTCGTACGAAGAAGTGATCGATCGCGTGAAAGCGCGCGCGGCGACGACGAAGCCCGGCGATTGGATCATCGGCCGGGGCTGGGATCAGAACGATTGGCCGGTGAAAGAGTTCCCGACGCGCGAGGCGCTCGACGCAGCGGTTCCCGACCATCCCGTGTTTCTGCGCCGCGTCGACGGACACGCAGCGCTCGCCAACAGCGCTGCGTTGCGGCTCGCCGGCATCACCGCGGAAACGAAAGATCCGGCCGGCGGCAAGGTCATCCGCGACGCCAACGGAAATCCGACCGGAGTGTTCATCGACAACGCGATGGATCTCGTCGAAGACAAGATTCCGCAGCCGACACGCGAGCAGCGCAAGGCGCGCGTGCTCGCGGCCGCGAACGCGATCGCGGCGAACGGCCTAACGGAGATGCACGACGCCGGGATCGACGGCGCAACGATCACCGCGGTGCAGGAGCTCATCGACGAGAAGCGCTTCCCGATTCGCGTCTACGCGATGCTCGGTGACAACGACGCGCTGCTCACGCAATGGTTCGCGAACGGACCACTCCTCGATTACGGCAGCCGCCTAACCATCCGCTCGGTGAAGCTCTACGCCGACGGCGCCCTCGGCAGCCGCGGCGCGGCGCTGCTCGCGCCGTACAGCGATGACCCGAACAACAGCGGACTGATGCTCGCAACGCCGGAGCATCTTCTCGATGTCGCGAAGCGCGGACGCGCTGCAGGATTTCAGATCAACACGCACGCAATCGGCGATCGCGGTGTGCGCAACGTGATCGATGCCTATGCGGGCTCCGGCGTCACGGCGAAGGATCGCTTCCGCGTCGAGCACCTGCAGGTCATCGCGCCCGACGATGTGCCGCGACTGGTCAATCACGGCATCATCGCGTCGATGCAGCCGACGCATGCAACGTCCGACATGTACTGGGCCGAAAAGCGCCTCGGACCCCAGCGCGTTCGCGGCGCGTACGCGTGGCGCACCGTGCTCAACGCCGGCGGCCGCCTCGCTCTCGGATCCGACTTCCCCGTCGAAGACGTGAATCCGATGTTCGGCATCTACGCCGCGGTCACGCGTCAGGATCAGAAGGGATGGCCCGAAGGCGGATGGTATCCGTCGGAGCGCCTAACACTCGGCGAAGCGGTTCGCGGATTCACGCTCGACGCGGCCTACGCGAGGTTCGAAGAAAAATCGCGCGGCACGATCGAGCCGGGCAAGCTCGCCGACTTCACGATCCTCGAAGGCAACCTCTTCGCGACGCCCGCGAGCGATTTGTACAAGGCGAAAGCTCGCTACACGATCGTCGGAGGCGAGGTCGTCTACGACTCGAAATCGTCGAAGTGAGTGAGCGCCCGGAAATCCTGATAGCGCTCATGAATGTCGCGCAGCGAGATCTCGCGCAGGCGGTCGAGCGAAAATTTCTCGACCGTGAATGACGCGAGCACGCTGCCGAAGATGATCGCGCGGCGCAGCTCGCGATCGTGCACTTCGGCACGCGACGCGAGAAAGCCGAGGAATCCGCCGGCGAACGTATCGCCGGCGCCGGTGGGATCGAACACGTTCTCGAGCGGATAGGCGGGCGCGGCAAAGATCGCGTCCTTCGTGATCATCAGGACGCCGTACTCACCGCGCTTGACGACGAGCGTCGACGGCCCGAGGGCGAGAATCTGCCGGCAGCCCTTCACGAGATTCGCTTCTTTCGTGAACTGACGCACTTCCGCTTCGTTGATGATGATCAGATCCACTTCGCGGAAGATCCGCTCCAGCGCGTCGTGCTTCGACGAGATCCAATAGTTCATCGTGTCGAGCGCGACGAGACGCGGTCGCGCGGTCTGCTTCAAGACGTCGTACTGAAGATCGGGATCGATGTTCGCGAGGAACAGCACATCCGACTTCTTCTGCTTCTCGTTCAGCATCGGCTTGAATCCGGCGAAGACATTGAGCTGCGTGTCGCGCGTCTTCGCCACGTTCAGGTCATAGCCGTACTCGCCGCTCCAGAAGAACGTTTTCTCGCCGGCCACGCGCTGCAGACCGTCGAGATTGATGTTGCGGCCGCCGAAGACCGACGCGTCTTCTTCGGTGAAGTCCTCGCCGACCACTGCGACGAGATCGACTTCCGTGAAGAACGACGCCGCGACGGAGAAATACGTCGCCGATCCGCCGATGCAGCGATCGATTTTCCCGAAGGGGGTCTGGAGGGCGTCGAATGCGACGCTGCCGACGACGAGAATGGACATGTGGCTCCTATGAGTCCTATAGGTCCTATGTGATGTATTTTCCGATGAGCGGCGCAAGTTCTTCCTTCGCTTTCGAAGGGATCGCTTCGCGCGCGGTGATGATCGCGTACTGCAGCGCGTTCACGCAGCCGCATTCGCGCTTGCGACTGGCGGCGCGCGTGATCGATGCTCTCAGGGTCTTCTGCGCCATCGCCGCATTGGCGCGCAGGTATTCGAGGATCTGGGCGATGTCGACGTCGTCGTGCTCCGGATGCCAGCAGTCGTAATCGGTCACGAGGGCCATCGTCGCGTAGCAGATCTCCGCTTCGCGCGCGAGCTTAGCCTCGGTGAGATTGGTCATGCCGATCACGTCGACGCCCCACGAGCGATAGAGGTTCGATTCCGCACGCGTCGAGAACTGCGGGCCTTCCATGCACACGTAGACGCCGCCCATGTGCACCTTCGCTCCGGCCTCGCGCGCGGCTTCGCCCATGAGGAACGAAACGCCCGCGCAGATCGGATCGGCGAACGCGACGTGCGCGACGAGTCCGTTTCCGAAGAACGTGTCCGCGCGATGGCGCGTGCGATCGATGAACTGGTGCGGGAACACGAGATCCGTCGGCTCGTACTCTTCTTTCATCGATCCGACGGCGCTCGCCGAAAGAATCGTGTGCGCGCCGAGAAGCTTGAAGCCGTAGACGTTCGCGCGATAGTTCACTTCGGAGGGTGTTAGGCGGTGTCCACGTCCGTGACGCGAGAGAAACGCGACGCCGATGCCGTCGATCTCGCCGATCACGAACGGATCGGAGGGCGCGCCGAACGGGGTCTCGATCGTGCACTCTTCGATGACGGTCAGGCCTTCCATCGCGTAGAGGCCGGAGCCGCCGATGATTCCGATTTGAACGTTGGTCATTGCTTGAACTTTCTGACTGCTTCGTCGATCGCGTCGCGCACGCGAAGCGCGAGCTCCACCGCCTCGAGACCATCCTGGCCGTCGACGATGGGACGCGTGCGGTCGCGCACGCACTGCAGGAACGATTCGTTCTCCGCGCGCAGCGGTTCCTTCTGAGTCACGGCGATTTCGAGCGGGCGGATCACGCGAGACCCGTTCTCGTCGACGAGTCGATAACCCTTCACTTCCTGTTCTTTCGTATCGACGGAGATGTACGCCTCGCTGCCGAAGAAACGCTGCTTGCGGATGCGCTCCTGCGAAACGCGGCTGGCGGTGAGATTCGCGACCGCGCCGTTCTCGAGCTCGAGCCGCACGTTGGTGATATCGACTTTGTCGGTGAGCACGGGAACGCCGACCGCGCGGATGTCGACAACCTTCTGCTTCAAGAGCGAGCAGACGAGGTTGAGGTCGTGGATCATCAGGTCGAGGAGCACGTCGACGTCGAGCGAGCGGGGCACGAACACGCCGAGACGCTCCGCTTCGAAATAGCGCGAGCTGCGCACATACTCCGCGACCGCAACGATCGCCGGGTTGTAGCGCTCGACGTGGCCGACCTGGACGATCCGTCCGTTCTTGGACGCGATGTCGATCAGCGCTTTCGCCTCCTCGACCGTCGCCGTGATCGGCTTCTCGATCATCACGTCGCAGCCGGCTTCGAGAAGCTCCTTCGCGACCTCGAAGTGCGTGACGGTCGGCGTCGCGACGATTGCACACTCGACCTCTTTCGCAAGCGCACCGACGGTGGCGAAGCGCTCGAGCTTCAGCGACGACTCGACCTCCGCCGCGACGGCGTCATTCGTTTCGACGAAGCCGATGACCTTCGCGTCCGCGATCTCGGTGAGAACGCGCGCATGCAAACGCCCGAGGTAGCCGGTGCCGATGACGCCGATGGGGACTCGGTTGGCGGTTGGCGGTTGGCGGTTGGCGGTAGAAAAATCCGTCACCAGCGCTCCTCCACCGCCAACTGCCAACCGCCAACCGCCAACCGATTCATCGGATAAACCCTCTCTTCGACTCGCGAATGAACTCCACGAGATAGCGAATCTCCGAATGGAAGCTCATCTCCGACTCGATGCGCGCGAGCGCGTCCTGAAGCTTGAGCTTCGAGCGCGTCAGGATTCGATACGCACGCTGCAGCGCTTCGATCGTTTCCTTCTGAAACCCTTTGCGCTCGAGACCGATCGTGTTCACGCCATAGGTTTTCGCAGGACGATTGCCGACCGTCTTCACGAACGGAAGCACGTCCTGCGTGCAGATCGATCCGCCGCCGATGAACGCGTGATCGCCGACGCGGCAGAATTGATGCACCGCGGAGAACGCGCCGATCGTCGAGAAGTCGCCGATCTCCACGTGTCCGGCGAGCGTCGCGTTGTTCGCGAAGATCGTCCCCGAGCCGACGTGGCAATCGTGCGCGACGTGCGCGTAGGCCATGAAGAAATTGTTCGAGCCGATCGTCGTCACGCCGCCGCCGCCGGTCGTGCCGCGGTTCATGGTCACGAACTCGCGGATGACGTTGTCGTTGCCGATGCGAAGCTCGGTCTTCTCGCCTTTGAACTTGAGATCCTGCGGCTCGGTGCCGATCGAGCTTTGTCCGAAGATGCGATTGCGCTCGCCGATCGTGGTCGGACCTTCGATGCGCGTATGCGGACCGATGGTGGTGCCGGAGCCGATGCTGACGTGCGGACCGATGACGGCGTATGGCCCGACACTGACGTCGGGCGCGAGCACCGCTTCCCTGCTAATGACTGCGCTTTCTGCGATGGTGGCTGACATGGTTACTCCGAATCCTTACGGCCGCGAGACCATGACGCTGAGCAGCTCGGCCTCGGCCACGATCGCGTCGCCGACCTTCGCCGTGCCGCGTACTTTCACCGTCGACGCGCGCTTCTGCAGGACTTCACACTCGAGGATGAGCTGATCGCCGGGAACGACCGGCCTGCGGAATCGCGCCTTGTCGACGCCGCCGAAAAGAAACAGCTTCTTGTCGCGATCCTCGATCTCGCGCAGGAACAACACCGCCGCGCATTGCGCCATCGCCTCGACGATGAGCACGCCCGGCATCACCGGCGCGCCGGGAAAATGTCCCTGGAAAAATTGCTCGTTCGCCGAGACGTTTTTGAGGCCGGTGATGCGCTTGCCGTCGTCGCTGATGTCGAGAATGCGATCGACGAGCAGCATCGGATAGCGATGCGGCAGCAGCTTCATGATCTCGTTGATGTCCAGCACGCTCATTTCTTCTTCCCCAGTCTTCGCAACTGCGCCTCGCGCCGCGCGAACTCGCGGAACGGAATCGCCGGAATGCCCATGACCTTCGTGTCATCGGGAACGTCTTCGAGCACGGCACTCTTGGCCGCGACCTGCACGCGATTGCCGATTTTCAGATGTCCCGCGAAACCCGACTGGCCCGCGACGGCGACGTAATCACCGAGCTCCGTCGATCCCGCGATGCCGACCTGCGCGACGAGCAAGCAGTGCTTGCCGACGCGCACGTTGTGTCCGATCTGCACGAGGTTGTCGATCTTCGTGCCTTCGCCGATGACCGTTTCGCCTAACGCGGCGCGATCGATCGTCGTGCCTGCGCCGATCTCGACGTCGTCTTCGATGCGCACGATGCCGACCTGCGGGATCTTGTGATGGCGTCCGCCTTCCGTTGCGAAGCCGTAGCCGTCGGATCCGATCACCACGCCGCTGTGAATGATGCAGCGCCGGCCAATCCGGCAAGAGTTGTAGATCGACACCTGCGGATAGACGATCGTGCCGTCGCCGATCGATGCACCCGCTTCAACGGTGACGTTCGGATAGATCGTCACGTCATCGCCGATGACGACGTCTTCGCCGATCGACGTGAAGGCTCCGATCGCGACGTTGTTGCCGAGCTTCGCCGTCGATGCGATCGCTGCGTGCGGTGAGACGCCCTTCGGCACGGGACGCGAGGCGAAGAACTGCGCGACCACGCGCGCCATCGCGAAGTACGGATTCGCGACGCGGATCCACTGCGGCGAATCGCCGGGCAGATCATCCGCGACGAGCACGGCGGCCGCGCGCGTCGTCGCGAGCTGCGGCGCGTATTTCGGGTTCGAGAGAAAACTGATGTGACTCTCCCCCGCCTCGCTGAGCGGCGCGACGCCGGTAATGCTCGCGTCCGGGCCGTCGTAGCGGCCGGACACGAAGCTCACGATCGTGGAGAGAGAAACGGACGGCATAAGCGGGGGCGGATTGTACAAAGAAAAAGCCTCCCGCATCGGGAGGCTTTTGCGTTTACGTCAAACGGCTGTGCGTTTACTTCTTGGCCGCGGCGGGCGCCGGCTGCGCGGCGTTGAACCGCGTCACCACCGTGTCGGTGATGTCGATCGCATCCGAAGCGTAGACGAGACCGGATTCGAACTTGTTGAAGATCGCCGCGAGGCCCATCTCTTTGCCGATAGCATCGATGACCGGCTTGATCTTCGCTTCGAGAGCCTGGAGCTCGCGATCACGCGCTTCGCCGATCTCGCGATCCGCGTCCTGCGCGTAGCGCTGCATGGAGATGCGCTTGTCGGCGAGCTGCTTCTGCAGGTCGGCGAGCTTGTCTTCACTGAGCGAGATGCGCTTGGTGTTGATCTCGGCGTCGAGCTTGCGAAGCTCTTCGTCCATCGTCTTCGCCTTCTCGACGCGATCTTCCTGCATCTTCTTGAGCTTGTCGTAGGCAGCCTTGCCCGCCGCCGACTGAGTGAGCACCTTGTTGACATCGATCACCGCCACGCGCGCGGGCGGGGTCTGCGCGAACATCGGCGCCGCAAGGGCGGCCACCGCAACCGAAACGAGGAACTTCTTCATGAGGTCTCCTTCTTGATCCTTCGGACAACCGTGCTTAATCGGCCGCCGTTTAGAACGTATTCCCGATGGTGAATTGGAATCCTTCGAAGTCATCCGTGGCCTCTTCCGACGGATTCACCGCATAGATGAACCGCAGCGGGAACTGGAACACGGGGAGGAAAATGCGCATCTCCGCGCCGAAGCTGTAGCGCAACTTCGCGAAGTCCCACTTCTCGCGATAGCCGTACGCGCGACCCGCGTCGGCCCACAGCACGAGGCGAAGCGGATCGTTGATGCGGTAGATGTATTCCGCGTTGTAGACGTGGTACTTGTAGCCGCCCGCCGGACGCAGTCCGTAGTTCGGATAGTTTTCGTACGGTCCGAGCGTGCCGTAGCGGAAGCCGCGGACTGACGACTCGCCGCCGACGAGGAAGCGCTCCGACGTCGGAATACAGAGCTGGCTGATGTTGCGGTCCAACCCGTCGTACGTGTATGCGCAATCGGAGTCATCGCCGAACGGTTTGATGTAGCCGCCTTCGACGTTGACGCTGAACGCGCTCTTGCGTGACAAACGGAAAAACTTCGTCACGCCGACGGTCGGCTTGAACATGTCGATCGTGCCGCCCAGCGGTCCGCCCGCGTACGCGAGGCTGAAATTGATCTTCGCGCCGCGCAGCGCGTCGTACGGGTTGTCACGCGAGTCGTAGCGGTACGACGGAACGATCGAGGACGTCGTGAAGCGGAGGTCCGACACGATGGGGATGGGAATGTTGCCGTTCGGATCCGGCTCTTCCGCGGTCTCGTAGAGGCTGCGCGCTCGCTCGTATCCGTAGACCACTCCGAGCGAATCGAAACGACGCAGACGATAGCCGTAGGCGATCGTGCCGCCTTTGCCACGCTGCTCGAAGCCGAAGGCGCGCGGCAGGACCGTCTCGCGGTTGTAGAGCGAGATGCCGAGGCTGTTCGGCGTATCGAGGAACCAGGGATCGGCGTAAGCGATGCTGAAGAAGTTCGTCTGGCGACCGCGCTGATAGCCGAGCGAGAAGTTCTCGCCCTCGCCGAGGAAGTTGCGCGTCGCGAACTGCGCCTGAACGAAGAATCCGCCGGCTTCGGAGTAGCCGCCGCCGAACTGGATGTCGTTCTTCCCTTCCTCGATGCCCTTGACCTTGATGTCGACGGTCTTCGAGTCGGGATTCACTTTGAAGTCGGGGTTCTCGGTGACCTTGAAGTAGCCGAGCTGCCCGAGCTTGTAGAGGGACTGCTTGAAGGTCTCCATGTCCATGATCGAACCTTCCTCGAGGAAGATCTCACGGCGGAGCACCTTGTCCTTGGTCGTGGTGTTGCCTTCGAATTCGAGACGCCCGAGCCGGAACTGCTCGCCTTCGAAGACGCGGATGTTCACGTCGACGACGTTGTTGCCCTTGTCGATGTACTCCGGATCGACGTAGGCGTAGATGTAGCCGCGTATGCGGTACGCCTCGTCGAATGCGTCGATGCGGGCCTGAATCGGCTTGCGGGCCAGGACCTGGCCCTTCTTCAGCGGCCAGTTCCCGATGATCTGCTCTTCGGTGAAGACCGTGTTGCCGGTGACGCTCACGCTCCCGAAGGTGTGGATCTCGCCTTCCTTCACCGGGATGCTGATCTTCACGCGCGGCTTCTTCTTGCGGCCGACGGTCTGCAACTGCGGATCGCCGAAGGCGATGTCCTGGTAGCCGTGGTCCTGATAGAAGTTCTTGACGCGCTCGAGATCCTCGTCGAGCTTCGAGGGAATGTAGAGGTTCTTCTTGCGGATCCAGGTGATGAGGTTGTGCTTGCGCACTTCCTTCATCTGTCCGCGCAGACGGCGATCGGAGAAGCGGCGGTTGCCGACGAAGTCGATCGAGGCGACCTTCGCCTTGATGCCTTCGCTGATCACGAAGACGATCTTCTTCTCACCCGGCTCGAGGAGGTCTTCGCTGATTGCGTCGACCGTGACACCTTCGAATCCGCCTTCCGTATACGCGCGCTTGATCGATTCCGCGGCGCGCTTCACAAGGGTCTGCTCGATGGTGTTGCCGACGTGGAGATCGATCTTGTCGCGCTCGAGCGCTTCGTTGATCTTTTGCTGATTGAGCTCTTTGTTGCCGCGGAACTCGACCGAGCCGATGCGCGGGCGCTCTTTCACGGTCACGCGAACGACAACGCCCGTTTCTCCGCGTTCGGCGTCGATGCGAATGTCATCGAAGAGACCGGTCTGCCAGAGGTTCAGGAAGTTGCGCTGGATGGCGACGGGATCGTACGCATCTCCGGGGTTGATGCCGAGATAGACGCGGATGGTGTCGCTGGCGACAGAGACGTTTCCGACGGCTTCGAAGCGCTCAATGGTCCGACCGGCGAGATCGCCCGTCGGTTTGGCCGGAGCCGGCGCGTCGGTGATGCGTCCCGAGGAAGGAGTGTCGATGATCGTCCCCGGACGCGGGCGGGGCCGCTCCTGTTGCTGCTGCGTGCTGGTCTGAGCCCGTAGCGTCGAGCCGCAGAGCAGCACGACGACGAGCGTCATTGAGATTCGAGTCATAAGATCTGTCGCGACAGCCGGTGTTTTGTGTGAGACGCGCGACCAGGGGTACAGGTCACGCCCAAGCCTGAACAGTGGAAAAACGCGGCGCATTCTACACGGGGGAGGGCCCGTATCATCGCTTCGTGCGCCTTTTTCTTCTGCTGCTTGCGGCTGTCACCTCTTCGGCACAGGTTCCGGAGGTTCCGCTCACTCCGCGAGAGGCCACGCTGCGGATCGTGGTCGTGGGCGATACGGGAAACGGAACCAACGCCGTGTCGAAGGGGATTTCGAAGGTTCACGCCACGACCCCGCTCGACGCGATCCTGCTGACCGGGGACAACTTCTATCCATGCGGCGTGACCTCCACGAAAGACCCGAACTGGGATCTGGTCCGCCCGCTGACCCGCATCGGCGTCCCGGTTTTCCCAGTTCTGGGCAATCACGACTACTGCGGCAAAGCCGATCCCGACGCGCAGGTCCGCGCGAGCGGGCTCATCGCGAACTGGCGTTTTCCCGCGCGCCAGTACGCGGTGCGATCTCCGGTCGCCGACTTCCTTTTCGTCGAGACCACCCCGCACGTGAAAGGACGCGCGCGCTCGATCGCGAAGACGATCCGCTCCTCATTCCGCAATACGCCGAAGGCGAAGTGGCGCGTCGTGATCGGACATCATCCGGTGATCTCGTCGGGCTATCACGGCTACCGGCCGAAGAACGAAGTGCAGAAGATGCGCGACCTCATCCCCGCGCTGCGCGACGCGCGCGCCGACTTCTACATCTGCGGCCACGATCACCACATGGAGCTCATCCGCGGCCAAATGCTTCATCTCATCAGCGGCGCGGGCTCCGCTCCGATTCCACCGATCAAGCTGCGTCTCAAGACCGTCTATCCAAGTGAGATCCGTCTCGAGCCGATCGGCTTCGCGGTGGTGGAGATCAGCGCGCGTGCGATTCGCGTGCGGATGTACGACGGGGAAGGGAAGGCAAGAAGTGAGTGGATCGAAGGGAGGAGGAGGTGATTACTTCGAGAGGGAGGGGATGTGACGCTGTGCGGCGTCCGAGGCGACGACCGTCAGTTCTTCAAACGGTCGCGTTTCGAACAAGTCTGCCGAGTAGCCGCGCTTGATCCGCTTTGCTGCATCCTTGACGTCGGCGTAGATCCGTAGCAGGCCATCGAACGTCGGCTGGTGCTCATGTCGGCCGAGAGCGTTGACCAGCGCGCGGAGAACGCCTTTCGGACTGCGGTCATGGATCCGGGCTCGAATTCCACCCAAGTCGCTGAGCGCTTTGTCGAGACGATACGGGACTGTGTCGAAGACGAACCACTGATGGTTCGCTTTCGGAGCGCGGCTCAGCGCGACGGCGAGCCCGAGCTCGAACGCCATGTTCAGACGCGGAGTCCGCGGCGTTTTCCGATCGGATCCCATCAAGGAGAGATCGTGGAACGAGTATCGAGCGCTCGCGATCAGTTCGTAGATCCGATCGAGCTGATAGCGACTCGACGGATCGCGGATCGCTGCGGTCGGCACGAGGCCATGGCCGGAGAGGCCTGCAATGAATGCGAGAAGGACCGTTTCGTAACGCTTGGCGTACGGCAGGTTGATGAACGCGAAAGGCCGGACCGACACGTCGCGCTACTTCTTCTTCGCGCGTGAAGCGACTCGGGTCCGTTTGGCAGTTCGCGCGGCACGCTCTGCACGTTCGGCACGAATCTCTTCCAACATTCGCTTTAGCTCTGCAACTCGCACCGGCGAAATGCCGTAATGCGCCGCCACTTCCTCTGGCGTCGGGAACGGCGTCGTGATGTAGACCTTCGCCACGTCACCTATTCTAACGCGTACGTCGCCAGCCCCTTCCCGAACGACCAGTTCTCTTTCGTCACTTCGACGAGATTGATCAGGACGTCATCGGGGCGAATATCGAGCGCTTCCTGGAGGCGCCTAACAACCTCGGCGTAGAGCGCGCGCTTGATCTCGACGGTGCGGCCGGCGTTGAGGGTGATCTCGATGATCACGACATTCTCCGAGCGCTCGACGCCGCCGTACGACGGGTGCGCGATCATCGTCTCGACTTCATCGAAGATCTGGAACTGATCGTCAGCCGGAACGTTGGCCGTCGCGACGAGCGCGGCATGGATGGCGTCGCCCGCGCTCCTGAGGAACTCAGGCGACTTGCCTCTGCGGAGCGTGACGCGAACGAGCGGCATGGCTTATGAGGCGGATACTGAAGAAAAATCCACTTTCTCGTAAATCGCCGCGACTTGGAGATGGCACTCGATCGCCGGCAGGTGAAGAGTGCCATTCGGATCGCTGACCTCGGACAGCACCCACTCGTCGCCTTCGCTTCTCCGATAGTGCTCGACGCGCATCTTGTCCTGCGCGACGAGAACATATTCGCGGAGCGTCATCAGGCGGCGGTAGTGAGCGAACTTCTCTCCGCGGTCGTACTTCTCCGTCGATTCCGAGAGAACCTCGATGATCACGGTCGGGTTGAGGAGCGTATCGAAGTGCGTGTCTTCCAGTTGTGGCTCGCCGCAGAGAGCGACGACATCGGGATACGTATACATTCCGGTTGGACTGACCTTGACGCGCATCTCGCTCGCGTGGACTTCGCAGGATCGACCGCGAATTTGCGCCTTGATGAGCGCGTACAAGTTACCTGTGATGAAACTATGCCGCCGGCTCGCGCTCGACATCGCGAAGATGCCCCCGGCGATGTACTCGTGGCGAACCTCCGACTTCCGCTCGAAATCGAGATACTCGCGCTCCGTGAGACTGCTCGGACTTGGTGAAGACACTTTCAGTTTGCAACCGGCTCTTCGAGCCGACGCGGAACGAGCACGACCTCGTTCCCCTGCATCGTGAAGTCGACCCGCTCGGGCACCGCGTCCTTGTTGCGGATCATGAACTCGGAGAGCTCGTCCTCGATGTAGCGCTGGATCGCGCGGCGCAGCGGACGGGCACCGGAGTTCGATTCTTCCTTCGCCTTGCCGAGCAGCCACTCGACCACCGGCTCGTCGACGCCGATCTGCACGTTCTTGTGCACGAGGGCGTTGTTGACGTCGTCGATGAGCAGCTGGCAGATCGCGCGCAGCTCGGCATCGGTGAGCGGGTTGAAGATGATCACTTCGTCGATGCGGTTGATGAACTC
>Ga0075428_100005814_pt1 | contig 13701 bp, 11 predicted proteins | sample RhiMetdeltSRZDD2_FD_75291 | JGI IMG/M metagenome (GOLD analysis project Ga0075428, IMG submission 75291) | Populus rhizosphere microbial communities from Tennessee, USA - Rhizosphere MetaG P. deltoides SRZDD2 | ecosystem: Host-associated > Plants > Roots > Rhizosphere > Soil | place: USA...
GCGGTCATCTTCGCTCGCGCCGCCGTGACGCCTGGAAGCGCTGCGACCGCGCGCTCGGCCTCGGCCTTCATCTCGTCCCGCACGGGGCACGCCGGCGTGGTCAGCTCGATCGTGAAATCCACCTCGCCGCCCTGGATCCGGACCTCCTTGACGAAGCTCAGGGTGACGATGTCCTTGTGGAGGTCGGGATCCTTGACGGCGCGCAGCGCGTCCAGGACCTGTTCGCGGGTCACGTCCAAGATCGTCTCTCCCGTCAGGAGCGGCCCGACAGGGCTTCGTCGACCGCGCTCTGCAGCATTTCGAACTTCCTGGGGTTCGCCCCCAGGATGCGGTGCTTGATGTTTCCGTCCGCGTCGATCACGAAGGTCGTCGGGAAGCCGCTGTTTGCATTGTAGGCGTCCTGCACCTTCTCGTCGCCGAGCAACTGGCGGTACGGGATGCGCCGCTCGACGACGAAGTCTTGGATCTCCTTCGGCTCGCCCGACTCGAACACCACCCCGATGACCTCGACGCCGCGCCGCGAGTTCTTGCGCCAGAACTCCGCGTAATCGGGGATCTCCTTGAGGCATGGCCCGCACCACGTTGCCCAGAAGTCCAGCACCACCACCTTGCCCTTGAGGCTCGCGAGGCTCAGGGTGCCGCCTCCCAGATCGCGCAGTTCGAAGGGCGGAGCGGCGCCCAGCTTCGGCTGGGGCGGAGCCCCGCAGGCCGCGGCGAAGAGTGCGGCCAACAGGGCACAAACGGGGCGGCGACGCATCCAACCATTATACGTTGGCGTGCGCTCAGCCAATCCGAGTTAGTGCCGGGAAGAGCCGTGAAAAGTAGACCGCGAGGATCGTCAGCCGGTCGGTCGCCAGGAGCAGGCCGACTGCCACGAGCAGGCCTCCCGAGGCGATCTCCACGGCGCGCATGTGGCGCTTGAGCCGTCCCGAGGCGGCGAAAAAGCCATTGATGGCCATGCCCGAGAGCAGGAACGGGATGCCGAGGCCGAGGGAGTAGGACGTCAGCAGGAGCACTCCCTGCGAGACCGTCTCCTGCTGCGACGCGTAGACCAGGATGGCGCCCAGGATCGGGCCGATGCAGGGCGTCCAGCCGAAGGCGAACGCCAGTCCGACCACGTACGCCCCCAGCAGCCCCAAGGGCTTCGAGCGCACCTCGGCGCGCTTCTCGTAGAGCAGCCACGGGATGCGAACGATGCCAGCGGTGTGGAGGCCCAGGACGACGATCAACGCACCGCCGATCATGCCGAGGATGCGCTTGTACTGCTGCAAGTAGTATCCAACCAGCGTGGCTGCCGCTCCCAGGGCGACGAAGACGGTCGTGAAACCCAGCACGAAGAACAGGCTGGTGATCGCAACGCGTCGTACCAGGTCGCGCGGCGCTTCGCTGTCACGGTACTGCGAGACGTTCGCGCCGCTGATGAAGGACAGGTAGCCCGGCACGATGGGCAGGACGCACGGCGACACGAACGAGAGCACGCCCGCGCCGAAGGCTGTGACGAGAGAGACCGACGACTGCACCGATCGTTAGTCTATCAAGTCGACGGGCTGGCTACGTGCCGCGGCGAGCCGGGCCGCCCGCGCATCAAGGTAGCGCTGGTGCTTACTGTACGCGCTCGAGCAGCAGGTTGTCGCACGCCCTGCGGCCGGTCTTGGCGAGGTCGTACCAGCGACCCTCGATGCGGACGCGGACCACGTCGGCCGTGAAGTCGGTGTTGGTGCCGCACACCTCGCAAGAGGAGAGCAGCCAGGAGCCCACCCCGTAGATGTCGGCCGGCACCTGGAGCTCCTCGAACTGCCGGATCTTGGCCGGCGTGAAACCGCCGGTCACCGCGATGTGCACGTCGCGGCAGTACTCCTCCGCGATACGGCGATCCTCGCCGGACAGGTTCCAGCTCTTCCATTCCCGATCGATGGCCTCGCGCATCAGGAACACCAGGCGCGGGTTCACGCCGCAGTCGAGACGCTTGTCGCCGAGCGGCGGGACCGACACGTCGCGCATGTTCCCGCTGGTGTCGGGGCGCACGCCGAAGAGCTTGTACTGACGCGCCTCCTCGGGCTTGCCGGCCTTCACGAGCTCGAGGTAGCGCCGGAACAGGGTGCGGATCACCTGGAGCGAGGTGCCCACGCAGTCGTTGCGGAAGTCCACGAGCGCAATGCGCGGGATGTCCGCGGGGCGCGTCGCTGCGAACGCCATGGTCGCTTCGGCGGTATCGCCGAGGAAGCAGGCGATCGCCGCGTGGGCGACGGTCCCGCCACCGGCCCCGCCCCACCAGTCGCCTTGGGCGTCGGTCGAGACGTAGGCCTTGAGGCTCTTGCCGAAGTTCTGGTTGAAGAGCTGGACCGCCACCTGATAGGCGTAGCCGTCTGCCGCCTGCACCTCGTGGGCGTCGAACCGCGCCGGGAAGAAGAGCACCTGCTTGCCGCCCGCAGCCTTCAAGACCTCGTACACGTTGGTGGCGATGCGGCTACCCCGAGTCATGGCGCCCAGGGTCGGCGTCTCGAGGATCGCGAAGTCGCGGTAGCGTCCGCGGACCCTCATCACCGGCGTCACGTTCGACGGATCGCCCTCGTATGCCGCCTCGGAGCCGTCCTGCACCGCCCAAACTTCCATCGCATCGAAGCTGTTCACGAAGCGGCCGGCGTCATCGAAGTGGCCGGTGCACTCGCGCAGGATCGCGATCGCCTTGTCCACGCCGACGACCACGCAGCATGGCGCCCGGCGTGGGAACCACTGCATCTCGACCTCGACGGAGCCGATGTCGACGTTCCTCAGGTCGATGTCGAGGTCCGAGAGGTCGGGGGCGCTGCCGCCGAACCTGTAGCCGTGCGCGGCCAGCTCGGCCAACGTCCGCGCGATGTTGATGAAGTACTTGTCGGAGTACCAGCCTTGGCGCATCCGGTCGACATCCAGCTTGAAGACGGCGGGCTTCAAGCGCTGGCGGTCGAAGATGCTCATGGCCGGATTATATGTTTTACTAATTCTTTCCCCCGGCCATGGCCGCCCAAGCGACGCCGCTCCCGGACAGCGAAGCGCAGCGCCGCGCGGCTCTGCTCAAGGCTTGGAGCCGATTCGGCTTCCTCGGCCTCGGCTTCCTCACGCTGTTCGCCCTGTGGAACCACCCCCAGACACGCCGCGCCCCGGCGCTCCTCCTCGGAGTCGCCTACTTCGCGTTCACGGTCGCGGCGAGCGTGTACTCGCGCCGACACCCGGGACAGCGGACCCTCAAGGTCGTCCACGACGTCGTGGACGCGCTGACGATCGGCCTCGGCTGCTTCGTGACGGGCCGCCTCGAGAGCCCAGGCTGGCTGCTCTTCTATCCGCACGTCGTCGCCAACGCGGTCCGCGGCGGCCTGGCGTACGGTGTGGTGATGGCCGGCCTGGACGCCGTCCTCCTCGCCGTCCTCGCGCTGTTCTCACCCGTCGAGCGGCTGCTGGCCTTCCATTCCCTGGCCCTGCTCGCTTGCGCGTTCACGGCCGGGACGACGGCATCGCATCTCCGCGACGTACGCGCGCGCCTGGCCACCGCTCTCGACGAGCTGCGCCGGCGCAGCTCCGATCAGGAACGGTCCCTCCTGGAGCTGCGTGCGTCCGAGGACCGCTACCGCCGGCTCCTGGAGCGTCTGCAGGACGGCGTGCTGATCATCCAGGAGGGCCGCATCGTCTACGTCAACGAGGGACTGGCGACCCTCTTGGGCGAGACGCGGGAGGCGCTCCTCGGCAGGCCCTTCACCGAGCTGGTGCCCGCAGAGGATCGCCGGGAGCTCCAGGACCGCTACGAGCGTTGGGAAGCGAGCCAAGGCGTCTCCGGCCTCGTCGACACGCGAGTGCGTACAGCGCAGGGTGCGACGCTCATGGTCAGCGTGCGAACCGGCTCCGTGGAGTTCGAGGGTCGGCGTTCGGTGATCGCCACGGTCCGGGACGTGACCCGGCAGCGACAGATGGAGCTGGAGGTCAAGGCCCATGCCGGCCGCTTGGCGGCGATCAACGAGATCGCCAACGCGGTCAACCTGTCGCTCACCATCGAGGACATCTTCGGAGTAGCCGCCGACGAAGTGCGCCACCTCGTGCCCTTCGACCGCCTCACCATCGCGCTCCTCGACGAAGACCGGTCCGACGTCCAGATCGTGGCCGTCTCGCAGGGCGCGCGGCGCCAGACCGCTCCCTTCACCCGCGACGCCGTCGCGTGGGCGTTCCGGCGGCCGCGCGCCTGGCACCAGGGCGGCGAGGAGCCGGCGCCGCATTTCGTGCAGGGGCTGGTCGCCGAGGCCGGGATCTGCTCGGTGGCGACGCTTCCGCTCTTGTCCAAGGAGCGCGTCATCGGCTCGATGAACCTCGGCCGCTTCGAGGCGCGGCCCTTCACGCCTCTGGAGCTGGAGATCCTGGATCCCGTGGCGCGCCACGTGGCGATCGCGCTCGACAACGCCCGCCTCATCGAGGACGTGAGGCGCCGGAGCCAGGAGTTCGAGTCGCTGCTCGAGGTGGGCCGGGGCATCGTGACGCGGCTGGACCTGGCGGAGCTGCTGCCCCTGGTGGTACGAAGCGTCAACCGCATCATGGGCACGCACTTCTGCGTCCTGCTCCTGCGCCACGGCGAGATGCTCAGGCTGGCCGCCCAGGAGGGGCTCGAGCCCGAGGTCGTGAAGGCGTTTCTCGCGCTGCACGTGGGCGAGAGCCTGAGCGGGCTCGTAGCCAGGGACGGCCGCGTCCTTGCTGTCGAGGAGATGGACCAGGATCCGCGCGCCAAGTTCGCCACAATCACCACGCGCTACGGCTACCGCTCCTTCCTGTGCGTCCCGCTCAAGCACGGAAGTGAGATCCTGGGCACGCTGGAGGTCGTCACCAAGGAGCCGCGCCACTTCGGCCTGGATGAGCAGGAGCTGATGGGAGCATTCGCCGCGCAGGCGGCCGTGGCCATCGCCAACGCCCGGCTCTTCGACCAGGCTCGGCGCCACGTGGCTGAGACCGAGGAGGCCAACCGGCGGCTCGAGGAGCTCGACCGCCTGCGCCGTGAGTACCTCCGCAACGTCAGCCACGAGTTCCGCACGCCTCTGACGGTGATCCGTGGCTACGCGGACTACCTGCTGGAGTCCTCGCCCGAGACGGACAAGTCGCAGCGCGACGTGCTGAAGATCGTCCTCGAGAGCAGCGACCGCCTCATCGATCTCGTGGACACCCTGATCGAGGTGAGCCGCATCGAACAGGGGATCACCCAGCAGACATTGCGCGTGGAGCCCCTCGACCTCCGCGAGCTGGCCGAGGCGAGCCTGGAGACGCTGCGCCGCATGGCCGAGAAGAAGGGCGTCGCGCTGCTCCTCGAGTTCCCGGGTCCGCTGCGCCTCGAGGGGGATCAGAGCCTGCTGCTGCAGGTCGTGCGCAAGCTCGTGGACAATGCCGTGAAGTACAGCGCAAGCGGGGGAAGCGTGACGATTCGGGGAAGCGAGGAAGCAGGGAATCTGCTGCTGCAGGTGGCCGACACCGGCATCGGCATCCCCACCGAGCACATCCCGCGCATCTTCGAGAAGTTCTATACCGTGGACGGCAGCCTGGCGCGCCGAGCCGGCGGCACGGGAGTGGGTCTCTACCTCGTGCGCGAGATCGTCCGCCTCCACCGCGGCAGCGTCGAGGTCGACAGCGCCCCGGGCCGTGGCAGCGTCTTCTCGGTGCGCGTGCCGAGGAGCTTCGCAGCGGCTCCGCCTGCGGCGGCGATCGCATGAACAGCCTCGTCGTCGCTGCGCTGCTGCTGTTGGGCGCGCCGCAGGCGTCGGCCCAGGCCGAGACGACGGTCGTTCCGAGCTCGAGCGCGGCCGCGCTGCTCGACGCGCTCGAAGCCGCCTGGAACCGCCAGGACGCGGCGGCCTACCTGGAGCTCTGGGCCTTCCCCGATGTGGCTGCCCGCGACGAGGAGGACAGCTTCGCCCGCCTCGCCTTCGGCACGGGTTCAGGCCGCCTGGAGTTCGAACGGCCCGCTCGGCCCCCCGAGGCGCGCCTCAAGGTCCTCGCCCGTTTCGTGGCCATCCAGGAGCCGCGCGGCCGCGTCGAGCAGCACGCGTTCTTGCTCGAGGCGAAGGCAGGGCATTGGGCGATCCGGAGCCGGGAGCCGGTGGGACGCATCGAGAGCCTCGTCCACTTGAGCCTCGATCCCGCGGGCTACCGGGCCGACGGCCTGAGCTTCCAGTTCGAGGACTTCGAGCTGCGGATGGAGCGCGGCACCTTGTTCCTCGCCCCGGAGAACCTGGGGCCGACCGTGGCCGTGTTCGCCGGCGACGGGACCGTGTTCTTCCACCCGAAGCCCGACACCGAGCGTGAGCAGTTGCGCCAGTTCGTCGGTCGGGACGAGCTGAAGGACCAGGTTCGCCTCGCCTACGTTCGCATCCATCCGGCGGACCTGAGCCGTGCGCTGCAGCCGCTGCGCCTGGAGCGCGACCCGAACGCGGGCTCACGCTGGCCGGCGGCCAGCCGCTACTTCGAGGACCAATCACCGCGCGCCTTCGTGCTCGACGCCAGCGTCCCCGGCGCGCCGTGGTGGGTATTGCCTGGCGTGGGAGACGCTCTGGTCAGCTTCGATCTGTCGCGCCGTGGCACCATGACCTACGCAGTCAATACCGGCCAGGCCGAGTCGATCAGCCTGTTCAACCGTTCGCGGCGCCTCCAGGTCTGCCTCTACCCCGCCAGCGGTGGCAGCCTCCGCTACAGCGAGGACGACGGGCGCGAAGTGGACGTCCTGCACCACGATCTCCGGGTCCGCTTCGACCCCGCCACCGAGGCGATCCAGGGCGAGGACACCCTGACCCTGCAGCTGCTCGCCGCGGCGGGCAGCATCCGCCTCAAGCTGGACGACGCGCTTCGCGTCGAGTCCGTCAGCTCCGCCGAAGCGGGGCGCCATCTTTTCTTCCGCGTCCGCCACCAGGACACGCTGATGGTCTCTCTCGGCTCGTTGGATCAGCCCGAGATCCGCCTCACGGTTCGCTTCGCTGGGCAGCTGGCCCCGGTGCCCGTGGAGAACGAGCTGCAGACCGTGCCTATCCAGAGCCCCTTCATCGAGGAGGGGCCGCCGATCGAGCCGGTGCGCGTGTACTCGAATCGCCACGCCTGGTACCCCCAGGGCCCCGCCGACGACTACGCCACGGCCCGCGTGCGCTTCGACGTTCCCGCGGGCCTGTCCGCCGTGACGGGCGGCGAGCGCATCTCGAGCCGCGTCCAGGACGGGCGGAACCTCGTCGAATACGTGCAGTCACAGCCCGGCAAGTACATCACGGCGGCCGTCGGCCGCCTCGTGCCAATCGGCGAGCGCCGAGCTGGTCCGGTGACGCTGACCGGCTACGCGATCAGCCGCACGCGTGGAGAGGCGGAGCGTTCGCTGGAGCTTGCCGAGAGCATGTTGCACTTCTTCACCGAGCGCTTCGGGCCATCCCCCTACGACCGCATCAACCTCGTCGTCATCGAGGGCACGACCCCCGGAGGTCACAGCCCGCCCGGCATGCTGGTGTTGGCTCGACGGCCCGCGTTCGTTCGTCGGCCGTTGCGTGACGACCCCACGAACTTCTCCGACGTTCCCGGCTTCTTCCTTGCCCACGAGCTCGCCCACCAGTGGTGGGGACATGGCGTCGCCGGTCAGAGCTACCGGGACCGCTGGTTGTCCGAAGGGTTCGCGCAGTATGCCGCCCTCGCCTGGACGCGCCAGGCCCTCGGCGACGAGGAGTTCCAGGGGGTGCTCAAGCGCATGGGGCGCTGGGCGATGAGCCAGTCTCGCTGGGGGCCCATCTCCCTCGGCTACCGGCTCGGCCACGTCAAGGGCGAGGCGGCCCCGTTTCGTGCCCTCGTGTACGACAAGAGCGCCTACGTGCTCCACATGTTGCAGGGGCTCGTCGGAGAGGAAGCTTTTCTTCGAGCGCTGGCCGATTTTCAGAAGCGCTTCCGCTATCGAAAAGCGGGCACCGAGGATTGGCGCGAAACGCTGGAGGCGGCGTCAGGAATGAACCTAGAGGCATACTTCCAGCACTGGATCTACGGCACCACGATCCCCGCGCTGCGCTACGCCCATCACGAGGAGAAGGCGGCTAACGGCTATCGGACGGCGGTGGACGTCACGGGCCGCGACCTGCCGGGCCCGTTGCCGCTGGAGCTGGCCGTCTTCCACACGGGCGGGCGCGCAGCGCGCCATGTCCTGCTGCCTGCGGAAGGCGGCTCCTTCTCGATCGACTCTCGGGAGCGCCCGCTCCGCGTCGAGATCAACGGCGACCGCCGCCTGCTGGCGGAGATCGACGGGAGCTGACGCTCAGCGCCAGCCGTTGCGGCGGCCCTCCTCCTCGAGGTCGTTGAGCTGCTGTTTGGACGTCGCCAGCTGCTTCTGAGCCTGCTCGAGCTGCGCAACTTGTTGCGTCCGACTGGCGCCGTACAAATTTCCCGAGAGGTCGTTCAAGGCCCGCTGGATCGTGTCGATCTGCCCCTGTGTCTTCGTGATCTCGCCCTGCGCCTGCTGAACGCGCTGACGCCAAGCCTTCTCCTGATCGGCACGGACCTCGTCGGCCGTTTTTTCCGCCGGTGCGCCCGCAGCGGACGCAGGCGCTGCCCCGCCGCTCGCGGCCGGCGGTGCGCCCGACTGACCCGCCGCTGCGGCTCCCGTCGGGGCATTGTAGTTGCCGCTGCTCGTCCGGCCGAAGTCGGCCTCCGTGTAGGTCTTTCCCTTGACCGCCTTCCGCCGCTCCTTCTCCTTGGCGGCGGCCTCGGCCAGGCTCTGACCTGCTGCGGGCAGCGACGTGACCACGAAGGCGGCGGCCAGCGTCGCCAGGGACAGGGTTCGCATCTTCACCTCCTGGAGGTCAGGGCCGCGAGACCAAGATGCCCTCGCGGCGGGCCTCCTCCTCGATTTCAGCGAGCGCCTGGTCAGCCTTCTTGAGCTCGGCCTGACCATCCTCGAGGATCTTCAGGAGCGCGTCCTTGCGGCTCCCGTACTTCGTGATCGTGTTGACGTCGTTCAGCTCGAGCTGCGCATCGTCCATCGCCTTGCGCACCACTTCGATGGTCTTGACCCTGTCGCCAAGCCGCTTCTCGTAGGCGGCCTTCTTCTCGGCGCGGACCTCGTCCACGCTCTTCTCGACTGCGGCGGGCGCGGGCGAAGACTCGGTGGACGGTGCCGTCACATCGACGCGCTCGAATCCCGAGGCCACCACCGGCTTCGGCAGGCTGGTCTCGGTATAGGTTTTGGCCTTCGCCGCGCCCTTGCGCCTTTCCCTTTCGCGCTGTGCCGCCTCGTTCAGGGAGTCGGCGGCCGCCTGGGCACCGGCCTGAGTCGCCACGAGCGCGGCCAGGAGTGCCATGCACGCCACTGGTCTCAACTTCATGGGAAGAGTATAACGCCCCTGACCCGGCATGCGTCGCTATCCCAGGGCGACCAGGATCTTCATCAGCTCCCGAGCCTTCTTGTTGTCAGGATCGACGCTGAGTGCCTTTTCGGCCGCTTTCCGGGACTTCGCATAGTCGTTCATAACGAAGGCGTTGAGGGCGACCGTCGTCAGACGTTCCACCTCGGCCCGGCGCTGATCGGCCTCGCTGCGCCCCTCCGGGGGCGTCGGTGTCAGCGTCGCAGCCACCGCCGGGGTCGCGGCCGCCGCGGCAGTGGGCTGCGCCGTCGGCTCCGGCCTGGGGAGGAGGGGCGGGGCCGGCGGCGGGACCGGGGGCAGCCTCGGCAGCTTCAACGTCTCGTCCTCGCCGAACAGCGGATCAGGTGTCGGCGGCAGCGGCATCACCGGAGCAGGCAAGGCCGGTTCCGGGCTCGGGGTGGGCGGCTCCGCGAGAGGCACAGCCGGGGCGGACTCCTGCGGGATCTCGGCTTGGATGGGCGGCGCATCCGGGATTCGGGTCTCCACCTCGGGCAGTGCCGGAGGATCGGGAGGCGCGGGCGCCGGGGGCGGGTCGATCGGGCCGGCGGCCTTCATGAGGACCGACTCGGTTCGATCCCGGATCTCCTTCGCGAGCGCGTGGCCCTCGTGGATCTTCAGGGCCTCCTCGGCCGTCGCGTGAGCCGCGACCAGGTTGCCCTCGGCGAGGTGCTCGCGCGCCAGCGCCACGATCAAGTCGGCCTGGTGCCTGCGCTGCTCCTCCTCGAGGAACACCCTGAGCTGCAGGAAGCGCGGGTTGCGCGGAGACAGGCGCTCGATGCGGAGGGCGATCTTCTGGGCCAGCTCGGTGTCGCCGTCCGCAGCATAGGCCAGCGCCAGGCTGCAGAGCTGCTCGACCTCGCGGTCCTTGATTGCGATCTCGATCTCGGAGCCGATCCTGGCGATCTCCTGGTCGGCGGGCGTCAGCTCGAAGAGCCGGCGGCACAGCGCGAGGGCCTTCTGCAGCTGCCCCTCCGCCCGCGCGCGCTCCATCTCGGTCTTGAATTCGCGGATCTCCTTCTCCACGCGCCGCGTCGTGACCTCGCCCTCGGCGATGCGCAGCAGCTCCCTCACGGCGGCGTCGCTGGGCGTGACCTGCAGCGCTTCCCTGGCCTTCTCGAGGGCGGCCTCCGACTGGCCCTGCGCCAAGAGCACCTGGCCTTCTTCGACCAGCTTCGCGGCCTTCGCGGCACGCTCGTCCTTGGGCCGGCCCCAGGCCGGCCGCTCGGGGCTCCGCACCTGCGCCTCCCGGAGGATCGTGGTGAGATCCAGCTCCATGTCGTCGAGGCTCTGATAGCGCTTCTCGGGATCGCGCTCCAGCGCCTTCATTACGATCGTCTCGAGGGCGGGCGAGTACGGAGTCGTCAGCGGCTTCGGGTCCGGTCGCTCGTTCATGATGCGAAACATCACCGCCGTGAGGCTGTCCCCATCGAATGGCTTCTTGTAGGCGAGCAGCTCGTAGCCGATGGCGCCGACGGAGAAGATGTCGGCGCGGTGGTCCACTCTCAAGCCCTCGATCTGCTCGGGAGCCATGTAGTGGACGGTGCCCAGCACCAGGCCGCTCTTGGTCATGGTGGAGGAATGCAGGTGGGCGATCCCGAAGTCCATGATCTTGACCTCGCCGGCCGCCGTGACCCGGATGTTCGCGGGCTTCACATCGCGGTGAACGATGCGGTTGCGGTGGGCGTAGCCCAGCCCTTCGCACACCTGGCGGAGCACGTCGAGCTTCCACTCCACCGTCAGCGGCTCCTTGTTCTGGATGATCTTCTCGAGGTCGGTGCCCTCGATGAACTCCATGGCGATGAACGGCTGTCCGCGATCCTCGCCCAGGTCGTAGACCGTCACGATGTTGCGGTGCTGGAGGCCGCCGGCGGCCTGTGCCTCGCGCAGGAAGCGCGCGCGCAGGTCGGAGCTCTCGGCGAGCCCCGGAATCATCGTCTTGACGGCGACCTTGCGGTTGATGAGAGGGTCGACCGCCTCGTAGACGGTGCCCATGCCCCCGCGGCCGAGGACCCTCTGGATCTGGTACTTGCCGATGCGCTGCACGCGCCCGCGTCTCTCGTTCGTGGGAGCTCCGTCAGCGGCGATTCTATGGCGGCCAAGGGCCAGGGCCAAGCGGCGCCGCATGGTATCGTCGCGCATGGTCGTCGGGCTGGGGGTCGACATCGCGGAGATCGACCGCGTGGCGGCGGCGCTCGATCGCTGGGGTGAGCGCATCGTGGCGCGCCTCATGGACGCCGAGGAGGCGGCGCGCCTGCCCCGGCCTCCCGACGCCCGCGCCCGCGCGCTGGCGCACGCCGTCGCGGGCAAGGAGGCCGCCAGCAAGGCGCTGGGCACCGGCTGGAGCCGCGGGGTGCGCTGGCGCGACGTCGCCGTGCGCCTCGAGCCGGCCGCGGTCGAGCTGCGCGCGAAGGCCCGGGAATGGGCGGAGCGGCGCGGATCGCAGGGGCGCGGAGCGCTCCGCTTCGAAGAGCGCGGCAACCTCGTGATCGCGGAGTACCGGCTGCTCTCCTGATGGCGGCGGCCTCGCAGCGCAACCAGTACGTCACGGTCGCCACCGTCTTCGTCGTCTTCACCGGGTTCGCGTTCGTGTTGCCGTTCCTTCCGCTGTTCGTGCGCGAGCTCGGCGTCTCCGACCCGGAGCGGGCCGCGCTCTGGGCCGGAGTGCTGATCGGCGTCGCGCCCCTGGCGGCGGGCCTGCTGGCGCCGGTCTGGGGGAGGCTGGCCGATCGCTACGGCCACAAGCCCATGGCGCTGCGGGCGCTGGCGGCCTACGTCGTGCTGCTCGTGCTCAGCGCCCGCGTGACGAGCGTCGAGCAGCTCTTCGCCCTGCGGCTGGGGATCGGCCTGTTCGGCGGGATCGGGCCGTTGGGGCTGGCGATGGCCACGGCTCACGCGCCACGCGATCACACGGGGCGCGCCGTCGGCCTCGTGCAAGCCGCCCAGATCCTCTCCGCGGCGATCGGGCCGTTCGTCGGCGGCGCCCTGGCCGACAGCGTCGGCTTTCGCGCGACGTTCCTCGTCACGGCGGCGGCCTGCGGGGCCGCGTTCCTGCTCGTCCTGCTGTTCTATGACGACGCCACGCGTCCGCCTTCAGCGGACGCCGGCGAGAGGCGCGCCCGGCTGCCGGACCTCCTGCGCCTTCCCGGCGTCGCCGGGCTCCTGGCCATCCTGTTCCTCGTCAATTTCATCGGGCGATCCTTCACGCCGATCCTGCCGATGCAGCTCGGCGAGCTGGGCGTCCCGCTGCCGCGCCTGTCCTCGACGACCGGCCTCTTGATCTCGCTCTACTCCGTCGCGGCGGCGCTCTCCGCCGCCGGGCTCGGCCGGCTGAGCCACCGTCACCCTCCTGCGCGGCTGCTAGCGCTGAGCCTTGCTGGGGGGGCGGCGACCGTTTTGCCTATGGGCCTCGTCGATCGCTTCGCTCCCATGTTGCTGTTCGCGGTGCTGCTCGGCCTGGCGTCGGGCGGTGCTCTCACGCTCTGTTACACGATCGGCGGGCTGGCGGTCCCGCCAGGGCAGCGCGGCGCCGCGTTCGGCTTCTTTTCCGGCGCGGCGCTCTTCGGCGGAGCGGTCTCCCCCTCCGTCGCGGGGCTGCTGGTTCACTTCGGCCTGCGCTCCATCTACTGGGTCAACGCAGTGCTGTTCGTGCTCCTGGCGGCGGCTGTCGCGCTTCGGGCCGAGGCCCGCACGACTACAATTCCAGGAGCGGATCGGCCGTGAACGTCTGCCACTTCTGCAGCCGCGAGCTCTCGCTTCTCGCCAAGGTCGCGCGCACGGACTCGTGCCCCTACTGCAAGTCCGATCTCAAGTGCTGCCTGAACTGCAGGTTCTTCGACCCCGGCTTCAACAACCAGTGCCGCGAACCCCAAGCCGAGTGGCAGTCCGACAAGGAGAAGGCCAACTTCTGCGAATTCTTCGAGTTTCGCGTGACCGCGCCGATCGGCCGGCCGGGTGGCGGCGCCCAGTCCGACCAGGACAAGGCGCGCTCGGCCTTCGACGCGCTGTTCAAGAAGAGGTAGGTTCTACTCGCTGCGCAGCACCTCGATGGGGTCGGTTCGGCTGGCGCGGTGCGCCGGCAGCGCGCTCGCCAGCAGGGCGGTCGCGGCCAGCACCGTCGCGACGGCCGCGTACGTCGCCGGGTCCGCGGGTGTGATGCCGAACAGCAGGCCGCGAGCGCCGCGTGTGACGAGCGCCGCCGTCGCCAGTCCGGTAACCAGGCCCAACGCCGCCAACCGCAGTCCTTCTCCGAGGACCCCGCGCAACACGTCCCGGCGAGCCGCACCCAGGGCAAGTCGCACGCCGATCTCGCGCCGGCGCC
>Ga0075428_100005817_pt1 | contig 13697 bp, 14 predicted proteins | sample RhiMetdeltSRZDD2_FD_75291 | JGI IMG/M metagenome (GOLD analysis project Ga0075428, IMG submission 75291) | Populus rhizosphere microbial communities from Tennessee, USA - Rhizosphere MetaG P. deltoides SRZDD2 | ecosystem: Host-associated > Plants > Roots > Rhizosphere > Soil | place: USA...
GTGAGCGCCGCGATCAGCGAAGATGAAAAAACGAGTTCGAAGCCTGACTGCCGCGCAGCTCACGGAGCTGCGGCGATAGATCGAAACGAGGCGGAGAACTCGATTTTCCGCGGCGTCGAACTGGAGGCCTGGAGTGAATACGCGGCTGCGCGACTGCTCCGTGCCTCCAACTACGACTAATTAGTCGACGCAGGCCGACGACCCGCCGCCGCGAGTACGTCGCTGTACGGACTGGTGCCGCCGTGAATGTGCACGATGCGGTCGACGCTGAGCTTCAGCCGTGTGATGTTATCCACCAGATTCGTGGTGTACGGGCTCGGCATCGGCAGCGGCGGCGCGCCCGGACGCGGGATGTACGCGTCGGCTTGCATCAGCAGCTTGTCCTTCGGCACGTACACCATCAGCAGCCCTTCGGCGTGCGGCTGATCGCGCATCAGGTAGATCTCGAGGGACATGCTGCCGTCGGTGATCACACGCTTGTCCTTCATCGTCTCGAGCATTGGTGCCCGCGGCATCCGCGCGAGTCGATCGGGATTGAGCGAGTGCGGGTTCTTGAAGATCTGCTCCTCGTAGTACTTCCGGTGCGACTCGTGCGTGATGATGGGAATGCCTTCCGCCACGTACGCGCGTATTCCGCCCGCATGATCCGCATGATGATGCGAGTTGATGACGTACTTGATCGGCTTGTTCGGGGCCAGTCGCTTTGCCTGATCGATCGACGCCATCGTGACCGCGTCGCCGCCCGGCCCTTCGACCATCACGACGTAGTCCTTGAACTCGACGAGAATGCTTCCTTCGCCATTCGGATTCAGTTGCCAGACGCCGTCCGCGAGCTTGACAGGCTGTGGAGGCGCGGCAGCAGCGGCTGGCGGTCCCGCCGGCGGCGCCGACGTCGCGCGGGCCACGATGTCAATCGCTTCCTGGGAATTCGGACGCGCCTGCGCCACATTGATTTCCAGCGTGGGCCAGCCGCCCTCGCGCATGACGAGATGCATCGGCACCTGGACGCCGTCGAGACTGCGATAGTCGGAGTACGTGCCGTCCAGCACGGTGTCGCCCGTAAAGGCAATATCGACGAGCGCCTCGACGTGCTCGATGAGATTCCGGCTGTCGAGCGTCGCGGTGATCGGGAACTTGTCGAACGCCGTGAACGTGATCGTCCGTTTGCCCTTCACTGTTGAGGCTTTCGCCGTCGCCGCGTTGGCCGCAGCCCCCTTCAGGAATCCGTGCGGCGTCAACCAGAACGCAATGGCGCCACCCTGCGCACGTCCATTAATCGTGTTGTTCTGGATGATGTCCCCCGGAATCGGCCGGATGCCGCCCTGGAATGTCTGCGGGTTGTAGCCGCCGGCGCCGCCGCCACGAGGCACTTTCGCATCGTCGATCCGCACCAGCTCCTGCCGCATTGCCGGTACCGAGTAATCGATCGACATCGTGTATTTCGTTACGGTGTAGCGCGGCCATGCGCCGCCGGTCGTATACGCCTGCCCGGTCGGATTGATGGAGCCCGTACCGGTGTACTGCAACGAGCGCAGGCTCGCCGTCCCCATGGCTTTTGTCGCGTCACTAATGAGCGCACCCGCATCAGGGCCGTTGCTCTGCGCGGCCGCCTGGAGCGAAAGAACGGTGACCGCTGCGATGACTGCAAGAATCCTTTTCATGGCGACCTCTCGGTGTTGTGAATCCACTAGTTCGTCGCTACCGGTCGTCCCGCGGCGGCCAGCACTTCACTGTACGGGCTGCTGCCGCCGTGAATGTGAAAGACGCGATCGACGTTCAGCTTCAGGCGCGAGACGTTGTCCACCAGATTGATGGTGTGTGGGCTCGGTGCCGGCAGTGGTGGCGCACCGGGCCGCGGGATGTACGCATCAGCCTGGATCAGCATCCGCTCCTTCGGCACGTACACCATCAGCAGCCCTTCGGTGTGCAGCTGTTCCCTCATCAGGTGGATCTCCAGCACCATATTCCCGTCGGTGAGCACGCGCTTGTCTTTCACCGTCTCGATCACAGGTGCACGCGGCATCCGCGCGAGACGATCGGGATTGAGTGAATGCGGATTCTTGAAGATCTGGTCCTCGTAGTACTTCCGATGCGATTCGTGCGTAATGATTGGAACGCCTTCGGCGACGTACGCACGCAGACCTCCACCATGGTCCGCATGATGATGCGTGTTGATGACGTATTTGATTGGCTTGCCGGGCGCGAGCCGCTTCGCCGCCTCTATCGAGGCGGCTGACACGGCGTCGCTGATCGGCGCTTCGACCATCACCACGTAATCCTTGAACTCGACGAGAAGGCTGCCTTCGCCGTTCGGAATCAGCTGCCAGATGCCATCCGCGATGCGCAGGGGCGTTGGCGGCGGAGCGGCAACCGGTGGGGCCGGGGGCGGCACCGAGGTTGCGCGCGCCACGATATCGACCGCATCCGTGCTGTTGGGTCGCACCTGCGCCACGGCGATATCGAGTACCGGAGAGCCACCCTCGCGCATGACGATGTGCATCGGCACGCGGATGCCGTCGAGATCGCGATAATCGGAGTAGGTGCCGTCGATCGGCGTGTCACCGGTAAAGACGTTGTCAACGAGCGTTTCAACGTGCTCGACCACATTCTTGTCGTCGAGTGTCGCGGTAATCGGAAATTTGCCGAATGCCGTGAATGTCACCGTCCGCTTGCCGCGGACCACCGCCGCTTTCGCGCTGGCCAGATTCGCAGCCGCGCCCTTGAGGAACCCGTGCGGCGTCAGCCAGAACGCGATGGCGCCGGCCTGCGTGCGACCATCGAACGTCTGGTTCTGGATCATGTCCCCGGGAACGGGCCGGATACCACCCTGGAAAGTCGTCGGATTGTAACCACCGGCTCCCCCGCCGCGCGGCGGCTTCACATCGTCGACGCGCACCAGCTCCTGCCGCATCGCGGGCAGGGAGTAGTCGATCGACATCGTGTACTTCGTCACCGTGAACCGCGGCCACGGACCGCCCGACGTGTAGGCGTTCCCTGTCGCGAAAAACGAGCCGGTGGCCGTGTACTGAAGCGACCGCAGTTTTGCGCTTCCCATCGCGGCGGTGGCCGCAGTGATCAATGCGCCGGCGTCGGACGCGGATGGCTGCGCCACCGCGTGGAGAGAAAGAAGGGCGACGGCCGCCGTGGCTGCAAGAACCTTCTTCATGGCGACTTTTCGCCCTCGCTATCTGGCAGGAGGAGGCGGACCTTGAAACTGACCACCTTGATTGTGAGGCGGCTCCGGATACAGGCCGAGGCCGTAAATCTCGTTGACGTAGATCTGTTGATAGCGAATGCCGTTCCCGTCTTTGTCGACCCATCCGAGCGACTGGTAGAACAGGCCTGGTTCGGGATAGCCCTTCGGCACGGTCCCCTCGAGGATGTAGAGCCGGTTCTCGCGCATCGCGATGAACGCCATCGTGCGCGACTGATCGGCGTGATTCGTCAGGTGGATCTCGTGTCCTTCGACGAGATCCTGCCAGTTCCAGAGGTAATGCGTGATGGTGGCGTCGCGCTTGATGAACTGAAACGACGCGTACACGAGCGCGCCGCGGATGGCGTGTATCGAATATGCAGGACCGATCGTCGACAACGCACCTTCCCGCTGCCCCCGACAGGGCTCGGCACCCGCCGGACAATTCGCCTGCCGCTCCAGACCCATCTTCTGGATGCCGTTGTAGTCGACGACGGTTATCGAGTAGTGCTCCTTGCCTTTGTCCGCAGCGTAGATGCGTGCCGGCAGCATGTAGTCGTACTCCGACTTCCACGTCGTCTCGGTAACTTTGGGCTGGCCGGGAAAATCGACTTTGAAGCCGTCTCGAGTGCTGACGTACTGCTCCCATTCCTGCGCGGACGCGGAGGCGGCCGAGAACACTGCAACGGCGAACACGACTGCAGTCACGCGCATGATTGCTCCTAACGACGGGTCCAATAACGGCGGGTCTGAAAGGACACGCCCTACCGCTACTCCCGCCCTGCGTTATCTGCCTGCGGCTCCCTGATTCTGGTTGGCGTTCTGACCGCCCGGGCCACCCTGGCCGCCAGGGGCAAAGCCACCGCCCGCCCCGGGTTTCGGATAGACGCCCATGCCGTGATACGCGTTCGAGTAGACGACATTCTGATAGCGCAGGCCATTGCCGTTGGCGTCGACAAACCCCATCGACTGTTGAAACAGGCCAGGCTCGGGATATCCCTTCGGCACCGTGCCTTCGAGGATGTAGAGCTTGTTCTCGTGCATCGCCACGTAGGCAAACGTGCGCGACTCATCAGGGTTGGTCAACTGGAGGAAGTTGCCTTCCACCATGTCCTGCCACTCCCACGCGAGGCTGGTGACCTTGGTCGCCTTCTGAATCAGTTTGAACGTGGCATACATGACGGCGCCGCGTTCGTCGTGCTTCCAGTAGCCGGGACCCATGATCCCCGCGTTCTGGCGACACTGCTGGTTGCCTTCCTCGCAGGTCTTCGAACGGTCGATGCCTTGCTGCTCGATCGGGCGATAGTCGATGACGGTCATCGAGTAGCGCTCTTTGCCCTTCTCGACGCTGTAAACCTTGCCTGGAAGAATGTAGTCAAGCTGCGACTTCCAGGTCATATCGGTGACCTTCGGCTTGCCGGGAAAGTCGACCTTGAATCCGTCCTCTTTGCTGACGAATTCCTCCCACTCCTGGGCCGCGGCACTGCCGACAATCGACAGCACTAATGCGATGGCAATGGCAACTACGCGCATGAACAGTCCCCCTGCGGCGCTAATACTACAGGGACTGGGGACTAGGGCCTAGTCCGCAGTCCCCAGCTTGTGTTCGTGAAAGAACGTGACGATCCGCTCCGACGTGCCGCGCGGATACTCATGCCCTCCCGGGTGTAACCACGTCATCACCGGCGCAGCCGTGTCCCCGCCGTATAACGTGCAGCCGTTGCCGCACGGCTTTCCTTTGCCGTCCACTCCGTTGATGCGAACGGACATCCGCATCGCGGCTTCCTGATCGGCAAATGCAACCTGCGCGTCGCGTGAGCCGCCGATATGGAGCAGCGGACGCGGGACCTTCGGCATCGCCGAAGGCCTGATGCGTCCGGCGACCGGCGCAAACGCGGCAAACACGTTCGGACGCACCGCCCACAGCAGATACGTGAAATGCGCGCCGTTGGAAAATCCGGTCGCGTAGATGCGACTGTCATCGATGTTGTATTTCTTCCGCAGCGATGCGATCGCGGTGTCCACCAACTTCAGATCACGATCGCCGTAATCGCCGGGCTCTACCTGCCAGCCGGGATATCCATCGCGGCTCGGCAATCCTTGAAAGTAGACGACGATCGCGTCCGGCCATACCTGATGGAGACCGACGAACTGAAAGTTCTGCGCGTCATCACCGTGGCCGTGGAAGGAAAGGACCAGCGGGAGCTTACCTGATGGCGGCGACTTGGGAACGTAGATGATCGCTGCGCGCTCGACACCGTCAACGGTCCAGGTGATGTCCGCCGCGGATGCAATCGAGACGTAAAGCAGGAGTAAAGCGACAAGAAGGAAGGTCCGGCTAAAGCCGGACCCCGCCGATGATTGAGAGACTGGCACCTGCACGTTTACCTTCCTTGCGCGGGTGGAGCGGCTGGCCCCACGGGATTGGGCCGGACAGGCGGCACGATCGGCGGCTGTGGCCCGAGCACTTTCGTCAGCGCCGCGTGCCCGCATTCTTCGTCCCCACCTGACGCACCGCCGACGCCGAGCGCACCGACCATCATGTCTTCAACGATGATCGGGTAGCCGCCTTCGACGAGATAGAGGTTGAGAGGCGCACGCGCGAGTGCCGCCTCCGCCGAGCCCCAGCGATTCACCATCGATCGCGTCGGCGCGCGCATGTACAGCGCCATCTTTGCTTTCTCGAACGCGGAATCGAAGTTGTTCGGGATCTGCCCGTCGCTCCGTGCCGCGTACACGATGTTCCCCGAGGGCCCGACGACGACCACCGTGGCGCCGCCATTCAGGTTGGCCGCGCGCGAATACGCGACGCACGCGTCGGCGAGCTTGCGCGCCGTCTCGAGATTGATCTCCTGCAGGTGCGCGCGTTTTGTGGCGTCTGGCGACATCGTCACCTGCGCGAGCGTCAGCGGTGGATTTTGCGGCGCCGGTTCAGGCGGCCGCGTTTGCGCAGACGCCTGCATCCACGCTCCCGCGATGAGCACCACGAGTATTCGCGACGTCATCTTGTCCGATTACCGCCCATTGGCAGGAGCGCCGGCGCCGGCACCAGCACCGCCGCCGCGGCCTTGGCCTGTGAGCTTCGGCTGACCGGGGAAGACGTCAGGATGTTCGGCGTACATGTTCGAGTAGATCGACTGATACCGCATCCCGTTTCCGTTCTTGTCGACATAGCCCATCGACTGCTGAAACAGGACGGGCGGCGGATATCCGCGCGGGACAGTCCCCTCGAGGATGTACAGCCGGTCGGTGTGCATCGCGATGAACGCGAAGGTGCGCGATTGATCCGGATTCAGCATCTGCAGCTCATGGCCGCCAACGAGGTCCTGCCACGCGAAGGCAAGGTGCGTCAACTTCGCGTTGCGCTGAAGGAATCCATAAGTGGCCCACAGCACCGCGCCCGCCATGTCTTCCTTCCAATAGCCGCGTCCCGCGTTGACCAGCCCGCACGACCGCTCGTCCGGGTAATCCTTCGGACACGTCAGCTTCGCCTTTTCGTCGAGCAGCCGCGGCGCTTCGCGATAGTCCACGACGGTCAGCGAATACTTCTCCGGCCCTTTCGTCGCCGTGTAGAGATGTGCAGGCAGGTCCGCGCCGTACTCGGACTTGAACGTCGTCTGCGTCATCTTCGGCGCGCCCGGGAAATCGAGCTTGAAACCGTCATCATTGTTCGTATAAAGCTCCCAATCCTGGGCGAAAGCGGAGCCGCACAGACACAGAAGCAACGCGAGAAGCAAACCCGTGACGCGCATGGTCAATCCTCCAGGCTTCCGGCTCCAGGCTTCCGGCTCCCGAACCCTGAAGTCTGTAGCCCGAAGCCGGAATAGTGACAGAAACGCCCTCAGGGCGTAAATTCCCTTCAGGCTGGAGACAAAGCGATGAGCAATCAGGTCGGGCGGCGCGAGTTTCTCACCGGATTGGCGGCCGTGGGAGCCACTGCACTCGTCCCGGATGTGCTGACGGCGCAGCAGGCGCTGCCGCCGCCGACGCCCGGACGCCGCATCATCGATGTCCACTACCACTATTCGTCGCCGATGTACCGCGAGGTGCTCCGGCCGATGGGTACGGGACAGACACCCATCATCGAATGGGATGACAGGAAAGCGGTCGAGGACATGGACCGATACGGTGTAGAGGTCTCGATGCTGTCCATCAGCGAGCCCGGCGTCCATTTCGGCGACGATGCGAAAGCGCGCGCGCTTGCGCGCGACTGCAACGAGTACGGCGTGACGCTGATGCAGAAGTACCGGGGACGCTTCGGACTCTTTGCGATTCTGCCGCTGCCGGACGTCGACGGCGCGCTCAAGGAGATCGAATACGCATTCGACACGCTGAAGGCCGACGGCGTCACGTTCATGAGCAGCTATCCGTATCCCGGGAAATACCAGGGCAACAAGTATCTCGGCGATCCGTTCTTCACGCCTGTCATGCAGGAGCTCAATCGCCGCAAGGCGGTCGCCTACACGCATCCGTTCCGCGCGGATCCGATGTACAACCTGCTGCCCGAACGCCGCGCGATGGGGATCACACTCTCGACCGACACCACCCTGACACTCGCGAGCGTGCTGGACAACAACATCGCCACGCGGTTCCCCGACATCCGTTTCATCTGGTCGCACGGCGGCGGGACCATGCCGTATCTGGCAGGACGGTTCAACCTCGGAGTCGGCCCCGATGGCAAACCCAATGCGCGGCTCGCGGCGGTACAGAGCTTCTATTACGACACCGCGCAGGCATTCAATTCGTTCACGCTCGCCGGGTTCACGAAGATGATTCCGAACCCGCACATCCTGTTTGGCAGCGACTATCTCGGAAACGCCGGCAGCGCAGGCAACGTCGTGCGAGGACTCGAATCGTTCGACGGCTTCACGCCGCAGCAACTCCGCGCCGTCGAGCGAGAAAACGCGCTGGTGCTCTTCCCCCGACTGAAGGCTGGTTAATGACGATGACTTACATGAGCCGGTTGATCCGCATTGGTGCAATAGCACTTTGTACGTGGATGGCCGTTCCGTCGATCGCTTCCGCGCAGGGATATATCAGCCCGCTGATTGGATATGACTTCGGCGGCGACTCGAGTTGTCCTGAGATCACCAACTGCGAGGACCGGCATCTGAACTGGGGGGTATCGGCCGGAAGTCTCGGCAGCATCCTCGGCAGCGAGCTCGAATTCGCCTATGCAAAGAATTTCTTCGGTGACATTCCGGGCGTCTCCTCGAGCGTGCTGACGCTGATGGGCAACGGGATGATCGCTCCGCGCTTCGGGCCGGTGCAGCCCTACTGGCTGATCGGACTGGGTCTGATGAAAACGCACGTGGATTTCTCGGCGACCACCATTGAGCAAAGCGAGAATCATTTCGCGTGGGACACGGGCGGCGGCCTCATCATCTTCTTCGGCCGGAACGTCGGTGTGCGCGGCGAGATCCGCTATTTCCACGCGTTCTCGGACCTCGACATCCTCGGGATTCAAATCGCGAACACGAAACTTGATTACGGACGCGCTGCAGCAGGAGTCGTCTTCAGGTTCTAGCGTTCGTGGAACGCTGTGATGTGCTGATCGTCGGCGCCGGACCGGCCGGTCTGGCGTCGGCGGCCTGTCTGGCGCAGCGAAACATCTCTTTCATTTTGATCGAGGCGGAGTCTCTCGTCGGCGCACGATGGCGCAGGCATTACGACCGTCTGTGCCTCCACACGACGAAGACGCGATCGACTCTGCCGGGACTCTCCTTTCCTCGCGAGGTCGGAATCTATCCTTCGCGATCGCAGGTCGTCGCCTACCTCGAGACGTACGCGGCGCAATTCGGGATCAAACCGCGTTTCAGCGAACGTCTCGAACGAGCGAGTCCGTCCGCGGCGAATGGCGCCGCCCGCGATCACGGCTGGGACGTCGAGACAAGCAGTCAACGCTATCGTGCTCGCGATTTGATCATGGCGACAGGACTCAATCGCACCCCGGCACGGCCGGTCTGGCCCGACCAAGAGTTGTTTCGCGGACGCATCGTCCACAGCGCCGACTATCGGAGCGGCGCTCCCTTCAGCGGCCAGCGCGTGCTCGTGGTCGGGATGGGCAATACGGGCGCGGAGATCGCGCTCGACCTGCAGGAGCATGGCGCGCGCGTCTGCCTCTCGGTTCGGAGTCCGCAGAACATCCTGCCGAGAGACTTCCTCGGGACCCCCATGCAAGTGACGTCGATGCGTACCGCATTTCTTCCTGTTGCCGTCAGAGACGCGATGGGGCGGCTGACGTCGCGGATGGCGTTTGGCGACCTGACGCCGTACGGTCTGCCCGCCCCGACGTACGGGCCGGCAACAGAGATTCTGAAGCACGGACGGACCCCGGTTCTCGACATCGGCACGGTCGCGCGAATCAAAGCGGGGGATATCGAAGTTGTCCCGGCGATCGACATGTTCAGCGAGTCAGGTGTGATGCTGACAAACGAGGCGACGCGCGAGGTGGACGCGGTTGTCCTCGCGACGGGATACCACTCCGGTCTGGCGGAACTGCTCGTGCCGGAGCTGCTCGATCGCACCGGACGTCCCACTCAGGAGACACGCGCCGCACGCAACATCCACTTCGTCGGCTATCGCAACTCGCTCAGTGGTCTGTTGCGTCAGATCGGAGTCGAGGCGGAAGCGGTCGCGCGGGCGATCGCCGGTCGGGCCCGCCTGATGGGCCGCCTGAAGGCGGCCCCTACGTACTAGTCGCCGGGCTATGTACTAGTCGCCGGGCAATCACCCGGCGCCGGCTGCCAGCTCTCGACGTCGATATAGTTGACGCCTTCAGTTCCAACGGTGGGCCGGCTGCCAACCGGTCCTCCGGTTCCAGGAATCACCCGGACGCCACCGCCTACCGGAAAGCCCTGCTGGCTGTACTGACCTTTCTTCATGAGGCCGGTGATCTGAATCATCTGGCCTTCATGCGCGCGAATCTCCGCGATCAGCTTCTTGGGCCCGTTCATCCGCAGATGAATCCCTTCAGGGACGTCGAGTCTACCCGGTTGATCCTCCGTCCTCGGACCCGCCGTGAAGACCATGCCCTTCGTGCATCCGGGAACCGTGACGCGGAACGAGTCTTTCGGGATCTTCTTTTCCTGCGCGACGAGCGGCGCGGTCAGCGCGAGTGCCGCGGCAACGACGATCAATGGCTTCATGAACACCGTCCACCACCATTGTCCCTCGGTTCCAGATCGAGTCCTAGCTCGTGAAGGACGCGATCGTAGAAACGGCGATATGCCTCAGGGTTACGGGCCGGTTCCACTGAGAGGGCGACCACCATCGCCGAGCGCAGCACTGGCTCGGGCATGCTCGCGGTTGCGGTGAGGAATTGTTCGAGAGTCATTGCGGCCTCCAGTAATCGGCGCTGTTCCTAACTGGTTCGACGACCGCATTTGGCGCAGATTCGTGGCGCGCCTGTGACAAATTCCGCAACGACGCTCGTTCATCTACAATCACAATTTCCGAATGGTTTCCCCGGGCGACACGACTCCCCCGCCGGCTCAGCCCCTGCTTACCATGCGCGGCGTCTCGAAGCAGTTCGGCGGCACGCAGGCGCTCGCGGACGCGGGAATCGACGTCGGTGCAGGCGAAATCGTCGCGCTGCTGGGGGAGAACGGCGCCGGAAAATCCACGCTCATCAAGATCCTTGCCGGAGTCCACCTGCTCGATGCGGGCGCAATCTGCTATCGCGGTCGAGAGGTCACCCATGGCCTCGCGCTGCGCCGCCTGCCGATTGCGTTCATTCACCAGGACCTCGGGCTGATCGAGTGGATGACCGTGGCCGAGAACATTTCGCTGATGCTCGGCTTTCCACGTCGCTTCGGCATCATCGACTGGAACGCTGCACGCGCGCGTGCGCAGCAGGCGCTCGATACACTCGGCGCCGACATCAACCCGGATCTCCGCGTTCACAACCTCTCCCGTACCGAGAAATCGCTCGTCGCCATCGCAAGAGCGTTAGCGGCCGAGGCGGAGATCCTGGTACTGGACGAGCCGACAGCAAGTCTTCCGGCTGACGAAGTGGCACGCCTGTTTACGGCATTGCGCCGTTTGCGGTCGAACGGTGTGGGGATGATTTACGTGTCGCACCGCCTCGACGAAGTGTTCGAGATCGCCGACCGTATGGTCATTCTTCGCGACGGCCGATTGGTCACCGAACGCCGTGTCGCCGAAACAACTCCTGAAGAAGCGATCCTCCTGATTGTCGGCCGCGAGCCCTCGCAGGTGTTTCGGCGACCCGCCCGGCACGAGGGCGAAGCGCGCCTGATGTTCGATCGAGTGACGACCGACTGCGCAGGCCCGCTCGACTGCGGGATGCGAGCTGGAGAAGTCGTCGGTCTCGTCGGGTTGCGCGGCGCCGGTCAGGAAAGCATCGGGCGAGCGCTGTTCGGGCTCTCGCCCGTCACGGCCGGGCGAATCATGCTCGACGGACAGGCGGTTCGCGTGTCCTCGCCGCGCGACGCCATCGCGCTCGGCATCAACCTGGTCTGCGCCGACCGATCCACCGAGTCCATCGTTCCTGGGCTGTCGGTTCGGGAGAATCTCTTTCTGAATCCGTGTGCGATGGGCAGGAAGCTCACAACGTACCTCGAGCCGGAGCGGGAATCGCGTGTCGCATGCGACCTCGGCGATCGCATCGCGCTACGACCCAACGATCCCTCGCTGCCGATCGACTGGCTGTCCGGCGGCAATCAGCAGAAGGTCGTCGTCGGCCGATGGCTGCATCTCAATGGACGCGTGTACGTCTTCGAAGATCCGACCGCCGGCGTCGACGTCGGTGCGAAGGCTGAAATCTACCGGCTGTTCGACGTCGCACTCGAACGGGGTGCCACCATCCTCATCGTCTCTACGGACTTCGAAGAGGTAGCCAAGGTGTGCCATCGCGCGCTCGTGTTCGATCGTGGACGTGTCGTCGCCGAGTGCAGCGGTGACGAGTTGTCAGTGGAGAACCTGCTCGCAGCGGCGTCGGCGCGGGTTGGGCGAGAAGGGCTGGAGGGGCGGAAAGGGTGGGACGGGCGTGCAGTCACTGAAATCTAACGCGCTCGAGCCCACGCGCGCCGATCTCGCAACGCTCAGTCGAGGCCAGACGATTGTTCGGATGCTGCCCGTGTACGGGCTCCCGATTCTCACCCTGCTGCTGATCGCGTTTTTCTCGATTCTGCTTCCTGACTCGTTTCCGACCGCCATCAACGCACGATCGATCCTCAGCGACAAGGCGATCATCGCGCTCCTCTCGCTTGCAGCGATGGTGCCGATGATGGCGGGACGCATCGACCTGACCGTCGGCTTCGGAATCGTGATGTGGCACATCCTCGCGATCAGCCTGCAGGTGAAGTACGACGTCCCGTGGCCCCTCGCCTGCCTGATCGTGATCGCGTGTGCGGGAGCAGCCGGCCTGATCAACGGCATGCTCGTCGAAGTCGCGCAGATCGATTCCTTCATCGCCACGCTTGGCACCGGCACCATCCTGTATGCGCTTGCGCTGTGGCACACGGAAGGCCGCCAGGTGATTGGCGTGTTGCCTCAAGGATTCGTCAACATCAATGGGTTCTCAATTTTCGGGATACCCATCCCGGCCATCTACGCCCTGATCCTCGCCCTCGTCATGTGGGTGATCACCGAGCGAATGCCGCTCGGGCGGCACCTGTATGCCATCGGTGCGAATGAAAAAGCCGCCGCACTCAACGGCATTCCGGTCCGCGCGTACGTGGTTGGCGTGTTTGTCGCCTCCGGCCTGCTCGTCGGCTTCACGGGGTGTGTCCTCGCCAGCAAACTGCAGATCGGCCAGGCAAACGTCGGCCTCGATTACCTGCTGCCTGCGCTGGTCGGCACGTTCCTCGGCTCGACGACCATTCGGCCTGGCCGCGTGAACGTCTGGGGCACCATTATCGGGGTCTTGATTCTCGCGGTTGGTATTTCCGGCATTCAGCAGCTCGGTGGCGCGTTTTTCGTCGAACCGCTGTTCAACGGCGTCACGCTGCTCGTGTCGATCGCGCTCGCGGGATTCGCGCAGCGACGTCGTGCGGCGACCACGCGCAAGCCGCCGGTGGAGGTTCCTCATGGTGTGTAGTCGAAGAATCTTCAGTGCCGGTCTTCTCGCTTTCTGTGCCGCGTGCGGCGGCGGGACCAGCACCCGCAACACGGACGCGACGACGTCGGCGCCAAAGACAGACGACGCGTATCTGCAGATGGCGAAGGAGTACGTCGCGAAGGTGACTGCGCCGGGCACGCCATGGACGGGACCGACGACCGGACCGACCGCGCAGGGCAGGAAGCTGATCGTGTACGTCTCGTCCGATCAGCGAAACGGCGGACCGCAGGGCGCAGGCGACGGCGTGAAGGACGCCGCCACGGCGATCGGCTGGGACTTCCGCCTGCTCGATGGGCAGGGCTCGGTGCAGGGACGCACCACCGCGCTCAACCAGGCGATCGCGCTGAAGCCGGACGGCATCATCCTCGGCAATGTCGACACGCAGGAGCAGGCGCCCGTCATCCGGCGTGCCGCGATGCT
>Ga0075428_100005820_pt1 | contig 13696 bp, 7 predicted proteins | sample RhiMetdeltSRZDD2_FD_75291 | JGI IMG/M metagenome (GOLD analysis project Ga0075428, IMG submission 75291) | Populus rhizosphere microbial communities from Tennessee, USA - Rhizosphere MetaG P. deltoides SRZDD2 | ecosystem: Host-associated > Plants > Roots > Rhizosphere > Soil | place: USA...
TGCCCGCCCTGACATGGGCAACGTTCGGGCTGGAGTTCGCCGCCGCGTTTTTGCTCTTTTGGCCGAAATGCACGGCCACGGTGCGCATATGGGCCGTCGGCGCCCTTGCCTTGATGCACTTAGCCATCGCTGCGTTCATGGAAGTGGGCTTGTTCTCATTTGTTGCGATCGTGGGGTTAACGCTTTTTTTGCCGGCGAGATTTTGGGAAAAGGGGTTCATCGCGCGATTACGGCGCGGAACCGAACCGGTCGAGCCAACCCGGCAAGGGCCGGGGTTCGCGACTGTGCAACGCCCGAAGTTGTCAAGGGCGGCCCAAGGCCTCTGCGCGGTGTTCCTGATCTACGTATTAGCCGTCAACATCAACACTCTGCCCGGACAGCCGCTGAAACCGCTTTCGCCGGAGAGATGGAAGCCGTTTGGCACGGGGCTGGGGCTGCGGCAGCGGTGGGGCATGTTTGAGGCGATACCGTCGCGAGACGGATGGTATGTAGCGCGCGCGAAATTGAACGATGGATCGGAGGTTGACCTGTTGCGGGGTGGCCCGCCGGTGGATTGGAGCCGGCCAAAGTTCCCGGCGGGAACGTATCCGAATCATTACTGGCAAAAGCTGTTTCGGGAAATGGCTTATGACGACGAGCAGGGGTTTCAATTGCTCCGCCTTCCCGTGGCGCGGTTTCTTTGCCGCAACTGGGACGGCGGGAACGCGCCGGAAAAGAAGGTTACCGAATTCGAGTTTGTTTATTGTTCACAGCAAGACGGCGGTGGCAGCAGTGGCCCCCCGGTGGTGATGCGTGAACGGCTTTTACGGTTCGAACCGACGCCGCGCTAGATTCACTTTTCTCGCGGTACGAGGTCTTTGGGCACTAACATTGAAATCAGTCGCACGCTTTTCGCGTGCCGCGAAACTCGACTTGCAGCCGCCACGTGCGGTCCGGTTCGAGGCGTTCGCCCCGCCACCGATACGAATCTTCAGTGATGTCGCTGAAGGTCCAGCGAATCTTTGTTCCGCCAGGGAATTCTCCTTCCTGCACGATGTCTTTGCCGCGCCGACGCCCGATCAACTCCGCGCGAATGCCGTCGTGTGGATTGAACCAGTTGACGCGCCAGGCCTGAATCGATGGATCGTAAATCCGAATGCTGGTGCCATACCAATTGCCAAATCTCGAAGATGTCGGACCGCGATCTGACCGGCACGGATTGATGAACACATCCTGCACTGCGCGGCCTTCGAGCACCCAACCAAAATGCGCTTCACCGGTGCTATGAATGACATTTCCTTCGTCGTCGTAACCGACGACGTCCAGTTCCCAGCTTCCGACCAACCAGCCATAGAGGTCCATCGCTTCCGGAATTTCGGGCGAGCGATTTGAAGCCGCGAGCGTCCTGATCAGCGAATCGTTTTCGATAAATACAGTGTTCATGCCTCCCCTCACACTCGACGCAAAAGATACGGTTCGCTTCTGAATTGCACGTAGGGTGTGCGCCCCAACGTGGCGTGTGAGGAAAGCCAGACCGCGCGGAAGCAAAAGCGTATAAAGATTCCGAATGCTCTCTTTCCAAAAAGTCGTTACGGTCGCTGTCACACATGTCGATGAATCGGCGCGATTTTCTCAAGAGCACCGCTGCGCTTCCGGCTCTTCCTCTTGTTGCGGGTTGCAAGAGCTCCGCTCCTGGTGGTCCGGTTTCTCGCGCTCGACCCGGCACGTCTGCGTGGCCTTCGCCTGCGAACTGGGACCAACTCTCGCGCGCGGTTGGCGGGCGCCTCATCAAGATAGAATCACCTCTTACTGCGCCCGAGAACGATCCAAAGGCGCGCGCGGCGCTTTTCGCCAAACTCAAGAATCCGTTTTACATCGGCGATGATCCGGCGCTCACACAAACGTCAGGCTGGGTCGATGCATGGACTTCCAAGCCAAGTGTGTTCGCGGTGGCCGCGAGGAAAACTGAAGACGTCGTCGCCGCGGTGAACTTCGCACGGGAACATAATCTGCGCCTGGTCGTCAAAGGGGCCGGTCACAGTTACCAGGGCACGTCCAATTCGGCCGACTCGCTGCTCGTCTGGACGCGCGCCATGAATGACATCGTTGTCCATGATGCGTTCGTGGGCCAGGGTTGCGCGGGAAAATTCCGGGCGCAACCGGCAGTGAGCGTTGGCGCCGGTGCCATCTGGCTGCACACTTACCAGGCTGTTACCACGCGGAGTGGTCGGTACGTCCAGGGTGGCGGTTGCACGACGGTCGGAGTGGCTGGACTGATCCAAAGCGGGGGCTTCGGCAGCTTTTCCAAAAACTATGGCATGGCCGCGGCGGCCCTTCTCGAAGCCGAAGTGGTCACGGCCGATGGCGTCGTGCGCATCGCCAATGCGTGCACGCATCGCGATTTGTTCTGGGGCCTCAAAGGCGGCGGTGGCGGCAGCCTGGGTGTGGCGACGAGGGTCACGCTGAGGACGCGCGAGCTGCCGGAATTTTTCGGCGCGGTCTTCGCGGTGATCAAGGCGCGATCGGACGACGCTTTTCGCAAATTGACGGCGCGCATCGTAAGTTTCTACCACGAGCACCTCTTCAATCCTAACTGGGGCGAGCAAATCATTTTTCAACCGGGCAACACCCTGCGCATCTCGATGGTCTTCCAGGGCCTTGATCGCCAGCGGGCCGCGAATCTTTGGCGCCCATTCTTTGACTGGGTGTCTGCGTCGCCGCAGGATTTTTCCTTCGAACCGCCAATCATCATCGACATTCCCGCGCGCCAGTTTTGGAATGCGGATTACATCAAAAAGAATTATCCGGGCCTTGTCGTTTCCGACGACCGGCCGGGCGCGAGGGCCGGTGACTTCCTGTGGGAGGGTGATCACGGCCAGGTCGGATGGGTGATTCACGGCTACAGGTCCGCGTGGCTGCCGGATTCATTGCTGAAGAACGATCAGCAGTCTCGCCTCGTCGACGCGCTGGTCGCGACCAGCCGCCACTGGCGTGTCTCATTGCATTTCAACAAAGGCCTCGCGGGCGCGCCGGCTGAAGAGATCGCCGCCGCGCGCGACACCGCGACGAATCCGGCAGTGTTGGATGCGTTTGCGCTGGCCATCATTGCCGGAGGCGGGCCGCCTGCGTTCCCGGGCCTCGCTGGACACGAACCCAACGTTGCCTCCGCTCGCGACCAGCGACGCGAGATAGATGCCGCCATGGACGAACTCGTGAAAGTTGTGAAGCGTCCCGGCTCGTATGTCTCCGAAAGCGACTTCTTCGAGCGCGGCTGGCAGGAATCGTTCTGGGGTGCCAACTACCCGCGCCTGGCGGCGGTGAAAAAGAGGTATGACCCCGCAGGGCTCTTCTTCGTCCATCACGGCGTCGGAAGCGAACAGTGGCTAGCCGACGGTTTCACGCGGGCGCCTGCGTAGCTGCCGAGATTCGACTTGAGACGGCGTGTGAGGCGCAAATACTTTGGCTGTCGCCAAAAGCTGTTTCCAGTGGAGCAACTTAATGCGATTTGGAAACGAAAACGCTAGCATGTTAATCACCTTCGCAGATCGGTCGTCGGACTCGCCCTTTGTGGAACGGGTGTGGCGGAGTCACAGCGAGCGGGCCGGAGTGTTTCACTCGATCGCGACGTGTCACTGGGACGTGGTGGTGACGCGGCTGAGAGGCAAGACGGCTCTCACGGTGCACGGGCCGGAAACGAAGGCGACGACGGCGGATTGTCCGGCGGAGGGGGAGTGGTTCGGGGTCCGGTTCAAGGTCGGCACGTTCATGCCGCTGATGCGGTGTGGCGATCTGCGGGACCGTCAGGACGTGACGCTGCCGAACGCGACGGGCCGGTCGTTCTGGCTGAACGGGTCGGCGTGGGATTTCCCGAGTTTTGAGAACGCGGAGACGTTCGTGAACCGGCTCGCGCAGCACGGGTTGATCATGACGGATCGCACGGTGGATAAGGCGATTCGTGGAGAGCTGCAAAATGTCACGACACGAACCGAGCAGCGTCGGGTGCTTCAGATCACGGGGTTGACGCGCGGGGCCATTTGCCAAATCGAGCGCGCGCGGCGGGCCGCGATGCTCTTGAAAGGTGGAATGCCGATTCTCGATGTGGTCCACGAAACGGGTTATTACGACCAGGCGCATCTCACGCGCTCGCTGCAACGGTTCATCGGGCAGAGTCCGGCCCGCATCGCGCGCGGGGGAGAGCAGTTGTCGCTTTTATACAATAGCTAACCGGCGCGGTTCGCTACGGTGTGGTTGTTGACTATGAATGAAATCACAACCATGCAAACACCGGCGCAACTCTCAACCCCTTCCAGGATCAGGCCGTGGCTGGGAGCGGGACTCACGGGACTGGTGGTGCTGTTCCTTGCTTTCGACGGTATCACGAAAGTCATCCGCGTGGCGCCGGTGGTGGAAGCATGCCAGAAGGTGGGCATCGGCCCGGACCTGATGGTCGGCATCGGCATCCTGTTGCTCGTGTGTACGGCAATCTACGCGACGCCCAGGACGTCGATTCTGGGAGCGATTCTGCTGACCGGCTATCTCGGCGGCGCGGCGTGGCTCCACATCAGCGTCCGCAGCGGAATCTTCCCGACCGCCTTTGCGATTGGGTTTGGCGTGCTGGTCTGGGTGGGGCTGGGCCTTCGCGAGCCCAAATTGTTCCGCTGGATTCTTTCGCGGCGGTAAGCCGCGGGTTCACCGGCAATTTCATTTTGAGGAGGCGGTGCACCGTTACAGGTCGGCATTTCGCTCTCGCCACTGCTACTCAGGGAGTTGCAGATTCAAGCAGTATGACGCTGCAGAAAATGAGCGATCCAATGACTCGACGACCCGTGTGCGGGCTGTTCGCCCTGCTCCTCTTTAGCTCGCTGCTCGCCCCTCACGGCGCTGCCCTCGCGCAAACAAATGAAAACGATGGGGCGATGGCCGGGCTTGATGCGTTCGCCCGTCAAGGACTGAAAGATTGGAATGTGCCGGGGATGGCAATGGCCATCGTCCGGGAGGACAAGATTATTTATGCGGAAGGATTCGGGTTTCGGAATCTCGAGGAAAAGCTGCCTGTCACGACCAACACGCTCTTCGCTATCGGGTCAACCACCAAAGCCGTCACGACGTTCGTGATGGGCACGCTGGTAGACGGGGGGAAGCTTGATTGGGACAAACCGGTGCGGCGGTATTTACCCGAATTGCGCCTCTTCGATGCGCAGGCCAGCGAGTCGATCACTCCGCGCGATCTGGTGACGCACCGCTCCGGGCTGCCGCGGCATGATATGGTTTGGTACAGCAATACGAATCTGACGCGCCGGGAAATCGTGCAGCGGCTGGCTTACCTGGAGCCGAGCGAAAGTCTTCGAGCGAAGTACCAATACAATAATCTCATGTACGTCACGGCCGGTTACCTCGTCGAACAGATCACCGACAAAACCTGGGAAGAAAACGTCCGGCAGCGCATCCTGGCTCCGCTGGAAATGAAACGGAGCAATTTCTCCGTTCTCACTTCGCAATCCGATGGCGACTTCGCGCTCCCTTATGAGGAGAAGAAAGACAAGATCAAACGGATGGCCTTTCGCAACATCGACGTAGTGGGGCCGGCGGGATCGATCAACTCAAGCGTCTTCGAGATGAGCCAGTGGCTTCGAGTGAACCTGAACAAAGGCAAATTGGGCGACCGCCAGTTGATCAAGGCGGAGACCCTGGCTGACATTCATTCACCGCACATGACGACCGGCGCGTCGGTCGAACGACCGGAAATCTCCCAGGGCGCGTATGGCCTTGGCTGGTTCGTGGACAGCTATCGCGGTCATCGACGGATTTCCCACAGCGGCGGCATTGATGGCTTCACCGCCCGCGTCACGTTGCTTCCAGACGACAAACTTGGATTGGTCGTCTTCGCGAACATCGGGGGGACTGCCCTGCCGACCGTCATCACCGAACACGCCATGGATCGCCTGTTGAATCTGGCTCCGATCGACTGGAACGGCGAGGCGCTGGTAAAGTACAGGAAACGCAAGGAAGCGGACAAGGAATCCGAATCGACAAAAGAAACTCAACGCAAACCCGGCACGAAGCCGTCGCATGCTTTGACGGAATATACCGGCGAATATGACCACGCCGGCTACGGCATCATTCAAATCAGCGAATCCAGCGATCGACTTTCGGCCACGTTCAACACGACAACCACACCTCTGGAACATTGGCATTATGACATTTTCAACGCGCCCGAACGCGACGGCGACGAAGCGCTCGCGAATACCAGATTCAATTTCCAAACGGATCTCGAAGGAAACATCTCCACCGTGGCCATTCAATTGGCACCGCAAGTCAAAGAAATCCTGTTCACCAAAAAGCCCGATTCAACCCTGTTTGACACCAATTACATTGTCCGCTTTACCGGCAAATATGATCTGAGCGGGCACAAGCTAACAATCGGGCTGAAGGGCGACCGGTTGACGCTCGACGTTCCCGGCGAACCGCAATATCAACTCGTGCCCAACCTCGACGGCGGATTCACTTTAAAAGAATCGAAACAATTAAGCCTTAAGTTCGTGACCGACAAATCAGGCAAAGTCACTTCCGCCCTTTTCAAACGCCCGAACGGAGTCGTTACCGTTACTCGGCTAACTTCTGATTGAGCCTTCCGAGTTGCGCAACGGGGCACAGAGCAGCGTCAACGAGACACGGGTCTGCCAATGCACCTCGCGAAATCCTCAAAGGTACCTTGACACGTCTGGCCGAAATATGGCTGATGTGGGGATAGCTTCCCGTGCCACTGCGAGGACCGCGCTTTGCCTTTGGTCCAGCGCCGTCCAAGCGGCAGCACCCGAAATGTCCCGAAATGAGCACAGCCGTAAAAGCCATTGTCTTCACTGCCCTCAAGGTGAGTGTTTGCGCCGCATTGATCATCGTTGCAACTCAACTCCTCGACACACCAACCGCACTGAGAGCCGCAGAGGGCATTCCCGCGGCGTCCGGCACATTAAGCGTTAGCGTGGCACATCCACACGTGGCCCTCGACGGACCCAAAGGAGGAGTCACCATCCATTGGGCGGGCCGGGGGAAACTGGAGTGGGCGCCGAGTCCGTACGGTCCATGGCAGGCGATCGGCGACGTGGACGGGTTATTTACCGTGGAGCCGAGCCGCGCGGTGGCCTTTTATCGGGTGAAACGGAGTGATGACGACGTTCATCACGCTGCAACCTGGCTGTTGGACCTGCTGCCGCCGCTTGGCGACGGACCCAAAGCATTCGACGAAACGCTGTTGGATTTCCTACGAATTGATGTGTGCGCAATTGAACCCGACGGGAGTTGCAGCAACGTCGTGACGCTCAGCGCGGCGGACCTCCGGCTGCAAAACAATTTTTATCATATCAATTGGAACGCGCCGGCCGATCTCGCGGGCAGGGATTTGCGGTTCCGGTTGTCTGTCGCGGGTTTGGAGGTTGACACGTTCGAGCGCGCCGCTCACGGCGACAGTTCACTGCCGATCAAGTTTCGCGTTGACGATCATCCGCGCTTGCGCACCCGGGTTTTGCACGAGCAAGGGTTCAGCGCCAAAGAAGTTGCGGCAGTTCTGGCCAGCGAATTCGCGCTGGATGCGCCGCGGGCCGTCCAGGTTTTGTTCTGGGACAATTATGATGCGATCTCGGTCGCAACCGCGCTGCGAGACGTTTTTCATTATTCTGCGGAAGCCGCCACGCAATTGTTGAAATCGAACGGACGGAGCACCGAGGAAGCCACCGGGGCGCTCAAGGACGTTTACGATGAAACAGCCAATGCCGCCGCGCAGATTTTGCAGCGAACCGGTTATCCGTGCCTCGAAATTGCAGTGGCTGTCAGCAGCATTTACCAACTCGCGTTCTCGGACGTGCTGCCCATCATGACGGCGATTGGTTGCGCCCCCGCGGCGAACTGCGAGTATCCACCGCCGCCCCCGGACGAGACGAGGCTGGCCACCGCGAATCTTCTCTGGTTTGTCGATACATCGTTCCAGCCCCTGTCACCCATTGCCGGGCACCGGGATAATTTCGATTCTTCACTGCTGGATTTCCTCGCCATCAACATCTTCGAAGTAGCGCCCGATGGCAGCCGCGCCCTCGCCGCCCAAATCACGAGCGACAAAGGCCGTGGTTCGGAGCGACTTTCGCTCCACCCCAACTTTTACAAATTTGTCTGGAAGCCGGAAGAGACAGCATCCGGAACGACGTTTGAATTTCGTTATTCCGTGGCAGGCCTGGATTTGGGTTTCATCCCTGTTGCCTCCGAAAACACCAGCGCCCTGCCCGATCAATTTCGCATTGATAATCATCCGGTCGTTAGAGCCCGCGTTCTGCATCATCAGCAACAGCCCGCAGGCGACCTGGCGACCGCCTTGCGCCAGGAGTTTGCGCTCCGTGACGACGACATGGTCCGGATTTTATATGAGGAGAATTTCAGCCCCGCGGAAATCGGCGCAGGCCTCGTCGCCGCGTACAACGCGACTCCGGCGGAGGCTGCGAACGCGTTGCGCAGGGCGCGCCTGAGCGCCGTGACCGCGCTGCGGATGCTCGAGAGTGCCTTCGGAGAAACGAACGTCACCAACAACGTGGCCACCCTTCGGACCGCTTCCTTCACGGTGCCCGAGGTCTGGAGGGCTCTGGAAATTGTGCGGCTGCTCAAGGACAAAGACATTGAGGAAATTCTGCTCGCCGGCGGCTACGCGAAAGACGACGTGATTGCCGCGCTCGCGCCGCGTTTGCTGGCAAGATACGCGTGCCTGATCGATAAGTCCGGGCCCACTGTTTACCTCCATCCGGCAGAGCGATACTTCCCGGCGTCGCTCGATTGGTTTCTCGAGCGCGCCAGCCTCACTGCCACCGACGGTGTGGTCACAAACCGGCACTCGGTCACCGCTGATACGATGATGGAAAAAGTCCAGGAGCTTCAAACCGCCGGCGCGAATCAATTTTGGATGGAGTTGCCGGAGGCCCACCGTGGCGGGAACCTTCAAAGCGCAAAAGCTTACGTCCATGCCAGGCGCCTCAAAGATCTTGGCATGACCGACCTGCAATTCTGGCTCTTCCGCGCCTACAACGGGCCCGGCACAATAAAGGCCAGCATGTCGATCGATCCGATCGGCGGCGTTTGCAGCGGCGACGCTGTGCCCGGCAACGTGCAGCCTTTGGGCGAACACACCGGCGACTGGGAGGGCATTTACCTGCGCTTCGATGATGCCACCGGCGAGATCGTCGAAGTCTACCTCTCGGCCCATGGTGCTTACCCGCGGACACCTGCCGCGAACCTCACGTTTGAGGGGACGCACCCTGTTTTCTACGCATCGCTAAATGGCCATGCGAGTTACACCGGGATCGGCGACAACGCACACGCCGCATTCGCCGTGTGCGAGTCACCCTTTTATTTCAACGTCTCGCTATTGAACCTGACAGGCAGGGGAAGCAATTTCGTCACTTACCGCGCCTATGACTTTGTGGGCCTCGATGAAGCGCTGCTGGATGCTCCCTGGATGGTATTCCCCGGCACCTGGGGTCCTGGTTTGCCGTTCAATCTCACCGACGATCGCAAAGAAGAAATCGTCCGCGCCGCGGCGGGCAACTGCGTCGACGCCGTGCGAGTCGCTATTCCGATTGCCTGCTCAGTGGTCTGCGCCCCTTTTTCCGCGCTTCTCGGGTTCGGATACCTCCCTTGTTTCGCCGGATGCACGGCCGCGGGAGAGATCGCCGTTGACCCGCTCATCGAACGGTTTGCCCCCATGGTCGTTGACGAAGCGTTTAAGGACCAGACTTCCGGCACTCCGACGACGCCGGGTAATAAAACCACCGAGTGGATCTATTTCCGCTACCCCGGTGAAAGGCCACTCGCGACCAACAACATCCTGGCCCCCAACCCCAACTTTATCGCCAACACCGCCACTGTTGCGGTCCACGTCGCCAGCGTGTTGTGCGAAGACATCGAGGAACACAAGGATTGCGCGACACCAGCCCCGCCCCAAACCTGCACCAATGTGGCCTCGACCCGCGTCCAACTCGAGGTGGCCGGAACCCAGCTTCCACTGTTGAGCGTCACCAATGTTAATGACGAAACCATTTACCTATTTGCGTGGGACACGACCGCTTTTCCAGACGGCTCCTACACCTTGCGCCCCAGTGTCTTTGCCGACAGTGGTTTTCGTTACCAATATCCCTTTGGCCGTGAAGTCACGCTGGCAAATAACAGCGTGATCCTGACGCTCTCTCCATCTCAACCGTCGATTGCCGAGGGCGGCACCTTTGTGCTGAATGGCACATTCACCGATCCGCGCACAAACCAGGCGCATATCAGGATCGATTGGGGCGACGGCCAGATTGAAACGAACGAAGTCACGGCGCCCGCTGCAGGCCAGGACTGGCCCTTCACAGCACAACACTTATACGCCGACGATAACCCCACCGACACACGCAAAGACACCTACCCCATTCAGGTATCGGTGATTTCGTCCCGCGGCCTGGCAAATGCCAGCACTCAAGTCACGGTTTCCAATGAACCACCCCGTATCGGTTTCCTTGTTGCTTCACCGCCGCTCGTGGCCACGGGGGAAGCAATTACCGGCCTGATGACGTTTGCGGACTCGCCTTCGGACACTCTCACCGCCATTTGGCAGTGGGGCGACGGTTTATCCACCACCGTTGCCAACGCAGCCAGTCCGCTTAGCACCAGCCACGTTTACAATAGCCCGGGAGTGTTCACCATCGCGAACGTGCTTAGTGATGATGACCGGGGCTCCGCCACTGCCAGCGTGGGTTACCTTGCCGCGTACAATTCACAAAACCCCGGTGGCGCCGGCGCGGGCCAGATCGACGCCGTGCTGTGCGATACAAATCAACCGCCCAACTGCGTTACGCAGACCGCGAATTTCGGCTTCGTTCTCGATGAGCGCACCGGATTTTTCCAGACACGTTTCGTTCTGCCCGGCCTGAACGTTTATGCCACCAATTATCTCACCGTGACCAATACCGCGGATCGAATCGAAGCCGAAGGCCCCTGCCTGGTGAACGGCATCAACAACATCACCGTCGTTCTCACAAATACTTTTCGCGACATCACGCAGACGTACATGACCAACGGTTCGATGGTCGTCACGAATTTCATGACCAATATCATCACAAGGATCGAGACCAATACTGCGAACTTTGCCTTTCGCCTTCTGGCAACCGACGCTCCTTCCAACACGTTTCAACTTCGGCTCTCCGCCCGCGTCGGAACAAATGATGTCGCACAAACTTTGGAAACGCCAGCGAACCAGCCCGTCCGCTCCGGTGCGATTGTCATTACCAGATAGAGTCGCGCACCTCCCTAACCATCAGCCTGAAATTGACGCATTAACAAAGGAGGCGACAAGCTTACGCGCTTCCAATGTTGAAGTATCGTTTAGCCATTTTCGATTCCGACGGGACGCTCGCAGACACACTGCCGTGGATGCGCAGTATCTTTAATGAACTCGCCGAGGAGCACGGGTTCAGGCGGGTCGAGCCAGGCGAATACTACCGCTTTCAGGATCTTCACGGACGTGCTCTGTTGCGCGAGCTGGGGTTGCCGCTTTGGAAGCTCCCGCGAGTCGTGAGCAGTATGCGCCGGCGGATGACCGATTACACGGGCAAGCTCACTCTCTTTCCCGGAACCGGTGAGGTCCTGCACCGGCTGTCGGCGTGCGGAGTTCAATTGGGAATCGTCAGCTCCAACTCGCGTGAGAATGTCGAGCGAGTTCTCGGAATGGAAAATGCAAAATTGATTGCCCACTTTGCGTGCGGTGTTTCCATGTTTGGCAAGGCGGCAAAGGTTCGCGACGTACTTCGCCGGAGCGCCGTCGAACGACAACATGCGATTTATATCGGCGACGAGATCCGTGATGCGGAAGCCGCGAGCAAGGCGCGCATCGCATTTGGTGCGGTTACATGGGGTCAACACAGTATAGAGGTGTTGCGTGCGCAAGGTCCGGCGGAAGTTTTCGAGACGATTGCGGGGATCGCCGACAAGCTCTGCTGAAGGCAACGATCTCGGAACGAGTTTCAAAGGAGCACTCTTTTACCAGCAGGAGCAAAAAATTCCTGTCCATTTGTTACGAGCGCGAAAATTTTTGATTTTTTCGATTTAACAGGTTGACGCATTCCTTTGGGTGCGCGAAGGGTTACCAAGCTCAACAGTCTTATCCTGCTTCTGTACGGGATGAAGGGGGTGCGGGACGGATCCCGCGATCAGAGTAGCTCACAACTTAGAAATGTAATTGTTGTCTTTATGAAACGAGTCCTTTTGTTTTTTGCAGCCGCGCTTGCGCTGGCTGTTCCAACCATCCACGCCGGATCTTTTACGGCAAACTTCGACGAATGTACCACGCTACCCTGTTCGCCGCCGCTTGGCAGTTTTCTTTTCGGCACGCAAGACGGGGGTGCTACAACCAACGCCGGGGTGATTGAACCGACCGGCGGGGTGAACAACAGCGGTGTGCTGAAACTCACCAAGGCCATCAATGGCCTTGCCGCTGGCTTCGTCATCGACGATCTCGACGCAGGCCAGCCGGTCAATGGCTTTGACCTGCGCTTCAAGGTGCGCGTCGGTGGAGGCTCGGCGACACCCGCCGATGGCTTCAGTTTTTCGGTCGCCCCCGGTTTGCCGAGCGGCACGTGGGGCGAGGAAGGCGCGGGTAGCGGACTCAGTGTCGTGTTTGACATTTACGACAACGGCGGCGTCGGCGAAGCGCCAGCCATCGACATCAAGTGGCCGGGACAAACCGTGCTGCGCACCACGGTTCTTCCCATCGGTTCCATTCGCACAACCAACGAGTTCGTGGACGTACAAATCCGCCTTGATTCCGATGGCAGCCTCGACGTGGTGTACAGGGGCACGCCGGTTTACACGGACGTGTTGCTGCCGGGATTTCAGCCGACGCCCTCACTGCGCTATGGCTTCGGGGCACGCACGGGCGGCCTGAATGAAAATCAGTGGATCGACGACCTGCAACTCACAACGACCGTGGGCGGACTGGGGCCGCGATTTCTGCGCCAACCGGCCGATGCGACGGTGCGTGACGGCGGTAGCGTGACTCTGCGTTCAGCCATAAACGATCCCGCCCTCGTATTTGACTACCAGTGGTTCCGCCGCGGGCCGACCGATCCGGGCTTCATCGCCATCCCCGGCGCCCTTGATACCAACTATACAGCCGGTCCGCTCACGCTGGCCGACAGCGGCTCGCAGTATTACTTACGCGCAAATACAGTCGAAGGATTCTTCCTCACCCGCACGGCAACGGTGACGGTGGTGAGCATTCCGGTGCCGGCGGCAGAGGTGACATATGATTTCAACAGCGGACAACCAGCGGGAACGGCGGTGTACGGAAACGCGGTTGTGACGCTCGATGGTGGAGTGGATGGCTCGGGCGTGCTGCGCCTCACCGAAGCGATCGACGGCCAATCCGGGACGTTTATCATCCCCGATCAGGATGCGGGACAAGCAGTGGAGGCTATCACTGTGACTTTCCGTCCACGCGTCGGCGAGGGTGAAACTCCGCCGGCGGACGGCTTTAGCTTCAGTTGGGCAAATAACATTCCCGACGCGAATGTCGCGTTGGGTGAGGAAGGTGTTGGAAATGGGCTGATCGTGTCATTCGATATTTTTGAGACTCCATCCCCAGTGGTGGATGTGCGATACAATGGGACCAACATCGCTTCCACGCCGGTAACACTTGATATGATTCAGA
>Ga0075428_100005822_pt1 | contig 13694 bp, 15 predicted proteins | sample RhiMetdeltSRZDD2_FD_75291 | JGI IMG/M metagenome (GOLD analysis project Ga0075428, IMG submission 75291) | Populus rhizosphere microbial communities from Tennessee, USA - Rhizosphere MetaG P. deltoides SRZDD2 | ecosystem: Host-associated > Plants > Roots > Rhizosphere > Soil | place: USA...
GTCTCGCACCGGCTGTACCGCTATCCAGAGGAGCGACCCATCGTTGGCTAGCAACGGCGCGCCGGCGAACCCGGCGGACAACGTGGTGGTGATCGGGCTCGGCCGGTTCGGCGGGCAGGTGGCCGAGTCCCTGGTACGCCTCGGACACGAGGTGCTCGGCGTCGACGAGGATGCCCGGCTGGTGCAGCAGTGGGCGGACCGGCTCACCCATGTCGTGCAGGCCGACGCGACGGACGAGGAGGCGCTGCGCCAGCTCGGCGTAGCGGACTTCGCGCGCGCGGTCGTCGGCATCGGCGCCAACCTCGAGGCGAGCGTGCTGACCGTGCTCGCGCTGCACGAGGTCGGTGTACGGGAGATCTGGGCGAAGGCCATCTCGGCCAAGCACGGCCGGATCCTGCGCTCGGTGGGCGCTGCCTACGTCGTCCATCCCGAGGCGGAGATGGGTGACCGCGTCGCCCACCTGATCACCGGGAAGATGCTCGACTTCATCGAGTTCGACGATGGCTTCGCGATCGCGAAGACCCGTACGCCGGCCGATGCCGCGGACCGGACGCTCGCGGAATCCGCGCTGCGGTCGCGGCACGGCGTCACGATCGTAGGGGTCAAGCGCACCGGCGAGGACTTCGTCGCGGCCGTACCGGAGACCGTGGTGAAACGCGGCGACCTGCTGATCGTGGCCGGGCGCACCGATCTGGTCCAGCGGTTCGCATCGACAACGTAAATCGCGTTGAGTCTCCACCGGCTGGAGGGTTCAGACTCAGGATCATGAACGAGCCGATGTCGATCGGCGCCCTCGCCCGGCGTACCGGGATGTCCGTCAAGACGATCCGCTACTACTCGGAGATCGGTCTGGTACCGGAGTCCCGGCGCACCCGTGCGGGCTACCGCCGCTACGACGCTGAGGCGCTGGTGCGGCTGGAGCTGGTGCGTACCCTGCGCGAGCTAGGCCTGGACATCGCCACGATCCGGGCCGTCCTGGACCGCCGGGCCGACCTGCCCGAGGTCGCGGCGGCGCACGTCGAGGCGATCGACGCGCAGGTCCGGATGCTGCGCCTGCGCCGCGCGGTGCTACGGCGGCTGGCCGACATCGGCTCGAAGCTCACCGATCAGGAGGTTGAACGCATGCACCGGCTGGCGCACGCGTCGGCGGACGAGCGCCGACGCATCGTGACCGAGTTTCTGGACCACATCTTCGAAGGGCTCGACGTCGACCCGTCGTTCGAGGCCCGGTTCCGTTCGGCAATGCCCGAGCTGCCGGACGAGCCGACCGACGAACAGGTCGACGCGTGGGTCGAGCTCGCCGAGCTCGTCGGCGACCCCGACTTCCGGGCCCGCATTCGCCAGATGAGCGAGGCATCGTGGTCGTCCCCCGACCAGCGGCCGGAGACACCGGCCGATCCGCAGGCAGCTATGCGGGCCGTGGCGACCATCTCGGACCGGGTGGACGCCGCGCGGGCGGCCGGGGTGACGCCGGAGAGTCCGGCCGCGTCCCCGATCGTCGAGGATGCGATTGCTCAGTTCGGCGCGGCCTTCGGGCCCGGCGACCCACTGTCCAAACTGGAGAGTGGGACGGACGCCCGGGCCGAGCGGTACTGGCAGTTGCTAGCCATCATCAACGGTTGGCCGCCGATCCCGTCGCGGGTACCGGCCATGGAGTGGCTCATCGCCGCCCTCCGGGCGCGAACCGAATCGTCGTAGGGGGTATCAACGGGCCACGATCAGCAGCACAATGCGTTCGTGGCCCGCATACCCCGCCTGATCCATCCCAGCAAGGAACCGGCGACCGTCCCGCCTCCACTGGAAGGCGTCTGGGCGCCCGAGGACACCCGCCTCGACCACCCCGACCTGTTCCCGCTCCCTACCGGTCACGCGCCCGAAGACGTCGCGATCGACCACAACGGACGGTTGGTCGCCGGCGGCGACGACGGGAAGCTGTGGCGCTGGCCGGCCGACGCCGAGCCGGGCGACCCGCCGCGCCTGCTCGCCGAGACGCACGGTCGGCCGCTCGGCATCGAGCTGGATCCCACCAACGACACGCTCGTCGTCTGCGATGCGTACAAGGGACTGCTGCGGGTCAGTGAGCATGGCCAGATCACCGAGCTGGCCCACGAGGCCGCCGGTACGCCGATCCTGTTCTGCAACAACGCGTCCATCGCGCGGGACGGCACGGTGTACTTCACCGATACCTCCAACCGGTTCCCGCTCTCGCACTGGCGGCGGGACCTGATCGAGCACCAGCCCAACGGCCGGCTGCTGCGGTACGACCCGGCCACGAACACGACCGACGTCGTGGCGACCGGGTTGTACTTCCCGAACGGGGTCGCGCTGCTTCCCGACGAGTCCGCCATCCTGCTGGCGGAGACGTCGACCCACCGGCTGCTGCGGGTACCGCTGAACGGCGGTGAGCCGACCGTGCTCACCGACCTGCCGGCGTACCCCGACAACGTGTCCGCGATGGGTGACGGGACCTACTGGGTCGCGCTGCCGAGCCCGCGGCTGCCGATCGCCGAGCGCCTGCTCCCCCATCCCGGGGTACGCCGGGTGGCGGCCCTGCTGCCCGAGGCGGCGCAGCCGCACCCGAAGCGGTACAGCCTGGCGGCCCTCGTCGACAGCGACGGTCGGGTGCTGCGCGTGCTGCACGGACCGGGTGGCGCGTACACGATGGTGACCGGCGTCCGGCAGCACGGCGACGTGCTCTGGCTGGGCAGCCTCGTGGAGCCCGCGGTCGGTCGGGTGCGGCTGTAGCGCGAACGTCCGCCACGGACAAGGTAGACAATACGGGCATGACCTATGGACTGGGAGAACGGGACACGCCCGCGGCCGAGCGGCCGGGCGCCGCCAGAATCGCGTTGGGTCTGGCCGTCCTGGCGGGTGAGCGGGTCGGTGCCGGGACGGCGTACCGCGGCGGTGTCGCCACCGCGCTCGGCCTGCTCCGGCAGGGCTCGACGGCCGCCCGGCATGCGGCCGGCCTGGCGGGCGACCGCGTGGCCCGAGCTGGTGGTCGTCTGCTGCCGACCGGGTTGCTGCGGCGAACTCGGGACCGGCTGGCCGACGCCGAGCAGGTCGGCCGAGCCACGGCAGCCGCCAGCCGGGCGGACGCCGTCGCGTTCCTGTGGGCCACCGTCGACGACGGCGTCGCCTGGGCACAGGTACGGATCATCCCGAAGATCATCGATGGACTCGTGCCCCACCTCGTAGCCGAGGTCGTCCCGCGGATCATCGACGGCGCCATGCCCGACATCCGGGAACGGGTGCTGCCGGTCGTGATCGAAGACCTGACGGACGATCCCCAGATCCGGGAGTTCGTCGTCGAGCAGAGCCGCGGCGCGATCGGCGAGGCGACGAACCGCCTGCGCGCGACCACCGCCACCGCGGACGACCGGGTCGAGGCGGCCTTCCGCCGCCTGATCGGTCGCGAGCGGAACGCCGGCCCGGCGTAACCCGTGGAGGAGTACGCCGGTCTGGTGTCCCGGTTGACGGGACTGATCATGGATGTGGTTCTGCTCACTGTGCTGTGCCTGACGGTCCGGATCCTGCCGGTCGTGGCCTGGGAGCAGGTGCTGCCTGGCGATTCGCCCGGGTGGCTGGAGGTGCTGTGCGGGGTCGCCGCCGCGCTGCTGCCCTGGGCGTACTTCACGACCGCCTGGTCGTTCACCGGACAGACCGTCGGCGGCCTCCTGATCGGTACCGTCGTCCGGCGCAACGACGGGCGGGAGCTGGGCTTTCTCCAGGCGGCCGCCCGCGCGCTGGTGGGCTTGCTGCTGGCACCGGTATGGTTCGTGGGCCTGATCGGCGTCCTGGCCGACCAGCGCCGGCGCGCATGGCACGATCGAGTTTTTCGGACGGTTGTTCGGTTCGTACAGCGACACCACAAATGAGGGCTAACCGGACTCGGCCGCACGTGCTACCGTCGCAGGGCAGCGTTGCACGTTTTGCGGATCTAAGTCTGGGTATCGAGGGCCAGTCTGACCCGCCACCACTTGCGAGTTGCGGAGGATCACACCGTGAGCCTGTCGATCACGACAAGTAGGCACGTAGACGGCACACTCGAGATCTGCCCTCGCGGCGAAATCGACATGAGCACCGCTCATGAACTGACCGATGCGCTCAGTTCGGCGCTCGTGAAGTCCGCGCCCGACCAGATCCGAGTCAACCTCTGGCTCGTGACCTTCATCGACAGCGTCGGCATCGGTGCGCTCGTGGCGGCGTACCGCATCGCGACGGCGAGCGGCGTCGACTTCGTGGTCATCAACCCGACCGACACGGTGTACCGCCAGCTCTGGGTGTCCGGTCTCGTCGGCCTCTTCGGCTCACCACAACCGGTACCGAACGGCAGCCGCCCCGCGCAGGTCGTCGACCCGATCACGCCCGTGCACTAGCGCTCCCTTTCCCCGTCGATCAAGGACTTGTGCACATGAATCGGAGATCGAACCATGTGCACAAGTCCTTGATCGACGGACAAGGGGGGCGCGTGAGCGGGGTGTTACCTTTCCGTCGCGGCTCGTAGGCTCTACGCATGGCCGGAGTCGCGTTGGACCTGGATCTGGGTCCAGTGTGGACGGTCTGGGCCGCACTGCTCGGCTTGGCGTTCCTCGTACTCGCGCTCGTTGGTCTGCTCGCGTGGATGCAGGGGCCACCGAGGCCGACCGCCGCGGAGCTGGCCCGGCTGCGGGCCGAGGCGCAGGAGCTGATCCGGCAGGCGGCCGAGGTGGTCGAGCGGGCCGCCCGGGTGGACGCGATCGCCCACGCAACCCGGGCCCGGTGCGTGGAGGCGCAGCAGTCGCGGGAGCAGGCGTGGCGCGCGCACGACGAGGCGCAGCAGGCTCATGCGAACGCCCGGCTCGCCGCGGCCCGTGGCCTGCCCGCCCCGCGACCGAGCGCCGACCCGCCGCTGGCGCAGGAGGTGTCGCGCGCGGCACTGGCCGCGTTCAAGCGCGGTGACCTGTCGGTCGAGGAGCTGCGCGAGGTGTGGCAGCGGGCCGGCGGCTGGGACGCGAGCCAGGACCAGCAAGACCAGACGCTGCTGCGGGCGCGGGCCGAGGAGCATGCGGCACAACGGGCGTACGGGCTGGCGGCCGCCGGCGAACGTCACCTGTGCCGGGAGGCGGAGATCGCGGAGGTGGCGGCCCGAGCGCTGGCCGACGAGGCGGTACAGGCGACCGAGGAGGCGCATGTCTACCGGGCGGCGTACGAGGAAGCCCGGCGGGCGGCGAAGCGAGGACGGTTGAGCCGGGGCAGACGCTGACGTATTTCTATATGTGCAACTTGCAGCGTGCACTATCAGCGGAATGTGCCGAGTTGACTTCTATCCCGAGCACCTCTTGTAACGAGCAGTATCGAATCATATTCTCTCTGTGACGAGCGCACCCCGGTACCCACCGGAGCGCTCGTTTTCATCACCGTCAATGGCGTCGGGGAGGCGGCCATGGACATTTCCACGAGGACCGAGGACCACAGGCTGCTGCAAGCGAGTCTGGCCCTCGTAGCACCCCGAGCGGACGAGTTGGTCGCGTCGTTCTACGACCAACTGTTCGCTGAGCACCCCACCGTACGTTCACTCTTCCCGCCGGTGATGGACATGCAGCGGGAGAAGTTGCTCAAGGCGATCATTGCGCTCGTCACGCACTATGACACGCCCGAGCAGCTGATGCCCGCACTCACCACGATGGGACGCAACCACGTCCGGTACGGCGCAGAGATGGACCACTACGCCGCGGTCGGCAACATCCTGCTCGCGACGCTGAGCAGGTTCGCCGGCGATGCCTGGACACCGGAAATCGAAGGTGCCTGGACCCGGGCCTACACCTTCGCGGCAGGCGCGATGATGCAGGGCGCCGAAGCCGCCAAGGCCGAGGAGCAGGCCGAAGAACTCGCCATGGCCAGCGCTGGCAGTACTGCTGGCCGCCGGTGGTGGCGGCGGCGCAGAGCCGCCTGACCATCGGGGAGGCGACCGAGACGCACCCCCGGCGGTGGGGTGCCGCGGCGGCGACCGCGGCGCCCCGCCGGGTGCTCTGATCACGAAACTGCGCCGCTTCGCTTCGCGTGGCCGCGCAGTCCGAGCTAGTCGATCTCGCTCGCGAGCTCGCGAAGCGAGCCTTGCCGTACTGGCAGACGGCGTATTCGCCATGACCAATATCGGCGGTCTTCGCACGCCGACGCACGGTCGGTATCGACCACGGCCCCATGGCGCTGCTCGAGATGCTCGACGCGGCCAAGTTCGGCGCCGAGCGGGTCCGACCCGTCTGGCCCCGGTACCCGCGCCTGTCGGCTGACGGCCGTCCCACCGTCCCTCACCCGCCGCCCTGCTGCTGGGCTGGCGCGCCCCCGACGAACCCGCACCGGACGAAGGTCCGCCGGGCGGCCCGGCGGCCGGCGCGCCACACTGGCAAGATGCTGCTGCGGCGGGGCTCCGCACACCAGCGAGATTTTCTAGCGTGGTGTCACCTTCGAGCATTTGCGGACGGTCGGGATGACGGATGCGGTCACGACGGATGCGGTCGATACAGGTGATCATGCCTGTCTGACGTTCACCGATGCCGAAGAGCGACTGGATCTGGTGGCGGCCTTCGTGCGGGACGGCTTGCGCTCGGGCCAGAAGGTGGTGTGCTGGACGGATACGATCAGCCCGGACGGACTTGCCGATGAGTTGACGGCTCGGTCGGTACGGCCGCGGGCGGCGTTGCGCCGGGGCCAATTGAGCATCGCGGCAGTGTCCGGGTCCCTGCTCGGCCCGGCCGACGTCACCGCGGTCGGGATGGTCAAGGTGTTGGCCGGCGAGGTTGCCACGGCAGGGCGGGAAGGGTACCGCGGGTTGCGGGTCACCGCTGACATGGCGTGGGCGACCCGGCCGCTCGCCGCGGCCGGTGAGTTGATGGCGTTCGAGGCCGCCGTGACCGGTCTGCTGGGCGAGGGACGGCTGTGTCTGATCTGCCAGTACGACCGGGACCGCTTCGACGCGGTCACCCTCGCTTTTGCGGCCAAGGCGCATCCCAAGACGGTCGCCGCGCAGGTCTACTTCGAACATCCGCTGCTGCGGATCTGCCGCCAGTACAGCCCGCCCGGGGTGCGTATCGCCGGCCAATTGGACTACCGCCACCGCGACATCCTGGAGCAGGCGTTGACCGAGTCCACCCGCCTGGACCGGCACATGCACCTCAACCTGGCCGGTCTGGACTACATCGACGGCGCCTGCGCCGGGGTGATCGTCGCGGCCGCGATGAGACTGCCGGCATCCCGCCGCATGACCGTGACCTGCCGGCGGGCCGTGGCCACGGTTCTCGATCTGGTCGGTGGGAGTGCCGCCCCCAGCATGCGGGTACAGCAGGCACATGAGCAGCAGCCCTGACCCGCCCGCGAGTCGCTCGCGCCGGCGGCGGTCTGCGGCCCAGGCGCCGGAGGTGGTCGATGTGGACCACTCCTTCGACGCCAACGGGTTGTACGCCTTGCGGGCCACCCTCGCCGCTCACGCCAGCGAACTCGGCGCCACCGACCAACAAATCGAACACTTGATCATTGTCGGCAGCGAGCTTGCCAACAACGCAGTCCGGCACGGCGGCGGCAGCGGTCGTCTGCGCCTGTGGCACCACGGCAGCACCCTGTACTGCCAGGTCACCGACCAGGGTCCAGGCATCGCCGACCCAACCGTCGGCCACAGCCGTCCTGATCCGAGAAGCAGTGACGCCGGCCGCGGCATGTGGATCTGCCGGCGACTCACCACCGAACTCATCATCGAAAACGGGCCTGACGGCCGCGGCACCGTCGTGACCGCCGCCATCCCGGCGCCGAAGATCCGACAGCCGGGCCCAGACGCACTCAGGTGACAACGGCCGCGACCGAAGAAACGGATCTGGCGATCTGCGCGGGCGCGGCGTTATCGTCCGTTAGTTGCCCTGCCGGCCCTCCCCCTTCGCTCGCACTGGCGGGCTCGGCAGGACCCAACATGCCAACCCATCGTGTCCTACGCCCACCGACAGGAGGGTGGTCGAGATGGACCTCAACTACTCGACCCACCGCACCAACGACACACTGACCCTGGTCCTGCACGGTGAACTCGACATCGCCACCGCCGACACCCTCGCCGACGTCCTCCGTCGCGCGATCGACACCCCCGGTATCACCAGAGTCGACGTCGACCTACACGAAGTCACCTTCCTCGACTCCACCGCGATCAACACACTCATAACCGGTCTCAACGCCGCCAACGAAGCGGGCCGCCAATTCCACATCAGCCGACCACGCGGCATCGTCCACCGGGTCCTCGACGTGGCCGGCGTCCTCTCCGCACTCCTCAAACCGCGCTAGTAAGGAAGTGATACTGCCGGAGCATGCGACCGGTCCGCAGCGCTCGCGGCTCCCGCCGCACCGGTCGGGCCGTGCTGACCCGAGCGACCTGCGCCTCTGTTCGCCATTTGAGTAACTAGCACACCTTTTGTGCACGAGGATCATAGGCTGTCGACCATGGTGCCGCGCCGGCTCGTCCGCCGGTTGCCGGTACTCGTGGAGTTTCTGCACCAGGAGGCTACGGCCGGCCTGGTGTTGGTCGCCGCCACAGTGGCGGCCCTGGTCTGGGCGAACTCGCCGGCGGGTGACGCGTACGCCAGCTTCTGGCACCAGGAGCTGACGATCGGCCACGGCTCGTGGGCGGTGACCGAGGACCTCCAGCACTGGATCAACGACGGCCTGATGGCGGTCTTCTTCTTCGTGGTGGGTCTCGAGATCAAGCGCGAGCTCGTCGTCGGGGAGCTGACCGAGCGTCGGGCCGCCGTGCTGCCGGTGGTGGCGGCGCTCGGCGGCGTCCTGCTACCGGCGCTCATCTACCTGGTCGTGGCGCCCAGTGGCCCGGCGGGGCAGGGCTGGGGTGTCCCGATGGCCACCGACATCGCGTTCGCCGTCGGCATCCTGGCGCTGTTCGGCGCGCGGGCCGGTACCGGCGCCAAACTGCTGCTGCTGTCGATCGCGATCGTGGACGACATCATCGCGATCGTCGTCATCGCCGCGTTCTACTCCGGTCCGGTGAAATGGAGCTGGCTCGGGCTGGCCGTGCTCGGCCTGCTGGTCACCGCGATGATGGCCCGCCTGGTGTCGAGCCCGTGGGCGTATGTGCCGCTAGCGCTCGTCATCTGGTTCGCTGTCCTGGAGTCCGGGATACACGCCACGATCGCCGGGGTGGCCCTGGGCCTGATGACGCCGGCGCACCCGGTACGCGGCCGGCCCGTGCTCGAGGAGCTCGAACACCTGCTCCACCCGGTCAGCGCGTACGTCGTCATCCCGCTGTTCGCCTTGGCCAACGCGGGCATCGACCTGCGGGGCGGCGTCCTGGGTGAGGCCGCGGGTGAGCGGCTGACCTGGGCGGTGGCGCTGGGACTGATCGTCGGCAAGACGATCGGTATCGGTACCGCCGCTCTGGGTGCCCGCCGGTTCGGCGTCGGCGAGCTGCCGAGCGGCATGCCGCCCGCACAGGTCTGGCCGGTAGCCGCGCTCGGCGGGATCGGCTTCACGGTCGCGCTGTTCATCACCGACCTTGCGTTCACCGACCCGGTACTGATAATCCAGGCGAAGGTCGGTATCTTCGCCGGCTCGCTCGCGGCCGCCGCCCTGGGTGCGGCTCTGCTGTTCACCGTCAGCCGGCGGCAGGCCCGCGTCCAATGATTCGCTCCGCAAGTTTCCGGAAGATTGTGCCTCCTGACCGGCGTCCCAGCCGCGAGGCGAGCTAGCCCCGAAGTAACGGCCTGAGTCGTAATGCGGCAGGTCTTGACCGGCTGTTCACGGCGTCGTAGCGTGCGGCAAGCATCAAGAATGTCGCAGACCGAGACCGAAAGTTTCGGAGACCAGGTTCGCCCAGCACACGCTACGATCCCGGCCGCCTTGTGCGTGCAGGCCTCTTCGAAGGGACGCTCTCATGACGACCCGGCTGGACCCGCGCTGGTCTGCCGCTCGACCGTGACGGCCGGCCAACGACCACAATGACGCCGCAACGCCCGCGGCACACCCCACAACTTTCGGACCACGACAGAGAGTTTGGTCAGCTGACGCGACACCGTTTTGAGGAGAGTCCAATGGCACGATCGCGCCGCGTGCGCACCGCCATGGCGCTGATGGCGACGACCACCCTGCTGCTGCTCGGTGCATGCACCAAGGGCAGCGAGGCACCAGCCGAAGGGCAGCTGTACGCGAACCCCGTGACCCTGACCTGGTGGCACAACGCCTCCGACGAGGGGCCAGGCAAGACGTTCTGGCAGAAGGTCGCCACCGACTTCCACACCGCTCATCCGACCGTCACGATCCAGATCGAGGCGATCGAGACGAACCAGCTTCAGCGCACCCGGATCCCCGCGGCGCTGTTGAGCAACGACCCGCCGGACATCTTCCAGGCATGGGGTGGCGGCGAAATCGTCGACCAGGTGGAAGCCGGCTATCTGAAGGACATCACCGACCAGACCAAGACCGAGGCAACCAACATCGGCAGTTCGGCCGCGATCTGGCAGGTCCAGGGCCGCCAGTACGGCCTGCCGTTCCGGATGGGCATCGAAGGCTTCTGGTACAACAAGAAGCTGTTCTCCGACGCGGGCATCACGGCTCCGCCGACCACGCTGGACGAGCTGAAGCAGGCGGTCGACAAGCTGAAGGCCAAGAACGTCATCCCGATCTCGGTGGGCGCCGGCGACAAGTGGCCCGCCGCACACTACTGGTACAACTTCGCGTTGCGGGCCTGCTCGGTCGACACCCTGAAGAAGGCGACGCTCGAGAAGGTGTTCGACGACCCGTGCTTCGTGAAGGCCGGCAGTGACCTCAAGGACTTCATCGGCATCCAGCCGTTCCAGCCGAACTTCATCGCCACGGTGTCTCAGCAGGGCGCGGGCAGCTCGGCCGGCCTGGTCGCCACGGGCAAGGCGGCGATGGAGCTCATGGGCGACTGGAACCTGGGCGTCATGCAGACCCTCGCCGGCGACTCGTGGACGGCCATGAAGCCGAACATCGGCTGGTTCCCGTTCCCGGCGATCTCCGGCGCGCCCGGCGACCCGAAGGCGGCCCTGGGTGGCGGCGACGGGTTCGCCTGCGCCAAGAACGCACCGGCGGAGTGCGTGGAGTTCCTCAAGTACATCGTGAGCCCCGCGGTCCAGAAGGACTACGCGGCGATCAACGTCGGCCTCCCCGTCGCCAAGGGCGCCGAGACCGGCATCTCCGAGCCCGTCCTGCAGTCGATCCTGAAGGCCACCAACGAGGCGAGCTACGTGCAACTGTGGCTCGACACGGCGTACGGCAGCACGGTCGGTACCGCGATGAACGACGGCATCGTCGCGATCTTCGCCGGATCCGGCACTGCGGAGAAGGTGGTCGACGACATGAAGGCGGCCGCGAAGAAGTGAGTCGTACCAGCGAGTCAGTGGGCCTGGCCGACCGCGCATCCGCGCGGCCGGCCAGGCCCCGGCCGACCGGGGGTCAGTCCACCCGCGCCGCTCGTACCCGGCGTAAGTGGTACGAGATCATCGGACTCACCACGCCGGCGCTCGTCGTCTACACGATGTTCGTGCTGGTACCGATGGGCTTCGCCCTCTACTACAGCCTCTTCCGATGGCGGGGGGCAGGCCCGCCCACCGAGTTCGTCGGACTACGCAACTACCGCCTCGCCTTCGAGGACCCCATCTTCCGCGACGCGCTGTGGAACAACATCATCATCGTCGTGGGGTCGCTGCTGGTGCAGGTACCCCTCGCCATCGGCATAGCCCTCGTGCTCAACCGTCGCTTCCGCGGGCGGGCTTTCTTCCGGTTACTGGTGCTCGTCCCGTTCGTGCTCGCCGAGGTCGCCGTCGGCATCATGTGGCGGCTCATCCTGGCGAGCGACGGCAGCGCCGACACGCTGCTGAGGGCGCTCGGGTTGGGCGGCCTGGTGCGCGGGTGGCTGTCCGACCTGCCCCTCATCATCTGGACGCTGCTGTTCATCCTCACGTGGAAGTACATCGGCTTCGCCATCATCCTGTTCCTGGCCGGACTGTCCAATGTGCCCCATGAGCTGTCCGAGGCGGCCGCCATCGACGGCGCGAGCTGGTGGCAGATCCAGCGACACATCACGCTCCCGCTGCTGGGGCCCACGATCCGGATCTGGATTTTCCTGTCCATGATTGGTTCGCTGCAGCAATTCGACATCATCTGGGTGGTCGCCGCGCCGTCGACCCGGTCGCTCGGTGCCGCCAACACCATGGCCACCTACATGGTCGACAACGGCTTCTTCGCCCGACTGTGGGGCTACGGCAACTCCGTGGCGGTGATCCTGTTCGGCATATCCTTCGTCGCGGCGCTGCTGTTCCAGCGCTTCGTGCTGCGCCGGGACATCGAGGGCGCGCTGACCGGAAGGGCGAACTGAGCATGACCGCGCCCGCATCGACCAGTCGCCGCCCCATCAACTGGAGCAGTCCACTCACGTACGCGCTGGCGCTGGCGATCGCCGCGGTGTCGATGGTGCCGGTGCTCTACGTGATCCTCGGGGGCTTCCGCGACACCCCTCAGATCAACGCGGACCCGGCCGGGCTGCCCGACCCGTGGGTATGGAGCACGTACGGGCGGGTGCTGAGCCAGGGACGGTTCTGGACGCAGGCAATCAACAGCACGGTGATCGCCCTCGGTACCACGCTCGGCGTGATGGCGTTGGGCGTCTGCGCGGCGTTCGTGCTCGCCCGGTACCGGTTCCGCGGCCGGGAGCTGCTCTACACGTACTTCACCCTCGGCTTCCTCTTCCCGGCGGGCGCGGCGATCCTGCCGCTCTACCTCATGCTGCGCGACATGGGCCTGATCAACTCGTACTACGCCGTGATCCTTCCGCAGGTCGCCTTCCAGTTGCCCGTCACGATCGTGATCCTGCGGCCCTTCCTGCTCGCCATCCCGACCGAACTGGAGGACGCCGCGTACATCGACGGCAGCAGCCGGCTCGGTTTCTTCTGGCGCATCCTGTTGCCGCTGTCGGGTCCCGCACTCGTCACGGTCGGAGTACTCGCGTTCGTGTCGAGCTGGAACGCGTTCCTGCTGCCGCTGCTCGTGCTCAACGACGTCAACCTGCACACGTTGCCGCTGGGTGTTCAGAACTTCTCGACGCAGTACACCTCCGACACGGCGGGGATCCTCGCCTTCACGTCGCTGGCGATGCTGCCGGCCCTGCTGTTCTTCACCCTCGCCGAGCGGCAGATCGTCGGAGGTTTGCAGGGCGCGGTCAAAGGCTAGCCAGCAGGGTCTTCAGGTAACCCAGCGCCCATTGACGGACCGGCTCGTGCTCCGCCGGGTCGAAGCCGCGGGTCTTGCCCTCGGTCACGAGGATCAGGAACAGGTACGCCGTGTAGAGCCGCAGTCGCGTCTGCTCGTCGGTGGTCAGCGGCCGGCCGAGCATGCCGTCGATGACCGCCGCGCCCTGTTCCTCGTCGATGAACGCGATCGCGGAGACCAGTTCGGCGATCGGGTCGCCGTAGAACGCGCGCTCGCCGTCGATGATCGCTTCGATCCGCCAGCGTCCGCCCTCCTCGACGACGAAGATGTTGCCGTCCCACAGGTCGTAGTGCAGCAGCGCCGGTGTGGTCACCTCGTCGAGCAGGTCCGCGTGCCGCCGCACCGCCGCCGCGATCTGGTCCGCCGGCGCGGGCAACTCCGCGTCCAGTTCGACGGCGTCGGTGAGGACGTCGTCGACGATCGCCAGGAAACTCTCGCGCCAG
>Ga0075428_100005824_pt1 | contig 13692 bp, 10 predicted proteins | sample RhiMetdeltSRZDD2_FD_75291 | JGI IMG/M metagenome (GOLD analysis project Ga0075428, IMG submission 75291) | Populus rhizosphere microbial communities from Tennessee, USA - Rhizosphere MetaG P. deltoides SRZDD2 | ecosystem: Host-associated > Plants > Roots > Rhizosphere > Soil | place: USA...
GGATCGCCGCCGAGTCCTTGCGCGCGCGGCCGTCCTCCGGCGTGTTGAAGACGAGCGCGATGTCGCCGCGCTTCATGAGGTCGACGATGTTGGGGCGATGGCCATCGAGCACCTTGTGCACGAACTCCACCGTCATGCCGTGGCGCTCGAGCACGCGCGTGGTCCCGCTCGTCGCGACAAGCGTGAAGCCCATCTCGACCAACCGGCGCGCCAGCGTGGTGACCGCGCGCTTGTCGCGGTTCTTGACGGACATGAAGACCTTTCCGCTGGTGGGAAGCGGCGAGCCGGCCGCGATCTGCGACTTGAGATACGCCTTGCGGAAGTCACGATCGAGGCCCATGACCTCGCCGGTCGATTTCATCTCGGGTCCGAGCACGATGTCCACGCCGGGGAACTTGATGAAGGGGAACACCGACTCTTTCACCGCGATGTGGCGTGGCTCGCGCTCCTCGATCGAGGCGATGGCGGCGACCGACTCGCCGAGCATCGCCCACGTCGCGACCTTGGCCAACGGCACCCCGATGGCCTTGGAGACGAACGGTACCGTCCGCGAGGCGCGCGGATTGACCTCCAGCACGAAGATCGTCTCGTTGCGGATGGCGAACTGCACGTTGATCAGCCCCACCACGCCCAACGCCTTCGCCAGCGCTTTCGTCTGCGCGCGCAGCGTCTTCACCTGGCCGTCGTCGAGGCTATACGGCGGCAGCGCGCAGGCGGCGTCGCCGGAGTGCACGCCCGCCTTCTCGATGTGCTCCATGACGCCGCCCACCACCACCCGCTCGCCGTCGGCGACGGCGTCCACGTCGATCTCGAGCGAGTCGTCGAGGAATTTGTCGATCAGGATCGGAAGACCCGGCGCGACCTCGACCGCCTCGCCGACGAACTGGACCAGATCCTGGTCGTCGTACACGATGCGCATCGCGCGGCCGCCGAGCACGTATGAGGGGCGCACGAGCACGGGATACCCGAGCCGTTGCGCGACCTCACGCGCCTCGGGCAGCGAGCGCACCGTCGCGCCCGCCGCCTGGTTGAGGCCGAGCGCGTGCAGGAGATCGCTGAAGCGCTGGCGGTCCTCGGCGCGGTCGATCGCGTCGGGTGAGGTGCCGAGGATCGGCACGCCGGCTCGCTGCAGCGGCACCGCCAGCTTGAGCGGCGTCTGGCCGCCGAACTGGACGATGACGCCGAACGGGCGTTCCTTGTCGACCACGTTCAGCACGTCCTCGAGCGTAAGCGGCTCGAAGTAGAGCCGGTCGGACGTGTCGTAGTCGGTCGACACCGTCTCGGGGTTGCAGTTGAGCATGATCGCTTCCACATCGCGCTCGCGGAGCGCGAAGGCGGCGTGGACGCAGCAGTAGTCGAACTCGATGCCCTGCCCGATGCGGTTCGGTCCCGAGCCGAGAATGATGACCTTGCGGCGCTCGGTCGGCGGCGCTTCGTCCTCCTCTTCGTACGTCGAGTACAGGTACGGCGTGTGGGCGACGAACTCCGCCGCGCACGTATCGACGGTCTTGAACGTGACGCGGATGCCGTGCGACAGGCGCAGTGCGCGGATCGTGGCCTCTGCGCTGCCCGTCAGGCGCGCGATCCAGTGATCGGCGAAGCCCAGCTGCTTGGCGCGCCGGAGGATGCCGGGGTCGGTCAGCGCGGCGCGACGAATCTCGGGCTCGAACTCGACGAGCTCGCGCATGTTCTCGAGGAACCACGGATCGATGCGCGTCAGGCCGTGGATCTCGGCGGTGGTCATGCCGCGCCGGAACGCGTCGCCGATCGCGAACATCCGGTCCGGGTTCGGCACGCTCAGCAGCCCGCGCAGATCCTCCTCCGAGACGTCGCGGTCGAGCGTCAGCGCCCAACGGTCCTGCTCGAGCGAGCGCACGGCCTTGTGCAGGGCTTCCTTGAAGGTGCGGCCGATGGCCATCGCCTCCCCGACCGACTTCATCTGGGTGGTGAGTGTCCGGTCCGCCTCCGGGAACTTCTCGAAGGCCCAGCGCGGGAACTTCACCACGCAGTAGTCGATGGCGGGCTCGAACGAGGCGGGCGTCTCCCGGGTGATGTCGTTACGCACCTCGTCGAGGCGATAGCCCACCGCGAGCTTGGCGGCGATCTTCGCGATGGGAAAGCCGGTGGCCTTGGACGCCAGCGCCGAGGAGCGCGAGACCCGCGGATTCATCTCGATGACGACCAGGCGGCCGTCGTCGGGGTTCACCGCGAACTGGATGTTGCTGCCACCGGTCTCCACGCCGATCTCGCGGATGATCGCGACCGCGGCGTCGCGCATGAGCTGGTATTCCTTGTCGGTCAGCGTCTGCGCCGGGGCCACGGTGACGGAGTCGCCCGTGTGCACGCCCATGGGGTCGACGTTCTCGATCGAGCAGATGACGACGACGTTGTCCGCGAGGTCGCGCATCACCTCGAGCTCGAATTCCTTCCAGCCGATCACCGACTCCTCGATGAGCACGGTGCCGAGCGGTGACATCTGCAGTCCCCAGCGCACCGCCTCTTCGAGCTCGTCGGGGTTGTAGGCGATCGAGCCGCCGGTGCCTCCCAACGTGAAGGAGGGCCGGATGATCGCCGGGTAGCCGGTCGTGCGCACGATGCTCTTCGCCTCGTCGATCGTGCGCGCGTAGCCCGAGCGCGGCAGCGTGAGCCCGATCGATTCGGTCGCGCGCTTGAACAGGTCGCGATCCTCCGCCTTGCGGATGGCGGGGATCTTGGCACCGATCAGCTCGACGCCGAAGCGGTCGAGTGTTCCGTCCTCGGCCAGGGCGACGGCGAGATTCAGCGCCGTCTGGCCGCCCAGCGTGGGCAGCAGCGCCTGTGGCCGCTCGCGCTCGATGATCCCGGCGACGAACTCCGCGGTGAGGGGCTCGACGTACGTCCGCGCGGCCATCTCCGGATCGGTCATGATCGTGGCGGGATTGCTGTTGACGAGGACGACCTCGTAGCCCTCTTCCCGTAGGGCCCGGCATCCCTGAGTTCCGGAATAATCGAACTCACAGGCCTGGCCGATGACGATCGGCCCCGAGCCGATGATCATGATCTTCCGGATGTCGGTCCGCTTCGGCATCCGCTACTCTTCGACCAATCCGTAGACGATCGAGGTGTCCGGCGCCGCCTCCTCACGCTTGTAGAGGACATCGTCGATGCGCCCGGCGCCGACCCAGACCGTCTGCCCATCGCCCCAGAGCTGCTCCCCCAGCACGCTCATGCGGCGCTCCACGCGCTCCTTGATCGCGTGCGCCTCCAGCGAGGCCTCGCTCTGCGTGGTGAACGAGGCCCATTCGGGCTTCTGTCCCGCGCTCTCCACCTTGCGATACGAGATGAGGTATTTCGGCATGGAAGATCAGCCTCCCATCAGCTCGGTGAACCGATGGAACAAGTAGTTAGCGTCGTGAGGGCCCGGCGACGCTTCCGGGTGGTACTGCACGCAGAACGCCGGCCACTCGGTGTGGCGCAGCCCCTCGCACGTCGCGTCGTTGAGGTTCAGATGGCTCGGCTCCCACCCGCGGCCGGCGAGCGACGCCGGATCGACGGCGAAGCCGTGATTCTGCGAGGTGATCTCGACGCGCCCGGTCGCCAGGTCCTTCACGGGATGATTGGCGCCGTGGTGGCCGAACGGCAGCTTGTACGTGCGACCGCCGGCCGCGAGCCCCATGATCTGATGCCCGAGACAAATGCCGAACACGGGCATGCGTCCGAGCAACGCACGTGCGCTCTCGACGAGATACGGCACGCCCTCGGGATCCCCCGGCCCGTTGGACAGGAACACGCCGTCCGGCCGCCGCTCGAGCACGGCATCGGCCGGCGTGTCGGCGGGCACGACGGTGACCTCGCAGCCGGCCGTGCGTAGCTGACGCAGGATGTTGAACTTGATTCCGGCGTCGAAGGCGACCACCTTGAAGCGCGCCGGCGGCGGAGGCCGATAACCCTTCGCCAGGTCCCAGTCGCCGGTCGTCCACGTGAACGGCGCCGACGCCGTCACCTCCGCCACGAGATCACGGCCGACCAGACCGGGCAGCTCCCGCGCCGCCTCGCGCAGCCGATCGACATCGAGGTCGGTCGAGGAGATGATCCCGTCTTGCGCGCCGTGGTCGCGGAGGTGGCGGGTGAGCGCGCGCGTGTCGATGCCCTGCAGCCCCACCAGGTCGTGCGACTTGAGATAGTCGTCGAGGCTCACGCGGCCGCGCCACGACGACGGGCAGACCGAGGCTTCCTTGACGATGAGTCCATTCGCCCACGGCCGGTGCGACTCCACGTCCTCCTCGTTGAGGCCGTAGTTGCCGATCATCGGATACGTCATCGTCACGATCTGGCCGCGATACGATGGATCCGTGAGGATCTCCTGGTAGCCGGACATGGCGGTGTTGAAGATCACCTCACCGTGTGTCTGACCGATCGCGCCCAGAGCCTGGCCGCGGAACACACGGCCGTCACGCAGCACCAGCACCGCGTCCCTCACGACGTGCCTCCCTGCCACACGACGGCTCCGCCGACGATGGTCTTCCACGGCCGGCCCGTCGCCGTCCATCCGGCGAACGGCGTGTTGCGGCTCTTCGACTGAAACACCTTCGGATCGACGGTCACCGTGCCGTCGGGATCGATCAGCGTGAGATCGGCCGGTGCGCCGACTCCCAGGGCGCCACCCGGCAGCCGCAGCAGGCGCGCGGGGTCGCGCGACAGCCGCGAGACCAGTGTGGCGACCGGCAGCACGCCCGGACGCACCAGGCGGTCGAGCAGCAGCGCCACCGCGGTCTCGAGGCCGACGATGCCGTTGGCCGCCCGATCGAACTCCCCCTCCTTCTCGCTCAACGCATGAGGGGCGTGATCCGTTGCCACGCAGTCGATGGTGCCGTCCGCCAGCGCCTCGATCAAGGCTTCGGTGTCCCGCTTGGTCCGCAGCGGCGGCGCCATGCGCGTGTTGGCGTCCCACGAGCGGACCGCCTCCTCCGTAAGCAGCAGGTGGTGCGGCGTGACCTCGGCCGTGACGCGCACGCCGCGCGCCTTCGCGTCACGCACGAGGCGGACGGCGCCGGCGGTGGAGAGGTGCGCGATGTGCACGTGCGCGCCCGTCAGCTCGGCCAGCACGATGTCGCGCGCGACCATCACGTCCTCGGCCGCGGCCGGAATTCCGGGTAATCCCAGCTCCGTCGAGACCACGCCTTCGTTCATGCAGCCGCCGCGCGAGAGCGCGTGATCCTCCGCGTGGCTGATCACCGGCGCCCCGAAGGGCAGGGTGTATTCCATCGCCCGGCGGTAGAGCTCGGCGTTCATCACGCATCGGCCGTCGTCGGAGAACGCCACGCAGCCGGCTTCGGCCAGCTCCGCGAGCTCCGCCAGCTCCTTGCCCTCGAGCCCGCGCGTGACGGCGCCAATGGGGTAGACGCGGACGACGCCTTCGCTGTCGGCTTTCGCGCGAATGTAATCGGTGACCGCGCGGTTGTCGTTCACCGGCTGCGTGTTGGCCATGCAGCAGACCGCCGTGAAGCCACCGGCGGCGGCGGCTCGCGTGCCCGTGGCCACGGTCTCCTTGTACTCGTGGCCCGGCTCGCGCAGGTGCACGTGCATGTCGATGAAGCCGGGACACACCCACTTGCCGGTGGCGTCGATGTCCGTTGCGCCCTGCGGCGCCGTCAGGCGCTCGCCCACGCGCGCGATCTTGCCGTCCTCGATCAGCACGTCCAGCACGGCGTCGACTGAGAGGGCGGGATCGATGACCCGTCCACCGCGGATGACGAGCGCGGTCATTGGTGGGTCTCCGGACTCCGGCCGCCGGCGAGCAAGAGCAGCACGGCCATGCGCACGGCCACGCCCTTGGCGACCTGATCGAGGATCACCGAATACGGGCCGTCCGCGACTTCGGGCGACAGCTCGACACCGCGATTCACGGGACCGGGATGCATGATGAGCACATCCGGCCGCGCGTGGGCGGCGAGACGGTCGAGCGTCAGGCCCCAGTAGCGCGAGTACTCGCGCAGCGACGGAATCAGGCCGGCGTGCATGCGCTCCTGCTGCAGGCGCAGCATCATGATGACGTCCACGTCGCGGATCGCGTCTTCCAGGCGGTACGAGACCTTGCAGCCGAGCTCCTGCGCGTACGGCGGAATCAGCGTCGGCGGCCCGGCCACCGTGACTGTCATGCCGAGCTTCTTCATGCCGTGGATGTTGCTGCGCGCCACGCGGCTGTGGGCGATGTCGCCGACGATGGCGACGCTGAGTCCCTCGAAGTGGCCCTTCTTGTCCCGGATGGTCAGGAGATCGAGCAGCGCCTGCGTGGGATGCTCGTGCGCGCCGTCTCCCGCGTTCACGATCGCGCAGGACAGCTCGCGCGCCAGCAGCGCGGGGGCGCCCGACGACGAGTGACGCACGACGACGACGTCGGGACTCATGGCCGCGATGTTGCGCGCGGTGTCGACGAACGACTCGCCCTTGGCCGCGCTGGAGCCCGAGGCGGAGAAGTTGATGACGTCGGCCGACAGCCACTTGCCCGCGATCTCGAACGACGTCCGCGTCCGCGTCGAGTTCTCGTAGAACAGATTGACGATGGTCTTGCCGCGCAGCGCCGGAACCTTCTTGATCTCCCGGCCGGCGATCTCCTGGAGCGAGGCGGCCGTGTCCACGAGGGTGAGAATCTCGGCGGCGTCCAGCTCACGGATGGTCAGAAGATCTTTGCGGGTCCAGCCCATCCTCAAGCCTCCTCCGGCTCTTCGATCACGACGCGGTCCTCGCCGTCGTGCTCGGTCAACCGCACCGCCACCGTTTCGCGCCGGGACGTCGGAAGGTTCTTGCCGATGTAGTCGGGACGGATCGGCAGCTCGCGGTGGCCGCGGTCCACCAGGATGGCGAGCTGGATCATCTTGGGACGGCCGAGGTCGATGAGCGCGTCGAGCGCGGCGCGGACGGTGCGGCCCGTGAACAGCACGTCGTCCACCAGCACGACGGTCTTGTCCTTGATCGAAAACGGGATCTCGGTGGCCCGCACCACCGGGGCGCCGCGCATGTCGAGGTCATCGCGGTAGAGCGTGATGTCCAGGGCGCCCACCGGGAGCGAGGGGCCATCGATCGAGGCGACCTTCGCCGCCAGACGCTGGGCCAGCGTCACGCCGCGCGTGCGGAGGCCGACGAAGGTGACGCCCTTGGCGCCGCCGTTTCGTTCGAGGATCTCGTGGGCGATGCGTGTCAGCGCGCGGTCGAGGCCGGCGGTGTCGAGCACTTCGGCCTTTTCGCGCAAGCGGGACGGTCGGGCGGTCATCGTTCTCTCCTTACGAGCCTCGCAGGGCCCGCTTAAAGGAAAGCGAACATCCAGTCACGTCACTCTACATGGAAGGCGCGGATGCTGTCAACGAGCGGCGGACACGAGCAGCGCAATGAGCTGGTCGATGTTCACCGGCTTGGTGAGATGCGCGTGGAAGCCGGCCGTGACCGCCTGGCGCATGTCCTCGGCCTGGCCGTATCCGGTGAGCGCGATCAGCCGGGAGACGTTGAGGTCGCTGCGCGCGCGAATCCGTCGGGCGACCTCGAACCCGTCGATGTCGGGCAGCCCGATGTCGCAGAGCACGATGTCCGGCCGCATCCGGTCGACGATGCGCAGCCCGTCCTCGCCGCCCTCCGCCGTCTCGACCACCGCGCCCTCGACTTCCAGCATCAGCTTGAGCACGTCGCGGGTGTCCAGATTGTCCTCGATGACCAGCACCGACTGGCGCTCCAGACGCGGCCGTCCGCTCACGGCCGGCGGGCTCGCGGGCGTCTCGGGCCGCATCAGAGGAAGCTCGACCCGAAAGCGCGCGCCGTGGCCCAGACCCGCCGAGGCGACGCTCACGGTGCCGCCGTGCATCTCGGTGAGCCGGCGCACGAGATCGAGTCCGATGCCGAGCCCGCCGCGGCGCGTGGACTGCTGGCCCTGGCGGAAGGGCTCGAAGATGATCGGCAGGTCGGCCTCGGCGATGCCCTCCCCCGTGTCGTCGACCTCAATCACCGCGCGCCGCTCGCGCGCCTCGAGGCGCACCCCGACGCGCCCGCCGGGCGGCGTGAACTTCAACGCATTGGCGAGAAGGTTTGACACGATCTGGTGCACGCGCGCGGCGTCGCCCCACATCGGCATCGCCTCATCGGGCAGCGTCGCCGCGAGGCGCACGCGCTTGTGCGCCGCCGGCTCCTCGACGGCCTCGATGGCGGCGTGCACCTGCTCGCGCAGGTCGAAGGTCTCGAAGCGCAGCATGAACTTGCCGTGCAGGATGCGCGACAGGTCGAGGAGGTCGTCCACGAGGCGCACCTGCTGGCGGATGTTGCGATGCACCACTTCCATCGCGCGCGTCGTGACGTCGTCGAGCTTGCCGTGGCGCCGGAGCACCTCCGCCCAGCCGAGGATCGGCTGCAGCGGCGTGCGCAGCTCGTGCGAGAGCGCGGCGATGAAGTCATCCTTGAGCTGGTTGGCCTGCTCGGCCGCCGCGCGGGCCATCTCCAGATCGGCGAGCGCGCGGGTCTCCTCGGTGACGTCACGCCACGTGACGACCGCGGCGTACACGCGGCCGTCGCGCTGGAGGGGATGGGCGCGCACGCGCGCGCGGCGCGTCGTGCCGTCGGCGTTCGTGATCAAGAGATCGATCGCCGCCACCGTCTCGCCTTTCAGCGCGCGCGCGGACGGCAGCTGCTCGCCCGAGAGGAGCCGGCCGTGCGGGTCGCGGATGCTCAGCCGCTTGATGCGCTCGCGCGGCAGCTCGCCGGGCGGCATGTCGCCGAGCAGCTGACGGCCCAGGCCGTTCGTGAAGAGCAGTCCGCCGTCGGCGGCGACGATGAAGATGCCTTCGTGGACGAGGTCGACGAGCGTCGTGAGCTGCGCCGCGTGCTCGGCGACCTCACGCTCGAGCTGGCGAGCGCCGGTCACGTCGTGGAACACGGAGACGGTGCCGGTCAGGCGGCCCTGCGCGTCGCGGAGAGGGACGGCGTTGACGAGGAAGATCGCGGCGCGGCCATCGAGGTCGAGGGTGAGCTCGGCGCCGATCACGGTCTGCGTCTGCGCCAGCGCCCGAGCGATCGGATGCAACGACGGTTCGAGCGCCGCGCCGTCGGGCGTGCGTGCGGGGTGGCGGGCGAGCAGGTCGCTCACCGGACGTCCCACGTCGCGCGCGGCATCGAGCGTGCGCACCGCCGTCGCGTTGGCGAAGGTGAGTCGGCCGTCGGCATCGGTCACGAGCACCGGTTCCACGAGAGCATCGAGGACAGCGCCGAGGAGGGTCGTCGGGTCGACGGACGTCATGCGCGCTTCCGCGTCTCGGAGGATAGCATGTGGGTCCACGCGTCCCACGCGAGCAGCCCGAGCGCGGCCAGCATCGTGAGCGCGCCGAGCGCGAACGTCAGCCGGCCGAGCGACTCCGCGGCGTTGAGCAGGCCCAGCGTCCCGAGAATGAAATTCCAATCGTGGATCAGGCCCTCGGCGAGCAGCGGCAGCGCCAGCGCGCGGCCATCGGCGACGTAGACCGCGACATCGACGAGGCTCTGTCCTGTCCAGAACAGGGTGACGGCCGCGGCGCCGAGCTGCTTTCGGCGGACGAACACCGCGCTACAGACGACGGGAATGAGCACCTGGTTCAGCGAACCGCCGAGCACCGCGATGAATCGGCCGAAGAATCCGAAGATCACGTGGCCGGCCTCGTGAAACACGAGATCGACCAGGTGCAGGAAGTTGAGGATCACGCCCGACGGCAAGGCGAGACCATTGGAGAGCACGAGCGCGGTGAGCGCGGTCAGCGCCGCCAGCCCGACGAGGCGGCCCGCGGTGTCGGCGGTCACGGGCATCCATCCTCTTATACGACGTTCTGACACCCGGACGTCAGCGCGACACGCGGCCGAGGCGCCGCTGTGCGGTAATCCTCCGACTCTGGCTGCGCCCGGTCGGGCATCGGCCTTGCACCCTCGGCCGGATGATGGCCAAGCAGATTCTCGTGGTCGAGGACGACGTGTACCTTCGCGACTTGCAGCTGCTCGTGCTCAGCGGCGCGGGTTACGCGGCGACGGCTCTCGAGACGGCGACCGAGGCGCTCCACCGGCTCGGCGAGATCCGGCCGCACCTGATCGTCCTCGACGTCTCGCTGCCCGGAATGGACGGCCGTGATTTTCTCAAGCGGTTGCGCGCGAGCGCGCTCTGGCGACACGTGCCGGTAATCGTCTCGAGCGGACTACCCGCCGCCGAGATCGGCCCGCTCAGGTCGGGCGAAACCGAGCTTCTCGGCAAGCCGTTCAGCGACGCCGCGTTGCTCGCCCGCGTCCGGAGTCTCATCGGCGAAGCGTGACTCTCACTGTCACGCGTCGGCAGCGAGCGCTTCCAGCGCCGCGCCGAAGCAGGCGAGCGGCGCCCGCACGACGCCGGCGCCGATCTGACCCACACCCGCCCGGCGGCTCGCGATCCCCGTGTTGATCAGCGGCGTCACCGAGGTCTCGACCACGAGGCGTGTGTCGATCCCGACCGGAGCACCGCGATCGTCGAGCGATGGAATGCGAAAATGCGGGTGCTCGCCCGCGCAGATCTCACGCATCTCGTCGGTGATCGCCGCCGCTTCGGCGGTGCCGCCGGCGCCGAGAAAGCGCGCCACCGCGGGCGCCGCCACCATCGCGAGCGCCCCGAGGCCGATGGTCTCGACGATCGCGCTGTCGCCCATGTCCGGGTTGGCGTCGTCGGCGCCGAAGCCGGGGAAATAGAGTCCCTTCGGGGTGTTCACCGGAGCGGTGAACCACCGCTCCCCGCTGCCGGCCACGCGGATGCCGAACTCGGTGCCGTTCCGGGCCATGACGGTCACGAGCGTGGAGCCCGCGATGCCGCTCGCCGGCTCGACCATCGCTTTGCCCGCCGCCATCGCGACGTTGAGGAAGAACTGGTCGTTGCCGGCGAAAAATTCCGCCAGCCGCGCGACGGCGTGGTGGCGGCCGCCGACGGCGGCAATGCCGGGCATCATCGCGCGCGCGAGCAGCGCGGTGGCGGCGATGTTGCGCTGGTGCATCTCGTCGCCCATCCGCAGCGCTTGCGCCATGAGCGCACGCAGGTCGATGCCGCCCAGCGCGCGCAGGCCCGCGCCGAGGAGCGGGCCCGCCTCGGTCGCGATCCAGCTCAGCCGCGCGAGGACGCTGTCGTCGTTGGCGCCGTAGCGCAGCACCTTGCCGAGACCCTCGTTGATCGTGGCGTGGCCGCGCGTGCCATACGCGCGGTTCTCCACGACGAAGACCGGCATGGACGGAGTGACGACACCGGCCATCGGACCGGCCGTCGCATGGTGGTGACAGGGCGCCAGCCGGACGACGCCACGCTCGACCAGTGCCCGAGCGGCGTCGTCGTTGGCGGCCCAGCCTTCATAGCGGATCCCGCCCAGAATCGCCGCGCGCACGGGCTCGCTGAAGCGCTCCCACACCAGCGGCGGACCCGAGTGCAGCACCGTGCGATCGGGCAGGTCGAGCGCTTCGCGGGCCGGACGGCAGTCGACGAGGAACGGCGCGCCGCCGGTCAAGCGCTCTAGCGCGGCGGCGTTGGCGCGCTCGATCGAGTCGCGTCGCGCGTCGAGCCGCGCGAGCAGCGCGGCGAGCCGCGCATCGCCGCCGGCCGGCGGACGCCAATCGACGTGCACGATGGGGACGTCGAGCGCCGCGAGCGTCGTCGCGAAGAGATCGAGACCGACATTGACGATGTGCGGCGCCGCGCCGAGCAGGGCCATCAGCCAACCTGCCGCGCGATCATCGCCGCGAGCCGCGCGGCCTGCGCATTGGACTCCATGACGATCACCCCGGCGGCGCGCAGGCGGTCGACCTGCGCGGCTCGCGACTGCGGGTCGCCGTCCGTCCCGCAGACGCTAGCCACCACGGCAGGCGGACGGCGGGCGCGGACCGCGCGGATCGCCGGCAGGATCTCGCCGGCGGGATCGGGATGTGCGCCGTAGCCGAGCACGAGATCGATGAGCACGACCGCCGTGCTCTCGTCGGTGCCCTCCTGTTCGATCCATTCGCGGCGCACGCGGCCGTCGATCATCGGATGAGGGCGGCCCAGCGTGAAGACGTCTTCGCCGAGGTCGACGACGCGATGCCCGGGACCGCCGCGCGTCAGCGACGGCGCAACATCGGTCAGCGCGCCGGCGAGCAGACTGATCGCCTCGTACGCGAGCGTGCCGCCGGAATAAACGCCGCGAACGTAGCGCCGGCGCGGCGCAAGGCTTTGCGCGGCGTCGGCCGCGAGCTGCGCGACGCCCGCCGCCGGCAGGGTGAACTCGATCGCCGCCGGCGTTTTACCCCGCTTCAGCGCGACGGCGGCGTGGCCGGCGTCCTCGAGCGTCGCCGCGACGTGCCACCGGCCCGCGGCTGGCGCTGCCGTCCCCGCGAACCAGGCCACACAAGGCTTCGCGAGCTTTGTGGCGGCATCCGCGAGACGGGGCGCGACGTCGCTGCCCGGCGGCTTGCCGACCAGGCACACGACGTCCGTCTCCGGATCGGCGCCGAGCAGCTCGATCGCGCGCAGCATCATCGCGCCGCCGATGTCATCGGAGAGGTCGCGCCCGCCGACGCCGATCGCCTGCGAGATGCCCTCGCCCGCGCGCGCGATCGTGCACGTCACCTCCTGCAGGCCGGTGCCGGATGCCGCCGCGACGCCGATCCGGCCGCGCGGGATCGCATTGGCGAAGCCGAGCGGCACACCGTCCAGGATCGCGGTGCCGCAGTCGGGGCCCATCATGAGCAGACCGCGCCCGCGCGCCACCCGCTTGCACTCGATCTCCACCTCGACGGGGACGTTGTCGCTGAAGAGCATCACGTGCAGCCCGGCGTGCAGCGCCCGGAGCGCCTCGGCGCCGGCGTAGGCACCGGGGACGGAGATCAGGGCGAGGTTGGCGGCGGGGAACGTCTTCAGCGCCGAGGAGAGCGTGCGCGGCGCCGCGGCGCGCGTCGCGCCGCCCGTCGTCGGCCTGACCGCGAGCAGCGCGCCCTCGGCCGCCGCACGCGCCGTCTCAGCGGCGTCGGCGGAGTCGGCGGCGACGGCGATGACGAGGTCGGCAGGCTCGGCCTCCGCGCCCTCGGCCGCCAGCAGGCCGGCCTGCTCGAGCAACGCGAGGTTGTGCGGTGTGCCCATCATAGCCGCCGCCTTGGTCACGCCGGCGACGGCTTCCATGTCGTGGGCGAGCCGCATGAGCGTGACGGAATCGCGGTAGAACGATTTGCGGACGAAGTTGAACGCCGGCATCGCCGGCCGATCCTACACCACCACGTCGCCGAGTAACGGCACCCGCCGCCGAGATGGGCATCGTGCTCGCGCCGTGATGGCTGGCCTGTACGCACGCCTGCGCCGCCTGGCGCTGTTCGAGCGCCGGCTTTGGCGGCGCAATGCCTGGGGAGGCTTCGGAGGGGGCCGTCGCGCCGGAGGCGCGCCTGTGAGGCGCCCCCTCCGAGTCATTTCGGCGGCGTGATGCCGTACGTCTTGATCTTGCGATAGAGGTGCGAGCGCTCGATGCCGAGGCGTTCCGCGGTGCGCGTCATGTTCCAGTCGTTGGCGCGCAGCTCGGCGAGGATGTACGCGCGCTCGAACCCGTCGCGCGCGTCTTTCAGCGAGCGCTGCGCCTCGACGCCGGCCACGGCCTCCTTGGGGCGGAGCGGCGCGGGAAGGGCGTCCGGCCCGATGACGTCACCCGTGGTCATGATGACGAGGCGCTCGACCATGTTGCGCAGCTC
>Ga0075428_100005826_pt1 | contig 13690 bp, 13 predicted proteins | sample RhiMetdeltSRZDD2_FD_75291 | JGI IMG/M metagenome (GOLD analysis project Ga0075428, IMG submission 75291) | Populus rhizosphere microbial communities from Tennessee, USA - Rhizosphere MetaG P. deltoides SRZDD2 | ecosystem: Host-associated > Plants > Roots > Rhizosphere > Soil | place: USA...
GGATAGATGTGCCCCGCCGGACCGCCAGGACCCTCACTGAAGGCCGGACCGGCCCAACGGCACGACGAAGACGATCTTGACGATCTCCGTCCCGGGGTTGTCCTCTCCCAGGCTGGCGTTCGAGTAGTGGCTGAAGCTGGCCCCCAATCGCCAGTGCTCGAGGCGGCACGTCAGCTCGGCGGCCGAGCGGAACTCCAGCGGGTATCCCAGCCCCAGGCCGTCGTGATCGCGATAGATGGCGGCTCCCAGCGAGGGTGAGAACACCCAGCGCCGGCCCATCGGAAAGTCGAAAAACGCCCCGAAACCGACGAACAGATCGCGTTTCGTCGCCTCGAGCGCCAGCCATGGGCCGGGGCGATGCCGGCCTGTCGTGTATCGGTACTCCACGGAGGCCATCGCCACGGGCTCCGGATCGAAGAGGCCGACCGCGGCGGCCCCGAGCAGGAGCCACCAGTCCCCTCCTTCAGAGGCCGGACCGCCGCTCGACGTGACGGCCGGGGCACCTCCTTCCTTGACCGCCGCAGCGGTGGTGCCGCGGGCCGCGGACGCGCCGGTCGCCGCGACGGCGCTCCGGCCGATCGCCAAGGCGATCAGCGAGACCACCGCCATCCGGCGGGCCAAGGGGAGTGTCGTGTCGGAGTGTTTTAGGGACGGCGTCAAGCCGTGGAGCGCGACAGCTGGTCGAGGAGGCGATCCATCACGGCGTTGGCGCGGTCGAACCGGCGCGGCTCCCACAGGATCGTCTCGGGGCGCTGCACCCACGGACCCTCGACCAGATCGTGACCCGAATAGCGGATCATGTCCTGCGCCGCGTCGCCCGTCATCTCCAGGTGGAACTGGATGCCGAGCACGCGGCCGTGGACGAAGGCCTGGTTCTGGCACGCCTGGCTGCGGGCGAGATGCACGGCGCCCTTCGGAAGGTCGAACGTCTCGCCATGCCAGTGCAGGACCTCCATCTCGTCCGGCAGCGCCTGGGCCATCTCCGAGCGCTTGGCGTCCTCGACCTTGAAGATCTTGAACCAGCCGATCTCCTTCGCGTCGTTGCGGACGACCTTGGCGCCCAGGGCCTGGGCGACGAGCTGCGATCCCAGGCAGACGCCGAGGATCTTCTTGCCGTCGCGGATGGCCGTGGCGATGAAGCGCTTCTCCTCGACCAGCCAGGGATGGGCGGCCTCGTCGTGGACGCTCATCGGTCCGCCCATGATCACGAGCATGTCGAACGAATCGGCGGACGGCAGGCGGTGCCCGTCGGGCAGATGCGATCGCGTGAAGCCATGGCCCCTCTGGCGGGCCCAGCGCAGGATGCTTCCGGGGCCTTCATGATTCACGTGCTGCAGGCAGTGGATGCGCATCAGCGGCATTGTGTCACGCCTCGGCCACTACTGACCAGAAGAGAGTGAGGCCCCCTCGAAGAGCCGCCGCAACTCCTCCGCCCGCACGCGGACGGGGCGATAGACTGCGTCGAGGTCCGGAGAGCGCCCTGGCGGCTTCGATCGCCCGGCGGTAACCGGCGACGGCGACTGGATCACCTCGGTCGGCGCCGTCCCGACCGTCTGCGTCTTCCGCCCACTCGCCGGCACCGACATGCAGGACGCCCCGCCGCCGAAGACGGAGGACCTAGTTCCCGTCTTCCGCCGTCTCTACGAAGCCTGCATGGAGCGCGATCTTCCGATTGGCGCCGCCCCGAACGTCCACGTCAGCCTGGTGCTGCTGCCGGAGGAGTGCCGCTGGTTCGTCGACCGTCCCGCGCGGTACTTCTGGAAGGAGATGCGCGTCCGCGCCCTGCGGGCCGGCCTGCGGATGCGCCTCGCGCGCCAGGCCCGCCTGGCCCGCGCACCCATCCACTGACTCCCGGTGGAGCCGCGGCCCCGGCTCCTCCCTTGACCAGAGGCGACCGTCTGCCCTAACGTACGCACCGACGTGGACCTGCTGCTCGTCCGGCCCCATCCCGGCAACGATCGATTCGGCCTCGGGCCGTTCTTCCGTGTCGAGCCCCTGGGCCTGGAGTACGTCGCCGCGGCAGCCCGCGAGCGCGGCGCGCGGCCGGTGATCGTCGACCAGCGCTTCGAGCGCCTGGGCGGGGCTCGGCTCCGGCGCGGCCACCCCGCCGTCGTCGGCCTCTCCTGCATGCATGCTCTGGAGTACGACCAGACCCGGGAGGTGGCACGCGCCTGTCGTCGCCTCTTCCCCGGGGCCCTCGTCGTCGCCGGCGGCCACGCGGCGGCCGCCTGCCCGGAGCCGCTCGAAGGGAACGAGATCGACGCCGTCTGCCGGGACGACGGCGAGATCGTGATGCCCGCCCTCATCGAGGCGGTCGCCGGCGGGCGGCCGCTCTCCGACGTGCCGGGGCTGCGATGTCGCACTCCGGACGGCTGGGTCGACACGCCTCCCCTGCCGGAGCGCGCCGCGCTCGACGCGGTGCCCCGGCCGGCGCGCGACCTCGTCGATCGCCATCGCCGCCGCTTTCACTGCCTGCTGTTCCGGCCGGTGTGGCTGGTGGAGACGGCCCGCGGCTGTCCCTTCCGTTGCTCCTTCTGCTCGGTCTGGCCGCTCTACGGGCGATCCTTCCGCGAGCGTTCCGTCGGATCGGTGGTCGAGGACATGTCTGAGGTCGGCGAGAACGTCTTCATCGTCGACGACCTGTTCTGGAACCATCCGGACCGCAGCCTGGAGCTCGCGTCGGCCCTCCGCCGGAGAGGGATCCGGAAGCGCTGGATCCTGGTGCAGAGCCGCACCGACACCGTGCGCCGCAACCCGGAGCTCCTGGAAGCGTGGCGTCCGCTGGCGCGGGACTTCGACATCTTCTTCGGTCTGGAGGCCCCGTCCGACGAAGGGCTGCGCCGCCTCGTCAAGGACGCGACCGCCGACGACGCGGCCGAGGCGGCGCGCCTCGCTCGCTCCCTCCGCTTCGGGGTCACGGGCAACTTCGTCGTCGATCCCGACTGGGACGAGGCCGACTTCCAAAGGCTATGGGAGTTCGTGGCCGAGCACCGGCTGGAGCGGGCCGGATACACCATCCTGACGCCCCTGCCCGGGACCGACTTCCACCGGACGCACCACCGCCTGCGCCGGGACACGCCCTGGTTCAAGTTCGACATGCACCACGCGCTCTGGGAGCCGCGACTGGGCGCGCCGCGCTTTTTCGAGCTGTACGCCGAGACCTGGCGCCGCTCCATCCTGAACATCAAGGGAACGAAGCGCTGGCGAGACTGGGCGGCGCAGGTGCGGCCGGCGCAGATCCCCTACCTGACTCGCGTCCTGTGGCGCACGCAGAGGCTGATGAGCGCCGCAACCTACCTGAAGGAGCACGCCGCCGATCGACCCGCGATGACCGCGTCGGCGCAGAGGCCCGCCGAGATGGCCGGGAATCCGGAGCGCACGTAGGAAGGCCGGCAAAAGGCCCGGCGCGGGGATTATCCGACGTAGCGCGTCCTGAGGACGGCGAGGCAGATGCGGGCCGTATCGCGCCAGGGGCGGAAATGGCTCGTCCCTTCCCCCGCGACGCGCCGCATCCGGACCGGCGTGCACGCCACGATCATGCCGGCGCGCGCGGTGCGGACGATGACCTCGCTCTCCATCTCGTACCCCTCGCCGCGCAGCCGGATGGCGCGCAGCAGCGCGGCGTCGTAGAGCCGGAAGCCGCTCTGCGTGTCGCTCACGTCGATGCCGGAGAAGAATGATAGCGCCCGGCGTGCGAAGCGGTTGCCGAAGCGGCGCCCGGGCGACATGCCCTCCTCGAGGTGGGCGCGCGAGCCGATGACCAGCGCGGCGCTGGTCCTGCGCCAGCACTCCAGCAGGCGGGCGATCTCGGCCGGCTCGTGCTGCCCATCGGCGTCGAGCGTGACCACGGCCTCGCACCCGAGGGACAAGGCCCGCTCGAAGCCGGCTCTCAGCGCGGCGCCCTTGCCCCGGTGCGACGCCAGCCGCAGGACGCGGGCCCCGGCCGCCTTCGCCGCGCCGGCCGTGTCGTCGGTGGAGCCGTCGTCGACCACCAGGACGCTCGAGACGATTCGGGCTGTCTCCTCGACGACCGCTCCCACCGTGCCGGCCGCCTGCCAGGCCGGGATGAGCGCCTGGAGCGTCACGGCGCTCCACGTCCCGCTCGCCCGCTCATCGGCTCAGAGCCAGAACCGCCGTGCCGCCGGCGGGATCGCGGGCGATCACCAGGACGCCCTCCGGCATCTCCTGGGCCAGCGCCGCGGCGACAGCGGCTCCCGCCGCGCCCAGCTCGCCGACCAGCCGCGGGAGGTGCAGGACCGGCCTCCCGCCCGCCTCCTCTTCGATGCGCCGCAGAAGGTCCGTCCGGATTGTATTGGCAACGATCACCGTCCCCAGCGGCATGGGACCGATCGCGTCGAGCGCCGCCGTGAGCGAGAAGCGCTGCTGCGGATCGTGCCCTCTCAGGCAGGCACGCAGCCGCAGCGGACCCGAAGCCTGGGCCCCAGAGCCGCGACCCATGACGGCGATGGCGGCGCCTTCCACCAGGATCGAGTCCGGCTCCTGCTCGGCGGCCTCCTGGCCGGCGGTCTCTCGAGGTCGGCCGGAGCCTGCCACGCCTCGCGCGTGATCGGGCGCTTCGACGGCGCCGGCCAGGATCCACCGGGCCCGGCCTTCCTGGAGCGCGGCCGCCGCGGCCAGCACCGCCTCGGCTCCTGCGGTCCAGCCCGTCACGAAGGTCTCGCTCGGCCCTCCGAGCCCCCAGCCGATCGAAATGTCGCCGTTGACGGCGTTGGCAACCGTGCGCACGAAGACCGAGGGACTCAGGTCGGCCAGGGGCTGATCCGCCAGGTCGCGCGCGTGCCGCGCGATGCTCCCCACGCAGGCGAGCCTCGATCCGATCATCACGCCCCAGCTCGGATCGGCGGCGGCGCCCGATCGGGACGGATCGGCGGCGGGCGGCGCCGGACGGGACGAGGCCGGCATCCCGGCCAGGGCGAGGTGGGCCGCCGCATGGCCGAGCACGCCGAAGCGGTCCATCCTGCGGAACCGCAGCGGCGTCTGGCCGCACAAGGCCGGGAGATCGACCGCGATCCCGGTCTCGATCGGCCGGCGCGGCTCCGATCCCCGGCCGGGGCCCGGCCGTGTCTCGCCACGTCGCGCCAGAAGGCCAGCAACGCCCACGCCGGCAGGCGTCAGCACTCCGAACCCGGCGAAGACCGGCGCCGGATCGAAGCGGACGACCTTCACGATCCCTCCAGGACGAGCGCCGCGTTGTGGCCGGCGAAGGCGGAGGAGGTCGACAGCGCGCAGCGGACCTGCTGGCGGCGGGCCTCCCCCGGCACGTAATCGAGGTCGCACTCTGGGTCGGGCGCCGTTAGGTTGATGGTCGGCGGGATAATCCCTTCCTGCAGGATCTTCACGCACGCGATCGCCTCCAGGGCCCCCGCGGCCCCCAGCGTGTGGCCGATGATCGGCTTGATCGAGTCGATGGGGACGAGCGGGGCGCGCGGGCCGAGCAGGCGCTTGATCGCCACCGTCTCCATCCGGTCGTTGAACCGCGTGCCGGTGCCGTGGGCGCTGATGAAGCCGATGTCGTCCGGGGCGCGCCGGGCGTCCGCGAGCGCCGCCGTCATCGCCCGCAGGACGCCGTCCCCGTATGGGGAAGGCCCGGTCATGTGGCAGGCGTCGCCCGCCGTCCCGCTGCCAGCGATCTCCGCCAGAATCGGCGCGCGCCGCCGCAGGGCCCGATCGCGCTCCTCGAGGACGAGGAGACCCGCCCCCTCGCCCAGCGCGAGCCCGTCGCGCCGCTGGTCGAACGGGCGCACGAGCGTCGGGGAGAGGGCCCGCAGCAGCCAGAAACCGGACACGACGAACCGGGACAGGGCGTCGGTCCCGCCGACCAGCATGAGATCGGCCTCGCCTCGCCCGATGCACGCGGCGGCGCTGGCGATGGCTGCCGTGCCGGAGGCGCAGGCCACGGACACCGTCGAGACCGGACCCGACAGCTTGTACGCCGCCGCCAGAGACAGCGCTGGCGCGGCCAGTCCTCCGGCGACGGGAGGGGAGGCGGGAGCGATGGCGTCACCCAGGCACGTCCCCAGGACGGCGCCCGAAGCCGGCGGCAGCGCGGAGCGCTCCAGCCCGGCCGACGCGAGCGCCTCGGCCGCGGCGAGCAACGCGAAGCCCGACGCCCGCTCACCCCTCCCGCGCGCCGGGCCCTTGAACTCTCCGGCCCGGAGGGGTCCGAACTCCCTGGCGTCGAAACCCTCGATGGGCGCGAGCATCGACCGTCCCTCGATGCAGGCGCGCCAGAACGGCAGGACCCCCTCGCCCGCGGCGGTCAGGGCACCCATGCCGGTCACCACGACGCGGCGTCTCACCGTGTCGGAGCCGTGTGCGCCGCGCGCCGCGTCAGGATCGATCGCGGGCGCTCGCGGGATCGAAGAGTCCGGGATCGAGGGTTCGGGCCTCATAGTCGACGAAGTCGAGCGTCGTCCTCATGCCGCGCTCCGAGGGCAGCAGGTGCTGGATCTCCATGCGCTTCAGCACCGTCCGGCCGGCGGCGCGACCGTACAGGGTGAAACGCACGTCCTTGGCCTCCTTCCCCGAGGGCAGCGTGAACCGCGCCCGGCGGGGAAGGCCGTCCTCGGCCCCCACCCAGAGGGTCCCTCCGCCGTAGGAGGCCTTGCGGGTCTTCGCCTTCAGGTCGAGAACCCGGCAGAGGTCGTCGTCGATCGGCTCCTCGCCCGGCCGCGGCTCGGCCGTGAACTCGGACGCCAGCCTCAGGCGGGCGACGTCGGCGATCGACGCGCCGCCCAGGAGACGCTGGTTGGGGCTGACCGGGATCGGCCGGGACGTTCCGGGGATCAGGAGCCAGACGCGGTCGCCTACGATGAGGACCCTCCGTCCCGCGAGCGGCCCCTCGCGGAAGATGCACAAGGCGCGATCCTCCCCCTGGACGAGCACCTCGAGCGCCGACACGACGGTCGTCTCGCCGGGCACCTCGACCGCGGCCCTGATATGGATGGCGCCCTCCACGACGGGGCGCCGCGTGGCGTCGGCGGCGCGCAGCAGATCCTCGGGCGATCCGGCCGCGGCCGACGAAGCGCCCGGGCTTCCCGGCGACGTCGCCGACCACGTGAGAGCCGCTCCCAGGAACAGCGCACGGAGGCGCCGGACCCCGTCGAGAGGCGCTGCGCGCCGATCCCCCGGGACGCCCTCAGACTCGCGTCTCATCCTGCTCTCTTCCGATCGCCGACGGCGGCGCGCGCCGCGAGGAGTCCGGCAACTCGCTCCCGTCGAAGACGCCGCTCAGCTCCACTCTCGGTCCCACGTCGAAGCGCTGGTACAGGGCCGCGATCCGGTAGAAAACCTCCAGGCGCCAGCGCACTCGCCACGACGGGTCCATGTCGCCCGCCAGGAGGTTGAGAACGCCCCCGGGAAGGCGGAGCCTGCGCGCAGGGAAGAAGCAGAGCTGCGCGAAGGCCCGACTGTAGAACGTGTCGACCATCCTCCGGTAGCCACGGACGTGACGCGTCACCCGCCGCTCGTAGTCGGCCTGGATGGAGGCGGGAATCTCCCCGTTCCGCAGGCTCGCGTCCAGGATCGAGGCCGCCATCTCGCCCGAGGACATCGCCAGGAGGACGCCGGTGGAGAAGACCGGATCGATGAAGGCAGCCGCGTCCCCGACGAGGAGGTAGCCGCGGCCGGCGATCCCCCGGGAGTTGTAGGTCCAGTCGCTCGTCGCGTAGACCGGTGACACCCGCTCGGCGTGTTGCATCAGCTGGAAGGCGGCCGGACAGCGCGCGATGGCCCGGTCGAGCGCCGCCTCCGGCGGCACGCCCTGCTCCCCAATCCGCCGGCCGTCCGCGACCACGCCGACGCTGGTCCGGCCGTCGGAGAAGGGGATGACCCAGAACCAGCCGTCGCGCATCAGGACGATCACGATGTTTCCAGCGTCCCGGCCCGGCCGGCGCGGGACGCCGCGGAAGTGCGCGAAGATCGCCGCGCGCCGCTGGCCGGGATCCATGTCCCTGAGTCCCCGCGCGCGGGCGAGCACGCCGTCCCGGCCGCTGGCGTCGACGAGGAACCGGGCCGTGCAGTCACGGGTCGCGCCCCCTTCCGCGACCCTCAGGAGCCAGCTGCCGTCCGGCGCCTGTTCGACGGCCCGGACCTCCGCCTCCTGGTGGACCTCGCACCCGCGACGCGAGGCCTCCTCCAGGAGCAGGAGGTCGAATTCGGAGCGCGGGACCTGGAAGCACATCGGGTAGCGGGGATCGACCGCCTCGTCGAAGTGGAACAGCCGCCGCAGCGCGCCATCGGAGGAGATGAATTCCACGCCCCATTTCTCCATGAAGGATCGCTGCAGGCGGGAGGCGATCCCCAGGCGGTCGAAGATCCGCACGTTGTGCGGCAGGAGCGACTCGCCGATGTGGAACCGGGGGAACCGCTCCCGCTCGAACAGGACGACCCTGCGGCCCGCCTGCGCCAGGAGGTTCGCGGTGGTCGAGCCGCCTGGGCCGCCCCCGATGATCGCGACGTCGCGCATCTCAGACATGCGCCAGGGCCTCGATGATCGACATGCGCGCGGCGCGACGCGCCGGGAACCAGGAGGCGAGCGCCAGCGTCGCGAGCATGGCGGCGGCGCCGGCCGCGTAGGCCGTTAGGTAGACCCTCACGTGGAGCGGCACGCCATGCGTCGCGCCGGGGGGCGGCGGCAGCATGATCCCGGAGTGGTTCAGCGCCTCCCGCAGCAGCAGCGACAGCACCGCGCCCGCGGCGCAGCCGAGGAGGGCCAGCAGGATCCCCTCGGCCAGGAACATCCTCCGGATGAAGCGGCTGCGCGTCCCGATGGCTCGCAAGGTCCCGATCTCGCGCGTCCTCTCGGCCGCGGCCATGAGCATGATGTTGGCGACGGCCAGCAGCACCACGGCGACCAGGATCAGGCCCATGAAACCGAAGATCCCGATGTAGAGCACCCGCACCTGGCTGTAGAACTGCGCCAGCTCATCCCAGACCTTGACCGCGGCCACGATGCCGCGGGCGCGCAGCGCCGGCCGGATCCGCTCGCTGGCCGCCCCGGCCGCGGCGGTGTCGCGCAGCACGACCACCAGCTTCGAGACGCGGTCCCCCGCCACGAGCAGGTCCGACGCCAGGCCGAGCGAGGTCGCCAGGAATCGATCGTCGAGCTCCTTGATCGGGAGTTGCGCGAGACCCGCGACCGTGGCGTCGACGGCGTTGAGCGTTCCGTCGCTCGTGGTCGCAAGGAGCGTAACCGGGTCGTCGACGCCGAGCGACAGCGCTGCCGCCAGCCCGGTCCCGAGGATGACGCTCCGCTCGCTCCGGTCGCGGAGCCAGCGTCCCTTGTGCAGGGCCTTGGCGTGGTCCATCGTCCGGGCCTCGGGCAGGGGATCGAGCCCCACGCCGAGGAACGGCACCGATCGGCTGCCGTTGGTCAGGAGGCCGACGAAGTCGAGGCGCGGCAGGACCTCCAGGACGTCGGGATCGGCCCGCAGGACCGCATCGACGTCGGCCGCCCGGGAGAGGGCGTGCTCCAGCGTCCCCGCGGACCCGTCCTCGAACTCGGCGGGGTCGGCGACCTGAAGGTGACCCATGCCGCTGCGGATGGTCCCGTCGCGCAGCCCTTCGAGGCTCTGTGCCATGAAGCCGCCGGCCAGGGCGAATGCGGCGAACCCGAACACGACGACACCGCCGGTCAGGAGGCTGCGCCGCCGGTGGCGGGCCACGTTCCGCCAGGCCAGGGCCCAGAGCGTCATGCGCCCGCCACGATCCGGCCGTCCCGCAGAACGAGCGTGCGACCCGCCCGCTCCACGACGCGCGGGTCGTGCGTCGCCACGACGAAGGAGACGCGCCGCTTGGCGTTGAGATCGCGCATCAGGTCGAGGATGCCGGCCGCCGTCTCTGAGTCCAGGTTGGCCGTCGGCTCGTCGGCCAGGACCACCTCGGGCTCGTTGGCGATGGCGCGCGCGATGGCCACCCGCTGCCGCTCCCCACCCGAGAGAAGGTCGGGGCGCACGTCCGTGCGGGCCTCGAGGCCGACCAACCTCAGGAGATCGACCGCCCGCTGCCGGCAGTCGCTGCCGCCGCGTCCCTTGAGAGCCATCGGGTAGGCGACGTTCTCCGCCGCGGTCAGGACCGGGACCAGGCTGAAGGTCTGGAACACGAAGCCGAACCGGTCGCGGCGGAGATCGGCCAGAGCGTCGTCGTCCAGGTCGCCGACCGGACGGCCCTCCAGCAGGACCTGGCCGCCATCCGGCCGATCGAGAAGGCCGAGCAGGTTGATGAGCGTCGTCTTGCCCGATCCCGAGGGGCCCTGGACGGCGATGAAGTCGCCCCGGCGGATCTCGAGGTCCACGCCTCTCAAGGCCTTCACCTGCGTCGAGCCCAGCCGGTACGTCCGACTGAGCCCGGCGCCGGAGAGAATAGGTCCGTCCAGGTTGTCCCGCTGCCCCATCCGGTTGCGGATTATACGCGTGCGCTCACTGCGCAGGCACCGGGAGGCGCGCCGGCCTGCGCCTGCGTCACCAGCCAGGCTCTCAGCGCATGTGGCGGATGACCGCGTCCCCGAACTCGCTGCACTTGACCTCCCGCGCGCCCTCCATCAGGCGCGCGAAGTCGTAGGTGACGGTCCTGGCGCCGATGGCGCCGTCCATGCCACGGATGACGAGATCGGCGGCCTCGGTCCAGCCCAGGTATCTCAGCATCATCTCGCCGGAGAGGATCACGGAACCGGGGTTGACCCTGTCCTGCCCGGCGTATTTCGGCGCGGTGCCGTGGGTCGCCTCGAACACCGCGTGGCCGGTCGCGTAATTGATGTTGCCGCCGGGGGCGATCCCGATGCCGCCGACCTGGGCCGCGAGCGCGTCGGAGATATAGTCCCCGTTCAGGTTGAGCGTGGCGATGACATCGAACTCGTCCGGCCGCGTCAGGATCTGCTGCAGGAAGATGTCGGCGATGGCGTCCTTCACCAGGACCTTGCCGGAGGCGAGGGCCGCCTGCTGCTCGGCATTGGCGGCCGCCTCCCCCTGTGCCGCCCTGGCTCGCTCCCAGCGCTCCCAGGTGTACGTGGCGCCCGCGAACTCCCGCTCCGCCAGCGCGTAACCCCAGTTGCGGAAGGCGCCCTCGGTGAACTTCATGATGTTCCCCTTGTGCACGAAGGTGACGCTCTTGCGCTGGTGCCGGATGGCATACTCGATCGCGGCGCGGATCAGCCGCTCGCTCCCCTCGCGCGACACCGGCTTCAGCCCGACGGCCGCCGAGGCCGGGAAGCGGACTTTCTTGTGGAACGACGGGAAGCGCTCCTTGAGGAACGCCAGGACCTGCTGGACCTCGGCCGATCCTTCTGCGAACTCGATGCCGGCGTAGATGTCCTCGGTGTTCTCGCGGAAGATCACCATCTCCACCTTCTCAGGATGCTTCACGGGCGAAGGCACCCCCTGGAACCAGCGCACCGGCCTGAGGCAGACGTACAGGTCCAGGACCTGGCGCAGGGCGACGTTGAGCGACCGGATGCCCCCTCCGACCGGCGTGGTCAGCGGCCCCTTGATGCCGACGAGATGGCTCCTAAAGGCGTCGACGGTCTCGTCGGGCAGCCAGTTCCCGCACTGGTCGTGGGCCTTCTGTCCCGCCAGCACCTCGCGCCAGGCGATGGCGCGCCGGCCGCCGTACGCCCTTTCGACCGCCGCCTCCAGGACGCGCACCGCGGCGCGCCAGATGTCGGGGCCGGTGCCGTCCCCCTCGATGAACGGAATGATGGGGCGATCGGGGACCTGCAACGTCCCGTCGCGCCACGTGATCGATTCGCCTGCCCTGTCGCTCATGATGTCTTCTCCTCGCTCGCCTCCCGGTCGCGTCCGGGGCCCCGCAGCCGGCGGGACGTCAGGTACGGATAGATGTCGATCACCTCCCCGTGCCTGTGCTTCTCCTGCATCCGGTGCCAGAACGGCACGCTCAGGAGCTCGCCGTGCACCGCCAGGAAGGCCTCCAGCAGATGGTCTTTCAGTCCCAGGAACGCCCGGAACTCCTCGGGGAAGATGTCGCGCTCGCCGACGTGGAACCAGGGCTCCGGCGCCCCCTCCTCGTAGTCGTCGCGCGGCTGAGGCAGCTCGCGGAACCGGCAGTCGCTGAGGAGGCACAGCTCGTCGTAGTCGTAGAAGATGAGCCGCCCGTGGCGCGACACGCCGAAGTTCTTGAGCAGCATGTCCCCCGGAAAGATGTCGGTCGCCGCGAGGTCGCGGAGCACCTGGCCGTAGTCGATGACGGCGAGCCTGGCCGCTTCTGGCGTGGCGGTCCTCAGGAACAGATCGAGCGGCACCAGCCGGCGCTCCGTGTACAGGTGCCGGATGACCACGCGGTCCCCCTCGACGGTGACGGTCTCCGAAGCCCTCGTCGTCAGCTCCTCCAGCAGCTGGTCGTCGAAGCGGCGGCGGTCGAAGCGCATGTGCTCGAACTCCTGCGCATCGACCAGGCGTCCGGCCCGGTCGTGCCGGAAGACGAGGCGGTACTTCTGCCGCACCTCTTCGTGGGTCACCATCTTAGGGTAGTCGAATCGATCCCGGATCACCTTGAAGACGACGTCGAACCGGGGAAGCATGAAGACGCACATGACCATGCCGCGCTGTCCGGGCGCCACGGCGAACCGATCGTCGGTCACCTCCAGGTGGTACAGCAGCGATCGGTACAGCTCCGTCTTGCCGTGCTTGTCGCAGCCGACGGCGTTGTACAGCTCGGCGACCGGCTTGCGCGGCATGATGGTGCGCAGGAACTCCACCAGGTCCCGCGGACGCTCCAGATCGACGAAAAAGTAGGTGCGGGCGAAGCTGAAGACGATGCTGACCTCGTCCTCGGTCATCAGCAGGGCGTCGACCTCGAGGCGGCCCGAGGGGTTCGCCAGCGCCAGCAGGAAGGGGACCTCGCGGTCGGGCGTGCGCGCCTTGCCGACGATGTACGCCCCCTTGTTGCGGAAGAACACGGCCCGCGCCAGCTCGATGGCCGTGACCGGGCTCCCGTGCAGCTCCATGTCGATCGAGTGCTTCAGCAGAGAGACGTCGCGCTCCAGGTCGTCGTAGTCGGGCTCGAACCGGTAGTGCGACAGGATGCGCCGCAGCAGCACTTCGAGCGATCCGTCGCCGGCGAAGGTCACGGTGACGCTCGCGGGATCCTCCGGCGCCCGCCGCTCCGGGGAGGCCGCCACGAACTCCACCAGCGGATCGACGCCCACCGTATGGAAGATGCGGCGGGTCACGGAATTGAAGAAGGTCTCCGCCAGATCGGCGTCCGTGCTGCCCCAGATGCGATCGCCATAGGCGATCCGGAGGAGCGGCCAGACGTCCCGCTGGGTCAGTCGCTCCTCCAGGAGCCGCGTGAGCTTCTGCAGCGCGTCGCCGACCGCCTCGCCATAGAGATCGAGACGACGCACGGAATCGCGCTGCGCCGCGTGCCAGTCCCGCTGCTCGAAGTTCCGGCGCGCCCGGCTGGTGATGTCGCGGAAGCGCTCCCTGTAGGCGCGGAAGGCGTCGAGGATGATCCCGGCGCCCTCCTCCGCGATGCGTGTTTCCTCGTCGATCGCCATCGTCCTCGCTGTCCCGGGCCAGTGTAGTGAACGCGCGCCGGTGGCCGCAAGCCTCGCGCCGCTCGTGGCCCCGGCGATAGTCCGAGCGATATCGACTTCATCCACAACGATCGGTTCCCAGGGACACAGTGTCTGACGTCCGGGACACGGGCGCAACGT
>Ga0075428_100005830_pt1 | contig 13688 bp, 10 predicted proteins | sample RhiMetdeltSRZDD2_FD_75291 | JGI IMG/M metagenome (GOLD analysis project Ga0075428, IMG submission 75291) | Populus rhizosphere microbial communities from Tennessee, USA - Rhizosphere MetaG P. deltoides SRZDD2 | ecosystem: Host-associated > Plants > Roots > Rhizosphere > Soil | place: USA...
GCTCTACCCTTCACAATGGTTCGCGTAATGTCACCCCAGTAACCGGAGCCTTGCGAACGCGGGAAGATATCCAAAATGATGGGCCGGTGGGCACGCAAGGGACCGTGTCCCGCCTCATGTGGATCACAACCCTGCTCACCGCACGCAACAATCGTGTGGCTAGCCAGACAACCGTGCCGCATCGCTGCTGCGACAACACGCTCGCGAACCATTTCGGCCGTCAGCTTTATCGCACCCTGGTAAAGCCAGCCGCGTGAGATTCTCGATTCACGAATCATTGTAATGGCCGACTCCATTCCTGCCTCGGCGGCGCGCTGGGCTCTGGCAATGTTGCGAACCTCATCCAAGCTCTTGATCTCACGCTCCGGGAAGAAACCCTGCAGGCTCGGCACGACGCGTACGCTCAGGCGCCGAAGCTGGTCGGCAAGGCCAAGTGGAAAATTCGAAGGCACCAGGACCGAGTGAATCTTCTTTTTCTGAAACAGATACCGCAGAACAGCAGCAGTATCGATGAGGCGACTCTTTCGCTCTTTCAACTCCGCCTCTATCGAGGCCAGCGCCAGCACCGCATCGACCGACGCCTGGCGGCGAGCCCTGTCCAACTCCAGATTGTTCATCACCAGATGCTTCTTGCCGCGATGCTGGAAGAAGATGAACGGGTCGGGCGCAAAAAACCGTGTTGCATAGAGCAGGTTGGGATCGCTGTCGCTGGCTGCGACGATCAGTCGCGCATCGGTACGAGCATTTGTTCGTGGGTTGGGCATATTCGGATGAAGAAAATATTTCTCGCGAAGTCGAGAAACGGATCTAAAGAACGCTGTCACGGCGGCAAGCCACGCTGGGAGCGCAGACGTCTAGCCCACTTATCCGTGGCCAGATTCCACAGCAGTGGACATCGGTAACAGTGCGGGCCTGACGGCCACGCTCCGAGGGCACAACCTCGTGGAAACTGCGTCCAACCCTGCGCGCCGCCTTCGGTGCACTTGCAGGGTTCTCTACCGTGTCATCCATTCGCAGATCGTATCAATGGCTTCGCGAACCTCTCGCGACGTTGCGTTGCTGTTGTTCACCATGATTGAGAAAGCCAGCCGGTCTCCACTCTTGGCCATTGCGAAGCCTGAGAGCGTGTTGACAAAATCGATGGATCCCGTTTTTGCAAAGACATGTTCAAACGCCGGGCCTTTCTTCATTCGACTCTTGAGTGTACCGTCACGACCGGCAACAGGAAGGCTATCCAGAAAGACATCCCGATGCGAGTGTTGATCCATGTACTGGAGCACACGCACTACCGACTCGGGCGTAATCAGATTCTTTCGAGAAAGACCTGATCCGTCGTTGAGGGACACACTATTCTTGGAATTTCCGGTCTTTTCCAGAAACCTTTCAAGTGCCGAGACTCCGGTAGCGACAGAACCCAAGCCGGTCGTCTGAGCACCCAGATTCCTTAGCATCATCTCAGCATAAAGATTATTGCTGGTCTTCATCATGACTTTCAGCGACTCCGACAGCGGCTGCGTTCTGACGCTCGCAAGCTTCTGCTCTTCTCGATAGGCGCTCTGCAAGTGCTTGGCTGCATCGAGCGAGGACTTCCCCTGTTCCAGAATTTCGAGCGCCGACAGTTGGCGGGTTTTGACCTCTCCCGTTACGGCAATGCCTCTCTGTGCTAGTGCAAGCTTGAACAACCGACCCGCAAAGACCCCGGCATCGCGCACGGCCAGGTTGTATTTCAAACCGGCATGTCGCAAAGGAATTTCTCCTCTCAAGGTAACGTGGCTTCCCTCGGGGTTGAGATCAACGCCCATCCAGGCTTCCCTCCCATGGCTCGTGGTTTTGACCTGGTTCACCAACACGAGGCCCGAGTCAACAGGCACAGGGCGCAAGAAAGCAGCGCTTCCTTCAGTCTCCCCGGGGAGAACCTCAAGTTGGAACCAGTTCTCTGCAGCGGCCAGAGAGCTGACAGGAGCACTGTAGCTCCAAAGCACGTTTTCCAGTGCCCAACTCGGGTCATGGGGCTCGTGCAAAAACAGCGTCTCATCAGAGACCACGTCTCCCACAATCGACTTAAGGCCTCGGTCGGCCAACTGCCCGGCGATCTGCGCCATGAAGCCTGGGATGTCTTGTTGCATGAGTTCTTCGTGCTGTGAGTCGTAAATTCTGCCCTCGAGATTTGGATCGCCACGACCGGCGATAACCAGGTTGCCCAGCAGCCTGCCTTGCGCGTTGATGGTTCCTTCGCCGTACACGGGTGTTTCAAACCGGAAGTCGGCACCGAACGCGTCCAAGGCTGCAGCGCCGATCAGCAACTTCATATTGGACGCGGGCAGGAAGCGCTTGCGTGCGTTTGACGAAAACAGCACCTTGCCATCTTTCAAGGACACGATGTGGACTCCCCACAACGCCGATTCCCATTTAGGCTGATCGATCAATTGCTGGAGTTGCGTGCCAAGGGTCGTTGCCGCCTCCTGAGCCTGAAATGATGTTGCCGACCCTGCGACTTCCACGAAAATCGCGGTGATCAGGACCAGCATAGCCAGCACACCCGAGCGACCGTGCCGGTTGCTGTCATCAGCAGTTGCCCTGCTGAGAGTCGCCCTCCATCGTCTGGCTGACTCCATCCCAGGGTTGTCCCAGGAGTCAGTCACATTTTCTAATTCCCAAAGTGGCATTCGTCGATATAATGGTCTGGGCATAGATTCCAATCACTGTTTGTTCAGCACTTTCTGCGCACCGGCGTGAAACACTCTGAATAATCCCGCAGGTAACTTGCTTGCGAGCGCGCACGGTCCGGATTCTCGAAGCCGGCACGTAAGCGAAACAGTCACTTCTTGAGATTCTTCACACCCTGAGTACGCCGTGTCTCCTAAAGCAGTTTCGAATCGTTGATGTCAGTTTTGGAGTGTCGTTAACTCTTTTGCGCCTGCGCTCAGCTTCCGCAAATTCAAGTTATCAGAAAATCCTGCCCCCAAGGAGAAGTTATGGATCGCAAGTACAAGCAGCGTGGTTACATGGATAGCGGACGTGAGCGGCAGGAGAAGCCGAAACAAGAACCCCGTCCGAAAGGTGCGAAGGAGTTCCGTCCCCGGCAAATGCCTGGTTTCCACGAGACTACACGTTGCTCTATGTGCGGTGCTTCGATTGCTCTGGAGATCACCCTGGAAACGCAGTGCCCGAAATGCAATGCTGATCTTCATGCTTGCAAGCAGTGTGGTTTCTTCGATTCGGCAGCACGGTTCGAATGCACGCAGCCGATCCCTGAGCGCGTCCAGCCGAAAAACGCCCGCAATGAGTGCACCTACTTTTCCGCGAAGAAAAGTATCGAGCGGGAAACCTCGTCCCCAGCCCCAGCCGTTGCCCGTGCAGCCGTGCCGAAGACAGCTCGAGAAGCCTTCGATGCGCTGTTCAAGAAATAGACATCCAGCTCAGAAAATCAGCGTGAGTCCGCTTAAGAAGCTCGACATGCAGGAGCATATCGCGTCACCGGCGAAGAAGCAGATCTACGTCAACCAGATGTTTGCGACCATCGCGCCGCGGTACGATCTGGTAACCACCTTGCTGTCCTACGGCCAGGACAAACGCTGGAAGCGAAAGCTCGTGGCAATGGCCGACGTGCAGCCGCACCACCAAGTGCTCGATTTGGCGTGCGGGACGGGTGACATTACCTTTTTGCTAACAAAACAGCTCGACAGCCGCGGCAAGGCCACGGGCGTGGACATCACGCCCGAAATGGTCGAGCGGGCACGCCACAAGGCTTTGCACGATTCACGGGTCCACTTTGAAACCGGTGATATCTGCCGACTGAACTTTCCTGATGCCTCTTTCCATCGGATTACCGTCGGGTATGGCGTGCGCAATGTTCCTGAGATTCCAGGGTTGCTGCATGAAGTTCTTCGCTTGCTGAAACCTAGCGGACTTTTCCTGTCGCTGGATTTCGGAAAGCCGGAGGGCCGGCTTTATCGCCGGGCTTATCTTGGATATCTGAGCACGACAGGATCTGCGTTGGGCTGGCTGCTGCATCGGGACCCGGACGTCTATGGTTATATCGCCGAATCGATCAAGCACTATCCAGGTCAGCTTGGCGTCCGTGGAATGATGGAAGCTGCAGGTTTTGCAGACTGCCGGTTTGTGAACTTCCTGGGCGGTGCCATTGCCATCAATCTGGGCACCAAGCCTTGACGCGAGCATTCACAACTGCGGGCTGTCCACCGGCAGCATCAAGCTTAGACTGCCCAAACATCAGTCCACGTTAACGATTTTCCGGGCTCGTTCGGAAGGACGCAATTCGCCTTGTCAATCTTGTCAATCCTGTCCTACATCGCTTCCTTGTATAGTTGAATCATATCCTGCTCGCTCACATCTCGGGGGTTACAGAGACGGCATCCGTCTTCCATCGCCTTGGCCGCCATGGGCACAATCATGTCCTCGGTAACCCGATAGTCGCGCAAGGTACCGATGCGGCACAGCCGGTTTAGTTCCAGGACCCTTTGAATCGCAGCATCCACAGTCGGCTTCGCGCTCATTGCCATCGCCAGATCCTTGAGCCGGTCAGCTACGACAGTGGCATTAAAGCGCATCACCGGCGGGAGGAGCACCGCGTTGGACGTTCCGTGATGCATTCCAGCAATCGTCGACAGGGGATGTGCCAAGGAATGAACGGCGCCCAAGCCTTTCTGGAAAGCAGTGGCTCCCATGATGGCCGCGGCCATCACCTGAGTGCGGGCTTCAAGATCGTTCCCATCAGCCACGGCCCGCGGTAAATATTGCCAAACCAGCTTCACGCCACCCAGTGCAATCGCGTCGCTGAGCGGGTGATAGCCCTTCGCAAGATAGGCTTCAAGATTGTGGGTGAAGGCATCCATGCCAGTGCCGGCAGTGATGTGCACCGGCATGCCAAGGGTCAGTTCCGGATCGGACACTGAAACCTTTGGCATTAGAAACGGACTAAAGATGACTGTCTTGCGGTTTGTGGCGGTCAGCGTGATGACGCTGCTGCGGGACACGTCGCTGCCGGTTCCTGATGTTGTTGGGACTGTTAGAAACGGTGGAACGTTGGAACTGATGCGGTCAGATCCATCCTTGAGGTCGTCATAGTCGGCCAAAGGCAGCGGGTGCGTCGCTTTCAGGGTGATCGCTTTCGCGGCATCCAAGGGCGAGCCCCCGCCAACGCCAATGACGCCATCGCATTTCGCTTCCTGATAGCGTGCCACACCCTCGAGCACATTCCTTTCTGTAGGATTCGGCAAAACCTGATCGAAGACAACTGCATCCCCAGATCGCTTCCCGATGATTCCGAGGACACGGTCGAACACCGGGCTTTTTGCAAGACCACCATCGGTGACAACCAACGGCCGCAACATCCTGAAAGCCTCTATCTCGAGTGGCAAACGCTCAATGGCGCCCGGGCCGAAAATGATCTTTGTAGGGTAGTAGAAGGTGGTTACGTTCAACGAGAATGAACTCATAGGCAGTTTCTCTCTGGATCAACAATCTCTTCGAATCAGGTAGAGCAGAAGCTCGTAGCGTTTCGGAGGCCAGCAGTGGACCAAGCTCAGGCAGTCCAAATATCCATCCTCCTCTTCGTCATTTCCGCGAAAGCGGGAATCCGGCTGCGCTGGAAATTCTGGATTCCCGCTGTCGCGGGAATGATGGGAAGCCTGTTACCGATGTCCTCCAACCAACCTTACCTCATTCAGATGATTTCGAAGTACCTCTGCAGCTCCCAATCCGTCACGGCACGCGAGAACTGCTGGCACTCCCAGTCGCGCGTGGTCGCGTAGTGATCGACAAAGGCGTCACCGAAAACCTGCCGTGCCTCGGCACTTGCGCGAAGTCGTCGTGAAGCCTCCAAGAGATTGTCCGGCAGAACAGGCAGATCCTTCGTATAGGCATTTCCTACGATCGGTTCCGGAGGTTCGAGCCGATGTTCAATGCCCCATAAGCCGCTCGCGATCGAAGCGGCCAAAGCGAGATAGGGATTCGAGTCCGCGGCAGCCAATCGGTACTCGAGGCGGCTGGCACTGCCCGATGCAGGAATCCAACGAATCGCGGCCGTCCGATTGTCCACACCCCAGGACACTTTTGTCGGCGACCATAGCCCGGGCACCATCCGCTTGTAGGAATTGATGGTGGGAGCAATAAGCGCCAGCCAGTCTGACATCAGCGCCAACTGTCCGCCGAGGTAGTGTCGGGCGGTCGCAGACATGCGATCATGCTGCCCACCATCGAAGAACTGGTTCTTCTTCCTTTCGAGGTCCCAAAGGCTTTCATGCAGGTGGCCGCTGGAACCTGGCAACTCGCGGTTCCATTTCGCCATGAACGTGGGGACCGCGCCGTGGCGTGAACAAATCTCCTTCACACCGGTCTTGAAGAGGATAGAGCGATCGGCCGCTTCGAGAGCATCGGCATACCGAATGGCCGCTTCGTAAACTCCCGGGCCGGTCTCGGTGTGAAAGCCCTCCAAATCCACCTTGAAGTCTCGCAACTGGTCAAGAATCGCGTGCACCAGGTCTGCGTTTTGAGAAGCTCGCAAGACACTGTAGCCAAACATCCCTGGCGACAGAGGCTGTAAACTCGCGAAGCGCTTCTCGCGCAGTGAATCAGGGGTTTCGCGGAAGATGAAAAATTCGTATTCGATTGAGCAGACAGGCTGGAAGCCCATGGAACGGGCTTTTGCTACTACAGCCTGCAGAATTTGCCGAGGCGAGAGCAAGCAGGGCTTGTTCGTCCCATCCTCCTGCTGGTCGAATAGATCCATGAGGAACAATGCCGTTCCCGGTTCCCAGGGTACAACGCGGAAGGTTGCGGGATCAATGCGAGCCACCATGTCGGGATATCCGGTGTGCCAACCAGTGAAGTCCACGTGATCGTAGAGCACGTCGGCGGAATCCCAACCAAAGATCACGTCGCAGAACGCCAAGCTGTTGTCGAGGGCCGAGTGAAACTTTTCCAGAGCAATATACTTGCCTCGCAACACGCCGTCGAGGTCGGTCGCGCCAAGCTTCACATGCCGAATGCCATGCTTATCGAATTCTTCTTTGAAATTGAGGGACATATCGAAGTCCATAAAGGAGGCTGAAGAGCGACGATAGCAGATCGAAGATTGAGGATGGAGGATTGAAGGTTAAGGTAACGCGATCCTCTATCTTCCATCCTCTATCTTCAACCGATCTTCTCCAAGTAGCTTCGAGCCCACTCGGGCCCACCGTACTGGCTGCGGGCTCGCGCGAAATACAAGACCAGCAGAAGGACGGCCAGTGCTGCAAGCGACTTTGCTGCCATCTCATTAGGCGGCAAGATCATGATCACAAAAATGAAAGCACCCCAAGCCAAGCTGAGCAACGCCACCAGTTTGCTCCAACGGCCCAAATTCCAGACTGCATCCTTCTGCCATCCTGGCCGGCGGAGGGCCAAGTAGACCGGCATGAGATATGCAATATAAAAGGTCACCACCGAAATCGACGTGACTACCGAGTATGCTTTGGAATAGGCCAGCGCCAGAAAAGCCAGCACGACGGTCACCCAGATTGCGGCATCAGGCGTGCCGTGGACCGGGCTCACCCTTTTCCAAAGTCCGGAACCAGGCAATCCGTTGTCGCGGGCAAACGCGTAGATCGTGCGGGAGCAGGAGGTGATACACGAGAGACCGCAAAACCACATCGCCAGCATGGCGACTGCAGACACGGCAACACCCGCTCGCTCCCCCAATGCTTGGGAAAGAATCGCGATAACAGCCGGCATGGGCTGCCCTGCCATATCGGTAGCATGGAGCACAGCCCCCACGTCCTGCACTGCCAGGACCAGTGCCAGGAGCAACAGATAACCAACGATAGCCGAAACCGCCACCGACATCACGATACCCCACGGCACGCGACGCCTCGGATCATGGGTTTCTTCGGCCATGTGCGCCGAGGCATCGAATCCAGTAAATGTCCATTGTGCTTGCAACAAGCCTAGAACGAACCCCCATGCGTAACTTCGGCCATTGCTGTTGATCGGACTAAGAAGGAAGCTTGCGGGCTGGTGTGGGGCAAAGAACACAAGCGCTCCTACGATGACAATGACTCCCGCGATGTGGATGGCAACACTAGCATCGTTGAGAAATGCCACCCAACGGATTCCGAAGTGATTCAGCAGTGCGTGTGACAAAAGAATCAGAGCATAAAGCCAAAGCAGGTTGGTGGTAGTGCCGTCAATGCCTAACAACGGTGCCAGAAACTGGGCACAACCATAGTCGATCGCCGCAACGGCTGTGATCAATGCCGCAAGGTTAATGCATGCATTCGACCACCCCCACGCGCTACCGCCCAAAGCCGCTGACCAGTGATACGTAGCACCTGAAGTTGGAAATGCCGAGGCCAGCTCGGCCATGCTCATCGCCACCAGCATGGAAAAAATGCTTACCAACGGCCATCCCAGCGACATTTGGAGCGGTCCACCCATCTCGAATCCATAGCCGAACAGCGTCACCGCTCCAGTGAGGATTGAGATGATGGAAAAGGAAATGGCAAAGTTGGAGAACCCCCCCATCGTGCGGAACAGTTCCTGAGCATAACCGAGTCTTCCGAGTTCGCGGGCGTCCTGGTCAGAGGTACTTGGGGCAGGCAGGTTATGCTGCGGAGCTTCAGGAGGCTTGAGCGCCATGCAGATTCTAAACTTCGGATGACGGATGTAAAGGTAGTGGATCGACGAAAGCGTGCTCATTGAACAATGTGACCTGGGAGGTGTCAAGGCCTAAGTCGCCCTCGATTGATTCCGCCTGGGGAGGCCAAACTCAGCCACAAATGCCCGTTGTGCGCGCTTTTCCTCAATGCTAGACTTAGCCGTTTTGATCGCAGCCCAAGGAGAACATGCGTGCGAAATCCGGTGGCCGTGGCTCTTGCAGGACTTCTGACGTTGGTTTTCTCCTCTTGCCAGTCGGGGCCCAAGACCGGTCCAGATACAGCAGCGATCGTCAACCAGACTGAAATCAAAAACGCTGAGGTTGAAAAGGTTTATCAGAACCGCTTGAAGCAGGGTGGGCAGACACCTTCCCCGGAAGAAGCGTCCACGCTGCGGCTTAACATTTTGAGCCAGATGATCAACGACGAAATGCTGATGCAGCGCGCAGGCGTTGACAAGCTCGTTGCGAACGATGATGAGGTGAACGTCAAGTTCACCGAGTTCAAGAAGGACTACACGGAAGAAAAATTTCAGCAGTTCCTCAAGGATCAGGGCGTCACTGCCGAGGACATCAAGAAAGAGATTCGAAAGAGCGCAACCATCGAAAAGCTCTACAACAAGGAAATCACCTCGAAGATCTCAGTCTCGGAGGGTGAGATCAAAGACTTCTTTGCCAGGAACAAAGCCAACTACAACCTTCCCGAAAGCTGGCATGTGCTCCATCTCCTCGTGACGCCATTTCCCGATTCGCAAATCACTAACGCCCGCAATGACGATGCCAAGACAGACGAAGCAGCCCGTCAAAAGGTGATCGGCTTGCTGAAGCGAATTCTAAGCGGTGAGGATTTCTCCATTGTTGCCAGAGACTACTCTGAGGACAGTTCGTCTGCCCAGTCGGGAGGCGATCTACGGCTGTTGAACTTGCAGCAACTGGACGCCATCGATCCTCGATTCCGCCAGGCCGTCCAAAGCCTCAAGGTAGGCGAGACCTTCTCAAGTCCGATTCCCACGAAGTATGGCTACCATTTGGTTAAGCTCATCGAAAAGGAAGCGGGAGGCCAACATGAGTTGACCGACCCCAAGGTTCAAGCAGATACTCGCCAGGCGATTTTCAATCGCAAAGAGACACTACTGAAGACGGCCTACCTCGAAGCGGTCAGAAACCAAACCATCGTGAAGAATTTGCTGGCGCAGAAGATCCTTTCAGACGCGGCGGGAAGCAGTGTTTCGAAGTAGGGTGCGCTGCCAGGCAAGGTGGCTGATGCTCGCGACTTATAGCTGTACCAGACCAGCTCGTAGACGTGTCACGATGATTTGAAATCCTCAGTGGGAGCCCGCTAGAGCCCTGAGAATTCGATGGAAAAGACCTTCAACATTATCAATTTTGGTTGCAGGGCTACCCAGGCAGATGGCGCAGCGATCGAGCAGGCCCTGCAACACTTTCATCTTCGAAAGTCAGAGGGGTGGCAGCGATCGGATGTTGTCGTCATTAACACCTGCACAGTAACCAATACTGCAGATGTTGAGGCGCGCCAAATGATCCGGCGCGTGCATCGGGAAAACCCGGAGGCGAGGATTGTTGTGACGGGCTGCTATGCGCAGCGCGCACCTGAAGAGATTGCCCGCATCGAGGGTGTCACTTGTGTCATCGGAAACTCACACAAGGAGCAGTTAGCCCCACTCGTGGCCAAGAATTACTTGGCCGACTCGCCATTTCCGATTCTCAGTGATAAGCGCGCTGCTGTTGAAGGTGCAGACGTTTTCTGCAGCAGCATCTTTGAGTCCCGGCAACTCCGCGTCATCGCTGACGCTTCCGGAGGTGGCCGGACGCGCCCAGTGCTGAAGGTGCAGGACGGCTGCAGTTACCGCTGTTCTTATTGCATCATTCCTTCGGTGCGGGGCGATTCCAGGAGCCTTCCCTCAGCGGAAGTGATTCGTCAGGCACGGCTGTTGCTGGACCAGGGGTTTCGCGAGATCACTCTTACCGGAATCCATTTGGGCGGTTATGGTAGAGACAGTAGCCAGAAGGAAACACTCTCACAACTCGCTCAACAACTCCTGAAAGAAGAGAGACTGGAACGTTTGCGACTGAGTTCCATTGAGCCTTTGGAGTATACAGACAAGCTGATCGACCTGGTGGCTGAGTCTCCCAAAATGGCGAAGCATTTTCACGTGCCGCTGCAGAGCGGCTCAGACCGCATTCTGCGTCTGATGCGCCGGCCCTATCTGGCAGAGTACTACGCCGACCTCGTCGCAAGAATGCGTCGTCGCGTTCCTGACGCGGCCATCGGAGCCGATGTGATGGTGGGGTTCCCTACTGAGACTGACGAAGATCATGCCAATACGGTCCAATTGTTGGATGCAGCACCAATGACGTACCTTCATGTGTTCCCCTATTCGCACCGGCCCGGCACTGCCTCAGCCAACCTCAAGCCTGAAGTTCACGGCAGAATCGCACAGCAGCGAGGAAAGGAACTACGGGATATTTCCGCTCGCAAGAACCTTGAATTCCGAAGCTCGATTGTAGGAAAGGAGCTATCGGTCATTACCCTCGATCATGATCCTGGTGAACACGCCCAAGCGCTGAGCACAAACTATCTAAAAGTCGAGATATGCAAAGGCCGGGTCGAGGCCAATCGCGTCGTGAGTGCAGAGATCACGGGATTGACTGCCGAAGGCCTGGTCGGTGACATCAGACCACGCAACCAGATCTCAGGTGCCCAAGAAGTACATGTTCTCGTTGGCGCGCGTTGAAGGTTTCAAAGCAGCCCCCGATGCACGAAGTTTTCAGTGAATGCTGACAATTTGATTTGGCTGAATCGTCAGGCGCGGTTGCCGCCGCTTAGTTCGTTCCTTGGCTCAGCCACATCCGGCCGGCTTCAAACCAATCATGCCTAGAATTCTTATCAACGAATGCAAGCAGGAGGTTTCTTCATTCAATCCAGTTGTGGGGAACTACGCCGATTTCAGCATCTGCTGGGGCGATCAAATAGTCGCTCGACACCGCAATGTGGGAACAGAGGTCGGCGGTGCCCTGCGCACTTTTTCCGAGCATCCAGGAGTGGAGGTTGTCCCCGGTTACAGTGCCTGTGCCATTACCTCCGGAGGGATACTCGGGGATGCCAGCTTCAAGCAGATTGCCCACGAGTTTCTGGGGGAAGTGCGCAGAGCCAAAGACGCTGTAGATGGCATTTACCTGTGTCTGCACGGAGCGCTGGCAGCTGACAGCGAGCCTGATGTCGAAGGGTACCTGCTGGCGGAGACGCGCAAGATTGTCGGCGAGAAAATGCCGGTGGTCATCTCTCTCGATTTGCACGGCATTCTCACAGATCAGATGCTAATTCACTCCGATGCCGCTGTGGTGTATCACACTTATCCACACGTCGATTTCTTTCAAACCGGAGAACGAGCGGCGCGTCTGCTGCTGCGTATCCTTGCGGGTGAAGTGAAGCCAGTCACTGCGCGGGTGCCGATTCCGGCGCTGGTTCGAGGCAACGAGCTCATTACCGCCACCGGCCGGTTCGGCCAGTGCGTGCGCGAAACCATCGAAGTGGAAAACGGCGACGGCGGAGTTTCCGGCGGGATGTTTATCGGCAACCCGTTCACGGATGTTCCCGACCTTTGTTCGAACGCCTTCATCGTCACTGACAACAATCCGCAACGGGCTGAGCGTGAAGCCATCCGCATCGCCAACCTGTTCTGGGCAATGCGAGAGCACCTGCACCAGCCGCTCACTTCTTTGCGGGAAAGCGTGCAGCAAGCCGCTGAAGCCAAGGGACGGGTAGTTCTGGTCGACGCAGCCGATGCCACCAGTTCCGGAGCTTCAGGAGACAGCAATGCCATTCTGCGTGGGCTGCTCGAGTCAAACTATCGTCGAACCGCGCTAATCCCAGTCGTAGATGCTCCGGCTGTGGACGAGGCCTTTCGCTCTGGAGTCGGCTGTACAGTTCGTGTTGCGATCGGCGGGAGCCTCGATCGCCGACGATTCTCACCCGTGGAGATGGAAGCGCGCGTTCACCTGCTATCCGACGGCCGGTTTCGGAATGAATCGCACGGGAGCCGGTGGGACAGTGGACGCACTGCAGTGTTGCAGTCGGAAAACATCACTCTGGTTGTAACCAGCAAAGCCGTGAGCCTCTACGACCGGTCCCTGTTTCTCGCGCATGGACAGGATCCTGCAACTTTCGACACCGTCGTCGTGAAGTCGCCCCATTGCCAGCCTCACATGTTTGAGCAAGGAGCAGACCTTGTACTGAATGTGGATGCGCCCGGCTCCACCAGCGCCAATCTCAAAAGCCTCGGCCACACACGCTGCTTGCGGCCGATTTTCCCCCTGGATGAAAACGTAACCTTTACGCCAAGGGCGAAGATCTTTCGGCGTGACTCGTGAACAACCTGAAAGTGTGGAGACCTCCCAGACGCGACGAGCGCCACCATCTCCTTCCTTCAAATACTATAAAAGTCCTTTGAATTGAACGAAAGCGTGAGCCCGCCTCGCAAGCGACGAAACGACCCTCCTCTCTTTCCATTCAACGTGTTAACGCAAACAAGCCCGCTAAACCTTTCTGGCTCAAGCATCTCCTCGATCTAACTACTCGGACCTTATTCCTACTGGCAGTCAAAGCCCTAATGTAACCATTCGGCTGGCTCGATAGGTTACTCAAAGAGGCAAGAAAAACGACCAGGTAGGCTTGTGAGAAAATTCTGTTGGGAATAAAACCAGAACCCCGCGGAATTCGTAATAGTGTTGAAAGCCTTTTGTCAGGAATTTGCATCACAACAGGGAAAGTGCAGAGTGGAGTTCCAAAGGACAATGAGAACCTGAAATCAACCCTGCTAAAACCGCGCAGTTCACAAGGAGGCATCATGGAACTGAAAGACTGCAAGTTTTACTACGGTGGACAGGACATGAATTTTGCAGTGTATTCCGACGACCCGTGCCGTGCCCGCTATCGCACCAGCATTCCTTTGCCAATTGCCCAAACCCGAGTGGATGTCTATGAAATTGAACCCGGAGCCAACACTCAGTGGGT
>Ga0075428_100005834_pt1 | contig 13683 bp, 7 predicted proteins | sample RhiMetdeltSRZDD2_FD_75291 | JGI IMG/M metagenome (GOLD analysis project Ga0075428, IMG submission 75291) | Populus rhizosphere microbial communities from Tennessee, USA - Rhizosphere MetaG P. deltoides SRZDD2 | ecosystem: Host-associated > Plants > Roots > Rhizosphere > Soil | place: USA...
ACGACTTGGCCCGGTTCGCTCAACGTCCGAACAATCACCCCATCGGCATCAGCTACTAGGACGGCATACTCGCTGGAATTATTACTGACTCTCGCCTGCGCCTCCGCTGCGTCGAACTGTGCCTTGGCACTGTCCAGCGCGGCCCGAGCCTGATCATACTCCTGTCGCGATACCGCACCTGATTTGACCAGCCCAGCGAACCGCGCTTCATCCGCTTTGGTTTGGGTGTATTTGGCCCGAGCCGCCTCGACATTTGCTTGTTGCGCCGCGAATGAGAGTTTGAGGTCGACGGGATCAAGTCGCATGAGGACCTGACCTTTCTGGACGCGCTCTCCCATGTTAACCAATCGCTCCAGAATTTTTCCTCCGACTCGAAAACCCAAATCGCTTTGCACGCGAGCTTCCACAACCCCGGTGAAGGTTCTCTTACTCGAGCTACCCGCTTGCGCCTCAAAAATCTCCACCCTCGGGGACTGAAGGCGGGGATCTTTCACGCCAGGCCTGGACAATCCGCGCGCTATCAACGCCACCGCCAGCCCTGCTGCAAGCAGACCTAGGGTCATCAACAACCGACGATGAGTTTTCACGAAGCCCACTTCATCCGCGACCACTGATTCGTCGAGATGAAATTGCTTGCGAAAACTCTTGTCGAAGATGCGGGCGGGAACAAAGCGGCGCAGTCGGCTCAGGGCGACCCCTTTCCCGACCGGATAACGCAGCCGAGGAGACTTTGCGATGAGTGCGTTCCGAACTGCTTCCGCCACTATTCGAGGATCGTCTCCACGTTCGATGTTTTGCAGAGCCGCATCGGTCAACCGCTTTCGTTCCTCCGCGTAAACGGCCAGAGAGATCTTTGCGGATTTGGTGTTTCCGTTGAGTTTCGTCTTTGTGTAGGCCGGTTCGACCAACACCGCACGAACGCCGAATCTCCTGACCTCGTGGTCCAACGTCTCGGTGTAACCCTCCACGGCGTGTTTGCTCGCAGCATAAATTCCCATATAGGGCGCAGGCAGAAAACCAAGCACTGAGCTGATGTTGACGATACGGCCGTAGCCAGCCTGTCGCATCAAAGGCAGAGTGGCGGTCGTCACGCGCAACACGCCAAAGAGATTGGTTTCAAACTGCTGCCGGGCTTCGGCCATACTGGTTTCTTCCAGCGCACCTATGAACGAATAACCGGCGTTATTGACCAGGTATTGAATCGGCCCAGCCTTCCGCACAACGCTTTGCACCGCCTCGTTGACGCTGGAGTCGTCCGTCACATCCATGCGGATGATTTCAACACCGGGAATGGGGCTGGCGGACTGCGGGTTTCGCACCGTGCCGAACACCCGCGCTCCTGCGCCTGCGAGCAACTGCGCAATCTCCCGACCGATGCCGGAGGAAACTCCGGTGACCAACGTGGTTTTGTTTTTTAATGAAGTGTGCATATACACATTTAATTTTGGTTTATCGCCTTTTAAGGCATTGAGGGTTGTGGTTATTTGTTCAGAGCCAACGCCGCAGTTTCGAGGTCGGAGAGGATGGCAGACCAACACTTTTCACCGAGAGTTTTGACCACGGCGCACTGCGCGGCCTTCCAAGCGGGAGTAATTTTTTCGATCTGCCTTCGGCCTTTGGCCGTAATCGCCAGTTCCACACGATTGCCACGCCCGCCGCCGTCGGCTTCCACCAAACCGTCCCGCTGCAAGGGCCGGAGATTCCGCACGAGCGTCGTGCGATCCATGCCCAGCCAATCGCTCAATTCCGCCATCGTCCAACTGTCCTTGGCTTGCAAGGACGACAAAATAGTCCCCTGCGTTGGGCGGATTCCGTGCCGCCGCATTTCGGAGTCATAAAACTGCGTCACCACCCGCGTCACCCGGCGCAGATTGAAGCACACGCAGTTCTTTACGGCCGACATATCCAGTTCCTTCGTCATTGTGTGTATATGCACTACTGGCGGAAAATTGTCAACTGCGATTTTGGGTTCTTTTCGGACCGCTGATTTCGAAACGCTCGTGAATGGTTAAAAGGCGAGGGTCGGTTTTCATCTCCAGCCCAAAACAAAAATGGAGCAAAACGCGACCCGCAAAACCACACGCAAGTTACTGCGGTTAAGGGAGTTGGAGGCGAGGGTCGGAATCGAACGAGGAACTCCACCATTCCGACTGCAACTCACTCATTTCAAGCACGAGATTAGGTCTGATTTCATTGGTCTCGTACGACACGTCGTCCGCTCTGATCGGTGGGCTTCTTCTCCAAGCGCTGCTGATCAGTGGAGCGGGTGAAGGGAATCGAACCCTCGTTTCGTTACCTCTTTACAATCAAATAAAGCGCCTGATTCTGGTGATTTTTCTTGCCCGTCTATTCTCACTTTTATTCTCACATCAATTTGTGCGGAATTGCTGAGCTTTCGGACAAGTGAATATTGGTGGTGAAGCACGGGCACGACTGCCACGCGCCGGTTATCCACAGACGCTTCCCCTTGAATTGTGATTTAATTAGACGCAACTGTCTGTCTGCCACGCCTCGCCGAGCCGAATCGCTCGGCCTTTTACTTTGAGACTTGCCGCTTCCGGCAAACCGTACGTCCTTCGCTTTACTTACCAACAGTAATATTTTGAGTGTTGAACTCGCATTGAGTTCTTGTCTCTCGCGAGAGAATTAAACGATCGAGAATCCGAACGTGTGCCAAACGAACGCGCCAGTTCGGCCTGAAGACCGTGGGACGCGTAGGAGACACGTATTGGTCGCGAGGGCGTGAAGTGATAAGTATCTGAAAGCGCGACCGCTGGGGTTTTCAAGACCGCGCTCGAAACAAAATGTTCCGACTCTAACGTACAAGGGAAGCGCGGCTGTTTGTTCGCGTTCTGGTCGAGAAAGCCAAAACCTTGATTTTACCAGGAACTCTTCCCACCGCGGTCGCTAGCCCAAAATAATTCACAACTCCGGCCACATCTAGTTTTCCGATTGGCTAAGTGCCTGGGGAAACAGGCAACGGGTGGACTTAGAATTTTTGGCGAACCTCGAGCCTTTCCGGCGCATTACGAAGCGAATGAAGATCGGCTTCTACCCGCAGCGCAATGCGAAGCGCGTTACTACCTGTCGACGGCCTTCCGTGGTCCGAGAAACCAAATCAAACCTAACCAACCTTTCATCCTATGACTAAGGTCGCAATCAATGGCTTTGGTCGCATTGGCCGCCTCGTCTTTCGGGCCATCTGCGATCAGGGACTTCTAGGCAAAGAGATCGATGTTGTCGCCGTCAACGATCTCGTCCCCGCAGATAACCTGGCCTACCTGCTGAAGTACGACTCCACCCAGGGAGGCTTCAAAGGCGAAGTGAGCAGCTCCAAGTCGCCGGAAGCGCAAAACTGTCAGGACGATCTTCTCCTCGTAAACGGGCACAAGATCAAGTGCCTCGCGGTGAAGGAGGGCCCGACGGCCTTGCCCTGGAAGCAGCTTGGCGTGGAGATCGTGATCGAAGCGACCGGGCTCTTTACAGACGCGACCAAAGCGAAAGGCCACATCCAAGCTGGTGCCCAAAAGGTCATCATTTCGGCGCCGGGCAAGAACGAAGACCTCACGGTCGTAATGGGCGTTAACCACGAGAATTACGACCCCGCAAAGCACCACGTCATTTCGAACGCGAGTTGCACCACGAACTGTCTCGCGCCCGTCGTGCATGTGCTGTTGAAGGAGGGCTTCGGTCTAGAGGAAGGACTGATGACGACGGTGCACAGCTACACCGCGACGCAGAAGACGGTGGACGGACCTTCGCGCAAGGACTGGAGAGGCGGGCGCTCGGCTGCCATCAATGTCATCCCATCTACTACGGGCGCGGCGAAGGCGGTAAGTCTCGCCATTCCCGAGGTCAAAGGAAAGCTCACGGGAATGGCGTTTCGTGTGCCTACTCCGACCGTGAGTGTGGTGGACCTCACGGTTAGGACAGTGAAAGAAACGTCCTACGAGGAAATTTGCGCCGCGATGAAAAAGGCGAGCGAAACTTACCTCAAAGGTATCCTTGGCTACACCGGCGATGAAGTTGTTTCGAGTGACTTCATCCATGACAGCCGCTCCAGCATCTTCGACGCCGGCTCAGGCATCCAGATGAGTAACCGCTTCTTCAAGCTGGTGAGCTGGTATGACAACGAGTGGGGCTACAGCGAGCGCTGCGTGGATCTGATTCGTTATATCGCGTCGAGGAACAACGGCCATGTCTAGAATCCGGCTTTTCCTATCCGTCGGGGCGTTAACCCGGTTCATTCTGCTTCCCGCCCAGGGTGCGACGGATGAGCAGCTGGAACAGTTCAAGGCGCAGATCAATGCCGAGATCGGCGCAGTGAAGAAGGACTACGAAGGTCGAATCAAAACGCTCGAAAAACGGATCAATACCCTCGAAGCAGATAACACGCAGCTAAGGAGCCAAGCTGCGGCGACAACTAGACCTGCCGGGGAAGATATCGCGGCGTCGAAGCAGCGGATCGCTGAGTTGGAGCAAGCTCGCTCGGAACGCCCGAATGAGAATTCGGCAATGTCGCAGGAACTCGCCTCGATGAGAAAACGCCTGAGCGAGCTGGAAGGCGTGGCGAGCAAAGCAAAGACCGAAATGCCGGCGTTGACTGAGCGTGAGGCGGCTAACACGGCCGCGATCGAAGAGATCGAAAGAAAGCTTCACGCGAGTGCGACCGAAACTCGCGACATTTACCACAGTGAATTCAGCCCCTTCGATCTCACGAAGCTATACGACCTGCCGCGGCCGTTCGAGTTCCATGGTTATCTCCGCACCGGCTACGGCATGAATGGTGAGGGTGGAAAGATGGAAGCTTTCAAAGCTCCCGGCGCCTTCGCGAAGTACCGCCTCGGCAACGAAGCGGAAACTTATGGCGAAATGAGCCTGGTCAACAACTGGTTGCGCGAGGACGATCCTCTTTCCGCACCATACGTCCGGTCAACTGTCATGATGTCCTACGTGACAGGCGAAAACTTCACCTACGACTCGCTCAACAATCAGAAACAGGGCAATGATTTTGCCCTGCGGCAGGCCTTCATCGAAGGCGGCAATGTCTTTCAGGCTATCCCAGACATTCGAATCTGGGCCGGCCAGCGCTACTACCAGCGCATGGATATTCATATCAACGATTTCTACTACCTCGACATGAGCGGCTATGGCGCGGGGATACAAGACGTGCCGCTCGGGCAGTTCAGTAAGCTATCGCTCGCCTGGATCGGTGGAAGCGTGGATGACTACGAGACCGACCATGGGCGTGTCGGCAAGCAGAATTTCGATCTGCGGCTCACCGATATCAAGGTTCCGCTTGGCAAGGCGACGCTTTGGTTTGATTTCTCGGATACGCGCGGCGGTGAGGTGCGAAACGTCTTCAACGAGGATGGAAGCGACCTTCGCATCCAAAGCTCTTCCGGTTGGGCGGCTGGCGTGTTCCATCGCACTGGCGAAGAAGCATTCCTGGGCGGTTATAACCAGCTAGGTCTGCAATACGGTCAAGGCGCGGCCTATAACTTCGCCAGCACGCTTGATAGCTCAGGACCAAACCTCGACGACGCATGGCATTTTCGCGTGACAGACCACTTCACTATCCAGCCGTCGCCATCCTTCGCCGTCCAGGTTGTGGGTGTGTACGACAAGATTCATTATGGCGGGCCCGGCTCGGATAATCGGTGGATTTCGCTCGGTGCCCGCCCAGTTTACTTTTTCAGTGACCGCTTCAGCACGGCGCTGGAAGCCGGGGTTGATTGGGTAAAGAGCGATCCGCTGGGCGAGGACGGCCACCTATGGAAGGTGACCTTTGCGCCAATCCAGGTTTCGCTCGGAAAAAGGTTCTTCAGCCGGCCGCAACTGCGCGCCTATGTGACCTATGCCGGCTGGAGCAGCGACTTCAAAGGCTCGATCGGCGGGAGTCCCTATGAGAATGACACACGCGGCCTGTCTTATGGAATACAGGCCGAAGCCTGGTGGTAAATGACTATGCATAACCAGTTAATTCTTCGCGCCCCTTTATCCGGAGTGGTCTATCCACTCGAGCGCGTGCCCGACCCGGTCTTCGCGCAAAAGTTGACGGGGGATGGCCTTGCGATCGATCCGGTGGACGCAACGCTGCGGGCCCCATGTGCGGGCGAAGTCGTTCACATCCATCCCGCGTCCCATGCCCTGACTCTGCGAGCGGGCAGCGTGGAAGTGCTGATGCACATTGGAATTGATACGGTGATGTTGAAAGGCGCTGGTTTTACTCCGCGGGTAAGGGCCGGTGACAAGGTCGAGGCCGGAGCAGCGCTCATTGAGTTCGACATCGATAAGCTCGCCACCACCGCCAAAAGCCTGCTGACAGCAGTTATCATTAGTAATGGCGACGCGGCCAGCATTGTCCGGCGCGCTTCCGGAAATGTGAAAGCAAGCGACGATGTTTTGCTACGGCTCAGTCTCGTTGACGGCGCCGCGAAGTCGGAAATAGCGAGAGAAGGTGCTGTCGTAACCTCGCCGGCGATCCTGCTGCCTAACAAAACTGGCCTGCATGTCCGGCCGGCGGCTGTGCTCGCTAATGTGGCGAAGAGCTTCAAGAGCGAGGTCACAGTGAAAAAAGGGAACCGTTCAGCAAACGCCCGCAGTGTTACTTCGCTAATGGCTTTGGAAGTTCTGGGTGGCGACAAGATTGTGCTCGTTGCCAAAGGACCCGACGCAAAGGAAGCGATCGACAAGCTGAGCCATCTGGTCGCTGCCGGCCTGGGCGATAAGGGGCATCCGGCCGCACCTGCTCCAGCCACTATTGGGATTTCGCCGATTACTCAGCCGGCACCGCGTCCACGCAGTGATGATCCCAGTCTCTTGTTAGGCGTGGCTGCTTCATCCGGGCTCGCGGTTGGTCAAACTTATCAACTGAGACGGGCTGAGATCATGGTCGAGGAAAAAGGCGGCAGCGTGCACTGCGAGCAGGACCGTCTAGCCAGCGCGATCGCACGCGCGCTGGGGGAACTCGAAGCCTTGCGCGCGTCCCTCCATGCAAAGGTTGATCCGGCAAAGGCCGCGATTTTCGCCGCGCACATGGAATTACTGGATGATCCGGACTTTCTCGAGATCGCCAACTCCGCGATCGCGAAGGGCAAGAGCGCTGCTTTTGCCTGGAAGAAAGCTACTGACCTCCATGCGGAGCGCCTCGCAGCGTTGCGCAACGAACTCCTCGCGCAACGCGCAAACGACGTGCGCGACGTCGGGCAGCGCGTTCTCCTGCATTTGACCGGCATCACGCAACCGCCACCGGCATATCCGGAGCGCTCGGTTTTGATCGCGGAAGACCTGACCGCTTCCGACGCCGCTGCTATGGAACCCGGGACTGTCGTCGGATTTGCTACTCTGCGGGGCGGGGCGACTTCCCATGTTGCGATTCTCGCCCGTTCGCTTGGCATTCCGGCCGTGGCCGGAATCGAGCCTCGTGCGCTCGAAATTCCAAACGGCACGCCAGTCATTCTCGATGGCGCAAAGGGTATCCTACGTCTATCACCGAAACCCGCTGAGATCGCGCGGATCACTGAGTGCCAGACACGTCTCGCCGCGCAACGCGAGCAAGACATGGCGCATGCGCTCGAGCCAGCGATCACCAGGGACGGTCACCGCGTTTCGGTGTTTGCGAACATTGAAGGACTGAAACAAGCGCAGCAGGTCGATTCGTTGGGCGGAGAAGGTGTGGGTCTGCTGCGCTCAGAATTTCTCTTTATGGGTCGCGCAAGCGCGCCCAGCGAAGACGAACAGGCGCAATGCTACGCCACAATTTTAAAGTCGGTCGGCCCGGAGCGTCCGGTGGTGATCCGCACCCTGGACGTGGGCGGCGACAAGCCACTGCCTTACCTGCCCATCCCGCACGAGGACAATCCTTTCCTCGGCGAGCGCGGCATTCGTATGGGGCTGGACCGACCGGAAGTCTTGCGCACGCAACTGCGCGCGATCCTGCGCGCTTCTTCCGCCGGAAAGGTGGCGCTGATGTTCCCGATGATCGCGACCCTGCAGGAGTTGCGCGACGCCAAGGCCATGCTGGCGGAGGAAGCGAAAGCGCTGGGCATCGAACCGATTATGTGCGGCATCATGGTGGAATTACCGGCCGTCCCGATGATGATGGATGCGTTCTCGCACGAAGCCGACTTCTTCTCCATCGGGACGAACGACCTGACGCAATACACACTTGGCATGGACCGCGGCCATCCGAAACTTGCGCCGAAAGTTGACGCCCTGAATCCTGCCGTTCTGCGGATGATCGCCCGCACTATCGACGGCGGTCATTCTCACCGTCGCCTGGTTGGAATTTGCGGTGGCGTTGCTGGTGACCCGCAGGCGGTGCCTATTCTCGTGGGCCTCGGTGTGGACGAGCTGAGCGTCAGTCTGCCTGCGATCCCAACTGTGAAAGCACAAATCCGGCGAGTGAGCCTACGGAGTTGTCGTGAGCTGGCGCAACGCGCCTTGCAATGCTGGACCGTCGAGGAAGTCCGCGCGCTGGAACCAAAATACGGAGACTAAAATGACCTTCAAAAACGCTTTTTCCTCACTGCAAAAAATCGGCAAGTGCATGATGCTGCCGGTTTCGGTATTGCCCGTCGCGGGCATTCTGCTCGGCGTGGGTAGCGCTAATTTCTCCTGGCTGCCGCCGATCGTCTCGCAAGTGATGGCGCAATCCGGCGGCGCGATCTTCAGCAATCTGCCATTGCTGTTCGCGATTGGAGTCGCCATTGGACTGACGGAGAATGACGGCGTCGCCGCGCTCGCCGGCGCCGTTGGCTGGTTCGTCTTTCTCGCTGCGATGGGGGTGTGCGCGAAGGCGCGCGGGATCGAAACGATATCGATCATGGGAATCCCGTCCATCGATACCGGCGTATTTGGAGGCATCATCGTCGGGATGACCGCAGCGCGGGCGTTCAATCGCTTCTATAAGATACAGCTGCCGTCGTATCTCGGTTTCTTCGCCGGCAAGCGCTCGGTCCCGATCATCACGGCGGTTGAAGTCATAATTATTGGCGCACTGCTGAGTTTTATCTGGCCGCCGATCGGCAACGGGATCAAGACCTTTTCTAACTGGGCGGCGCACGGACAACCGGGGCTCGCCTTCACGATCTACGGCATCGTCGAGCGCGCGCTGATTCCATTCGGGCTGCATCACGTCTGGAACGTGCCGTTCTTTTTCCAGGCTGGCGATTACCTCGACCCGACTACCGGCAAAGAAATTCACGGGGAGATCTCGCGCTTCATCGCGGGTGATCCAACGGCTGGAAACATGACCGGCGGTTATCTCTTCAAAATGTGGGGACTTCCTGCCGCTGCGATTGCGATTTGGCGTGCCGCCCGTCCGGAAAACCGGGCGAAAGTCGGCGGCATCATGTTATCGGCCGCGCTGACCTCGTTCGTGACCGGCATCACCGAACCGATCGAGTTCGCATTTCTGTTTCTCGCGCCTGTTCTCTACGGCGTGCACGCGCTCCTGGCGGGGGCGGGTTACTTCCTCTGTAGCGCGCTTGGCATCAAACACGGTTTCACCTTCTCGCACGGGCTGATCGATTATGTGGTGTTGTTCCCGAAATCGCACCACGCGCTGTGGCTCTTCGCCATCGGCCCGGTCTGGGGGTTGATCTATTACGGGGTCTTCAGCTTCGCGATTCGGAAATGGAACCTCGCCACGCCGGGCCGCGAAGTGGAGGACGAAGCGACGCGCACGGCGCGCAGTACGAGCGGTGACAGCTTTGCCCTGCAACTCGTGCGTGCTTTCGGTGGCCGCAGCAACATCGCGAGTCTCGATGCCTGCATCACGCGACTCCGCGTGAAACTGCACGACGTGACGAAGGCAAATCCCGACAAGCTCAAGGCACTCGGCGCGGCGGGGGTGGTGGTCGTCGGCGATGGCGTGCAGGCGATCTTCGGCACGCAAAGCGAGAACCTCAAAACCGAGATGCAGGAATATCTCAAGACCGCCGGCCCGGAGGCGGATGAGGTGGAAGCGCCTTCGCCAGTACAAGCGCCACGCGCCGCGGGCGTGGTCTCAAAGCGGCGCGACCCCGACGCGGCGCGCAAAGTCGCCGTCTGGATCGCCGCCCTCGGCGGCGCGCGCAATATCGAACGCGTCGATGATTGCGCCGAGACGCGACTGCGCGTCCTCGTGCGCGATATGGTCGGTGTCGACGAATCCGGCCTCACGAGCGCCGGTATAGACGCAGTCATCCGGCTGCCGAACAACACAATGCATCTCCTCGCCGGCCTCAACGCCGACCAGTACGCCGCCGAAATGCGCGGTCAACTCGCACTTCCACTCGCCGCATGACGACCGCAATTCCCACCGTTGTTTTCGATACGAAGCCGTACGATCGCGACTCGTTAGGCCGGGCCGCGAATGCCGGGATCGATTGGCGCTTCATGGAATTCCGGCTCAACGCGGAGACGGCCGTGGCCGCCAAAGACGCGCGCGCCGTTTGCATCTTCGTTAACGACCGTGCCGACCGCGCCGCGCTCGAAGTCTTGCACTCGTTAGGCATCAGGCATGTCGCCCTGCGTTGCGCGGGATTTAATTCCGTCGACATCGACGCGGCGAAGCAGTTCGGCATGTCCGTCACCCGCGTGCCCGCCTACTCGCCCTACGCAGTTGCAGAACACGCCGTCGCGCTGCTCCTCGCCCTCAACCGCAAAATCCCGCGCGCGAACAACCGCGTACACGACCTGAATTTTTCGCTCAACGGCCTGGTCGGTTTCGATCTGCACGGCAAGACCGCCGGCGTCGTCGGCACCGGAAGGATCGGGCGCGTCGTCGCGGAAATCCTGCGCGGCTTGGGCATGAAGGTGCTAGCGTTCGATCCGTTTCCGCTCCCCGACTGGGCCGCCAAAGCCGGCGTCGAATACACCGATGCGAAAACCCTCGCGCGCGAATCTGCCGTCATCACCCTGCACGTGCCACTGACGCCCGAGACAAATCACGTCGTCAACCGCGAGACGATTGAGCTCACCAAGCCCGGTACGATTATCGTCAACGTCAGCCGCGGCGCGCTCATTGACACAAAGGCGCTCATCGAGGCTTTGAAGTGCGGCCACCTCGGCGGCGTCGCGCTCGATGTTTACGAAGAGGAGGAAGGCGTCTTCTTCGAAGATCTCTCGGGCCAGGTCTTGCAGGACGATGACCTCGCGCGCCTGCTCACTTTTCCAAACGTCCTCATCACCGCCCATCAAGCCTTTCTGACTCGCGAAGCCCTGGCCGAGATCGCACGGGTGACGGTAGACAACTTACGCGCTTTCGGCCGGGGCGGGCCATTCCTGGAAGGGACCAGCCTTACCTAACGACGGTTTAACGGAGCCCTACTTATGTCGAACACCAAGATCATCAAAGTTCACGCGCGGGAGGTCATCGATTCGCGCGGCAATCCAACTGTTGAAGCGGACGTGACGCTCGCCGGCGGCGCGATGGGACGAGCCATCGTTCCGAGCGGCGCCAGCACCGGCGAGTTTGAGGCCTGGGAACTGCGCGATGGCGACAAGACGCGCTTTGGCGGAAAAGGCGTTCGAAAGGCGGTCGCGAACGTCAACGACACAATCGCGAATGAGGTCGAAGGATTTGATGCGCTCGATCAGATCCGGGTCGATCGCGCGCTGATCGAGCTGGACGGCACCCCTACCAAGTCCAAGCTCGGCGCGAACGCGATCCTCGCTGTTTCACTTGCGAATGCCCGTGCAGCGGCGGCGCAGGTCGGGCTCCCGCTTTTCAAATACCTTGGCGGACCGAATGCACGGGTGCTGCCGGTGCCGATGATGAACATCATCAACGGCGGCGCGCACTCCGATGCGCCGATCGATTTCCAGGAGTTCATGATCGTGCCGCAAGGTCTGCCGAGCTTCTCGGAGGCACTGCGCGCCGGCTGCGAGATCTTTCAGACGCTTAAGACGCTCCTGAAGAAGCGCCGCCTCTCGACCGCGGTTGGCGACGAAGGTGGTTTCGCCCCGAACTTCGACAGTGTCGAGGATGCGCTGAATACGGTAGGCGAGGCGGTCGAGCAAGCCGGCTACCAATTCGGCGGGCAAGTTTTCATCGCGCTCGACGTCGCCGCCTCGGAGTTCTACGAATCGAAAGAGAAACGTTACGTCTTCAACAAATCCGACGGGTCGCAACGGAGCGCCGACGAGATGATTTCTTACCTCGGTGAGTTGGCACGGAAGTTCCCAATCGTTTCGATCGAGGATGGCTGCGCGGAAAGCGATTGGGAAGGCTGGAAGAAACTGACCAACGCGATGGGCGAAAAGTTGCAGCTCGTCGGCGATGACTTGCTAGTCACAAACGTCGAGTTTCTCCAGAAGGCGATCGACCGAGGAATCGCGAACTCCATCTTAATAAAGGTGAACCAGATCGGCTCACTTACTGAGACCCTCAACGCGATCGAGCTGGCGCGCCAAAATGCTTACACCGCAGTTATCAGTCATCGCTCGGGTGAAAGCGAAGACACCACCATCGCTGATCTCGCGGTGGCGACGAATGCCGGGCAGATCAAGACGGGATCACTTAGCCGCACCGATCGTATTGCGAAATACAATCAGCTTTTGCGGATAGAAGAGATGCTCGGCGACGACGCGATCTTTGGCGGAAAAGTCGCTGAAGGTGCGGCGCGATTAACGACCGACTCTGGGGCATCTGACAAGCGTCGTCCCAGCCGCGAGCCAGTGCCTGCCTAACGCATCAACTGCCATGACCAAGCTCTCCATAACTCAGATCGATCTGAAAGGTAAACGCGTCCTCGTGCGGGTGGATTTCAATGTTCCGTTCGAGGAACGCGATGGAAAACAAGTCGTAACAGACGACACGCGCATTCGTGAGACTTTGCCGACAATTAACTACCTGCGTGAGCATGGCGCGAAGGTCTTGCTCATGTCGCATCTCGGCCGGCCAAAGGGCAAGCCGGTGGAGAAGTATTCTCTGCGTCCCGTCGCCGCGCGACTGGAGGAGTTGATCGGCCAGCCGGTCGCGTTCGCGAGTGATTGCGTCGGCAAACCGGCGGAGGATATCGGCGCACATTTGCGTGATGGCGGCGTGGCATTGCTCGAGAATGTCCGCTTTCACGCCGAGGAAGAGAAGAACGACCCCGAATTTGCCCGGGCGCTGGCGAAGCTCGGCGACGTTTATGTGAACGATGCGTTCGGTAGCGCACATCGTGCGCATGCTTCGACCGAAGGTGTCGCAAAGCTCATGCCGCTCGCCGTCGCCGGATTTCTCATGCAGAAAGAATTGCGTTACCTCGCGCAGGAATTGGAGAAGCCCGCGCGGCCGTTCGTGGTCGTGCTTGGTGGCGCGAAAGTGTCGGACAAGATCACAGTCATCGATCGGCTGATCGAGAAAGCGGACATTATCGTGATCGGCGGCGCGATGGCTTACACCTTCGAGCTCGCGAAAGGCCGCTCGGCCGGTAAATCGCTCACCGAGCCAGACAAATTGGAAACCGCGCGGGCAGCGTTATACAAAGCGGAAAAACTCGGCGTGAAGTTTTTGCTCCCGATAGACAGTTACATCGTCGAGCGGATTGATTTCGAGAAGCGCACTGTCTCGCCGGGTAAGTTCACTCAGCCTGACGAACCCATCCCGGAAGGCTGGATGGGCGTGGATATTGGACCGGAAACGATCAAGCTGTTCAGCGCCGAGATCGCAACGGCGCGCACGATCTTCTGGAACGGACCGATGGGCAT
>Ga0075428_100005838_pt1 | contig 13676 bp, 10 predicted proteins | sample RhiMetdeltSRZDD2_FD_75291 | JGI IMG/M metagenome (GOLD analysis project Ga0075428, IMG submission 75291) | Populus rhizosphere microbial communities from Tennessee, USA - Rhizosphere MetaG P. deltoides SRZDD2 | ecosystem: Host-associated > Plants > Roots > Rhizosphere > Soil | place: USA...
CAGGCATTGGATTTCCGAGTTCGTTCAAGCGGCGAAGCAAGACGTTGTATGTAGTGCATCTTTAAGGCGGTTTCTGGTTTCTGGTTTGTAGTTTCTGGTTCGGGTTCAGGGTTCGGGGTTCGGGGTTCAGGGTTCAGGGTGGTTGTCGCTCACGGGCGAGCGTCCAACCCGGAACCCTGAACCCCGAACCCTGAACCCGGAACCCTGAACCCCGAACCCCGAACCCTGAACCCCGAACCCTGAACCTAAACCAGAAACCACAAACCAGAAACCAAATTATTATGATCAAGCTCGAAAACGTTTCGAAATACTACAAGGACTTTCCAGCGGTGCTCGACGTCAGCTTCGAGATCGGGAAAGGCGAGGTGTTCGGATTCATCGGTCCGAACGGCGCGGGAAAGACCACTACCATCAAGATGCTTTCAACGTTGATGCTGCCAACCGACGGCGCGCTGAGCGTTGGGGGCTTCGATGTTGTTCGCGAAGCGCACGAGGTTCGTCGGTTGATCGGCTACATGCCGGATAGCTTTGGGGTATACGACGATTTGCTTGTTTGGGAATATCTCGATTACTTCGCGTCGCTTTACAAGCTAAGCCCGCCGGAGCGAAAACGAGCAATCTCTGATGTGCTCGAGCTGACAGATCTAAATGTAAAGCGCAATTCGCAGGTGATGAGCTTGTCGCGCGGAATGAAACAGCGGCTGTGTCTCGCCAAGACGCTGCTGCACGATCCGGCAGTGTTAATGCTTGACGAGCCGGCATCGGGACTCGATCCACACGCGCGAATCGAGATTCGCGAACTGATTCGCGAGCTATGCAGGATGGGTAAGACCGTGCTTGTCTCCTCTCACATTCTGACCGAGCTTGCTGACTTTTGTACGTCGATCGGAATAATCGAGGCCGGGAAGCTGCTTGCCGCAGGGCGAATAGACGAGATAACCGCGAGACTTGCGGGCAACGTCGTCGTGGATATCACCGTGAAAGGCGACCCGCTGGTTGCGTTGGAGGTGCTCGCCGAGCGCCCCGATGTCACCCGCACGACTTGTGATGGGAGAGTCATCCACGTGGAGTATGGCGGACAGGCCGACGACCTGAACGAGTTGCTTGAGTATCTGGTAGGTCGGGGCATTCGCGTTTTGGGTTTCACAAGAACCCAGGCCGATCTCGAAGACATATTCTTGAAGGTAACGCGAGGAGTTGTTGCATAGATACGTCGTTTCTGGTTGCTGGTTTGTAGTTTCTGGTTTGCTTCGGCGGTGGAACGATCCGTTTTGCGAAACGGGAATCGGAAACCAAAACTAGAAACCATAAACCGTAAACCAGAAACTACAAACCAGGATTTTGATGGACTTCTCAAATCCAATCCTGATAAAGGAAATGCGCAGCCGGATGCGCGGCAAACGCGCGTTTCTGGTGCTTACCGCTTACGTCTTTGTACTCAGCCTTATTATCAGTTTGATCTATATTGTCCTGCACAAGAACGCCCCGACGAACGTGGTCAATCAGGCTGGTTCGGTGCTTACACCGGTGTTGATCTACGTACAGATGGGATTGATCTGTCTGATCGCCCCGACTTTCTCGGCCAGCGCCATATCGTCGGAACGCGAACAACAGACGTTCGATTTGCTTATCGCCTCGCTTGCGCAGCCCTCGACAATTCTTTTTGGAAAACTGGGCGCGGCATTGTCGTACCTTTTTCTCACTCTTTTCGGATCGCTTCCGTTGATTGCGCTTACATATTCGCTGGGCGGCGTAGCCCTCCGCGACATCGCGATCGCCTACTTGATAATGGCGGTTTCCGGAATCACGTTTTGCTCGATGAGTTTTTACTGGTCAACGCTGATTCGCCGAGGCGTTCTGGCGCAACTTACAAGTTTGATCGCGGTAATCTTTCTGGTCGCCGCGATGCCTGCGCTGGCGTTGTTCTTTTCAGCTCTCGCCGGAAGCTTCAACAACACTCCGTCGCCAACCTTTACCAACATCATGTTTTTACTTTTGCGGTCGAATCCCTTTGCGGCCATCGCATTCCAGATTCCCGGGATTCCAATTCCCGCCAACGTGTGGCTTAACACCGTTCCGATGTGGGTGACTCAGGTGATATTCTATCTACTCCTGACTTCGATGAGCTTGTTTTTGAGCTTGAGACGGCTTCAACGCGTGAGAAACTGGATATGAACGAAGGGGCATCGACGATCCTTCAATTCGAGCGGCGAGTTATGTGGCGCAAGCGGCTTTTGTCGCTTCAAGATGCGCTCGTGCTGACGGTGATGTTGTCGGGGCTGATCACTGCGGCGTTTTTGATTCTTGCGCGGCTTCAGCCGGTAACCTTTCGGTGGTGGATTGCTGTCATCTTCACGGTTGGTCTCGTATTAGTGGCCCTTCTGATTCGCTGGTATTTGACTCGCGTACGCAAGGACGACGCCGCGTTTTTGATCGATGAGTCGCTAACGCTTGATGACCGAATCGCTACGTCGCAAATGATCATCGAGCGCGGCGGACCAACCGGCGCAATTGAGGTCGCGTTGATCGAAGATGCGGCTGCGCGCATCGGCGGAAAAAAGGCGGCCTCGATCGTGCCGTTTCGAGCGCACCGCTGGTACGCGTTATCGTTGGTCTCGATAGCTGCAGTTGCCACCGCATTAATGATCCCAGGGCGCTCGATGCCCGCTGATCAAGCTCTCGCGGCTGAGCGAGCTGATGTCGAGAGTGCGGGTGAGCAGCTCGAGCAGAGCGCGACGGAGATCGAACAGGCCGTTCCGGGAACAGAGACCTCAGCATTGGCAAAAGAACAGGCGGAGATCGGGCGAGGCTTCCGCCGCGCTCTTGCCACCCGTTCAGAAGCATTGAGACGGTTGAGCGCGCTCGAGGAGCGGATACGCAAGCGGCACGGTGATCTTACAAGCACCCGAGCAGACGAAATAGTCAGCCTCGCAGATCGTCGGCTCGGTGAAACACTCTCCACTCAATCCACCAAACGACCGGCAACCGCCGATAGCGAGCAGAGTTCACTCTCGCGATCGAGTGATGAGCCTCCCAACGTAAAGCGCGATGTTGTTAAGGGAGATCGTCAATTATCTTCGCCTGACCGCGCCGGCGCCGAGGGAGCAAGCAATAAGAATGCAGCGACTTCACCCCAATCCAGTGACGGACAACCTTCCAATACGGCGGGCACCAATCGTGAGACCCAGGCAAAGCGACAGAAGCGGCTCCAGGAGCCGAATGCAAGCAAGCCACCTGGCAGCGGCTTAACTCAACCGGAGCCCACCAATAGCAACACCAGGGCTGCCAGTGAAACCGCCCGCGAGTCCGCTAACACTACAGACAAAAAGGCTGATGCTCAGAAACCGGGTGACGCCGCGCCCGACGCGCCAAAACCCGGCGGAGAAAAAACGCCCGAGCCGAACACCGAAGCGCGAAAAGCGGATCAGCAACCAGCGCAACCGCCGGCGGGTTCCCTCGATGCGCTCAAAGCGGTACCGGAGTCGATCGCCAGCCAAGCGGCAAAGGCACTTCCATACATTTCAGAGGAGTTGTTGAAGAAGGCCGCCGAACTTCGGGCAAATAAGCTGAGTCCCCAGGATATTGAGAAGCTTAGAAAGGCCGCCGAGTTTCTTGCTCGCGATCTTTCAAATATCGCGCAGTCCGAGCAGCTAAAGAAAGCGCTCGAGGAGATGGCCCGTCAGGTTCGACCGGAGCAAATTGAACAGGTCGCCCGCGAGCTCGCGAGTCACGAGAAGCTAAAGCAAGAACTCGAGGCGGCGGCCCGATTGCTCTCGGAGAATCAGCAAGCAAAAGAAACGGTCGCCGGTCTTGCTGGACAGATCCGACGAATGCAAGATCCGATCGGTCAAACCGGTAACAACCGTCGCGGCGATCCGGCAACAGATCCTGGAGCCAGGAGCAACCGGGCGGACGCTCAGTCCTCTCCGAGCAGTCGAGCTGGCAGATTGGGCGTTCCGGAGAACGTAGAGAAAGCCGATAATCGATTTGCTGGACAGGGACGCGAGTCGAGCCTGAAGGGCGGCAAGGTTCAGGGGCGGGCAGGGGACGAATACTTGTACCTGCAATCAAAGGCCGGCGTTGGCGCGGCTCGAGCGCCGTATTCCTCGGCCTATCCCCAGTATCGCCGAGAGGCCGAACGCACGGTTCGGCGAAGCCAGGTACCGCCAAACTTGCGCTCGGTCGTTCGAAAGTACTTCGACGCGATCAACCCTGATGCGAAGAAACAATGAGTCTTTGATAATTGAGCCGCATCAGTGAAGGCGCGTCGTTTGAGTCGCGAAAGATTCCAATAGGATGAAGCGAACGAAGCGATATTTGATAGTTATTTGTTCTCTGGTTCTTGTTGTCGCCGGTACCGGAGGTATATGGGTTTCAATCTCTGGGTGGCCGCCTATAATCATTCGAACACGACACTATGAAGAGACCATTGACGCCTTCAAGCGCGCCACCGTTAGAGATCGAATTAAATCGAGCACTAATAACGCAGGTTGGGACTTTCTCGTTGAATCAGAGGGTTCGAATACGATAGCTCAGGTGCGGGCCGGTACAGTTGGGGTTGTTAAGATCAAATATCAGGATGAGGACGCTGACCGAATCCTTTATGAATATGTCGATTATTGCAGTCCTGCGGAGATTAGAACTAGTGGCAAAACGCTCTACGTGCACTGGGTGGAAACACTGATTGTTACGAGTCATTGGATTTTGGCGTATGACATAAGCAACCGCCGAGAGTTGACCAAGTGTCGCGTCGATCCGGCCGACTTAAAGGATTTCGTTTCTGCGCTCAGAAAAGGCCGATGAACGTAAGTATGTTCCATTTCACGTGCTCGTATTGGAGAGAAAATGGATCAAAGAGACAAGGATCGAATACTGGCGAATCTTAAGTCGCTTCCGAACGAGCTTGAGGATTTGCTCAAGGACCTGGATGAAGAGACCCTGAGATGGCGACCGATTCCAAACAAATGGTCGGTCAAAGAGATTATGTGTCATCTACGTGACATGGAGCGGCTAGCATATCTCGGGCGCTATAGAAAAATGCTCAGCGAGGACAACCCGCACCTTCCAAGTGTGGATCAGGATCGGTTGGCAATCGAGAGCGACTATATCAATCAGGACGCAAGAGCTGCGCTGGAGGAGTTCAAGCGGCTGCGCTGGGAAACAATCCAGACCCTTGAAGGAGCCCCGATCGACGCCTGGTCGCGGCGCGGCACTCACTCGACTGACGGGCCAATGAGTGTTGAGCAACTCGTGGTTCGGCAGATCAAGGGCAACGATCTCAACCACCTTGTTCAGATGAAGGATATTGTGAGGCTCAAGATGCCGTGGTGAAAGGAGAGTCCGTAGTCCGAATATAGGTCCTATAGGTCGTATATGTCCTATATTGGCACTACGGACTACTGGACCACGGACTATCCCCATGCAAACTCTCGGTGATCTAAAAGAAAGGGTTCAAGATTACGTCGACAAGTTTGGGGCGTTAAGGGCTGAGATTGCCCGGGTGATCGTCGGCCAGAATGAGGTTGTAGAGGGCGTTCTCCTGGCGTTGATGGCGGGTGGCCACGTTCTCCTCGAAGGTGTTCCCGGTCTCGGGAAAACCCTGCTGGTTCGAACGCTCGCCGAAACAATGGGACTCGACTTCTCGCGAGTACAATTCACGCCGGACCTCATGCCGGCCGATATCGTTGGAACCAACATCATCATCGAGGACGAGACCGGCGACAAGATTTTTCGTTTTCAACCGGGTCCTGTGTTCACCAATCTGCTGTTGGCTGATGAGGTGAATCGAGCAACCCCGAAAACTCAGTCCGCCCTGCTTGAAGCAATGCAGGAGAGACAGGTTACTGTCGGAGGGACTACGTATCCGCTTGACCGTGTGTTCTTTGTTTTGGCGACTCAGAACCCGCTCGAAATGGAGGGCACGTATCCGTTGCCCGAGGCCCAACTCGATCGGTTTATTTACAAATTGGTGATCAACTACCCCACCCGTTCGGATCTACTCGAAGTAATGCGCCGCACAACTGCGGGCGACTTGCCTCACGCCGAGAACATTCTCACGCCGGCTGAATTGATTGAGATGCGCGAGCTCGTCCGCCAGGTGATTATCGCTCCCCACGTTGAGGAGCTGGCGGCCGACTTGCTCCTGAGAACTCATCCTGAAAACGAGAGTGCGCCAGAGACCGTTCGCAAGTACGTCCGTTATGGGGCGAGTCCACGCGGCGCGCAGGCGATGGTGCTTACTGCAAAGGCGCGAGCGTTGTTGGCGGGGCGCTACAATGTGAGCACCGCGGACATTGGTGCAGTCGCTAAGGCTTCGTTGCGTCACCGCATAATTTTGAACTTTGAAGGCGAGGCCGAAGGTCTCAGCACCGATGCACTCCTCGATGAGGTTTTGGAGTCGGTCGTCTCGCAACGATCAGTTAAACCTCGCCAAGCCGATCAATTGCCGAAATAGATCGCGCTTTTGAGATCAGGTCATAGCCATTCTTCGACGCATCCGAAAGGACGGCCAGTGACGGCCGCCCGTACAGCATGGGTGAGACCACAGAAACCCTTTTAGATCCTGCTTTCCTGAGAAAGCTCGAACGTCTCAGGATTCAGGCGCGCCGCGCCTTCCCGGGGACAATGCGGGGCGAACGCCGATCCACGCGTCGAGGAGCTTCGGTCGAGTTTCGGGACTTCAGGAAATACGAACCGGGCGATGACTTCCGCCACGTTGACTGGAGCATCTTCGCGCGGCTTGAACGATTGATGCTTCGGCAGTTCGTCGAAGAAGAAGACGTGAGGATCGACATACTGATCGATCAGAGCCGCTCAATGCGGTTCGGCGACCCGATGACCAAGTTCGATTTCGCGCGGAGAGCGGCTGCGGCCCTGGCGTTTTTGGCAGTCAGCAGCCTCGATCGAGTGAGCGTAGCCACATTCGATTCCGACTTACGAGCGCGCATTCGAGCAATGAGAGGCCGCGGACACCTTCATTCGGTGCTTGCGTTTCTTGGGAAGCTGTCATTCGAGTCGCACGAGGCTGAGGGCATCGAGGCCGCTGACGATGTTCGCCGGTCGGTCGCAGCGCCGGCCGCCGAAAAGTCCGGCGACCCGGACGGGGTCACAAGCCTGAGCTCGGTTATCAGACGATACCGGCGATCCAACATCAAGCCGGGGATTCTGTTTGTGATCTCGGATTTTCTGGACGCCCATGACTTCCGCGTTGAAATGAAGCTGCTTGTGCAGCAGGGCTTTGACCTGAATCTAATTCAGGTTCTGGCCGCGGAAGAACTGGAGCCGCAGATTAGAGGCGACTTGATGCTTGTCGATTCCGAAAGCGGCGCCTCGCGTGAAGTCACGATCAACGAACGATTGCTAACTGCGTATCGCACGTCACTCACGGCGTACACAACGTCGCTTGAAGCATTCTGCCGCGCGACCGGCATCGGGTACATGATGGCCCCCGCCGATATTTCCTTTGAAGATATGCTCCTGAGTCGGCTGGTCGAAGGTCGGATGGCTGAATAGACGTCCCAATAACGCAATAAAAGAAGGGAGAGAGCCCATCTCGTCTGGACTCCCTCCCTATGCTTTCAAACGCGTTTATCGAACACCTACTCCGGGGTTACTGGATTGGCCCGATGATGGGGCCGTCTCCAATGACGAAATATCCCGGAGGCGCCGTCCCGTTTTGTTCGCAGAATAAGCGTGCCGCTGCCGCCTGTGCCGCAACGCTTGCTACCGAAGCTTTGGATTGGCTTTGGGCTACGGTAACTGTTCGACAGCATCGCGACACGTTGCCGGAGGCGTCGGTTGCAGTGACGATGATCAGATAAACCCGTCCATCACCGTTCCCCTTGCGTTCGGCACGCAACCGCAAAGTCCCGGCGGCGATGTCCTTGGCGTCCGGCGAGTGGTTGCCGTCTCCAGTAGCTTCCTCGTCGTTCTCGTCACCAAAGACCGCAACAGAAGTGGTCACTCCGGGACAATTGTCAGCGGCAGACACGGACAGCCCGACGTTGATCAGAAGGTGGTCAGGAGGCCACAGCGTTGTTGTCGTTACGTTGCACGTGACAACCGGCGCCTCGGTGTCATTGACGGTGACCGTGAACATGCAGGTAGCAGTGTTACTGGACGCGTCCGTCGCCTGGCAGGTAACGGTCGTCGTCCCAACCGGGAAGAACGAACCCGAGGCCGGCGTGCATGCCACCGACACACCAGGACAGTTGTCCGCGGTGGTTGCAACAAAATTCACGACTGCCCCGCACTGACCGGGGTCGTTGCTCACCGTAATATTCGCTGGGCATGTTACCGTGGGCGCCTGGACATCGTTGACTGTGACATTAAACGAGGAGCTGCCTCCCGCGGTGTTGGTGCATGTCACAGTGGTCGTTCCCACAGGGAAGAACGACCCGGATGTTGGGGAACAGGTGATCGTCCCGCAGCCTCCGCCCGTAGTTGGAGTAGTATAAGTCACTATTGCGCCGCATTGATTCGGGTCGTTACCCACCACGATATCGGCTTGAGCGCTGATGGTGCTGATGGCATTGACTCGGGCCCACCAGGTTCCCCACTTGCTGGTACTGCCTCCCACGGTGGGCGGCGCCTGAAACTTCGCGTATTCCTGGATGGTCCAGAAACTGCAGTCGTTTGAGGGATCAACCATTGTGTGGCTGTAGTCACCCCATCGGTTTCGGCCAGTGCTAAAGTCTTTGCTGTAACAGTCTTCGCCGGCTTTGAATATCACCGGGTCTCGCATCGTGCCTGCGGCATCAGTGTGATCCTTGTACGTGTAACCGGCGGAGGCGAACTGGGTTGACGAGCACTGTGAGAAGCCGAGCAGCACATCGTTCGTGGCGTTCACGGCGATCGAGGGGTATGCATACCACTTGCCGCCGTTGGTAGCGGTCGCGGTTGGATCGTCGACGCGACCGCCCTGCAGGACATTGCCCGCTGTATCCAGTTGCGTCCACTGCGCGGCGGTGTGGGTAAGCCCACCCGCAGGTAGACCTACCGTCTGCGGATACCAGATAGTGCCGTTGCGGAACACTACGTTCGACCGAACAAAGCTGTCACCCACATCAAGTCTCATGGGAGTCGTTGTGCACGTCCCCATGGCTTGGGGCAGAATGTTACCGCCAGGCTGGGTCCATCCACCTCCGGGCCGAACCTTTAGCGCTCCGATGGTGAATACCGGAGCCGCGGGCGTTCCGGTGATTGTATGTAGTCTGTAAGTGGCGCCCGCACTGGCTTGGTGTGCCGCCAGATACTCGGTCGCTTCAGTGGCAGAGTATGTCGTCGCCGGGTGCATACAAAACCCAGCGTTTGCTGCGCTAACACCAGTGAAATAAGTAGAGACTAGTGTGCCGTTCGTCCGGAGGTTTGGGTAGTCAATGACCAATGCGCGCCCGTTGCTAAACGCGCCGGCGCTCGTGAACATATTGATTGAGACGACAATCCAGTTCTTGTTAAAACCAAGCATCGGGAAGTCGGCGAAGTTGAGGTTCGCGGGGTCTCCGACGATGCGCGCTGAGACCTTGAAAATCAGGTAAGTACCGCTCGGATCGTTGGTTGTCGATATCCCGACTAGAATTGACGTTGTAGCAGTCGCCGCCTCAGTCACTCCGGCAAGAATCCAGCGGTCGTTGTACGGATCATACTGGATGCGCGGATCAAATGCGCTTGTCGCGCCGGCTGGAGCCCAAAAATTCCTCATTGAAACATCGGTGCCGATCTGTGCTCCGGTAGTTTTGTTCTGTACTCGATAGTTATTGTTGAGGTTCACAAAAACTTTGTTCACCGCGTCTGTTCCCACCGCACCCATAGTGTCAGGTGGGATTGTAAAGAACGCAGTCCCTGGCGGCGCGAAAGGAATGTCGCCGAGAGCCGCAAAATTATTCGCCGGAGCAGGTGACGGAATCAAAGGCCCTGGAGCATCTACTCTCGCAAACGGATTCGGAGCTTCCGCCTCCCCCTTCTCGCCATCTACTTCTTCAATCGTGCGAGGCGGTGTTATAGGCAGCGGAGTCGGTTCGGAATCGTCCGGATTCAGCGCTTGTTGTTTCGCGAGTTCTCGGAAATTGACGACTGCGGACGAGACTGCCTGGACGCGGGAGCCTTGCACCGCACTATCGCCCCCCTTTGACTGAGGACGGGCTTTGCTGCCTTGAACTGCAAACGGATGGATCGTGTAGAGCAACCCAAGACAAACAAAGGCGAGCGATACGGCCGACCGCTTAGCGATCTTTGTAGCGGTCCGTGCGTTTGTGGAATGCCCGGCTGTATTGAACTTGAGATTATTCTGTTGCTTTCCTTGTTTCATAGTGAGGTCCCCTCATTTTTCTCGTGAGAAGCGCAGTCACGCCTCTCTCGTGTCGGCTCGCAATGATTTCGTTGACGCTGCGCCTTAATCGACGCGCAGCGAGTGTCTTACACGCCTCAGAACGTTAACTCCAAGCGGCGAAAGATCTAAAAGCATCTTTTCAATTCTGGCCGTTCTCCGTAGGTCAGTGAGAACGACCCTACAGATTCATTTGTGTCGATCAGGGTCACCGTGAGAGTCATGCTTGTGTCCTGAACCCTCCCACGATAGCGGGCTCGCTTGCGGTCAGGTTTTTCATCCGAGCGAACCGGACCGCCGATATGTCGAGTGTGTGTGCCTGTGACATTAAAACTACCGTTGTCATCTATTTTTATGGAGTGTTCGATCCGGCCGTCGGCGCAGTCATAGGTGATCGTCGCGCCGCTATCCGTCACCTCAATGATTATGCTCTCGCCTCCCCATACTCCGTTTTTGAGCTTCCGAGTGGTTTCCATTGTTGGGTTTCTAGGTTCCAAGGCAAAACCTTCATATGAGTTGGACACAACAACAAGAAAGGGCGAACAGGTGATTAGCGCCGCCGCTACCCTGAGGCGCCGCGCGCATCTGACCAGCGTTATGTCTCGACACGTTATCTGCATTCGTTGAACATTATCTCTATTGTGTTGGAGCCGGAATTTGCGATCGCTAGGTCGGGCTTTCCGTCTCCATTAAAATCGGCAGTTGCGATGCCACGCGGAAAGCTCCCGCAGGGGATGCGAATTGCGGGCGCATAACTGGTCTTGCTCTCGCGTATTAAAACCGAGACATCACTCGAGCCTGCATTAGCCACTGCAACATCGCTCAAACCATCACCATTGAAATCTGCCAACGCGAGAGCGTAGGGATTGTGGCCGGCACGAAAACTGCTCGCCGCGGCAAAACCTCCCGTTCCATCTCCAAACAACACTGAGACGCCACCGGAACCATAGTTGGTGAAGACCAGATCGGCGCGCTTATCGCCGTTGAAGTCTCCAGTAGCAACCGAAGCGGCAGTAGCTCCCGACTTGAATGACTTCGCCTCTGTAAAACTGCCCCTGCCATCTCCGATAAGAATTGACGTCGTTCCAGACTTTGAATCGGCTGTCGCCAGATCGATCTTGCCATCCGCGTTGAAATCACCCGCGACGATCCACAACGGTCTTGAGCCGACAGAGTAGCTTTTCGACTCTGTCAAAGCACCCTTTCTAGTTCCAAGGAATATAGTGACGTTGTTGGGGCCATCATTTGCAACGGCCAGATCAGTTCTGCCATCCGCGTTGAAATCACCGACAGTGACCGCGCGGGGTCCACGCTCGCCCACCAGAAAGGCGGGCTTGGCAAATCCACCTTTGCCGTCTCCGGCCAGAATCGAGAGATTGCCTGCTCTCGAATTCGTGGTTACGACATCCAGTCTGCCATCGCCGTTGAGATCGGCAATCGCAACACTAACCGGTTCTGCTCCGACGCTGAAACTCCGGGCTTTTGCAAAGCGGCCCTGGCCGACTCCAAGGAGCACGGAGACCGTGCGAGAGACGAGATTCGGAACGACAAGGTCAACAAGACCGTCGCTGTCGAGATCATCAACCGCAACAAAACGTGGTCCAGCTCCCACTTCGTAGTTCACGGCCTTCTCGAAACCACCCTTTCCATTTCCGCTAAGGATCGAAATGTTGTTCGAGTTGTAGTTCGCCACCGCGATGTCGGTTCTACCGTCGGTATTAAAATCGCGAGCGGTGACTGAAAGAGGACCGGCGCCGACTTCGACGTTTCCAGCACTCTCGAACCCGTTGGGTTCGGCTCCGAGGAGAATAGACACGTTGCCGGAGTCTTGATTTGTCACAGCCAGATCGAGACGGGCATCGCCGTTGAAGTCGGCGACTGCAGCGTGCTCAGGGCGGTCACCGGTTGGAAAAGTCCTTGCCGCTGAAGAGTCACCTTTCATATTCCTGAGAATGAGCGAGAGATCATCTGAACCAAAATTCGCTATCAGCAAATCGCCGCCACCATTGCCGTCAAAGTCAGCGATGACCAACGCAGCAGGCGATGCACCAGCCGCGTAATTGCCGGCTGGACGGAAGTGACCCGCACCATCGCCGAACAACATGGAAACGTTGTTGAGGGCGGAGTTCGTCGTGGCCAGATCAATTTTGCCGTCGGCATTCAGGTCGCCCGCCGCGACTGAAAAAGGGCTTCGCCCTACACTCAAATAGGTTGCGGGGCCGAATCCGCCGGACGCATCCGCAATCAACACCGCGACATTGCCGGATTTCTTGTTTGCAGTTGCGAGATCCACCCGGCCATCCCCGTTTAGGTCGCAGGCGGCCAAGGAGACCGGTTCGAGCCCAACCGGACAAAGAGTTCCCTTGCGGAACCTGCCTATCCCATCACCTAAAAGAATCAGGACATCGTTCGATAGACTGTTGGCGACAGCCAAATCAACGGCGCCGTCGGAGTTAAAGTCGGCTGCAGCAATTGAGCGTGGGCCATCACCAGCGACATACCTGGTTGCGGACGTTAGATCACCCGTGACTTTCAGAATCACGGACACGTCATTTGAACCGCTATTAGCGACCGCTAGATCCTTTTGCCCGTCCCCGTCAAAATCGGCCGCAACCAGTGACACCGGGTTGTTGCCGACATTAATCTTCGGTCCGTTGCGGAAGGCTGAGACGTTGCACAACATAGAAGCACTGGAAGCTGGCAACAAGAGAGACCCGGCCAAAAAGAGCACGCAGAAGGATTCGAGTCCTCTATGACGATAATTCTTTAGACCGGTTGCTTTTCCCATACCAGTGTGGATGTGAGTCCGTCGTGTTTGAAATCTCAAGCGAACACTCTGGTTTTTGTTCACGAGAATCGCGGCACAAAGTTCGCCTCCGCGTCCGTTCGAGGCGGGTTGATACAGGCGCGATACTATCACAAGTGAATTTTTCGTCAAAGCTGAGGGAAGGAAAAAGGAATATTATTTGTTAGCGTAACGAAATTGGGTGTTGCAAGCCATGACGAGAAGCCTTTTCTTGACCATGCAATAACACTCGTGTACTATCCGGTCAGGCTGAGGGCTTCTGCAAAGTTGGTGATTGACTTGCTAATTTTTTACCAACGCTAACGAAACGGGGGCCGGGATACGCTGGCAGGCGCGATGCCCCACACTTGTCGGGGATGTAAATGCCAGCGACTTGGTCACCCACCTGTTTAACAACAGGTTCAAAGTTAGTAGGTCACACGGCTGCGCGGTTGCCCTCCAGCGTTTTATCGACAATCCGCGAGCTTCCGCACCTTTGAATATCCCACGATTATTCTCATAATAGGAACCGGAGCATCTTCAAATCATGGCTTTTTGGAAACGTAA